>SAMEA3663057__coassemble_70_pt1 | contig 60764 bp, 53 predicted proteins | sample SAMEA3663057__metabat2_low_PE_007 | metagenome-assembled genome bin SAMEA3663057 (sample SAMEA3663057) | pig gut metagenome | biome: pig gut; feature: pig-associated habitat; material: faeces | place: France | collected 2012
TGCAAAAGAATGACGAAAGGTGTGGCAACTTGCGTTTTTATTGATGCCAGCTTCAATATTCTTCGTGAATTTTTCGTTAAGTTTTTTTGTTTCATATAGAATCTGATTTTTCTGGCCGTTCCCCCAAGTGTCTACGCCACTTGGGGTCGCTACGTTCCGGGTTCCGCTGTCCGCTTCATTCCTTCGCTGCGCTACGGAACGGCTCCGCCGCCCTGCACATCGCTAACGGGGGAAAAATTAATTTATAGAGTCAGCAACTTTCAGTAAACCAGCTTCTTCATTAATTTTATATTCAACCTCCTTTTTTACAACATTCTTTGTTGCTTTAATCTTACTGTCTGCATACAAAACAACATCTTTGATTACAAGTTTTTCAACGGCTTTTATGAATGTTTCCATTGTTGCGTAATCAATTTCGTTGTTTTTGGTTAGAGGAAGTTGGAATTTGTCTGATTTTATTTTTGAACCACTTATACTATCTCCCCATGAATATTTGTGACTCAAACCTTTACGAATACAAGTTGCTAAATATAACTGATTTGATTTTGTTACATTTTGTTCTTTTAAATACAAAGCAAGATTATGACTATCATTAGAATAGAAATCATCTTTTTGATAGCTTACAACAAAAGTTTTTCCACCAATAAATATACAATTTCCGTTTTCTAACAATTCATTTTTGTACGAAATATAAGAACTAACACCATTATTTTCTACACTGGCACACAAATAAGGAGTCGTTCCACTTTCTGCAACAATCTCAGAAGAAAGAATATTATGAGTATTCTTTATATCAAAGATTTCTGGCAGCTCAAATTCACCCCACTGCACCGTCTTAAACACTTCCAATGCCTTTTCTTCTTCAGCACTTAACGCATAGTCTTTTAGTCCTGTGGCTAAAAGGTATGCGTTAAGTTCGCGTATACGCTCCTCTTCGAGTTCGCGTATAAATGACTCCATAAAATCAAAGTCGATGTTTTTTACGTTGTCACACGGATTTGAAAAATCTAACGATTTTTCTTTTAGAGGAAGTTGGACTTTTTGATTTGCAATTATAGAAACATTAAAACTTGAACTTCCCCAAGTAAAATTCTGAAACGAATTTCTCATTGTTGCCAAGAAAAATTGAGCATTTGTTTTTCCGAATCTTGAAAGTTTTGATTTTAAGATTTTTATTTTATCACCAGTAAAATATGGAACTTCTTGATAATACATTGTTGCAGTGTCTTGCCCAAAAGAAATAGTATTACCATCGTTCAAATAAATTTCATCTTCATCTATAAAACCTTTCTGCCCATTCCCACTAGATGTTCTAACAACATAAGGATGTCCACAGTTTTCAACTAACTCAACTTTATTAGCATCAAATCTTTTTTTATAAGTTAGAATTTCAAACAAATCCCCAAGCTTAAATTCTCCCCACTTAACATTTTTTAGTTTTTCGTTAAGTGGGGAATCTATTTTCCCAGGCTGTTGTCTCCGTTATTTTTTATGATGTTCGAAACTTCCCATGCAAGATAGTCTGCAACGGTTTTCTTGAAATCTTCCAAGGTTGGCTTGGTATCTACAGGAGCAGATTGATTCCAGTCATCGCCTTTTGTTGGGTCAATTGTTCCTTCGTAATATTCTTTTTCTGTAAAAATATTAAGTTTCTTTTTGCCAAAACGAACTAAATCTACAAGTTCTGCATATCTGCCTTTTGCGTTGTCTGTATCTCTAAGGTTTACGCTGGCTTTTTTTCTGTTTGTTCTTGTGTAGCCGTCATTTGAAAAATCAATGAATTTTACAGTTTCGTCTTTTTCATGAGCTTCACCAATTTTAAAGACATAAATATATGTTTGAACACTGGATTTTCCAACAAACAAATCAATAGGCATTTTTATACTTGCAAGAAGAGTATTTTTTTCAAGAATCTTTTTGTTGTATTCAACTGCCTTTCCGCTTCCCGCAGAACCTTGAATAATAATTGCGGCATAACCTTTTTTCATCATAGAAAGAGCTTTTTCTACGAAAATCATTCCGTTGCCTTTTGCAGAATATGGCGGATTTAAAACAAAAGCATCTGCCGGGAAATCATCATCAGTATTTCCAAAACCATATTTTCCATCAAAATCATTTAATGAGTCTTTATTCAAAATATTTGAACTTCCGTCACCCATCAAAATCATATTTAAAGTAGCCAGCATATAAATGTTTGAAAGGATTTCCAAACCCAGAAGCTGCTTTGCTTTAATCTCTGCGGATTTTCTGTTTATTTCTTCTGGAGATTTAAGAGTCTTCTTTGCATCATCAAGCATTTCATTCATAGCCGCAACAAGAAGACCTGCAGAACCAGTTGCAAAATCCCAAACAAAAGAATCTTTGTTTACACGGGCAAGTTTTACAAGCAAAGTTGCAACATAAGAAGGCGTAAGAACAACATCATTTAATTTGTCTTGTGTAAAACCAAGCCAGCTGTACATTTCATTGAAAAGTTTTCCAGTAAAATCAGTTGTCAAATCAGTTTTATAATATATTCCCAAATCATCTACAATTTTTGAAAAGACACGCTTTAACTGACTTTCTCCATTTTCAACTTTATTAATGTTTTCTGTAGTTAAAGTATTTGCCAAAGTTCTGACAATCAAATCTTTTTTATCTTTTGGAATCTGCTTTTCATTCAAAAAGGCATTTATTTTACGGAGAACAATATCGCCGTCACGATTTCCTTCTTCCAAAGAAGATTTTAAATCATCTTTTTCAAGCGGAGAAACTTTTTTAGGAATACCAAGAGTTGCAATAATTGAGGCAGCAACTAAATAAACACGGTCATTTTCGCCAAGTCCTTTTTCATTTTGATAAATATCATTATTGAGTTTTACAAGACTTGCACCGATTTCCTGCTCACGCTTTTCCTTTAACTTTTCCTTTTCTTCATCAGAAAGAGAAAGTGCTTTTACTTTTTCAATAAAGGCATCGAAATTTTCTTTTTTAAGGAATGAAAAGTCTGTATATTCATCAACTTTTTGTCCAACACCAAAATTGCTTTTTGAAACATAATAAACACCAATTGAATATTCCAGTTTTCCAGAATCGTTTTTAAAACCTGTCATTCCAATTGAAATAATATCAGTGTAATTTGTGTAATGAAGAATTGCATTTGCATAATGAACAGCACCGTTCACTGCGTATGAATTTATATTTTTAAAATCAGGTTCATTCTTAGAATTTTTATTTGCTACATGACCTTCTTCATCCAATTTGACAAGTTTATCTTTATAACCTTTGTATTCAATCAAGATTGGATAATAATCGCAATTCTTATCTTGGAGTAAAATTTTTGCATCAGGTCTGTTTCCACCAACTCCACCATTTTTAGAAAAATATTCTTCAAGAGCCTTATCTATTTCAGAATTTCCAATTGATTCCTGCTCAAGTTTGTAATCGAGCTTATATGATTTCATCCAACCATTTGCAAGATCTGCAATGTTTGGTTCAACTGATTGTATTTCTTTAGCCATTATTTTCTCCAAATTACTATATCGACTTATAATTTATTATCGGTTCATCAACCATTCCGCAATATCCCAAACTGCAATCCCTTCATATTGATACAGCGGATGTTTTGTTCTGGCAATTATCATTTTTGGGTAGGCATCTTTTATGCTAAAAAGTGATGCAGTTTCTCTTTGACATTCCAAGGAGGGGTCTGTCCCCTCTCACTTTACAATTTCCCCAAAAATCACAAAAATAACTTTCTAATGAGTAAATATGATCTTATTGCCTTCGACATGGACGGCACTCTTTTAGATTCACAAAAACGAATCCGCCCCGACAGCCTAAAAATGATAGATAAAGCCACCAAAGCCGGAAAAATCGTCTGCCTTTCAACCGGCCGCTGTCTACCTGAATTAAAAGATTACGAACAAGCACTTTCTTCCATGCCATACTTCATCTGCATAAGCGGAGCCCTTATTTACGACAATAAAAATCATTCAATTTTATCATCAACTTCAATACCAGTTAAAACTGCCAGACAATTATTCGAAAAAGTAAAAACTAAAGATCTGATGATTCACATTCTTTCCAACCAGTCCATTATCAACAAGAAAAAAATAGAAGAAATGCCTCTCTACCAAATGGGCAACTACCAGCAAGCCTTCAAAAAAATTACAAGACAGGTTGATGATGTTATCGACTCCTGGCAAAATGAAATTTTTCCCCTCTACAAAATCAATCTATACTCTAAATCACCCGAAAAACGTGAACAACTTCTTCCTCAAATCTCAGATATAGATTTAACCTTCACATATTCCGAAATTACCAGCATCGAATGCACCGCTAAAGGCCTTTCAAAAGCCACAGGATTAAAACAACTTTGCCAGAAACTCCATATTCCCCTAGAGCGTACAATTGCCGTAGGAGATGCAGATAATGACCTTGAAATCTTGAAAACTGCCGGTCTAGCCATAGCAATGGGAAATGCAAATCAAAATATCAAAAATATCGCAGATGTAATTGTAAAAAGTAATGATGATGAAGGATGTGCTCAGGCTATTTCAGATTTTCTTCTTCCTTCTTCATAAGTTCTTCAACTTCTTCTTTATGAAGAGGAATATTATTCACATAAGCTTCCTTATTTTTTTCAATTTCTTCAACAGACCAAACCTTTCCCTTATTCATTCCAGGACAATCTTTTGCACATTCATTCCAAGTTTCTTCATCCGCAATCATCCAAGACCAGAAAGGATAAGTTGAACACTGAACAGGACGAGCCTCGTAAGCAGAACATCCCTTATCCCACAAAATACAGTCATAGTTTTTCTGCTCCTGAAGAGCCAAAACCTTTGTACCGTAGTAATAATCTGCCCAACGACAATATTTTTCTACAAAATGTCTAATCGTCATCTTAAAATGATTACAAAGAGTTCTTAAATCTCTTTCAGAAAGATAAACAAATCCAGGAGAATGCCCACAACAAAAGGAACAACGCTGACACTCAAAATTCAGGCCATTTTCATAAAATTTATCACACATTAGAAAAATATCCCTTTAACAAAAATTTCAATTCCAATTCCAACAAGAATTATACCACCAAAAATTCCAGCTTTATCACTAAACTTGTCGCCTACCTTTATCCCAAGTTTTAAACCAATCAAACAGATAAAGAAAGTTACTATCGCAATTATCAAAGAAGCTACTAAGGCCATAATTAGCACATAATCCGCAATTGTAAAACCAACCGAGAGAGCATCTATTGAAGTTGCAATTGACTGTATAATTAAAATAGAAAAAGCCAGTTTTTTATCGGTTATCTCTTCTTCTAAATCACCACGAATTCCTTCAATAATCATCTTAATTCCAATATATAAAAGCAAGATTAAGGAAATCCATGGTATAAGTTTTTCAAAAGATTTTATATATGTGATAATTGTGTGAACACATATCCAACCAATCATTGGCATTGCAAACTGAAAAAAAGCATAAGAGCCTGCAATAAAAGACATTCTACCAAACTTCATTTTTGGTTCATTAAGTCCATTTGCTAAAGACACCGAAAAAGCATCCATTGCAAGGCCAATACCCAGCAGAGCACTGTTAACAAAAAACATCAAGTTCCATGTCATAAATCTATGACTCCCAAAACAATAGAATACGTCGAGACCGGCACGCTCACGCTTAAAGCCTTGACTTCGCCGTTTTGAGGGTTTTGTAATAAACCCTCAATAAAAAAAGCCCCAAGCGTAAACTGTGCTTGGGGTATTAATAATCATATTAAATTCCTCATGCACAGTTATAAGACATCATTATAATGTCCACGCTATACATGAGTCTCGCAAATTAAAACAAGCCAGGTTGCCAGACCAGTATGTTGGCTTGCTACGTTCTTTAATTTTGTAAACCGCAAGTTGTTTCAACAACTGAGGATTTACAAAACGTTCGCGTAAGCGAACATGTAAATAAACAGAGTTTTTACTTGCTCTGAACGCTTGCTACTCCCTCATGGGGTAGATGAATATTAACAAATTCTATGTTATAAATCAAGGCGGAGTAAAAACATGAAAGAAATTAAAGCTCAGGAATTAAATGAAAATCCATTTAAGCTGATTGGGGATGACTGGATGCTCATTACAGCCGAAAAAGATGGAAAAGTGAACACTATGACTGCCAGTTGGGGTGGACTCGGAGTGATTTGGGGACGAAACGCTGCCACTGTCTACATCCGACTTTCCCGCTATACCAAAGAATTTATAGATACTAGCGAACATTTTAGTATTTGTGTAATGCCATCATCATATAAAAAAGATTTAGCTTATTGCGGAAAAGTAAGCGGCCGCGATGAAGATAAAATTGCAAAGTGCGGTTTTACTGTAGAACATGAAAACGGAGTTCCTTATTTTAAAGAAAGCCGTCTGGTTATGACATGCAAAAAAATATTTTCCCAGGAATTATCAGCAGCAGGTTTTGTAAATAAATCAATCATCGATGCAAATTATAGCAACAAAGACTGGCATGTAATGTACATCGGTGAAATTGAAAAAGTTCTTGTAGATTAGTTAGATTCAGAATTTTGTTTCTGAAGAATCGAATACAAAATTCTATAAAGATTTTTTGCATCCTCTTCAGGTAACTGAACACAAGAGAACATTTTTTCAGGAACCTGAAGAGCTTTTTCTTTTAACTCTTCCCCCTGTTTAGTAATTTCAATATTAACAATTCTCTCATCATCCTTCTGACGAGTTCTTGTAATAAGCCCTTTTGAAGCCATACTTTTTAAAAGTGGAGAAAGAGTTCCTGTATCTAAAAAAAGATATTTTCCAAGTTCACCAATAGTAAGTTTTTTATGTTCCCACAAAACCATCATTACAATGTACTGCGTATATGTAAGATCAATTTCTTTTAAAAATGGAGTATATTTTCTTAAAATTTCTCGTGAAGCTGCATACAAAGGAAAGCACAATTGATTTTCGAGCTTTAAACATGAATATTTATCTGTTTTTGTTTCTTCCATTATTCCATCACCTTTTATTTCTTTCTCTTATTTTATAGTAAATTAAACAATTTTACACCCTCTAAAATAATGTTGAATGCAATATTATTTTGTCAAGTAATAACTTTCATTTCTTCTTGCAAGATCCTCATTAATTCATTAAAGTCTCATAAAATGACTCGCACTTATGAAAAAGATTTAACCCAGGGTTCTCTTTCAAAAGGAATATTTTTTTATGGGTTACCTCTTATTTTTTCAAATCTTCTTCAAGTTTTATTTAACATTTCAGATGTAGCCGGAGTCGGTCATTTTGCCGGTAGTCTTCCTCTTGGCTCTGTAGGTTCTACTTCCCAGATCTTGTTTTTATTTACAGGCCTTTTAATGGGGCTTGGCGGTGGAGTAAACGTAATTATTGCCTACTACATCGGAGCAAAATCTCAAAAAAAACTAGATTTATCTCTTTATTCCTCGTTTATAGTTTCCATGATGGTGGGACTTATTTTAATGCTTGCAGGATTTTTTCTAGCCCGTCCAATACTTACACTCATAAAAACAAAAGCAGAACTATTAGATAATGCAGTTACTTATTTCAAAATCTATATTCTTGGAATGCCGGGCCTTGCCCTGTACAATTATGGAAATGCCGTTCTAAGTGCCGCAGGAGATACCAAAAGGCCTCTTTATTATCTTACAATTGCAGGCATCGTTAATGTCATTCTTAATCTTATATTTGTTATTATTTTTAAGATGTCATGTGCCGGAGTCGCCCTTGCCAGTCTTATTTCACAATACGTTTCTGCAATCCTTGTTATGATTCCACTTTTTCACGGAATCGGAAATATTAAGTTTCAAATAAAAAATTTCCAAACAAACAGAGAAATAACACTTCGTGTCTTAAAAATTGGTATTCCTTCTGGTATGCAAAATGTGATTTTTGCAATTGCCAATACCTTTGTTCAAGTTGGTATTAATTCTTTTGATGCAAATATGGTTGCCGGAGCTGCAGCTGGTTCCAATCTTGATAATATTGTTTACAGTGCCATGAATGGATTTTACGTTGCCTGTGCCACCTTTATTGGTCAAAACTATGGAGCTGGAAATAAAAAGAGAATAATAAAATCTATGTTTATTTCTAATGCCTACGCCTTTACCCTTGGTGCCACTTTAAGCACTTTAATGTTTATATTCGGACATCAGTGTCTGGCACTTTTTACAAATGATCCACAAGTAATTCATGCAGGTTATTTAAGATTAAGTATTATGTTTTTTTCTTATCCCTTTGCAAGTTTTATGGATAACACTATTGCTGCAAGCCGAGGATTGGGAAAAACCTTTATCCCTTCTATCATCGTATTTTTGGGTTCTTGTCTCTTCCGAATTGCATGGATTTACACATTCTTTGCCTTTTTCAAAACAATACAGTCACTCTTCCTGCTTTACATCTTCAGTTGGACTATTACCGCAATTGCAGAAATCATTTACTTTATCCGCACTTACCGAAAAATTAAAAAAAATGATAAAGAATAGGGGGACAGACCCCTGTTATTAGAAAAAACTACCTACTTTGTTCACTCAACCATTCAAATATAGTTTTTCCATTTTCTTTTGGATCATTATTTAAAACATAAATCCAAGAGCAATGACCATTATATTCATAAGGCATATCAGGGTCTTCTTCATCATCTTTTTCTGCAAAATATTTTCCTGTCTGATCAAAAACACCCTTATACATTGTAAGATGAAGATTTTTTGCCCCAAATCCTTCTAATCGCTTATAAGTAGGACTTACATAAGTAGATGGTTTTGCCATACTGTCAGTTTCAGCCTGAACAAACCATAAAGGAACCTTGGAAAGAATCTTTATTTCTTCATCAGAAAGCTTGGTATTTACATATACTTCACAAGTTGGAATTCCTGCCGCAAAAAATCCAGGTTTTTCAATCAGCATATTCAAGGTCATATATCCGCCAGCAGAACAACCACCTATATATATTCTATCTCTATCGATATTTGGATTTTGCTCTAAAAATACTTCAATCAAATCCATAAGGCTTTCTGTATAATATGATGTTTTAGCCATTGGCACTGTATTAGGTGTATCTAATGGTACTGAAATAATTTTACTTAAAATACTTTTTACAGTTCCCGAATATCTATTAATAAAACCCGAAATATTTTCTGGTTCCCATATCCTCATTCCATTAGAATCTAAAAGGGTTGTTTCAAGCCAAGTTGTAGGACTCTGAGGAATTAAAACACTTGCTCCTTCATCAAAACAATTTTGAATTTCATCACTTGCAAGATTTACAGCCTTTATTCCAAGCAATGCAATATAAGGATTTCGTCCACCCTCAGAAATTCCATGCAACCATATAATTAAAGGTCTTTTTTTATTTTTTTTAGGTGGATTATAATAAGCATAAGACATTTTGTATCCAGAAGTAATTAATTCTGAAGTTTTAAATTTAGCTGCCAGGCTATTTACCATTCCTGCCATCGAATAAATTTCTAAATCTAAATAACTATTTATAATTCTATATCCATAAATATCATGAACATTATTTAATATAGTTCCAGTAAAAGGACTTGCATATTTACTTTCTGGTAAATACTTAAAATATGCTGTTAGATATGTACTTTCTTCATCAATTTTATTTCCATAAGCATCGGAAGTATAAACTTCTGAAACTTCAAGATCATCTTCAAGCCAATCAACACGACGATCATGATTAAAAAGCATTCTTTTTTCACGATAAATTTCAAAATTTATAGTTCTTACTTTTTGGGGATCAATCATTTTACCAGCATTGAAAACAATTTTATCTACAGAAGGCCCCCAATCATTTGCCGTAACGTAAATTACCAGTTCCTTTGGTCCGGGAATTTTTTCTTCATCAAAAGTTATCTGTTTCTCTAAAGCGAATAATGGGAAAAAAACAAAAAAACACAATACTATTAGAAAAAATCTCTTATTAAACAAACTTCTTAAAATCATGATAAGATAATATTAATTAAATTTAACCTTTTTTTCCATACCGCCATTAATAATACTTTTTATAAGTTTTACACTATCTTTGTCACATATCTATAATATATAGTATAATAAAGAAAGTATTTCGAAGAGGTTATTTTATTGAGATGGGTATATTTGGCAAATGCCATAATTTCTTTGGCCTGCTGTATTTATTATCTAGAGACTAACGTTAGAAAAGTAAATCCAAGACATGTATTACTTTTCATTTTCACAAATATTGCAAACTATAGTTTTGCTCTTGGAGCTTTTGCAGATAATTTAGAAGGTATATATGTTTCTTTCCAAGTTTATTATTTTGGCGGCATATTTACAATTATAACTTTACTCTTATTAATCATAGAACTTTGCGGATACAAAACAAATTTCTTTATCAGACTTATTTTATTTGCCTATGGTGCTTTAATTGTATACTTGATTGCCAATGTTAAACATTCCAACCTCTATTACACTTCAATAACTTTTGTTCAAAAGTATGGAATGTCTTCTATGGAACGAACTTACGGACCTCTTCATAATCTTCTTATTTTCTTGATTATATGTGTAACTTCAATTTCCATAACTTATATCTTAATTGCCCTTAAAAGAAAAAAAGACATAGCCATAAGAACTATTAATATTTTACTCATAATGTTTTTTATAGGCGTACTACTTTACTCAGTTCCTAAGATTCTTCACTTAATTATTGAATTTATGCCTTTCTTATACACAACAATGAACATTTTAGCCATCATACTTTTTAAAAGAGCAGCCCTATATGACCTTTCTTCTAATATCCTAAATGTTTATGAGCGGCATTCCGAATACGGTTATATTGCTTTTGATACAAAAAGCCGTTTCCTTGGTTCAAATGAATATGCAAAAAATCTTTTCCCTTTCCTTCGTGGTTATCGCATAGACAAAAAATTTATAAACAGTGAAATAGACCATGAGTTTTTCAAAAATGAAATTATTCCATGGACCGATTCATGGATTAAGGGAAATCAGCAGCCTAAACTATATGCTAAAGATGATGTAATAAATGAATTCTCTATGCGAAATATTAAACATAAAAAACAAACAGTTGGATATCTTATTGTAATTAAGGATGTAACCCAACATCAAAAGTATCTTAACCTGATTAATAACTACAATTCTAATCTTCAGGAAGAGATTTCCAAAAAAACAATAAAACTAATCGCAATTCAGGATTCCATCATCACAGGTATGGCTACAATGATTGAAAGTCGCGATAACTCGACCGGTAACCATATTAAAAGAACCAGTGAATGTATTAAAGTTTTTGTTGATAAACTTAAGTATTCCGATAAATATAAACTCATTGATTCAAAATTTTGTGACAATCTTATAAAAGCTGCTCCTATGCATGATTTAGGAAAAATTGCAGTTCGTGATGATGTTTTGAAAAAGCCTGGAAAATTTACACCTGAAGAATATGAAAATATGAAAATTCATCCTATTGAAGGTGCCAGAATAGTAGCTCAGGTATTAGCAAATGTTGATGATGAAGAATTTAAACAAGTTGCTGTAAATGTTGCTCACTATCATCATGAAAAATGGAATGGAACCGGATATCCAAATGGATTAAAGGGTGAAAAAATTCCTCTTGAAGCTAGAATTATGGCTTTTGCTGATGTATTTGATGCCCTTGTAAGTAAACGTTGCTATAAAGAAGCCTATAACTATGATAAAGCTTTTGAAATTATTCAGAACGATTTAGGTTCTCATTTTGACCCAGAATTAGGAAAAATTTTCCTTTCTTGCAAACAAGACCTTATAGATTTATACAATAACATGGAATTAAAATACTAAACTTTTTCTTTTTAAATTTGTAGAATACGCTTCATGTCTACAAAATTTGATAAGTTTTTGCATCCAAATTTAACAAATGATAATATTCTCAAAAGCATGCTGGCCTTTGGTGCCCCTATGCTGATTTCCTACATCTTTCTCCAATTTTACAATACCGTTGACATTGTTGTTGTAGGTCATTTCTTAGGTGAAAAATCCCTCGCCGCAATCGCTGCCTGCAGTGCTGTAAACGATCTTCTTATCGGTTTTGGAAATGGCTTTGGAAACGGACTAGGAATTGTTGCAGCCCGTGCCTATGGAGCAAATAAAGAAGAACGCCTTAAAAAAATTGTTTTAGCATCTTTCTTTATCACTCTGGCTGTAACAATTTTTATTATGATTATAGGACATTTTTGTTTACATCCAATTTTAAATCTTCTTGGAACCCCTCATGAAATTATAGATGAAGCTCTTTCCTACATCTGGGTTATAGCTATTTTTTGTGGACTTTTATTTGGCTACAATTTGCTTTCTGGCCTTTTAAGAGCTATTGGCAACTCCATCATGCCTCTGGTTTTCCTCATTTCTTCATCAGTTTTAAATATCTTTCTGGATATACTTTTAATTGTAGTTTTCCACATGGGAGTACAAGGGACCGCCATTGCTACAATAATTGCCCAAGGGATAAGTGCGGTTTTATGTTTTATCTACATTCTAAAAAAATGTAAAATTCTTATTCCTAATAAAAAAAGTTTTCAAGCCGACCTTATCATTTACAGAGACCTGCTTGGACAAGGCCTTTCTATGGCTCTTATGAGTTCTCTTGTAAATTCCGGAACTGTAATTTTACAAAAGGCCATCAATACTTTTGGAACCTTTATTATGGCAGGTCATATTTCTGCCAGAAAAATTTTTATTTTTACAAATATTCCTCTTTTCACCTTGGGAATGATTTCTTCTACCTTTGTTTCACAAAACTACGGCGCTCACAAAATTGACAGAATTAAAAAAGGACTTAAACTTCTCTTTTTGATGTGCACCATATGGGGACTTTTGTGTACAGTAACTATTCCTTTCTTTGCAAAAAATCTTATTTCTTTAATAAGTGGTTCAACTACCCCAGAAACCATAAATTACGGAGCAAAATATATTTCATTTGCCATGCCTTTCTACCCCGTTCTAGGTATACTCCTTGTAAGTAGAAATTCACTACAGGGACTAGGCAGCAAAGTTTTACCTCTAGTTTCAAGCATAATCGAATTAATTGGAAAAATTATTTTCACAAGCTTAATCATTCCACTTATGGGTAACTGGGGAATAATTATGTGCGAACCAATTATCTGGGTAGTTATGACAATCCAGCTTCTTTTGGTTTTAATTCGTCATCCTCTTTTACGGGAAAAATCTAAATAAATAAATTTTTTTCAATCCAGGTGGCAGGGCCATCTTGGTCGCAGGAATCGCAAACAAAATCGGCAATTTCTTTTACCTGAGGAATTGCATTTCCAACCGCAATTCCTGTGCCACACAATTTAAGCATTCCAATATCACTAAAATCATCTCCAAATGCAGCCATTTTTTCCACAGGAATTTTAAGATACTGACTCAAAAAACTTATTGCATTTTCTTTAGTGGCCGATTTTGGTGAAAATTTATACCAGGGAATATCCGAAAAAGGCATGCATACACAATTTTCAATTCCATAAGCAAGCTTTTTGGCAACTTCTTCATCATTAGTCTGGACACAAATTTTTAAAACTTCCTGCTTAAAATCCTTAAAATCATCAAAAGGAGCATCTGGACCAAATTGTTCAGTTTTATCTTCCCTACGATTCCAATAAAGGGTATTCAAAGTATCACACGTTATTTCAACTTTAGGACCACAAAAACTATAAGCCCTATCAAAGATTTTCTGGCTTTCTTCTAGAGAAAAAGACACAGTTTTTATTAAATTATTATGATAATAGATAGAGGCACCGGCATTACAAATGACTAAATCTGGACCTACCTGATTTATAAGCTGCCCAATATTTGTATTTCCACGACTAGTCGAAAAACCAATCAAAATTCCTTTTTCCCGGCATCTTTTTAAAACTGATAAAGTATAAGATGAAATAGTTTTATCACTGCGTAAAAGAGTAAAATCTAAATCAAAAAGTAATAACTGATAATCCATAAGTACTCTAACAAAAACTACAAATTATATAAGGCCATTTAGTAATCTATAAGCTATGGAACCTTCGCCTGGTAGTTTTACAGGACAATTTTTAAGATCAAACCACTGGGCGTCTGCTAATTCTTCTCTTTGAATATTTATATCACCGCTTTCATATTCAGCAGTAAAACCCAACATCAATTGTTCAGGGAAAGGCCAACTTTGACTGCCCCTATAAGTGATATTTTTTACCTTCAGACCAGTTTCTTCCAACACTTCACGTGCAACCGCGTGTTCTGCAGATTCTCCTGCCTCTATATACCCTGCCACCAAGGCATAAAAATCTTGATTAGGGTTTACCGATTTTGCCAGAAGAACCTTTTCACCTTTCATTATCTTTACAATAATACAAGGATTTATTCTTGGAAAAACCATGTTACCACATTTTGGACATTGTCTTGCCGTCAAAGTCTTATGATTTTCAAAAAGACCACCACAAACTCCACAATACTTTGTAGATTTTCGCCAATTAACCAAAGCTTTGGCCCTAAAAGCCATAAAATTTTCCTCTTCGGAATGTCTGGCAAAATACTGACGTAGATAGCACAAAACAAATCCTTCTGGAATATTATCAGCAGATTTTAATTCCAAAACCCTTAATCCAAAGTTTTTTTCTTCAAAATAATCAGAAAAAGTGTTTAAACTCTTTATTTTTTCTAAATCTGCTAAATCAGGTAAACTTCCATCAGCCTTTAAAACCAAATTTTTTTCAAAAATAATAAAACTCTTCATAATATATAAGTAATTATACCTCATAACGATTAATTATCTCAATTTATTTTGATAGAAGTCATACAAAGCATGGGGGACAGACCCCTAGTCGTTCCCAGACTCAAATCAACTTTAGTTTTTATAAGCTTTAAGCTAAACTGATAATAATGAAAGTCTTAAAAGTACTCCGTCCACTTGATCCAATAATCTTTACCTTAATTTTATTTTTGGCCATTTTTTTAATAAAAATTTCTCTTTCACAAAAAAGTAACAAAGTACTTGTTAAAGCAAACGAAAAAAACTACGAGTATACACTTGATCAAGAAGGAATCTTCCAGGTTGAAGGAGCACTTGGCTACACTACATTCGAAATCAAAAATCATGCTGTTCGCATTATAGATTCCCCTTGTCCAAATAAAAATTGCGTTCATCAGGGTTGGGCAAGTCCCCTTGTCTGTCTGCCAAACAAAGTTATAATCACTATAGAAAATTACGGAGAGTTCGATGCAATTTCAGAATAAAAACAAAATTGCCTATTTAGGTGCATTAACTCTACTTTTCTCCTATGCCGAAATGCTTCTTCCAAGATTTACACCTTTTTTCCGCATTGGTCTTGGTAATATTGCAATTCTTTTAGCCTTTGACCTAAATCCTCTATCTTTTATGCTCCTGACCCTTATAAAAGCTTTTGCCTCATCACTTATGGCAGGAACCCTCTTTTCTCCTTTTTTTTTAATATCTCTAGGCCAATCTTTTTTTAGCGGAATGATGATGTACCTGCTAGCCAGATTAAATCGCAAGTGCAAAAATATACTTTTTAGCCTCTACGGAATTTCTATTTTGGGTTCGGCTGTAAGTGCATTAATCCAGATATTTTTAAGCACCCTCTACCTTGGAAAAGGAACCTACTCCCTTTTGGGACCAATGCTACTCTTCAGTCTATTTAGCGGAATAATAACAGCATTTTTCAGCCTTATTTTACACATACCAGAACAGGCTCCAAACCTGATCCGCAAAGAAAGTATGGAAAAAAAACAACCAGTACTTTTATTAGCTCTTTTAATTTTATCAGCTTCAGCCGCTATTTTTATGATAAAGAATTTAATCATCCTGAGCCTGGCCCTTATCCTCGCCCTAATTTTGCAATTAATTTCGGGTCGAAAAATTTATATTTTTCCTCATATCAGCCTTTGGATTTTTGTAGTAATTTCGACACTTTTTATACCAAATGGAGAAGTTTTAATAAAAATCGGTACTTTCTCCATCACAAAAGGCTCACTTATTATAGGAATTACAAAAGCCCTAAAACTCTCTATTGTTTCAGCTCTAAGCCAATGTGCCGCTAGTTTAAAACCAAGAGGGGACAGACCCCTAGCTTTAGTCCTAGCCTACTTTACAGCCCTAAGCAATCTCTTCCGCTCAAGTCAGGGAAACTTCATTCAAAAATTAAAAACCACTTTACAAGCCCAAAACCTGACAGAATAAATCCTAAAATAAGAGAATCACATTATATTTTTCTTTTTCAAATATTCTAGAATGAAACTAAGAGGAATATTTTATGATTTATTACGTTAATGTTGCCGCTCCTGCGGGTGGTAATGGTTCAAAAGAAAAACCTTTTAATAAAATTCAGAATGCTGCAGATCTTGCACAGGCTGGTGATGAAGTAATCGTTGCTCCTGGTATTTACCGCGAAGCAGTTAATCCAAAAAATGCTGGAAAACCAGGTAAACCAATTATATACCGTTCCGAAAAAATGCTAGCTGCCCATATCACAGGTGCAGAACCAGCAAAAAAATGGGAAAAAGTTGATGGTAATGTTTATTTTACACGTATACCAAATGCAATTTTTGGAGATTTTAATCCATACACAACTCTTGTAAGTGGTGACTGGTTTATTGCCTATATGACCGCCCATCTTGGAGATATTTTCTTAAACGGAAAATCAATGTATGAAGTTAAAACTCTAGATGAAGTTAAAAATCCAAAAATTTTCAATTTATCTTGGGATCCAGACTTCACCCTTTACACCTGGTATACAGAACAGGATCAGGCTAAAAACGAAACTCTTATTTATGCTAACTTCCAGGGGACAGACCCCAACAAAGCTGATGTGGAATACACCGTTCGCAAAAATTGTTTCTATCCAGAAGCAGAAGGAATTGGCTATATCAACTTATGTGGATTTAAGGTTTCTAAGGCAGCAAGTCAGTGGGCCCCTCCAACCGCCTACCAGGAAGGAATGATTGGTCCACACTGGTCAAAAGGATGGATTATTGAAGATTGCGAGGTATTCGAAGCAAAATGTTCAGGAATTTCTTTAGGTAAATACAAGCAGCCTGAAAACGACAATAAATGGTTAAAATGGAAATATAAAGATGGAACTCAAACCGAACGCGATTGTATTTGTCAGGCACAACTTGAAGGCTGGGACAAGGCAAATATTGGTTCCCACATCATCCGCCGCTGTAACATTCATGACTGTGGACAGACTGGAATTGTAGGCCATTTGGGAGGCGTTTTCTCTATCATTGAAGATAACCATATTCATCATATCAACAATAAACAAAATCTTGCTGGTGCAGAAATTGGTGGAATTAAAATGCATGCCGCAATCGATGTAATTTACCGTCGAAATCATATTCACCACTGTACAAGAGGAATGTGGTTAGACTGGCAGGCACAGGGAACTCGTGTAACCCAAAACTTCTTCCACGATAACTGTTTACCTTTTGATCATCTTATGACAAAAGAAGCTGTTGCTAATGCCGGAGAAGATTTATTTATTGAAGTTTCACACGGACCAACCCTCTTAGACAACAATATTTTCCTTTCAGACCGAGCTGTAAAACTTGCTACCCAGGGTGTTGCAATGGTTCATAATCTTGTTGCAGGAAGTCTTGCTGCAGTTGGTTGTGGTGTTGATAATGGATCTCTGTCACGCATATCACCTCGTTATACCCCTTATCACCTTCCACATCAAACCCAAGTTGCAGGTTTTATGACAATTCTTCATGGCGACTGTAAATTCTACAACAATATCTTTATTCAACAACCAATGAGAGAAATGCTCAAAAAAAATATGGAAGAATGCAATAATTTTGCCTGGGATGACGCCAACATAAAAGCAGGAACTTTCAAATACAATAAATATCCAACTTTTGAAGAATGGGATAAATTATTTGAAGGCTACTGTGGAATGGGTTCAGCCCCTAGTGACCGCTACTATACAGAACTTCCTGTTTGGGCTGGTGGAAATTTCTACTTCAATGGTGCTTTACCAATGGATAAAGAAAAAGATGCTGTTGTTGATTCTAAAAACAAAGTAGAAATTAAATATACCGAAATTGAAGGAAGACCAGCTATTAAAACAAATCTTTACGACTTCTTGCCAGATGCAAAATTAAATATCCTCAAAACAGATGATATTGCAATGGCCTTTGAACCTGAAGAAAAATACGAAAACCCAGATGGTTCAGCTATTGTTTTTGATACTGACCTTATGGGTCATAAACGCCTTTCAACAGCTTTACCAGGTCCATTCGTAGATAAAACAGAAGTTCAAAAACCTTTATTCTAATTTGTTCTATTCTTAACTAAAAAGGAGAGGACAGACCCCTCTCCTTTTTCATTTCTACTTAAAATGATTCAGATTTTACTCAAAAAAATCTTACTCCGGCTTCAAATAAACTGAAACATAATTATCAACATTCAGATATTTTTTTGCAGCTTCCATAATATTTTCTGCTGTAATCCACTCAACTTCCTTTTTCTTTTCATTTTTTGAAACCCACAAAGGTTCATAGTTGAATACTAATTCAGCATTAATTCTATTCAACCACCAGCCATTATCATAAATATTATTTTCACTACCGCGTTTTTCTGTTTCAATCAGCTTTTTAATATAAAGCTCACCAAGAGGCTGAGTTTGGAGCAATTTTATTTGATTAAGAACTTCATCTCTCAATTCTTCAGCACGAGCAGGTTCACATCCAAAAGAAATTTCAGTTCTATAATAACGCTCTGGATATCCATCAATATAAGCATTTACACCAATACCATAAGAACCACTCTTATCTTCACGAATAACTTCGCGTAAACGAATATCAAGAATAGTCTCCAGATAAGAAATAATCTTAGCTTCTTTAAAGGATTTTTCTATATCATCTTGGGCAGGTAATTCACCACCAAAACAAAGGTACACCCGTCCCTTATCTTCCTTACCTTTCTTTACAGTTTCATTTATTTTTCCTTTAGGGAAATCATAATATTTATAAACAGTTTCTTCCCTATCTTTTGAAGTTTTCAAATTACCAAGATAGTACTGACAAAGCTCAATAAGTTTTCCTTCATCAAAATCACCAACAAACACATAAGTAAAGTCAGCAGGATTTCCATAACGTTCCTTGAAAACCTTTTCAGCTTTTTTTGCATCCATTTTTGAAACAAAATTCAAATCGAATGGTGCATGGTAAATATCCTTCTTTCCGTAAATTATTTCTTTAATCTTATCTGAGAAAACATCATTTGGAGCATTTCCATGACTACTAGCAGCCTCTTTAAGCTGGTGAATAACTGTATTCCATGCATCATCATTAAATTTAACCTGACTAAAGAAAAGGTTGAGCATCTGTAAAAGTTCTTCTGAATAATTACTAGAACATGCTGTTGAAAAATATTCCGAAGTATTTTGTATATCAAAATTAAATCTAATCTGCTTTGAAGAAATTTCTTTCACCAGCTGATTATATGTAAGGTTTTCAAAGCCTGAATACATTGCATAAGATAAAGCAACCGAAGCTGATGGAACATCTTCTTCTGCCACCTGGTAAAGTCCACCCTTACTGAAAACATTCATATAAAAGAAGTTCTTTTCAAAATCAGTTTTCTTGGTCAAAATCCTAATTCCGTTTTCAAGAAGATATTCCTTCATGCCCAGTTCTTTTATCTGTTTTTTAGAAACTATTTTTGCCTTATTTTCAGGACGTTTCATCAAACCGTTAGAAGAATCATCCTCATAAGCTGCAAGTCCACTACCCTTGTAATTTTTCCACAGTGACATAATTTCTGCTTCAGAAGGCAATTTTTCACTTGGATTGCAGGCAATGAACATTAAAGAACCTCTGTTTCCCAAAGCCTTTTTTGCGGCTGCATTTACATCTTCAATTGTGATAGCAGGAATTATTCTTTTATAAATCTTAAGATAATCTTCCTCCGAAGTCTGAACTTTTCCTACAATGGCAGAATAAACCAGTCTATCAGCATAATTAACGTTTTCGACTTTATCCTTATTCTGGTAAGACAATTCCTGAGAAGATAAATAACCCGCTTTTACTCTTTCAACTTCTGATTCAGTAACACCAAAATCAATAAATCTGTCTGTTTCATCAAAGAACTGTTTCAAAGCCTGTGTAAATTGTCCAGATTTTGGATAAACTCCCAGATAGTTATGAGCAGAAGTATTTGTAAGAGATATTTCATTTGCACCTGCCGCCAGCCAAGGACTTTCTGCTTTTGTTGAAATTTCGTTCATACGAACTTCAAAAATTTTAGCGGCAATTTCTTTTGCAATCTCTTCTTTCAGTTCCTTTTCTGTTTCAATAATTTTGTAATCCTTTTCTTGTTCAAACATAAATACCTGTGTATAAGGCATTTCTTTATCAGCTAAAATGCTAATCTTCTTTTCTGTAGGATAAGGAACACTAAAGTTTGGATGCGAAATTTTTTCTTCCGAAGCTGGAATCTGACCCATTATCTTTTTAATTAAAGCTTCCATTTTTGAAGTTTCTAAATCACCAACAACCACTACCGACATTAATTCTGGTCTATACCACTTTTTATAAAAATCAAGGACTCGATCACGGCTGATATTTTTGACTATATTCATATCCCCAATAGGACGTCGATTTTCATAAACAGAATCATGCAAAAGGAGTTTTATCTGTTTTTCAGATAATCTTTCCTGAAAGCCCTGCCCAAGACGCCACTCTTCAGTTACAACTCCACGTTCTTTATCAAGCTCTTCCTGTGAAAAAGTTACCGCGCAAGCCCAGTCATGCAAAATCATCATTGCAGTATTCAAAATTTCTGGATCGTCTGCCGGAATTTCAAGTTTATAAACAGTTTCTTCAAAAGAGGTGTAAGCATTCAAGTCAGAACCAAAATTCATACCAATTTTTTCAAAATAATCTACAATTGCAGATTTTTCGAAATGCTCAGTTCCATTAAAACACATATGTTCAATTAAATGAGCAATACCCTTCTGGTCTTCTTCCTCCATACAAGAACCTGCTTTTACAACAAGTCTAAGACTAATTCTGTTAGCAGGAATTGAATTTTTACGAATATAGTAAGTCATTCCATTATCAAGACTGCCAAGTTTATACTTAGAATCCCATTTTAATGCTGCATCTGTATTAGAATTTGATGATGTAGACGCACATCCAACAAAAGAAAGATTTATTACTAAAAAAATAGCAATAAAAACTAAAGTAAAATGATTAAGAAACTTTTTCATTTAAACCCTCTAATAATTTTTTTATTATTATACTTATTTGTATAAATCATTTTCTACTAAATAAAAGTAATTTATGTAAAAAAAAATTCAGATTAATTTACGTTAAAAAAAAAGAGACTTATGAAAATTAAATCTCCATAAATCTCGTTTTCTCTTATCAAATCTTATTTTAAAGAAAGATTTTTATACTTCACGAATATCTTCAACCTTTCCACAAGTTTCACAAATTGAGTAAAAAGCATCCAGTTTTAATCCGGCTACCTTAATTGTTACCTTACGATCCTTTGGATTTTCAGCATCTGTTGTAATACAGGTGATGATGTTTCCATTTGCTTCTGCAATCTTCTGTGTAAACTTACCTAAAGCACCCGCTGTATCCTGCATAGTAACAACAGCTCTTACACTTGGTAAATCATAATTGAACATATTAATAAACATCTTGAACAAATCGCTGTCGGTAATAATTCCAACCAACAATTTATCCTTCATAACTGGAAGACAACCAAAATCTCCATCAGACATAATTTTAGCTGCAGCTTCTACAGTTTCTGTTTCCTGAACTGTAAAAACCTTTCGTACCATTGTTTTTTCAACAGTCAACTTGCTAAGCAAATAACTAAGTTCGTACATATCAAGAGTTGTTGCTTCACTTGGTGCTGCACGCTGTAAATCATTTGCGGTAATAATTCCAACCAGCGAACCGTTTTTATCTAAAACAGGCAATTTATTGATATTATTTTTCTGCATCAAATCATTTGCTTCTCTAATAGAAGCCTTAACATCAATAGTGATTGGATTTTTTGTCATTACGTCTCGAACTAACATTTTTAGCCTCCTAAATATGCCGAAATAACAGCCTTATCCGTAATCAAATCACTAGCTTTTCCAGTTTTAGTGATTTGCCCTGTTTCTAGTATATACGCTCTATTGGCAATTGACAAAGCTTTATATGCATTTTGTTCAACTAAGAGGATTGTTGTACCGCTAGAAGAAATTTTTGTAATGATATCGAATATTTCATCCACCAGAATTGGGGCTAATCCCATAGAAGGTTCATCAAGTAACAGTAATTTTGGCTTAGACATAAGTGCACGTGCCATAGCAAGCATCTGCTGTTCACCACCAGACAAAGTTCCTGAAAGCTGGCTTAAACGTTCTTTCAAACGTGGGAATAATTCATAACACCATTCCATATCTTTTTTGATATTTTCTTTATCACGTCTAAGATAAGCACCCATTTCAAGATTTTCTTTTACACTCATGTTAGCAAAAACACGACGTCCTTCTGGAACCTGAATAAGTCCCATCTGAACAATTTTATCAGCAGGAAGAGAAGTAATATCAACTCCATCAAAAGTGATAGAACCACTCACCTTTTTAATCAGATTACTTACTGAATGTAATGTTGTTGTTTTTCCAGCTCCATTTGAACCGATAAGGGAAATAATTTCTCCTGCATCTACATCAAAAGAAATTCCTCTCAAAGCCTTAATAGCACCGTAAGAAACAACTAAATCTTTTACTTCAAGCATACTCATTATTGGTCACCTCCAGCAGTCATCTGTTCATAACCAGAACCAAGATAAGCCTTAATAACAGTTGGATTTGACTGAATTTCTGCAGGAGTTCCGGCAGCAATTACAGAACCATAGTTCAAAACCATCAGTCGTTCACAAATACCCATTACCAGCTTCATATCATGCTCAATCAACAATACTGTAAGATTAAATTCCTTTCTAATAAAGGCAATCATCTCCATTAATTCCTGAGTTTCCTGACCATTCATACCGGCAGCAGGTTCATCAAGAAGAAGAAGTTTTGGACCAGAAGCAAGTGCACGACAAATTTCAAGTTTTCTCTGTTCACCATAAGGAAGATTTCTTGCTAATTCATCAATCTTGTTTTCCATATGGAACAGACTTAAAAGATGAAGATCTTTACTATTCATCATTTCTTCATCATTGCGGAATTTTTTTGTACGGAATTCTACATCCAAAGGATTAACGCCACGAGTCTGATGTAAAGCAATTTTAATGTTATCGCGAACAGTCATACCGCCAAAAAGTCGAATATTCTGGAAAGTTCGCGCAATACCAATTCTATTCAACTGTGCAGGCGATTTTTTATTAATAACCTGTAAATTTCCTTTTTTATCAACAAAAGTGATTGTTCCAGATGTTGGTTTATAAACACCAGAAAGCATATTAAATACTGTAGTTTTACCAGCACCATTTGGACCAATCAAACCAATCAGTTCACCTTCATACAAATCAAGCGAAAAGTCTGATACAGCCTTAAGTCCACCAAAAACAATCGAAATATCTTTTGCACGAAGGAGCAGTTCTCTCTTTTCTTCTGCCATTATTTTGCCTCCTTCTTAGCTGATTTTGAAAATAGATTTTTGAACCAGCGACCAATTGCCTTAAAGTAATCTGGAATCTTAAAGAAACAAAGTTCTGCAGTACCAAGTAATCCTTGTGGTCTAAAGAGCATCATCACAATTAAAATTAATGGATAAATCAACAAGCGGTAATCTCTTAAGAAACGCAAAACTTCCTGGAGAATTGTAAGAACAAAAGCTGCAAAAATTGCCCCAGTAACAGAACCCATACCACCAAGAACGACATAAATCAAATCGTTTACAGAATTGTTAAAAGATGCCAGATCAGGCTTAACAAAACCAATTAATGGTGCATACAAAGCTCCGCCAATTCCTCCAATAAATGAAGCAATTACAAAACCAATCATCTTATAACGGAAAACTCCAACACCCGAAGAATTAGCAGCAATTTCATCTTCACGAACGGCCATTATTGCACGTCCATAAGTTGAACGAAGGAAATTCTGAAGGAAGACTACAATCAATACTAAAACACCAATAACCGATGCATACGCAATTGTTGCTCCCCATTCCAATGATTCAGTAAAAATTGTTCCAAACTGAATACCATTTGGACCGCCTGTCCATGATTTTTGATTCAACAGAACAACACGAATAATTTCACCAAAAGCCAGTGTTACAATAGCAAGATAATCACCTTCAAGTTTCAAAGTTGGAAACCCAATCAAAAATCCAAAAAAGGCTGCAATTAATCCTGCCAAAATAATACTTACAGGAAGTGGCAGATGAAGATTCTGAGTAAGAAGAATTACTGCATAAGCTCCGATTGCCTGGAAACCAGCCTGACCCAAACTAAGCTGACCTGTAATACCACAAACTACGTTTACACTCAAAGCCATAATGGCATTTACACCAGCGAGTGTTATAACCTGAGCCCAGTAGGCATCAATACCAATTGGAAGATCATAAAAGAAAGACTTTAATGTAATAAGTCCAGAAGGAATTAAAACACACGCAAGTCCAATTACTGTAAGAATAATTGTATTTCTAACAAACTTATTTTTCATTTCTTATCCTCCTTAAACCTTAACAACTTTCTTCTTGCCTAAAAGTCCGGCAGGTTTTACAAGAAGGATTACAATTAAAATCAAATAAGAAATTGCATCTGCATACTGAGATGAGATATAAGCCTTTGTCATTGTTTCAGCAATACCAAGAATTACACCACCAAGCATTGCACCTGGAACAGAACCAATTCCACCAAGTACAGCGGCTACGAATGCTTTTAAGCCAGGAATGTATCCCATTGTTGGTTCAATCTGAGGATAAGCTGTAGCGTAAAGAACTCCACCAGCACCTGCAAGAATAGAACCAATAACAAAAGTAATTGCAATAGTTCTGTTTACATTTATACCCATCAAACTTGAAGCACCTAAATCATAAGAAACGGCACGCATAGCCTTACCAGTTCTTGTATAATTAATTACATAATTTAGAAGAACCATCAAAAGTGCAGAAGAAATAATTACAATCAACTGGATATTTGAAACAGAAATAATTCCTAAATTGTAAATTTTAGTATCCATTGTTGGGAACTGACGTGGATTTGGACCAACAAATGGAAGAACACGCATACCATTCTGTAAAATTAATTCCACTGCAATTGCTGTGATTAAAGAATTCAAACGTGGTGCATTTCTTAAAGGACGATAGGCACAACGTTCAATTAAAAGGCTCAACAAAGAACAAACAATCATTGCACCAAGGAAGGCACAAGCAAGTCCCCAAGGTGTTGTTCCCATTGCCCTTAAAATAAAGTAGCCGGTATAAGCACCAACCATCATAACATCGCCATGGGCAAAGTTAATCAACTTTACAATACCGTAAACCATTGTATAGCCAAGAGCAATCAAAGCGTAAATACTACCCAATGAAAGTCCATTAACTAATTGCGTTAAAAAGGTATTCAATTTAACCTCCAACTTTATGTTTTACATAACTTTCAAATTTTTCGTTATATTGTACAAAAAATCTGTTAAATAAAAAAGGTGCATACTTTTCCAGCATGCACCCCTTTGTACAATAAAGATAAATTAACTGATTTTAGAAAATTAGTCTACGTTTACTGTAGCTGCATAAGCCTGTGAAAGCTTACCATTTTCTTTAATCATCTTAATCATAACTGCAGATTTAATTGGGTTACGTTTTGAGTCAAACTTAATGTGGCCAGTTACATAATCACCATCTGTTGCTTCAAGAGCAGCACGAACCTTAGCTGCATCAGTTGTACCAGCCTTAATAATAGCATCTTTCAACATATACATTGAATCATAACCAAGAGTTGCAAATGCATTTGGCTTAGCGTTGTATTTCTTTTCAAATGCACTTACAAATTTCTGTACAACTGGAGAGTCAGAGTCAGCTGCATAGTGATTTGAGTAGTATCCGTTAAGAACTTCATCACCAGCTACTTCTGTAAGACCATCCCAACCGTCTCCACCAACTAATGGAACTGTTACACCCTGAGCACGAAGCTGTTTTGAAATCAAAGAAACTGTTGAATAATAATCTGGAAGATATACAACATCAGGTTTAGCAGCCTTTACCTTTGTAATGATTGCGTTGAAATCTTTTTCACCAGTTGCATAAGATTCTTTTGCAACGATTTTTCCACCTAATTTTTCAAATTCAGAAACAAAGTTTTCCATCAAACCTACAGAGTAGTCGTTTCCAATATCATAAAGGATAGCGGCTTTTTTAGCTCCAAGATTGTCAGCAGCAAATTTTCCACCAACACGACCCTGGAATGGATCTGTAAAACATGTACGGAAAATGTAATTTCCTGCATCTGTAACAGCAACTGCAGTAGCAGCTGGAGCAATCTGAACAACCTTATTTGCCTGAGCCTGAGCAGTAATAGCAATTGTACATCCAGAAGTTAAAGAACCAATAATAAGCTTTGTTCTATCTTTTGTTACAAGTTTCTTGTAAGCACTAACTGACTTTGCAGCATCACCTTCGTCATCTTCACAAACGAATTCAACAGTCTGGCCCAAAATACCACCAGCAGCATTAATTTCTTCTACAGCAAGATCAATACCTTTCTTGCATTCAACACCGTAAACTGCAACAGCTCCTGAAAGAGGTGCAACACCACCTATTTTAATGGTCTTAGCTTTTTTAGCAGCAAATACTGAAGTTCCAGAAAGCAAAACTAAAGAAGCAGCAATAACTGATTTTACTCTATTCATACTATTCCTCCTTTTTGAATATATGAATTAATTTCAAAAAAAATAATAATGAATTTGTTTTTTTTGGTAAATAAGTCATATTAAAAATCTTTAATATAATTAAAGATTTAACAGTATTTTATAAAAATCATTTCAATAATCTTAATACTTAAGCAATAACCGGCTTAGAAAAGATTTTCTTCCAGTAAATTAAAAACATAACTATCATTGTTGTAAAAGCAAGAACATCCGAAACAGGACCTGCCCAGAGAACTCCTTCGACACCCATAAAAACAGGCAACAAAATGGTTACAGGCAGCTGGAAAATAATCTGCTTTGAAAGAGACAAAATAGAAGCCTGAACAGGATATCCCAAAGCCTGGAAGAAAATTCCGCTCATAATCTGAATGCCAACTGTAGGAATGAGCATAAGATAAATTTTCATACACTTTATTGCGAATTCGTTGTATAAATCACTCTCAGAACCAAAAATGCTGATAATTGCCATTGGTTTAAACTGAGCAAGGAAAAAAGCTAATGTACAAATGATTGTTGAAAGAACTGCTACAAGCTTAAAGGTTTTCTTAACTCTATCATATTTTCCGCTACCATAATTGTAACCAAAAATAGGCTGAGCACCTGCAGAAAGACCAATTACAATGCTCATAATAATTGTAAAAGTCTTCATAGTAATTCCAAGAGTAGTAACAGGAATATCAGATCCATATTTACTCTTTGCACCATAAGTAACAAGAACATTATTTCTGGTAGCCATAGCCACAACTAAAGCCATCTGTGTAATAAAGCTTGAAATTCCAAGTTTAGAAACACGTGGGATATAAGAAATACTTTTTCTAAATACAAAACGATTCAAACTTACATTTCGCATTTTTTTTGAAAAGTAATAAATATTTAATACCGCATTTGCAAACTGTCCTAAAATTGTAGCAAAAGCCGCACCCTTTACACCCCAGTGAAATACAAAAATAAAAATTGGGTCCAAAACTACATTGATGATTGTTCCTGCAAAAAGACCAATCATATTAAATTTTGGATTTCCATCTGCACGAATAATACTTGCACCACCTGCACATACCGCACAAAATGGCAAACCATAAGTAATAATTCGGCCATAATCTTTAGCATAAGGAAGAATTGCTTCAGAAGCACCAAAAAGTTTACACAAAGGTTCAAGGAAAATTAAATAAAGAATTGTGATGATTATACCAATCCCTACAAAACCAATAATTCCTGCTCCAGTACCGCGAGCAGCTTCATCTTCTTTTTTTTCACCAAGTTTTAAGCTTAAAAAAGTGGCAGATCCATCGCCAAAAAGCAGGGAAAATGCCATTGCAAATGTAATCATTGGGAAAATTACAGTAGTTGCACCATTACCTAAATAACCAACTCCCTGGCCAATAAATATTTGATCGACAATGTTATACAATGAGTTTACAACCATTGAAATAATGCCTGGAATTGCAAACTTTGCCAAAAGTTTTCCAATTTTTTCTCTACCTAAAATATTTTCTTTTTCCATAACATAGCAAATATAATGATATTAGGAAAAACTCGCAATTGGTGGAAAACTCTGATATTTTTTGTAAAATTTTGCAATTTTTCTAACTTTACACCGTTTTTCCTTTCCATTCTTTAGAATGAGAACGTTCAAACTCAATTGCAGCATCAAAATCAACTTCCGGAGAACATTTTTTTTCAATATTCAAAGCAGTTGTATGAAGACGTCTGATACATTCCGACTTGTCTTTATAACCTAGTTTTGATTTTTCAATACTTTCCCTAAGCACACGAATAGATTCATCATAAATTTTTAGAGGGACAGGAAATGGATGTCCGTCTTTTCCACCATGAGCAAAAGAAAACCTTGCAGGATCGGTAAAACGACTCGGAGTACCATAAATTACTTCACTAACCAGGGCAAGCGACTGCAAGGTTCTGGGACCAAGGCCTGGAGTTAACATCAAACTTTCAAAATTTTCAGGCCTGCTTTCATAAGCTGTAGCAAGAACTCCACCAAGACGTTTCAAATCCACATCATGGGCTAAAACTTCATGATGAGCAGGCATTATTATTGAACGACCATTAGTTTCAAAAGAAAAAGTGTTAGGGGTCTGTCCCCTCTGATTTATTCCACCCACAGGGGTCTGTCCCCCCTGCAAATCTTCCTTCGCAAAAAGTTCACCTTGCAAATCACTCGATGATTTTTTTATAGATTGAACTTTTCCACCGCTGAACAAAATCATCTCATTTTCACTTTTTCCAATTTGAGTAATTTCTTTCAACACTTTTTCAGGCGATTCTAAACTCAACTCCAAAATAGAATCCCTTGCAGTTCTAGCTTTTGAATCCGTAAGATTAAGGATCTGTCCCCTGTTATCACCAACAACACCAGTATGAGGTTCTTCCACAAAAGAACGTAAATCCGAAGAACACCAGTGATATCGGCGGGCTTTCTTTTCCCCAACATTCATTCCCTGTTGAACAACAGCCCATTTTCCACTTTCAGTCACAATAAAATTATGCTGATATAATTGAAATCCATCCTGAATAGCATTGTTATCTACCTTAGCAACAAGTTTACTGTCTCGAACCAGCTCCTGGCCATTCAAACCAGTTTTATCCGCAATTCCAAGAAGCTCGTCAGGAGTCATTCTAGAATATTTTCCACGCCCTCCGCACACATAAATTCCAAGCTCTTTTGCCCTGGGATTTAATCCCCTTTTTAAGGCATACATAACAGATGTAGTAATTCCAGAACTATGCCAGTCCATCCCCATAACAGCACCAAAACTTTGAAACCAGAGAGGATCACTTAATCTTACTAAAACTTCATCCGGACCAAAATTTTCAACAAGAGACTCGATGATTAAAGTCCCCAAAACCATCATTCTGTCTGCCAACCAGCGAGGGACAGTCCCCGTATGAAGAGGTAAATCTGCATGTCCAGAATTTCTCATTTTTCCACCCAAATCCAATATAGCATAAAATTGGTCTTTATACCCTAATTAAAAATCTTTATAATTACTTAAAATAATTAAAAGAGGATTAGCATGATTAACGAAAGCGATTTTCAAAACAATACAATTTTTTCTTTTGAAGTTTTTCCACCAAAAAAGAATATGCCAATCGATACTATTTTTAATACTTTAGACCAGCTTCGCGACCTTAAACCTGATTTTATTTCTACAACTTTTGGAGCAGGTGGAAGCGAAAATTGTGATAATGCCCTAGCAATTGCAAAACGTATTAAAGATGAATGTAAGGTTGAATCTGTAATTCACATGCCTTGTATAAATATGACAAAAAAAGATGCTCTTTTCTGCCTTGATCAGTTCCGGGAAGCTGGCATTGAAAATATTCTTGCTCTCCGTGGTGATAAAGTTGAAGGCAAAGATCCTTGTACAGATTTTCTCCACGCTTCAGATTTAATCAAATTTATAAAAGAATACGATTCAAAGCGAACAGACGGAAAGTCTTTCAAAATAATGGGTGCATGTTATCCTGAACTTCATCCTCAGTCAGCTTCCGTTTATGATGATTTAGAGGGCCTTAAAACCAAGGTCGACGCTGGTGCTTCACATCTTTTATCTCAACTCTTCTTTGATAATGAAAAATTCTACCGTTTCCAGGAACGCTGTATTATCAAAGGAATTAATGTACCAATTGAAGCCGGAATTATGCCAGCTACAAATAAAAAATCTATCGAAAGAATGGTTAGCATGACAAATGCAGTTTTACCAAAAAAATTCACTGATATGATGGAACGCTACGGCGATCACCCAGATGCCATTCGTGATGCAGGAATTGCCTATGCCATCGATCAAATTGTTGATTTAGTAACTCACGGTGTTCAGGGAATTCACCTTTACACAATGAACAATCCTTTAGTTGCAAGAAAAATTTACGATGCTACAAAATCACTTTTTGCTGTTTCACCAATTATAAAACACTAATCCACGCATTTTAAAAAAAAAGCCGATTGATAAATTAATATCAACCGGCTTTTTCATTAAATATTAAAATTTATTTTACAACTTTAACATCAAAACAAATGTAAGCATTTCCAGGAATTACTCCAGGATATCCACGACTTCCATATGCAAGTTCTGGTGGAAGAACCATATGGCGAGTTTCACCATATTCCATGTCCTGAACCATTTCATCAAAACCAGCAATCATCTGTCCTGCACCAGTTGTAAATTCAAGTGGCTCATGTCCCTGTGGGTGGAATTCTTTAGAGGCATCAAACATAGTTCCATCAACAAGATATCCCTTATATTCAGCAGTTACTGATTTTCCTTTTCCAACTTTTTTACCGTTTCCATTTTTCAAAGTCTTCCAGTAAATTCCGTTAGAAGTTTTATCACAGCCTTCAATCACTTTGGCCATTTTTGCTTCTTCTTTTTTAGCATTTTTTTCTTTCTGTTCTTCAACTAATTTGTCAAACATAGCCTGAGTTGGTTTAAAGTTTTCTGCATCTGCACCCTGACGAATAATCTTAAGAGACTTAATTGTATCGTTCTGAAGAACTTTATTTACAACATCCTGTCCTTCAATTACCTGTCCAAAAATTGTGTGCTTATAGTTTAACCATTCAGTAGGAACATGAGTGATAAAGAACTGACTTCCGTTTGTATTAGCTCCCGAATTAGCCATAGCAAGTTTACCAGGCTTATCAAAAGTAAGACCTTCTACAAATTCATCTGGAAACTTATAACCTGGACCACCTGTACCAAGTCCAAGAGGATCTCCACCCTGAATCATAAAATCCTGATCATCACCATTAGACTTGCTAATTACACGATGAAAAATCAAACCATTATAAAAAGGCTTACCTTTAGCAGCATCTAAAGTTCCTTCTGCAAGACCAACAAAATTTGCTACAGTCATAGGAGTTTCTTTATAAAACAACTCCAATACGATTTCTCCTTTTTCTGTAGTCAAAACAGCAAAAAGACCTTCTCTTCCTTTTAATGCATCCATGTATTTCCCCTTTGGACTGCAGGCTACATTAAAAATAAATGTAGAACCTACAAGAAGTCCAATAAATATTTTTTTTAAAACGTTCATTTGTTCCCTACTTCCTATTAACGAATTCCCTTATAAAGAACTCTAACTTGTTTATAAACGCCTTCACCTTCACTCTTTGTTTCTACATCTGGAATATCATTCAAAGTTGTGTGAATAAGTCTTCTTTCAAAAGGATTCATTGGTTCAAGCAAAATTGAATTCTTTGATGAACGAACTTTATCAGCTGTTGTATAAGCAAGACGAACTAAAGATTCTTCACGACGAATTCTGTAGTTTTCTGTATCGAGAATAACACGAACTTCTTCATGACCAAGACGGCCTGCATAAATATTTGCAAGAAGTTGCAATGCATCAAGATTCTTACCCTTTCTACCAATCAAAATTGATGAATGAGCAGATTCAAGTTTTAAACCAAGTTTTTTCTCTTCACGATAAGATACTTCAACTTTTACATCGTATCCCATCTTTTCAATTACATTCTGTATGAACTCAATTAGTTTCTGTTCAAATTCACCCTGTGGAAGTGGATCAGCATAAACTCTTGAATGATTCTCTTCTGTTGATTTTCCACCAAAAGATGAACCTTTATCATTATCATCAAGAGTGTGAACACGGATTTTTACGTATCCTTTTTTAAAAAGTGAATTTTTTTGAGTTTCAAGAATTTCTACATCAAACTGATCTCTTTCAAGACCAAGTTCATTAGCAGCCATTTCAATAGCTTCTTTTTCAGTTTTTCCTTCGTATTCGTAAGTCATTTATATCTCCTGTGTAAAGGGTTAAAGCCCTTTTTTCATTACTTTCTTTTAGCTTTTGGTGGTAATTTCTTCTGTGTAGTTCCACCAGCCATTTCTGCTTTCTTATCCTTCATCATTTTATTGATAATGAGCTGCTGGAAAATCTGAAGAACGTTACTTGTAAGCCAGTAAAGAAGAAGTCCAGAAGGTGCATTGTAGAAAATAAAGAAGAAAATAAGTGGCATACCATACATCATAAACTTCATAGAAGCCTGACTCTGACCACCTGCTTGTCCATACTGAGTAATTTTTCCAGACAAAAGCTGTGTACAAACATAAATTACTGGCAAAAGACGGATATCATTTCCAAGGAATCTTGAAATAACAGGAATATCCTTTGAGAATGTAAATACACTATCACCTGTAGAAAGATCAGGAATCCAGTGAGGAATAAACATAGCACCACGGAATTCAAAATAGTTGTTGAACAAGTTATACATTGCAAAAAGTATTAAGAACTGGAACAACATTGGCAAACAACCACTTGCTGGATTATAACCGGCTTCTTTGTAAAGCTTAGATGTTTCAATCTGAAGTTTCTGCTGGTCTCCCTTATATTTTTCCTGAAGAGCCTGCATTTTTGGCTGTAATTCCTGCATTTTTAAGGTTCCCAAAGACTGTTTCTTTGAAAGTGGGAAAAGTGCAAGTTTAAGAAGGAATGTAAGAACAATAATACAAACACCCCAGTTCTTAATTACTTTGTGTAAAATTTCAAGACAGAACTTTAAGATTGCTTCAAGCCAGTTCAGCCAGCCAGAAGACTGTAAAGCATCTGTAATTTTATAACCAGAGAATCCCCAGCCATTATTTTCTTTAATGTTATAACGTTTAAGCTCATTACCATCGCGAGGTCCAAAATACATATAGTATGTATCTTGGACTTCTGAACCTGTAAATGATTTTCTCTCTGTAAATGCCTGTGCATTTGCATAATCATTTACTTCAATCTGTGTGGAATAATAAGTTCCAGAAGTTTTGCTTGAATCTGTAGGAATTACAAGTTCAATAAAATACTTACTTGCAATAGCTGACCAAACGCTTTCTTTTTCATTTCTCTTAAACTGACCAGTTCCAAGAATTGTTCTTTTAGATTTATTTCCGTTATAAGTAAGGAACTGACGATTTTCATAACGGTCCTTCTTAGCATTAAAGTGTGGACCAATCTGTGGAGAAGTTCTAATAGAATAAGCAACTCCATCAATATCAAGACCTTTTCCGTCTGGTGTATAAAGTTTTACATCAAGCTTAAAAAGATATTCACCAGGCATAAATTCATACTGTTTTCCAAGAATAACTTCTTTACCATTTACATTCAGCTTTTTTTTGAACATATATGAATAGTCACTGATTTTTTCAACTTCAAACAATTCACTAACAATTTTTTTATTGTCGCCAATTGGTCCAAAAGAAAGTGATAAAGTTCTATTCAAATCACTTACATTATCAGACAACTGAACAAAATCGTTTGTAAAAGTATCTTTATGTTCTTTTAACTTATAACTGATAATATCACCACCACGATTTGTAAGAACAACTTGAATTTTATCAGTTTCAACTGTAATTGTTTCTTCATCAATAACTGCTTCGTCAGCAGCTGTTTCCATTACTTTATTTTCTTCGGCAACTAAAGTTGATTCATCATTTTCCAAAGAAAGTTCTTCTACATCATTTGTTTCAGCATTTTCAGTTTGCTGACTTACCATATTTTCTGGTCTCATTCCAGGAAAAATTCTTGGTAACAACAAATAAGATGCAACAATAACTACTGTAGATAGGACAATTGCCCAAATAGTATTTTTATCCACTTATTACTCCATTTTTAAAACAGCCAAATTAACTTTTTTTTACTTTTTATTCAGGGAACCGGATCATATCCGCCTTCATGATATGGGTTACACTTGAGAATTCGTTTGATTGAGAGATAAAGACCCGTTATCGGCCCATGTTTTTGAATTGCTTCTAATGCATAAGCAGAACATGTTGGAGTAAACCTACAACAAGGTTCATGCAAGGGAGAAATACAAATCTGATAAGCACGAATTAAGAAACAGAAAAATTTTATAAAAAATTTTCTAATACCTCTGATTAAAGTTTTAATCACAGCTTATTCCTTAAATAAACCTGCCTTTTGACACAATAAACGAATTTGATCACATCGCGAGTGGAACGAGTCATTTCCGGGATATATTAAAATTAACATATCATATCCGGTGTTCAGATGTGATTTTATTAAACGATAGACTTCTCGGCTGTATCTTTTTGATAAGTTCCTTTCGACCGCGTTACCGTAGCCACGAATCAAAGGAAAACCAACTCGATTCATTCCCAAATCATTTTCTAAATAATAGATTTTAGCTCCAGGAATACTTATCTTTTTTCCGCATTTAAACAGCTTTTTAAAATCAGCGGGATTTTTTATACGCTCATTACGTTTAAAAAACCCCGTTTTTATTAAGTCTGTTTCCATCTCTAAAAATTAGTACTTCTTCTTTTCGTCAGCAACTGAAAGTTTAGCGCGTCCCTTAGCTCTTCTTCTAGCTAATACTTTGCGTCCGCCCTTTGTAGCCATACGAGCTCTGAATCCAAATTTTCTGTTACGCTTTACTTTACTTGGTTGATATGTTCTTTTCATGGAACGTACTCCTTATATTTAATATTTAAAATTATCCCTATATAAAACAAAAATAGTAATAAAATATATCATTTATTTTCTAAATTGGTCAACATATCATTTTTTATACTTTCAAATTTTGCTAAAAGTTCTGGAGGCAATGTTGATTGATTAGTCTTTTTTATTTGAGTTTTATTTTCTTCATAGAACTTATTAAGCTCTTTATCCTGTTCATCTAATTTTTCTTGCATCTGCTCTTTATATTTTTTTAACTGATCATCATAAGATTCAGACAATTTGGCTTTGGAACCGGCAAGTCTAAAAGCAAGACAAGAAATTTTTAAATCTGGGGCTTCCATTTTTAAGCCCTTCAAAATAAATTTTTCATAAAACCGAAGATATTGAATCCAACCCGAATGATCTGCCTCAATCAGTAAAACTCCGTTTTTTAAATCAACAACTTTTGTATTTCCTGCTAAGCGTTCACCAATAGGCATCCTTCTTTCACTATCTTCACTTTCATATTTATTTGAATGAATTCTTGAAACAACTTTTTTCCAGGTAGTGGTAATTCTATCTGCTTTTTGAAAATCAATATTTAAGTATTTTGCCATCATTTGATTAGCTTCAATAATTTGATCATTCATACCATTCTCCCTTAATTAATTTATAAATCTTAGTATTTTCTTTCATGTATCTTTCGTATGGTTCACCTGGTAAAAAAGTACAAAAAAGCTGTTCATAATCAGGCAACATGGCAGTTAATTTAGTTCTCTTATCTGGATCTAATTCAAGCAAAACATCATCCATCAAAAGAACAGGTTTTAAACCAGTTGAACGAGTATAATAAATTGACTGAGCAACTCGTAAAAGTAAAGAAATTAATCTACACTGGCCAGTAGAAGCTGTAGGTACAAATAGATGATGGTCTTTTACAAAATCAATTCTATCTCTATGAGGTCCAGAAATTGTAGTTTCCATTTCCATATCTTTATTTCTTTGAATTTTAAGTTGAGCAATTAATTCATCAAAAGTTGGAAGAGTTTTTCTATTTCCATCATCATGTTCTTTCCAGCTAGGATGATAAGAGATTGAAAGTCCTTCAATACCAGTAATATCTTCGTAAATCTTACCAAAAATTTCATTAAATTGAAAAATTGCTTTTTTTCTTTTTTCTTCAACAATTAAACCAAGCTGAACTAATTGTGCATCATAAATATCCAGCATTTCAAATTCATGATTTTTTAATAAAAGATTACGGCTCTTTAATACTTTTTTATAATTGCGAGTATCATCCAAATAAGATGAATTATAAAGAGTTAAAGACTGGTCTATAAAAAACCTTCTGTATTCAGGTTCCCCAGTCGCAAATTTCATATCATCATGACAAAATAAAATACATGGAATTGTATTAATTATTTCTTTTCTGTCTTTAATTTTTTTCCCGTTTTTTTCGATTCTTTTTTTATTATTTTCAAAAAAAACACTTACTTTATCTGTATTATTTTCATCACTTTTATATAAAGCATTTAGACTAAAACTATTTTGCCCATTCTTAACTATTTGTGAATCTACATGAGTTCTAAAAGAAACACCATAAGCTGAATAATAAAGAGATTCCAGAATATTACTTTTACCTTGTCCGTTTTCCCCAACAAAATAGACCTCTCTATTAGAAAGGTCTATTGTATCATTTTTCAAATTACGGAAATTATAAAATGTTTGATATAAGAACATAATAAATAAGGATAACCTAAAAATTGCTTTCTCATTTTTTTTAACGGTTCTCTATTGAACAACGGCCTCCAGCGGCCTTACACATTTTAATAATTCATTGGCATAATAACATGGATATAATCGCCAGCAGGTTCTCCTCTGATAATTACAGCCTTAGTAATATTTGCTTCTCCTTCACCACTTGCTTCGTTGATATTAAAATCAAATACAACGTTTTCTGAATCAATAACTTTTAATGGTTCAGTAACATAAGTAAAGTTCAAAGCCATCGAAATATCTTGTCCATCATAACGACAAGGAATCTCTTCATCTGCAGTACCAATATCTGATTCAGGAGAAATAAGTTTTAAAACTCCAGAAGAAATCTTAAAAATAATTCTGCTTACTTTTTTATCAACCATAATTGTTGTTCTTCTAAGTGCTGCATCTAAATCAGCCTTATTAACCATAAATGACATTGATAAACTTTCTGGAATTACTTTTTGATAATTAGGGAACTGTCCTTCAATCAATACAGAAGAAAATTCAATATTTCCAAATTTAATAAAAATAGATTTATCAATTACAGCAATTTGTATATTACCTTCATCAGGAGCATTTTTTAAAATACATGATAAAATTTTTGTAGGTATGATTGCAGGCTGAAAATCTGGAATAGAAAGTCCTTTTTTATTATCACAAGATAGACGTCTTCCATCTGTTGCTACCATTGTTAAAACATCATCTTTTTTAACAAAGTAAACACCTGTCATAAAATATCTGTTTCTATCATCTGAAACTGCAAAAATAGTTTCCTTTATCATTTCTTTAAAATCTTTTGAAGGTATTTCAAAGAAAGGTAAATTTTCCGAAGTTCCAATTTCTGGGAACTTATCACTTGCCTGACTTTTAAGCTGGAAAACAACTTTTTTAGATGTAGGTTTAATTGTTACTCCAATATCTTCCTGAATAAAATCTATATCTCCAGAAGGTAAAGAAGAAAGAATACTCATAAATTTATCACAGAAGATTGTTGTTCTTCCTTCTTCCTGTATATCAACAGGAATTGTAGTAGAAAATTTAACGGTTGAATCAGTTGCTTTAATAATCAAAGCTCCATTTTCAGCAATTAAAAGAATATTAGAAAGAATTGATATTGGACTTTTATTTGTAATAATTTCCTGTGCAATTGAAATTTCTTTTATCATTGCATCTCTATCAAATGTAAACTTCATTAAATTCTCCTTTTACACTGCATATATTTATATTATAAATTTATATAAATTTAGTAGTAGTAATAATAATGTATGTGTGTTATGTGGAAAAATAACTTAATTTCTTATAATACAAAGATTTAAATTGTTTATAATTAAAAAGCTATTTTCCACCTTTTATCCACTTATCCACATTTAAACTTAATCAATTCTAACTTATCCACTTTAAATACACAAGTTAGAAACTTTTTTTACCTCTTATATTGTTTAATTTCCCTTATAAATAATTCAATTTTTGTTTCCATTGTTGGGTCTGTTTTTATTTGATCTGCAACCTTTCTATAAGCTGTCATAATTGTAGAATGATCTTTTCCACCAAATTCATTACCAAGTTCAGTATAAGAAATTTCTGTTAATTCTCTAGAAATGTAAATTGCAATTTGTCTTGGAATTACATATTTTTTGTCTCTTTTTTTACTCTTCAAATCTGATATAGAAATTTGGTAATTATCTGCAATTACTTTTTGAATAATATCTAAAGAAATATTTTCTGTACTATTAGAATCTAAAATATCTTTTAATAACATTTTAGTAGTTTCTAAATTTGTTTTATCACCACACAATTCTTCATAACCAAAAACTTTCTTTAATGCAGTTTCAAGTTCACGAACATTTGTTTCTACATTTTTAGCGATGTAATCTATAATTTCAGGATCTAAAGTCTTACCCATCAATTCTACTTTTTTCTGTAAAATTGCAACACGAGTTTCATAGTTAGGAGGCTGTAAATCTATACAAAGCCCATTTGCAAGTCGACTTACAAGACGAGCTGCCATATTTTTTATTTCACGAATAGGACGGTCGCATGTAAATACCATTTGAGCTTTTTTATCATTTAGAGCATTGAATGTATAAAATAATTCTTCCTGTGTTTGTTCCTTGTTTTGCAAAAAGTGAATGTCATCCAAAAGTAAAATATCAAGATTTCTATATTTATTTTTGAATTCGTTAGTTTTTTTGGTTTTTAATGAATCAAGAAATTCATTTGTAAAAGATTCTGCAGATATATAGCAAATTTTTAATTTTTCATCTGTGTTTTGATAAATATAATTTCCTATAGCCTGCATAAGATGAGTTTTTCCAAGTCCTGATCCTCCATAAAGAAGGATAGGGTTGTACTGTTTACCTGGATTTTTAGCTACAGTTAAAGCTGCATTATATGCAAATTTACTATTATCACCTGGAATAAAAGTTTCAAATGTAAATTGTTCCTGTAAAAGAGAATGTTTCTTTTTTTTAGTTATATTAGATTCAGTAGAAATTTCTTTTTTAACAACTTCTGTAGTTTCTTTTGTATCTTCATCTTCATTTGTTTTAGAAGATTCTTCTTTCACTATACATTCTATTTTTAAATTTTGAAGGCCAGTAATTTCCTTCATCTTATTTTCAATTACTTTTAAAGAACCTTTATTTGTAACCTGATTTTTCATAAATGGAGAGGCTACAGAAACAGTAATAACATTAATTGAATCTTCAACATAATTTACATTGAAGTTAAAAATAAAATCGCTTTCTTTATCTTCAGCTATATATTTTTTATGTAGCTCTTCCATTGCATATTTAAAAGCTTCTTCATACATTTTTTCTGACATAAGAAATATTATCCTAAAGATTTTTAAATTCTTCAAGGGTTTTTAAAATAGTTAAACTAACAAGTGTTAGTTATTTATAAGACTAGAATTTAAATTTTATATGGGATAAAATGATTAATTATTCTTATTATAATGACATTTATTTTGTGGGAAAATTTATGTCATAAAATCAAAGGAAATGACAATGTCAGCAGATAATTATGGTGCAAGTAATATCCAGGTTTTAAAAGGATTAGAGGCTGTTAGAAAAAGACCTGGTATGTACATTGGTTCTACAGGTCCTCGTGGTCTTCATCATCTTGTATATGAAACAGTTGATAACTCAATTGATGAAGCAATGGCTGGTTTTTGTGACAACATTATAGTTGCTCTAGAAAAAGATGACGTAGTTAGAGTTGAAGATAATGGACGTGGAATTCCTGTTGATATTCATCCTACAGAACACATTTCCGCTCTTGAACTTGTTTTAACAAGACTTCATGCTGGTGGTAAATTTGATAAAGGTTCTTATAAAGTTTCAGGTGGTTTGCATGGTGTTGGTGTTTCTTGTGTAAATGCACTTTCAGATTGGATGGAAGCTACTGTTAAACGTGATGGACATGTTTATCGTCAGAATTATGAACGTGGTGTTGCTAAATCTAAAGTAGAAGTTATTGATGATTGTGCAGAAAATGTTCATGGTACAACTATCCGCTGGAAGGCAGATAAAACTATTTTTACAGAAACTACAACTTATGATTTTGATGTTTTAAAGACACGTCTTCGCGAACTGGCATTCCTTAACTCTGGAATTAAAATTACTTTCCGCGATGAAAGACTTGAAAATCCTAAAGAAGAAATTTTACAGTTCGTTGGTGGTATTAATGAATTTGTAAAAAATATTGATGAAGGAAAAGCAGTCATTCCGGAAGAACCAATTTATATTTGTGAAACTCGTGATGATATCGTTACAGAAATTTCAATGCATTATAACAATTCTTATTCTGATAATGTTCACACTTATGTAAATGATATTAACACAAGAGATGGTGGTACTCATCTTGAAGGTTTCAAAAGTGGTCTTAGAACTGTAATAAATAAAGCTTTAGATACAAATGAAAAACTTAGAAAAGCAGTTGGAAGTTTAGACAAGGATGAAAAACTTACTTATGAAGATATGAGTTCTGGTCTTACAGCTGTTATTTCTATGAAAGTTCCTGAACCTGAATTTGAAGGTCAGACAAAGGAAAAACTTGGAAATACAGAAGTAAGAACAATTGTTCATCAAGTTATAACAGAAAAACTTACAATTTATTTTGAACAAAATCCTGCTGTTCTTGAAGCAATTTGTAAAAAAGCAATGGATGAAGCTAAAGCACGAATTGCTGCCAGAAAAGCAAAAGATAACATGCGTAAGAAAAATGCATCTGATGGATTTGGTCTTCCTGAAAAACTTTCAGACTGTTCTGAAAAACATGATCCAGCATCTTGTGAAGTATACATAGTCGAAGGAGATTCTGCCGGTGGTTCTGCAAAGAAGGGTAGAGATCCAAAACATCAGGCTATTCTTCCTCTTTGGGGAAAAATGTTAAACGTTGAAAAAGTTCGTCCTGAAAAAGTAATGAATAACGATAAACTTGAACCAGTTATTGCATCACTTGGTACAGGTTTTGGAAAAGACTTTAATATTGATAAACTTAGATATCATAAAATCATCATTATGGCCGATGCCGATGTTGATGGTTCACATATTCGTACTTTGCTTTTAACTTTCTTTTTTCGCTATATGCCTGCTCTTATTGAAAAAGGTTATGTATATCTTGCTATGCCTCCATTGTTTAAAGTTCAGCTTGGAAAAAAAGATCCAGTTTATTGTTATTCAGATGCAGAACGAGATGCCGCTTTGGAAGCTCTTGGAGACCAGCGTGATAAAGCAGAAGTTCAGCGTTATAAAGGTCTTGGTGAAATGGATGGAAATCAACTTTGGGAAACAACAATGGATCCAGCTCACCGACGTATGCGTGTTGTAACAATTCCAGATGCAATTGCAGCTGATAAGATATTTAGTATTTGTATGGGCGAAGAAGTAGAACCTCGACGTCAGTTCATTGAAGAAAATTCAAGCTATGCAAATCTGGATATTTAAACTAACGAACGGTCGGTGGTTGAGCTTTTCGAAACCCCAAAATAAAACGTCATGCTGAACTTGTTTAAGCATCTTAAAAAAGCACTTAGACTGGATTTTTTTTTTTAAAATATCTCTTTTAATACATAGAATAGTATGTATAATAATATGCGAGAGGTAATTTTATGATAGCATTTGAAAAAAAAGAAATTGTCTCTGCAACTCAACTTGTTCGCCAGTTTTCAAACTTCCTGACGGAATTGACAAATAGAAAACTAAAAAAAATTGCAATTATCCGCAATAACGAAATGCAGGCGGTTATGCTTCCAATTGATGAATATGAAAATCTAGTTTTACGTGCAAGCCTTTCCAATCAAAAATCAGTCAAAGATTTTTTTGGAAGTATAGATAAATATGAGGCTGCTCAAATGGAAGCTGCTGTTGCGGAGTGTCGCAAGGTTGATAAAAATGAATGGTAAGCTTGTAGATACAAATGTGATTATTCGTTTTTTCAAAGGACAGACAGAACTTTTTTCTCTTTTTGATGATATGGAAAATCTGTATATTTCTTCAATTACGGTTGGTGAATTGATGTATGGAGCAGAAATTTCGAAAAAATCAGATTTTAATCGTGATAATTATTTTTGTTTTTGCCAACAAATGAAAGTTCTTTATCCTGATTTAGAAGTTGCAAAAAGTTATGGAAAAATAAAAGCTTCTTTAAAAGCAAAAGGTAAAACTATACCAGAAAATGATATTTGGATTGCGGCTACCTGTCATGCTGCAGATTTGAATTTAATAACTACAGATAGTGATTTTGATTTTATTGATCAAATATTTGTAGAAAAAATATAATTAAAGAACGTATTTATTGAATCAACAAAATTACTGTTTATCGCCAGATGTGCTGCAAGTATGGTATCCAGCTTTATAAATCTGAAAGAGAAATATAATTTAAAACATCAACTACCAATCGTTAGTTACATTCAACTAAAGACTAAAATTAAAAAATATTATATAATAGAACAATTACTCACAAAATACGCAAGGGATTGTAGTGGTGCGAAAGCGTTCCGGAATGGCGGTGGTTGAGTTTACCGAAACCACCAGAATGCAGGAATGAAGTGTAAACGGAACCACGAAAAGCCCGGTATACCGCTTGCGGGATATGCGCCCTGATTACAAAAATGGAGAAAATGATGGAAGAAATAAAAACAGTCGAAGGTGGATCTTTAATAAAAATCCCAATCGAAGATGAAGTAAAAAAAGCATATATTGACTATTCAATGTCTGTAATTGTACAGCGTGCTCTTCCTGATGTCCGTGATGGTTTAAAACCAGTACATCGTAGAATTATGTACGCCATGGATACGCTCCATCTTGCAAGTGGTGGTAAAACCAAAAAGTGTGCAACAATCGTTGGTGAAGTTTTAGGTCATTATCACCCACATGGAGATGCTTCTGTATATGATGCTCTTGTTCGTCTTGGACAAGATTTTGCTCAGCGTTATACAACTGTAACACCTCAGGGAAACTTTGGTACAATTGCTGGTGACCCTGCCGCTGCTTACCGATACACCGAAGCAAAGATGTCAAAAATCACAGAAGAAATGGTTTCTGATATCAATAAAAATACAGTCGATATGGTTCCAAACTTTGATGATACAACAAAGGAACCAGCAGTTCTTCCTGGAGCTTTCCCATTCCTTCTTTGTAATGGTACAACTGGTATTGCGGTTGGTATGGCTACAAACATGCCTACTCACAACTTACGTGAAGTTGCCGCAGCAATTGGTGCCTACATTGATAATCCAGAAATTTCTATAGACGAATTAATGAAATATATCAAAGGACCAGATTTCCCAACTGGAGGTATCATTTATGGTACAGCTGGAATTAAAAAGGCATATACAACTGGTCGTGGTAAAATTACAATTCGTTCTAAGTTCACAATTGAAACTCATAAAAACGGAAAAGAATCTATTGTATTTACAGAAGTTCCTTACGGAGTGAATACAACAAATATCATTCGTAGAATTAAGGAATTAAACAGAGATAAACAGATTGATGGTATTGTTGATGCTAACGATGAAACTTCAGACCGTACAGGTATGCGTCTTGTAGTTGAATTAAAAAAAGGTGCAATCACAAAAATTGTACTTAATCAGCTTTTTGCTAAAACAGATTTGCAGTCTAATTTTGGTGTTATCAATCTTGCTCTTGTTCCAAAAGAAAAGGAAGGTGAACCACGTTATTCAGAACCAGAATACGGACTTACACTTCCACAGACATACTTAAAACCCGAAGTTCTGACACTTAAACAATTAATTGCACACTTTGTTAGTCACCGTGATGAAGTAATTACACGCCGTACAATTTATGATTTAAAAGTTGCAAAACATCGAATGCATATTTTGGAAGCTTTAATTACTGCAATAAATAATATTGATGAAGTAATTAAAATAATCAAAGAAAGCCGTGATACAGAAGCTGCTAAACTTGCTCTTGAAAAGAGATTTAATTTTGATGATGAACAGGCACAGGCAATTGTAGATATGCAGCTCAAACGACTGACACATCTACTTGTAGAAGATCTTCAGAAAGAAATTAAAGAACTTCAGGCATTCATTGACTATCTTACAGATTTACTTGCTCATCATGAAAAAATACTTCAGCTCATCAAAGAAGACACAAATAAAATTGCTGAAAAATATGGTGATGATCGCCGTACAGATATTGTTTATGATGAGGTCGAAGAAATCAATGTTGAAGATATGATTAAAGATGAAGAAATGGTAGTTATGATTTCTCGTCTTGGTTATATCAAACGTGTTTCAGTTGATAAATACAAAAAGCAGGGTAGGGGAGGAACTGGAAGTAACAGTACAAACCTTCTTGAAAACGATTATATTAATCAGCTCTTTATTGGTTCTACAAAGGAATATTTATTATTCATAACTAACACCGGAAGAGCTTATTGGATTAAGATTCATGAAATTCCTGAATCAGAAAAGAATAGTCGTGGAGCAAATATAAAAGGACTTCTCCAGGTTTCTGCCGACGAAGAAATTACTACAATTGTTTCTCTTAAAGAATTCTCCGATGATCAGTACCTCTTTATGACTACTGCAAATGGTATTGTTAAAAAGGTTCGTTCTTCAGAATTCCAGAATGCAAAAACAAAGGGTATCATCGGTATTAAACTTAATGACGGTGATAAGCTTATTTCTGCAATTGCAACTAAGGGTGATTCACAAGTCATGCTGATTACTCGCCGTGGTAAGGCTCTTAGAATTACAGAGGATTCTGTTCGTTTGATGGGTCGTGCAAGTTGTGGTATTAAAGGTATGAAACTTTCTGAGGGTGATGAAATTGCTGCTGCAGTAAAAGTTGAATCTGATTCTAATATCATTCTTCTTACAGAAAAGGGTGTAGGAAAACGTATTTCATTTGACTTCTTCTCAGTACATGGAAGAGGAACTGGTGGACAGCGAATCTTTGGAAATACAGACGGTAAAGGTGAAATTATTGGTGCCTTGAATGTTAAAGATAAAGACGAAGTTGTTTGTATGACAAGTCAGGGTAAAACACTCAGATTCAAAGCTTCTGATATTAAAGAGCAGGGACAAGGTGCTTCTGGTGTTAAAATCCTTAATGTCAAAGAACCTGATTATTTAGTAGGAATAGATAAGGTTCAAGATAAGGATGAAGAAAATAACTAACGATAGGTAGTTTAAAATAATTCTTTCTAACAATTGACAAAAAGTTTATTTTACCTAATAATAACGTAAGGGTAAGAGCTAATTTATTTGTATTTAAAATTTAGTTCAAGGGTGATTATACATCAGGCAAAGGCTGATTGAATTTTCAATCAGCCTTTTATTTTTTAACAACCCATCTTTAATGTTTCATGTGAAACACGTCTAATAATAGTAAAATAAAGTTATCCACATTATACACAAGTTATCCACAGTTTTTGTGGATATGTTATTGAAGTTTTTTTACAAAATCCTCAAAACGGCGAAGTCAAGACTTTAAGCGTGAGCGTGCCTTGACTCGACGTATTGGTAAAGTGGAAAACTGTCTTAAGTTGATTTTATTGTTTCATGTGAAACAGGTTATCTGTTTATTTTAAATTTCATGTTTCATGTGAAAAAGTTTGAACATCAAAATTAATCAGAATAACTAATTACTATTTTATAGAAAAGTTATATGTGAATTATTTCATGAATTATAAATCCGATTTTATAATTAAATATGTTTCATGTGAAACAAAAATGTTTTGTTGTACTAATATTTGTTTTTATAATGTTTATAATTGAGTATATATATTTTTTTTGTTTTGTTTGTTTATTTGTTTCATGTGAAACATTGGTTTTGAAATGAGTGATGTGAAAATAGAAAAAAAAATTTTTAGTTATGTCGATTAAAAAAAAATATTACTGTTAAACCGTAAAGTTAATGTTTCATGTGAAACTTTGGAGAAAATATGAAAAATGTTTGAATAGGGCAGTGGAATAGTTAGATAAGATGTTTCATGTGAAACAGTTTAAAAAACTAAATGTTAATAAGTTTCACGTGGAACGTGTTTTATTTTGGTTAAGTAAAATTTTTGATTTATATTTAATTTGTTTCATGTGAAACAAAAAAATATGAAAAGTATTAAGAGAATTGAAAATATGTTAAATGTTTCATGTTAAACATAATTTTAAACTGACAAACGGTTGTTAACTTTTAAAACTAATAAATGGTCGTTAACCTTAAAATAAAACTACCAATTGTTAGATTTTCTTTTCTCTTAATTGAAATCGACCTTTTCTCCAGTCGACGTATCCTGTTACGTTGTATCCAGCTTTATTATAGAGTTTTTGTGAATAAGGATTGTCTGTAAAACAATCCAGACGAATTGAATTATATCCTGCTTTTTTACAGATTTTTTCAATATTTTCCAGGGTTTTGGAGGCAATACCCTGGTTTTGAAATTCTGGATTTACACAAAATTTTGAATCGGGATAGTTCCATTTGCCATTTTTGTATTCTTCATCACATTCTTCGCTTAAAACAAAGCAAACAGCGATTTTATTATCAATAATTCCAAGATACATTTGATTTTTCTTTATATCTTCTGTAATGGTTTGTAAATCTGGATATATTTCATCCCATTGGTGAATTTCTTGCTTTTCCATATGTTTTATAGCTGCAGAGTATACAGAAAAAACTTCTTCTATTTGATTTATATTAGCTTTAGAGTAATTCAATTTTGAACTCCTTAAAGCTAGCTTTTCCTCCACTTTCCTTGGTGGAATAGCAGAACAAAGCAAAACGAACACCTGCAAACTGATCTAGAGTGTAGCGTAGTTTTACTGGTGTTCCAAAATCCTTAAAATTGTTACTTTTATCATTAATATCTGAAAAAGCAAATTGAACATTTTGCTGATTAAATCCTAAATTAAAAGTAGCCTTCAAAAGTAGTTTATCAGTAGAAATGCTTTCTTTTGTAATAATATCAGGTTCATTATCATCAAAAACACCCATTGTCCATTGACTGTATGGGATTTTGTGTTCTGCAGTAATTAGGTTAAATTTTCCGCTTTCTTTTGTAATTCCAATAAATCCATATTCACCTTCCAGTGCACAAAGGCCTGCAACATCTCCATCATTAAGTTTTGAAGCATCAATTTCTATACTTCCGCTGCAGTGTTCAGTAAAAGTCCTTTGTGTAAGAGTATTTGCAGCTTGAATTGGATTCTTGCAGATTTTATCTGTTGTTACGGTAAAAGTGTTTGAATTCAGACTAATCAACTTTTTATTAGGAATATGATTCCATTGCCAGGCCGGATTTGTAAAATCATTACTGTAGAGTGGGGCATATTTATAATCAGGACGATTATCAGTAACTTCTACTTTTTCTGGTGCAATTCCATTGGTTCCAAAAACAGGAAATTCATTTTCGAAATAAATTGGTACTAAGACAGGAATTCTTCCAAGTGCACCATGGTCCTGAAAAACAATAGAAAACCAGTTACCGTCTGGAGTTTGGACAATTCCTCCCTGAGCAGTTCCGCTATTCCATCCGCCTAAATCTGAGCAAAGAACATCGCCACCTTTATAAGGTCCCTCAATTTTGTTGGAAACATAGCAAGCTTGAGTACGCATTTTTCCCTTTGGAATATGAATAAAGAAGATGTAGTATTTGCCGTTTATTTTATAAATATGACTTCCTTCATATCCCAAAGCGACATTTTCTTTATCATCCTGGATAATGATTTTATTTATTCCACCATCTTTTGGTCCGCTTAAATCGGCATTAAATTCTGTCAGATGAATATCAGTATTTCCGCTTATACAAAAAACTCGTCCATCATCATCAAAAAGTAATGACATATCATGATAAAAACCTTTTATTTCCGAACGGTGCCATGGACCTTCAATTTTATCTGCTGTAAACAAAAAAGTTTTATGAAGATCATTTGCAACGAAGCTTACATAAAATTTTCCTTGGTGATAGCGAAGACTTGCAGCCCACATTCCTTTACCATAGGCACCCATATTGTCCGAAAGTGTTTCGCCTGGTGTAGCTTCGAGTTCTTCATAAACATAAGCGGCATGTTCCCAATCAACCAAATTATAGGAACGTAGAATCACGCAGCCTGGCATAAAATGCATTGTGGTACTTACCATGTAATAGGTGTCTTCAACACGGATTATGTCCAGGTCTGGGAAGTCAGCAGGGATGATGTAAGATGATGATGTTTTCATAAATTCAACCTTTTCCTAAATTACTAACGTTCGTTAGTTAAAATTTACTTTTTCTTTCTTCTTTATCGGAATGAAAAAATAGATACATGAATCAATTTCACAGTTTTTATTTGTATTCAGAATTATAAAAAGAGCTCTGCAATGAATACTACAGCACAGCAAGCACAGGCTACAGGAAAAAGACCAAGTCCAATATAAGATAAAATGATTCCGGTAACCAAAGCAATAATTCCTGCTATGGGAGATTCTGTTGCATCTACTATAGCAGGGAAGGTCATAACTGAAAGTGTTATGTAAGGCACATAGTATAAGAATGATTTTATAAAGCGGTTTTTAATCGGCTTACGTATTAAAGTAATTGGCAACACACGAATTAAATATGAAACAAGAAAGGCTGTTAATATTGAAAGATAAGTATAAAGTGTCATTAGCGTTCCTCTTGTACTAAACTATCGCTCGTTAGTTTAGCGTCATTTTTATCATCATTAATATTTTCTGTATCAGGAAGAGGTTTTATAAGAGCTACAATTGAGGCAATGATAATTGTAAGAATGATTGTTCTTGTACCGCTAGAAAGCTGACTAACGTAAGGTAGTTTACTACATAAAAAGCTTGTAACAAAACTTATTATTACAGCAATCATAATAGTTAGGTTTTTCTTTACAGGTGGAACAATAATAGCAAGGAACATTCCGTAGAGAGCTACAGAAAGTGCACTTACTACACGAGCTGGTAGAAAGTTTCCTGCTATAATTCCAAGGGAAGTTCCAATACTCCATAAAGGTACAGAAATCAAAATTGCTCCATAATTATAAACAGGCTGGATACAATTTGGACGAGCAATTGTTATTCCAAAGATTTCATCTGTAATGCCAAAACCTACCAGGAAACGGTTGATAAAAGGAGTTTTTGTATCAAACTTTTGGGCAAGAGCACAACTCATAAGCATGTATCTTGCGTTTACAACAAGTGTGATAAGGACGATTTCCAAATATGAAGCTTTAGATTGAATTGAGGTAAATAGGGCATATTCACCGGCAGATGCTACATTTAAGAAACTTGCAATGAAACCTTGCAGCGGTGTAAGGCCTGCATTTCTAGCTACAATTCCCAGAGAGAAGGCTACGGCAAAATAGCCTAAACCAATTGGAAGGCCATCTCTAATACCTTCAAAAAAAACTTTACTTTTCATAATCCCACCCAAAAGAAAAAGGGCTATCTTTTCAGATAGCCCGCATATTTTATCAAATTTTTTTTAGTTAGCCAACTTTTTCAGTTCATCTAACATTTTTGGAAGTTCTGTGTCCATGTTTTCATTTGTGAACTGACAGGTTCCAACTTTTTCGTGTCCACCTCCGCCATACTTAAGCATAAGGCTGCCAACATTTACTTTAGATGTTTTGTTCAAAATACTGTATCCAACTGCAGCAGAACATCCTTGGCCACCACGTCCACTTACAATCCATGCAGAAATATTCTGTTCTGGGTACATACTGTAAATCATAAAGCGGTTTCCAGTATAAATAGGATCTACACCACGTAAATCTGTAATAATTAAATTACCTTCAACTGTAGTGTTGGCCTTAACCATTTCCTTAAACTTTTCAGTTTGTTCATTGTATACTTCAATTCGTTCTACAACATCAGGCATTTTTAAGATTTCAGAGGTTGATTTATCTCGACAAGCTACCATGAGCTTTTCCATTAATTCATAATTTGGAACAGTAAATTGATGCCAGCGACCTAGACCAGTTCTAGGGTCCATTAAGAATCCAATTAAAATCCATCCCTGAGGATTTTGGATTTCGTCAATTGTAAGGTTGCCTGAGTCAACTTTATCAACAGCAACCATAATATCGTCAAAGTTTTGGAAACGATTTTTTCCGCCATAGTATTCATAAATAATTCGTGCACAAGATGGTGTAATGCGACTTTCACCCTTGTATTTTCCCTGAAGCTCCTGACGTTCAAATTCCGATGAGTGGTGATCGAACCAAAGTCCACAGCCAGGTACAAAAGGAACGTTTGCCAAGCAGTCGTTTTCATCTATTGGAATTAATCCATCTTGTAAGTCTTTTGGGTGTGCAAATTTCCAGTGATCAACAATTCCTGCTTCCAGTAATAAGGCTCCACAGGCTAAGCCGTCAAAATCCGAACGAGTTACTAATCTCATTGCCATATAAAAATCCCCCGAATTTTTATAATTAATTCAGAAAATATTTTAACTGATAAAGTGTAAAAAAGATAGAAAATTATTCAGTTAGATAAGCAGAGAATTCTGGATACTTTTGAACAAACAAATCTACCGCCTCAAGATAATGATCCCAGGTAGATGAAAAAAGATGAACTATGCCAGGAATATACGGTATATCATTTACATTAACATAGCGGTAATTTATGTTCTGTTCGTTGAAATATTGATTTACGGAAGCTACGTTTTTATTTAAGACATAAGCTATAAAAGTTGAACAAACAAAATTGTTTTCAGTATAACTTGGATCAAATTCAAGACGGTCTTCGCGAGTAGAAGAATCATATTTTATACTACCAAAAAGCTGGTGGTCTTTTGGAGTAAAAAATTTTCTTTTTATATTAAAACCGGCAAATTGAAAGTTTATTGAAGTATTATATTTTATTTCTTCCTGTCTTGCATATTCTTCAACAAAGGCCTTGGCATTATAGTATTCTTCTTCTGTAACTTTTATTGCGTATGTAAGTTGCTGAGAATCCCTAGGATCACATTTATTCATGTATTTATTATCAGATATATCACTGCATGCCTCTCTAGAAAATTGAGGACGTCCTGTTAGGGTTAGGCCCCAAAAATTATCTTCAAGTGAAAAATTTATGGAAGCATGACTTACAACAAGTTGTGGATAAATGTTTGTCATGTATATTCCTATTTGAAGCAGATTTGCTATGTAAAAAGGATCCGTATAATCGGGATTATAAAGTCGTATAAAAATGTATTTATAAGGTTTTTCTACATCTTTAAATTCAGCATTTTCGTTTAAAACGATAGGTGTTTCTCTGGTAACTCCATCATTAATTGTTAAAGTTTTACAGGATAAAAGAAAAGTTATGAGAAATAGTGATATAGAATAGCTTACATAATTTAAATAATTTTTATTTGTTTTAGACATTGATTTCAATTTTTTTGCCAGTAGGTTGATATTGATAATATCTCACTCCAGCAGCATTCATAAGCCGCTTGGATGCTTCAACAGAAGGTGTTCCATCATATTTGTTTTCTGCATAAACAACAGTTTTAATTCCGCTTTGAATTATAGCTTTTGCACATTCATTACAAGGAAAAAGAGTAACGTAAATTTTACAGCCTTCAAGTGAACCGCCACGGTAATTTAAAATTGCATTTAATTCGCTGTGGGTAACATAAGCATATTTTGTGTCTAAAGTATCGCCTTCGCGAGCCCATGGAAAATCATCATCTGAACAACCACGAGGAAAACCATTATATCCCATAGAAAGAATTTTGTTGTCTTTATCAACAATACAAGCACCAACTTGAGAATTTGGATCTTTTGAACGAAAACTTGCTAGGTGGGCAACACCCATAAAATATTCATCCCAAGAAATGTAATCTGCTCTTTTGAAGATTTTTGAAGCCATAATTTTACCCTCTAATTGGATTATATAAGATTTTTAGAAAAGGTAAAATTGCCTTTTAGGATTAAGATATCGAAATATAAGATGATGTTAGGAATTTGTTTTAAAAATATTAATTTAAAAAAAACCGTGAAATAACACGGTTTTATATGGTTTAAGATTTAATGCTTAAAATTGGAAAGCTGGACTCAATCTTAATGAATCTCGTTCAACAGATTCAAAAATAATAATATCTGGTTTATATTCCAAAATATAATTTTTGTATGAATCATTAAAAGGTTTCCAAATATAATCAACTTCAGAAAAGAGTGGTGAAACAAAAGGTTCAAGTGCAATAAAGAAAGAATCACGAAAAACTATGGCTCTTGGAAGATCAGGATTATTTCCTTTTGTATGTACCCCACCTTGATCTTCATTTTTAAGATATGTGTAATAATCAGTCTTTTGTTTTCCTTCCAAATTATAGTCAACAATAGTACATTTAGATTCTTTTAAGTTTAAAATTGGAAGCAAGTCACCAAAATTGGTAGATTCGGAAATAACTCTTTTATAAGATGGATTAGGGAATTTTGTCTGAGGAAAGAGAGAAATAATTTCATCTTTAAGCAAATTATAAGTAAGATAAGCTCCTTCCAAATTCCAATGTGTATCAGTTTGATAGTAAAGAGGGAAATTGTAATCCGGCTTTTTGGAAATTAAATAATCACGTGGGTAAATATATGGAACATCAAGCTTGTGAAAGATTTCTGTAAGCTGATCTGTACGAGTCATTCCTTTTGGTCTGTCAAAAGGGTAAAACTCTGGGTATACAGAATGTTTATTAGGTCCAATTAAGAAAATATATTTAATACTATTTTGATCACACCAGGAAGTTATTTCTTTTATGCTATGTGAAAAATCATTTAATTGCTTGTCGTTTAATAAATTACGCTTGTAAAAATCTAATAAGTTATTTCCATATGCTGGATCTGTAAAGAAGAACCATCCATCTTTTCCTTTAAGAGCTCTATCAAAATTTGTAGAAACCTCTATCTTAAGAGGGTTTTTAGAATCAAAAGAAATTAAGGCTTCTCTAAATCCCATATGGTCTTGAAGATAATTGTCACATTCGGCAAATAATCTTTCATTAAAATGATCATCTTTTAGCAAATGTGGTTTTGGTGCAAGTTTACGTTTTTCTGTATTAGAAACATCTGTTTTTACATTAAAAAAGAAAACTGGAAGAAAAAGAACTATTAAAATTGAAATAATAAAAGTAATTTTGATTTTCATATTAGAACCTGAAATAAATAAATGGATTATAAGAATTACCTGCAAGATTTGCATAGCAAAGTACAAACAGAAAAATTAAACAAATATATTTTAAGACGTCCATTACTTTGGCAACTGTAGAGTTCTTACATATAAAGTTGAACTTTCTCCACCAAGGGAAGGAGAAAAGAATTCCTACAGCTAAGAAGATATAGAAAATTGGATCAACTTTAGGTGATAACAGTTCATCAAAATAAATAGGTTGAAAGTGAGTAACGAAAGAGGAATTAATACCAATCATTTTAAGAAGTAGTATAATAGACAGTTTTATTGGATTTCTAAAAAGAACCCAAAGGAAAATTACAAAAATTAAAGTATAAACATGACCAAAAATCTTAAGAAAGATAGTTGGTTTTTTGTCAGGATTAGGTATTACTATACTTCTTTCTGTAATCATTAATGTTCCATGAGCTAAACCCCATAAGATAAAGTTGAAGTCTGCACCATGCCATAAACCTGTTGTAAAGAAAACAATAAAACGGTTTAAGATTGTGCGGGCTTTACCTTTTCGGTTTCCGCCAAGTGGAATGTAAACATAGTCACGGAAAAAGTTTGTAAGAGAAATATGCCATCGTTTCCAGAAATCTGTAATAGATGATGCTGAATAAGGATAATCAAAGTTTTCTAGGAGCTCAAAACCAAACATCTTAGCAAGTCCAATTGCCATATCCGAATAACCAGAAAAATCGTAGTAGATTTGTAATGTGTAAGCAATTGCAGCAATCCAAGCCTTATAAGTTCCGTAACTTAAATAGTCAGCTCCGTATATGCTGTCACAAACGCTGGCAAAGGCATTTGCAAGAAGAACTTTTTTACTTAATCCAACGATGAAGCGTTCCCATCCATCTGCAAACTGATCAACTGTAACTTTGCGTGCAGAAATCTGTTCATTAATATCATGATAACGAACAATTGGACCGGCAATCAGCTGAGGGAAGAAAGTAATGTATAAACCAAGGTTTAGGAAATTCTTTTGTGCAAGTTCTGGATTGCGGTATACATCAACAAGGTAAGAAAGTTCCTGGAATGTGTAAAAAGAAATACCGATTGGCATTATTAAATTGATGGCGGTAAGAGTCTTAAAATGTAAAGCGTTCAGGAAAATATCAATAATCTTAAATGAAAAACCTAAATACTTGAAAACAAATAAGATTCCAAGATTAATTAAAATTCCAATGATAAGGAATAATTTTTTGTGCTTACCATTTTTACCAATCTGTAATCCAAATGTGTAATTCACTATTATTGATGCAAGCATTAAAAAAACAAACTTTGGTTCACCCCAAGCGTAAAACAGAAGACTTGCAAGAAATAGGATACAGTTTTTATAAAAAAGATTTGGAATTATGTAATATAGTATTAATATTACAGGTAAGAAAAAAACTAAAAAAGAAATTGAACTAAAAAGCATAATTTCTCCATAACAGTATTTTATATAAAATGTGAATATATTAACGTTTTAGGCATTTTATTCAATTCACTGCAATTTTAATTGAATGGTTATAAAAACGTCCAAAGGATTGCAGGCGATTTTTTGGTGATTTTTGGGGAAGTAAATTTCAAAAATTGGCTAATTTTTTATCTTCTAAAAATTGTCCAAGCGTATCAACCATTTCACTGAAGTTATCTTTTAATTGCTTCATTACCAGTTTAGTTCGGCGTGTGTTGTAATTTATAACTTTGTTTTCTGGTAGCAGAAGTTCATACGGTTCTATATCCAAAGCATTTGCAATTGAAACAAGTGTATCAAGGGAACAAGGCTTCCTGCCAGTTTCAATATCACTCCAATATTTTTCTGATATTCCAATTTTATCTGCCATGACAGCTTGAGTAACTTTCTTATTCTGGCGTGCTCGACGTATGTTTCCAGCATAAGTTTTCATGATTTCATCCATTTTAACCATGAAAAATATTATATCTTAAAAAACAATGAGGTTTAACCGACTTGCAATAGGAAAATCCGACTTATAACTATTGTGTTATAACTAAAATTAGTATAAATTCCGACTAAAAGTTATATAACTCCGAAAAATAAACAGAATTGTAGACATGTATGGAGATACAACATTTATGAGTCAGGAAGAACATCAAAATAGTAGTGAATTACAAAAATCAATTATTCCAGAAGAAACTTCAAAGCGAATTACAGCCTTACGATTTTTTCTAGCAATTTTAGTAGTATTTATTCATAATAATTATACATTGAAGAATATTGCTGATGCTGTGGCAAAGGGTGAGCCAGATATTCTCTTTTCTCCGAATACGTTGAGTAAATGGATTCAATTATTTATTTCACAGGGAATTGCTAAATGTGCAGTTCCATTGTTTTTTATGTTTGCTGCATATTTGCAGGCAATAAAAGCAGATAGCTATAAAGTATTGTTAAAGAAGAAATTTAAGGCATTGTTTTTTACTTATTTCTTGTGGATTGGGTTATACGGTTTTTACAGTTCTGTAGTAAAAATTATTATTCTTAAGATTGCTCCTTCTTTTATTGAAAATCCTGATACAACTATGTTTACGTGGACAATAACAGATTGGTTTCACAAAATCGTTGGATATGGAACAGGTGATGGCACACCTGGATTTGCCGAGCAATTTTGGTTTGTTCGAGATTTATTTATTCTTGTAATTGTTTCGCCAATTATTCAATTTTTATTAAAAAAATTTAAACTAGGCTTTTTTATTCTAGTTTTTATTATATATTTCTTAAAAATAAAAGTTTATTTTGTTAGAACCACAGCTCTATTCTTTTATGTTTCAGGCTTATATTGGGGATATTATAATTTCAATTTATTTAAAATAATTGATAAAATCAAATTCTCTGAAGTAATAATAGTGTGGATTTTTTCATTCTTATGGGAATTTATAGGTTTTGATGAAGGAAATGTAATTGGAAGTTTTACAGAATTATCTTCTTGTGTTTTATTACTAAAACTTTCGGCAAATATTATCAAAAATGAAAAAATATATAATATAGCAAATTATCTTTCTGGTTTTTCATTTTTCTTATATGCAATTCATATGCCATTACTAAGTGAGTACTTAAAGAAGTTGTGGATACATTTTTTACCAATGAAAAACGGATTTTTCTGTCTTTTTGAATATTTTGGTGTAACAATTTTGACTGTTGTAATAGGAACTGGTATTGGAATTGTGTTAAAGAAAATTTGTCCAAAACTATTTGTACTTTTAAATGGTGGCAGAAAATAATAATCTTTAAAATGGGACTCTTGAAATGAATGAACATCGCCTTCTTCATCGTTACCATTATTTACGCTCTCAATACCGTCGCAAGCCGTGTTGCGTCTTGCTTAACAGCAGCCAGAGCTCCGGCAAGTGTTGTGAGATAACTTACCTTGTATTTCAAACAAGTTTTGCGGATTGTCTTGCGGTCTTCGGCGTAGTTTCTCTTAGCCTTAGGAGTGTTGATTACAAGACAAACTTCCTTGTTCATAATAATATCTACTACATCTGGGCGGTCGGCACCAATCTTGTTTACAACTTCGCACTTGATTCCGTTTGCGTTGTAGAAGTCTGCAGTTCCCTGAGTTCCAATCAAAGTGAAACCGAGGTCTTTAAGTGTTTTACCAACCATAAGAACCTGGCCTTTCTGATTTTCTTTATCACTTAAAGAAAGCAAGATTTTTTTGATTTCCCAGGCTGCAGGTAAATTGCTGTCGCAATTTGCTATTTACTTTTGTACTCTCTACACTTTTCTTCAAGCAATTTAAAATTATTGCACCGCTGGCTTAGCTTTGATTTTCCGTCATTTATAAGCTTATGGTCATAAACTATTCTTGCATTGCTTACAATTTGTTCTGATTTCTGTTTAATGATACGGTATTCGGCTCTTATAAGGTTTTTATAATGCTCGTTCTTTATGTCAGAAATAAGAACAGGTTTACAGATATTTAAAGGAGCAGGAAACATATTATTCAAATTGATAACGGCATAGACACCAATCTTTATAAAATCGTCAGTTTCGCAAAGTCGTTTGTGTTTGGGTTTAAAAGATGAAAGGGGGCAAAATATTTGAATCCTTCAATTTCAAGTATAATTCCAATATATTTTCGAGAGAAGTCTTGAGTTACCTTTTTGTTCCTGAAAAGATGCTCTTTAAATGCAGAAAGATGTTCAATATAAGCTGAATCGATTTCGTAGATTTCTTAGTCTGCCATAAAAAAATGCCGAAGCAATAAAAACTGCCTCGGCCGTATAAATTTCGCAGTCAAAGGTGCGATATCCTTATGATTACAATATAAAGCAGAATCAGAGTGAAGTCAAAGAGATTTTACCAATCAACCAATCTTTTGAATAAGTCTGGCAGCTTATCCACATCAATAAGGCTTGCTGTCTAATATTTCTTAAACAGCAAGCTCAAATTAATGATTCTGTAAATATTCTTTTACATCTGAAACGTATGTCCCAACTTTAGAAACAGCAATACGAAGTTTAGCTTCGGTCGTATGTAAAGTTTTAGTCCAATAATCAATTTCCCATTGCTGTGAAGGATTTATTTTTGATGCATCCTGTGGACGTTTTTTTGTTAAATCATCAGACATATAACTACCTCCTTGCAATAAAATCTAATCATATTTTATTTAAGTGGCAATTTTTTTGTAAAGAAATACTTCACCTTTCTTATTCTCGAATTTGACATTATCAATTCAATCTCCCATTCTATCTACATTAATACTGTATAATTTTTACAGCTTGAAGGTCACGTTATTTTGTGTTCATTACGAGAGCGACGTTGCAACGACACTCCTTTGTTATTCTAAAAAAAGGGATGCCTGAAATCAGGAAGCCTGTCATTAATTGTTATCTCTTTGCAGAACGAAACCTCAGATTAAGGGAGACTTTAAATAATTGAATAATATCCAAATAATATCCAAAAAAAATATTAATATAGAGAAGAAATGTATTTTACATTAATTAACAAGCTGCTTAAAAAACTTAGTTGGAATTTTATACATTAGGAATGAAACAAAAAATCCACAAATGTAAATTATTATACATAAAAGAAAACTGTCGATACTTATATCTAGCTTTGAGAATATGAGTTTCAAGAACTCCGCTATAATTCTATGCATACAGTAAATTCCTAATGTATATTGAGTTAAGAATTTGAGGATATTTTTAACTTTCTGAGGAAGTTTTTCCAATGGAATTAAATACGCAAAACCTATTAAAAAAAATCCAAGTAAAAGACAATTATTTGTTGAATATCCAAATCCTAAAGCCGAATTAATGAAACTGTATTTCAGTAAAAATACTGATGCTAACCCAAACATTATTATTGAAAACAATCTTTTCTTTTTTGCTTTTTCAAACGCGTTGTAATATGCACAAGAGAAACCAACGGTTGCGTAAGGTATCATTTCACAAAAACGTCCAAGAGGATATTTTAATTCATATCTAAGAGAATCAAATAATTTGAAATTGATACCTGAATATTGAATTACAAAAGCAACGAACATCATTACGTAAGTTATCAGAATTCCTTTTCTGGGTTCAAAGAATTTAAATATGAAAATATAGATCGCTGTCAATACGATTAGTACTGTTTGAAACCACATAGAGGCATTAAGACGAGGACTGTGACCTGTAAACATTTGCCACCATAAATCAGAAAATCTTACATCAATATCTTTGAATATAAATTGTGCTATTGTATATCCAAGCCAATAAATTAGTGCCCATCCAATCTGCGGATAAATTACACGCCATATTCTCTTTTTTGCTTTGTTTTTGTTGTATTCTAAGAAAGTATGTTCTGTTAAAAAAAATGACAAAAACATGAAAACTGGAACTGCAAGTCCTCTTAACACTGAAAAAGGCATTAAAACTTTAGGAACATCAATTGTCCAAAAATGGCATAAAACAACTTCAAAACACATTAAAGTTCGCAAAAGAGCAATACCGTAATTAAACTCTCTTTTTTTATTCAAGTCTTCCATAACCTTCTCCATGCAATTCAGTATTTATGAATCAAATAGTATTAATTCAGATATTACTGAGTATATCATAAAGATTCAGTAAATATTGAGTATTAATCGAAAAAGTCAGAAATTTTTCACATAATGCCAAATGATGAGTGATTTTTGGAAAAGAGTTGATGAAGAAATTGAATATAAAGGGATAAATCGTGCATTTTTAGCACGAAAATGTGACTTCAGTGTTACAAATATTGGTCAAGGTATAAAATTAGGTAGCACACCTTCTGCAGAAACCGCTGTAAAAATCGCAACTGTTTTAGGTGTTAGTGTTGAATACCTTGTTACTGGAGAAAATCAAAGTCTAACAAAAAAAGAAGAAAACGAACAAAATCAACTTAAACTTTATCGAAAATATCAAAATCTCATTTCTAAATGTGAAAAACTACCTGATAATCAAATTGATTTTCTTGGGCAAGTTGCAGATCGATTAGAAAAATAGATTTTTAAATAGCAAAAAAAAGCCAATCCGACGTCAATCAGATTGGCTTTTTTATTTTATGGTGGTTTCGACAAGTTCAACCACCGTGACAGTTCAGTGCTTATTTAATCAAGCTGTGATATTCCTGCAGAGATTTTACTCCGCCTTCTCCTCCATTTCCATTCTTTACACTCTCAATACCGTCGCAAGCCGTGTTGCGTCTTGCTTACCGAGTTTTGAGTTTCGCAAGCAAACCTCAAAACTCGTACGGCATCGCAAATTTATTTTATCAATGCATGATATTCCTGGAGTGATTTCACATTTCCTTCACCACCATGACCGCCTTTTACAGCTGCGATGCCTTTAACCGCAGCGAGTGCCCCTGCAATAGTAGTGATATAACTTACCTTGTACTTCAGACACACTTTGCGGATTGTCTTGCGGTCCTCAGCGTAGTTGCGTTTTGCTTTTGGTGTATTGATTACAAGACAAACTTCCTTGTTCATAATCAAATCTACAACATCAGGACGGCCGCCACCGATTTTGTTTACAACTTCGCATTTAATTCCGTTTGAGTTGTAGAAATCGGCAGTTCCCTGAGTGCCCACAAGAGTAAATCCCAAATCTTTGAGAGTTTTTCCAATCATCAAAACCTGGTCTTTCTGACTTTCCTTGTTGCTCAAAGAAATCAAAAC
>SAMEA3663057__coassemble_71_pt1 | contig 59518 bp, 45 predicted proteins | sample SAMEA3663057__metabat2_low_PE_007 | metagenome-assembled genome bin SAMEA3663057 (sample SAMEA3663057) | pig gut metagenome | biome: pig gut; feature: pig-associated habitat; material: faeces | place: France | collected 2012
ATTATAAATAACGGAGCTAAAGTTTTCTGCCGCATTTACTGAAGTTGTAAGACCATTAAGATTCATATCAATTGAATCAAAGCCCAAAATCTGGCTAGAAAGATCCATTACAATTGCAGAGGAATCAACAGTGGCATTAACCATTGTAAGACTTATGCTACATTCTATGCTTGTTGATGTAGGAGTGATAACTTTTCCACTTAAATCTACAATATGACTACTTCCCAAAGAAGCGTCAGAAGTAAAGTTTAAACCACCAGAAGCAGAAAGACCATAAGAAATAAGAACATTTGACCAACTCTTAGGTACTTTCAAATTTGTAGATAAAGAACCTGCCGAAACAACACAACTTTCAAAAACTGCATTATTAGATGAAAGATCAATTGATGTAGAAACAGGAACTGTTACAGGAGTTTGAATTGTTACTCCACTTGCACGCGAAATTACACTATTACTTGCAATTGTTCCAACAAATGGAATTGCCAGTTGGTTAGAAAAACTAATTGAGGTACTTGCTTTATAAATAGAAAAACCAGAAATATCTATGCTGGCACTTCCATTCGAGAAAGTACCCTGGCGATTAACTCCATTCGAAGAAATAGTTACTGTCATTCCATTTGGAAGACCTGCACAATTAATTATTAAAGATCCAGATGAATATGTAACACTTGTAAATTCAATTCCAAAACTAACGTTTCCACCACCAGATCCAGCAAAAGTCATAGCTGAATTAATTACAGAAGAAATAACAGAAGAATCTAGTGTCTGAGTACTAGAAATTGAAATATTTGGGATTTTTATGTCTTTAGAAAAGGCTAATCCTTCTACCTGCGAAGCAATATTTGAAGCTTCGAAAAATAAAGAAAAGTCGACAGGAATTTCCAGCAGAGGGAGCTTCATTAAAAACTTTTGCGAATTGATATCAGCTTCTCCAGGAAAATAATCATAAATTCGAATATTCTCTATTGAATTAGAAGTTCCTGAAAGCAATTCCTCTGAATTTAAAACATCAGAAAAATCTTTCTCAAATTCACCAACAGAAAAGTTATAAACTGCATTAGTTTTTACAGATATCGACTCTGGAATCTGCCAGTTACATCCGGCTAAAGCTAATAATAAAACTGTAGCCATCAATATAACTAAATGACATTTCTTCATATTTCTACTCCGCTCCTATTGTTACAAGCTTAGCCTTTATTTTTTATTAAAAAAGGCCGCAAACGGATTGTAAGTTTCTCCATCATCACTTCCTGCATTATAACTTCTGGTACGTGCAGTTTGTGACTGAGCTTTATTTCCTCCAAAAGAGTTTGATGAAGAATTAGCCGAAGCCCCCTTCTTTACTACAACAACTCTTTTGGCTCCTCCACTCGCATTTGATTCACCATTATTTCGGCGAACTGGTATACTTTTTTGATTAGTTCCTGCACGACTCGCTGCATCGCTCTTTAAAGAAAGGCCAATACGTCTACGATCACGATCAAGCTGTATGATTGTAAATTCAAATACATCACCAACTTTTACTACATCCATTGGATTCTCTACGAAATTATCAGACATTTCGCTCAAATGAACGAGTCCTGTTTCATGCAATCCAATATCAACGAAAGCACCAAAGTCTACTACATTTTTAATCTTACCAGTAACTTTCATGCCTTCTTTTAAATCTTCAAACTGCAAAACGCCTTTCTGCATAATTGGAGCAGGATATCCGTCACGAGGGTCACGATTAGGCTTTTGAAGTTCTTCTACAATATCTTTTACAGTTGATTCGCTAAGCTTGTATTTTTCGGCAGTCTTTTTAATTAAATCTGCAGAAATTTTTTCGCCTTTCTGAATCAAAGGTAAAACTTCACGGGCTGCATCATAGTTTTCTGGATGAACCCATGTGTTATCCAAAGGATCTGAACTTTCTGCAATCTTCAAGAAACCTGCACACTGTTCAAATGCCTTAGGGCCAAGACCTGGAACATTCTTCAAATCTTCGCGGCTTTTAATTTTACCATTAGTGTCACGATATGCAACAATTTTTTTTGCAGTAGAAATGTTAATTCCAGATACATATTTCAAGAGCATATAAGATGCAGTATTAAGATTTACACCAACATTATTTACTACAGAACTAACAACTTCATCCAGCTGATCTGCAAGTTTCTTCTGGTTTACATCATGCTGATAAAGACCAACACCAATTGCCTTAGGGTCAATTTTTACAAGTTCTGCAAGAGGATCCTGAAGACGGCGTCCCATTGAAATTGCACCACGAATCATAACATCAAGCTCAGGGAATTCTTCTGTTGCAACTGGGGATGCAGAATAAACAGAAGCACCAGATTCATCTACAACCGTATATTTAACATCTGAATCTGCGTAGTTTTCGCTGATTACTTTTGAAACAATAGCCTGAACTTCCTGAGAACCAGTTCCGTTTCCAACAGCAAGAACCTGAATATCATACTTATCGATTGCATCATTAATTGCATCATAAGCACCCTGTGGATCCTGTTCCTGGAAAATCTTAAAGAAGCCAAGATATTTTCCTGTTTCATCCAAAGCGGCACATTTAGTTCCGTTGCGATAACCAGGGTCAACACCAAGTACACGACTTCCCTTAATTGGCTGAGTCATAAGAAGATTTTTTAAGTTTTCGCTGAATACACCAATTCCGTGTTCATCTGCCTGATCAGCTTCATCTGAACGGATTTCGCGTACAACAGCAGGAGAAAGAAGACGAACTACACCATCTTCAATTGCATCTTTATGATATTTATTGTTGATTTCGTACTGTTTCTGTAAAAGTTTTACAGCTTCATCTACATCAACATCAATTGTAACTTCGAGGGCACCTTCTCTTTCGCCACGGTTAATAGCAAGAATACGATGAGGTTTAACCTGATTAAGAGGTTCTTTATAATCCCAGTACATCTGATAAGTTGAAAGCTTCTGAGCTTCTTCTTCAGACTGTCCTTCTGGAACAATTCCCTTTGTTACAATATTGCCCGTTTTGATGTAGAGGTCATGAACTTTCTCGCGATTTCCAGTTTCCTGACTTACACGTTCTGCCAGAATATCCTGAGCACCAGCAAGAGCGTCTGCGGCTGTTTCTACATTAAGGGCAGGATCTTCATTATCTGTTTTTACAAACTTTTCTGCCTCTTTTTCAATAGAAGAATCATCCATTTTGAGCATAGCATCTGCCAGTGGTTCAAGACCTTTTTCCTGAGCAACCATACCACGTGTCTTCTTCTTTTTCTTGAATGGAGCCCAAAGATCTTCAAGGGCAGATAAAGTTGTGGCAGACATAATTGCATTGTACAAAGTTTCTGTTAATTTGCCCTGAGCAAAAACTCCCTTGACAATTTCAAGACGTCTGTCTTCAAGGTTATGATATGACTTATACAGGTGATCACAATCGCGAACCTGAACTTCATCCAGGTCACCTGTTTTATCTTTACGATAACGGCTGATAAAGGCAACCGTATTACCTTCTTCAAAAAGACTGATAACTGTACTAACCTGCTGAATACGAATGTTCAATTCTTCAGCAATCTTTTTCATAATTTCGACTTCATTAACTGAAAGTGCATCAATTGTTTCTTGTGTAAATTCCATAGTTCGACCATTTTACGAAAAAAGGCCAAACTTATTCAATCGTTTTAAGTGGGAAAATACAAAAAAGATTTAGGCCTTAAACTAGTCTACTTCCTGCAGTTCAGCAATATCATCAGCGTTATCTACTCTATTGAAAATCTGTTCCAATAAAGATTTACAGTTAGAAGCCATTAATTTGTAAATATTTGGGATTAAAAGCTGTTTTATACGATTATCAAGACCATTCTGACCTGTAGATGATGTAAAGCCAAATACATAAAGTACTCCAACCGCAGTCTTACGCTGCATAATCAAAACTGCATCCGAACGGAATAAGAAACCTCTAATATTAAAGTGGAAATCCTTTATTTTTTCGTAAAGTTGAATATTAAGAGCATTTTCAGGAGAAATGAAGGAGAAGTGAGACACACTAATATCCTGCAAACTTCCTGTAAATGACTGATGCTCTACTACAAATGTATAAGTACAAGCCGAAGTACAAAGAGCACGAATGTTCTTACGTCTTCCCTGAGCCTGATTTGCATACAAAATCTTTTCAATAATTTCAAAGTTCTGTTTTTTCTGATACTCAAGCTGGATACAGCCACAATTTAAGCCCATTTCATACAAATATTTCTGTTCAAGCTTAAGCCTTTCTTCTTTTGTCTGACGTTTAGTATAAATAACACCAATAGAAGCATTATTTGAATAACTTTCAATTAAATTGCGAATTAATACAGGCCATTCAATACCTTCAATACGATAATCTATATTAAAAAAGAAAATAACATCGTTAAAAAGAGAAATTAAAATATCGATTTTTTTTTCAAGTTTTACTCTTTTATCGTTTTCAATAAAGTAACACTCATATCCAAGTGCAAAATAATCTTCAAGATAACTTTCTGGTATAAGAGATGTATCTGGAGTTATAAAAAAAGTTTTACGTCCTGTTACAATTTCTTTTGCTGATATGCCCAATTTTATGTCCTCTTCTTCTCTATGATGGAAATTTAGTATAACACATAACTACTATAAAAACAAAACCAACGTTTTTTAACTATTAAACTTTTAGATATAGTGTTGAATTGTATGATGCTCAATCAACTTTGTTTTAACAGCAACAATATAAGAACCAAACATAGCTGTAGCAGTATCAAACAAGGCAGAGAATGAACAAATAATTAATGATGCCGGCTGCAATAAAAGGAAGCTGGTTTCAAAACCCTTTGCATATTTATCACAAAGTATAGTAAGCAGGATAAAGGCACCACCCGATGGAATACCTCCTAAAATGAAGGAAAGGCCAAAAGAAAGGCCAAAAATCCAGAAAATATCAACCAAAGGAATACTCAAACTTGAGTATGAACGCCAGATTAAGATAAAGGAGATTGATGCAACAAGGGCAGAACCTCCTCTGGCAAAAATTGAAAACAGTGGATATGTAAATCCACGTGAACGACGTCTAATTCCCAAACTTTCTGCACCATGACGGAAATTCAAAGGGAGAACCACATTTGAATCAGCTGTAAAAAATGAGAAAATTAAAGAAGAAATACTAGCGTACAAAACCTTGTATGGATGTGGATCATGACATACAAATCTTAAAACTAATGGATAAATAATTCCTACTACAATCACAAAGTCAACCAGGAACATAATTACCATTGGAGTATAAATATCGGCAACAATGATTGTTTTAAAGTTTACAAACCAGTAAGCAACAATTGCTACACAACAAACGCAAAGGATTTCTGTAAAAAAGTTTGCAATGTTGTAGAAAAGTTTTGCACACGAATCTGCAAGAGCAAAAATAGGCTTAAATACAAGTTCATCTGAAGCAGATTCCCAACCAATAAGGAATGCAAATACCAGAGAAACTAAAAGGAAGGAACCTTCGCCAATAGCATTAAAACCTGAAACTGGGAATAAAGAAAGAATCATTGATTTAACATCAATATGAGTTACCTGGGAAGGAATATCTACAGTAATAGGAATACGAGGTAGCTTTACAATAAGAACTGAAACAAGACCAACAAAAGTCAAAATTAAAGATGAAATAATGATGACCAAGAAAGTCCATAAACAAGTTTTTAACAAAAGCTTTGATGAACGCAATTTATTTACAGCACAAATTGCAGTTGTAAAAATCAAAGGAACTACTATATATCTACCAACACGAATAAATAATTCTGATAAGAATGCCAGCACATTAAGACATGCAGGATTTTCTGTAGGGAGGATAAAGGCAGCAAGTATACCTAATAAAACACCCAATAAATATTTTGCCCAAACTTTCATAAGCTACAATTATAACATAATATGGAAGGACATTCTATATTATGTTATAATCAAAGTATGTCTAGTATTTTAATTGTAGGAAAAGATTTACCAGATGGTCTTGAAATGGCAGAAGCCTTTGCTTCATCTGGACGAAGTGTTTTTGGAGTTGCTAAATCTGAAGCTGACGTAAACTCCTTCGAATCTGAAAATATTTATGCATCAACCTGGAATAAATCTTCTGCAGTTTCTGCCCATTCCTTAATCATAAAAGCCGAGACAAAACTTGATAAAATTGAAGAAGTTCTTTTTTACTTTGATACAAACTACTTTTGTTCAAAATTTGAAATAGATAAAACTGAAGAAATATCAAATGCCGTTGATGTTATGATGAATTCTTTTTTCTATTCTACATCTGAACTCTTAAGAAGAATTGACCAGAAAAAAGAAAAGATTATTGTTTCCTTCCTTGTTAGAGAATATCCATCTAAATACGAAATGCTTACTTCTAAATCTCCAGTTTCCGTTCCTGCTGCAGGAATAGTAAGTGCCGCACAACAGGCCTTTATTTCTATTGCAGAAACTTTTGCCGCAAGTGTAGGCGAAAAAGATTATCTTTCGGTTCTACTGGCTAAATGTCAAATTAACAACGAATACTACAAAAATGAAAAACAAATAGCAGACTGGCTGTCCCAAAGCATGGTTTCTATAAGAGCTATGAAAAATCCACAATCAATTAAACAAGCAAGCACCTGGAATAAAGTAGGCAGCAAAGTTTCAACAGGTTTTTCATTTTTTAAATAGTTTTTGAAAATAGGAAAAAAATAATGACCGATCAATTATTAATCTATGGAATCCGCCTTATCATAAGTTTTTTATGCGGTTTATTACTTGGAATTGAACGAAAAAGTCGCCAAAACGCAGTAGGAATCCGAACTTTAGTCTTAATCAGCGTTTCCTGTTGTCTTCTTTCTATATTATCCGTTTATGTAGCACAAACTTACAGCACTGATACAGGCAAAGGAGACCCAACCCGTATAATTTCTACAGTTATTACAGGCATAGGTTTTATTGGTGGTGGAGCAATTTTAAAGCAAGGACTAAACATCAGAGGATTGACTACAGCTGCCATCATTCTTACAACAGCAGCGATTGGCCTTTCATGTGGGGCAGGCTTATACGAACCAGCCATAATCACACTTGCCATAGCATTAATTATACTTTTTGTTATGAATAAACTTGAAAAGCTTATTTTCCCAGCTGTAAAAACAAAATTACTTCACATTGGAACAACCACTAGTGATGTAGATACAAAAAGAATTGAAAAGGTTTTGAAGGCAAACGGAATTATTATTAACGATGTAAATGTTGAATATTCTTCTAAGAAAGAGCAGATAGAATTAATTTACACTGTAAAAACACCAGATAAACTTAATCCACTAAAACTTTCATCTGAACTTTTAAAAATTGGAAAGCTTTCTAACTTTACTTTGAGTAACTAAAAAACTGATTAAAGCTTATTTCTGAAAAGTAACAACAACTGAGTTATCGGCATTGCTGAATGGAGCTGGAATGTATTTATCAGCTTTCCAGTCATTCTCCCAGCGGCAGCCGTCTAAAAGATAACGGAACTGAAATTCTTTATCTACAGGAAGTTCTAGAATAACAGAGAAGGAACCATCTTTATTCTGTTTTAAAGGAGTATCGGTACTGCTCCAGCTGTTAAAATCACCAGCAAGATTAATGGTTTTTGCCCCTTGAGCAGCTTCCTTTGAAACTGTAAATGTTACTTTACATGTATTTTTGTCTTTTGAAAAAGATTTTTTTAATGACATTAATAACTCCTAAAACTTCCGATCATATAATATAACATAAAATATTGAATTTTTCATATTTATGCAATATATTGATGTCGTATTAAATTTACAGCGTATCCGCCGATTTATCCAAATTGCAGAGCGGACCCCAGTTCGTATGAATTGGTAAATCTTGCTAAATAGGAGACTATATGTCTGTCTTATCTAACAATCACTATTTATTTACTTCAGAATCTGTAGGTGAAGGACACCCAGATAAACTTTGTGATCAGGTTTCTGATGCAGTACTTGATTATTGTCTTTCTTTAGATCCAAATGCTCACGTAGCATGCGAAACATTCTCTACAACTGACTTTTTACTCGTTGGTGGAGAAATCGGTTTCCAGGATTCAAAAATCAATCTTGAAGATTTTAAGAAAAACGTAGAAAAAATTGCTCGTAGTGTTGCTCTTGATATTGGTTATAACTCTGCTGATGTAGGTCTTGATGGTGCAAACTGTATTTTTATGAACCGTCTTCATGCTCAGTCTGCAGATATCAACCAGGGTGTTGTAGGAAAAGGTCTTGATGAATACGAAGGTCAGCAGGGAGCTGGAGACCAGGGTATGATGTTTGGTTATGCATGTAACGAAACACCAGCTTTAATGCCTGCTCCAGTTTACTATTCACACCAGATTTTGCTTAAGGCTCACGAACTCCGCCATTCAGGAAAAATTGCATGGCTTCGTCCAGATGCAAAATCTCAGGTAACAGTTGAATATGATGAAAACAATAAGCCTTGTCGTATTGATACAGTTGTTGTTTCTCATCAGCATAATCCAGATGTAGATTACGACACAATCAAAAAGACAATTATTGAAGAAATAATCAAACCTGTGCTTGAACCAACAGGCCTTCTTAAGGGCGATACAAAATACTTTATTAACCCAACAGGAAAATTTGTTATTGGTGGACCTGATGGAGACTCTGGACTTACAGGTCGTAAGATTATTGTTGATACTTATGGTGGAATGGGTCGCCATGGTGGTGGAGCATTCTCTGGTAAGGATCCTTCAAAAGTTGACCGTTCAGCAGCTTACATGGCACGTTACATTGCTAAAAACGTAGTTGCATCAGGCCTTGCAGACCGTGCAGAAGTTGAACTTGCTTATGCAATTGGTGTTCCATTCCCTGTATCAATTATGGTTGAAACTTTTGGAACAGAAAAAGCTCCTCGCAATACAATTGAAGCCGCAGTTGAAAAGGTTTTCGACTGTACACCAGCAGGAATCGTAAAAACTTTGAACCTTAAACAGCCAATCTACCGCAAGACAGCATCTTACGGACACTTTGGCCGCGAAGGATTCCCTTGGGAAAAAACAGACAAAGCAGAAGAACTTAAATCTGCTGTAAAATAACTTCTTATATGACACTTTTATCTGAAGAAGAAATGGACATAGTTTTTTCCCGTTGGCAGGCACAAAACCCTTCCCCCGCTTCGGAATTAAACTATGTAAATCCATTTACCCTGCTTGTAGCAGTTGTACTAAGTGCTCAGGCAACCGATAAAAGTGTCAACATTGCTACTGAAAAACTTTTCCAGGTAGCCGACACCCCAGAAAAACTGCTGGCACTTGGAGAAGAAAATCTTATAACCTACATTCAATCAATTGGTTTATACAAAAACAAGGCAAAACATTTAATAGGACTTTCAAAAAAACTGCTGGAAGATTTTAACGGGCAGGTTCCAGACAATCGTGACGATCTGATGAGTTTACCGGGCGTTGGTAGAAAGACTGCAAATGTTGTACTGAATGTAATTTTCCACCAGCCAACCATGCCTGTTGATACCCATCTTTTAAGAATTTCCCCAAAAATTGGACTTGCTCAGGGAAGTACCCCGGAAGCGGTAGAAAAAAGTCTGCTTGAAAGAATTCCTAAAAAATACCTGACTAATGCCCACCACTGGATCTTACTACATGGACGTTACATCTGTACTGCAAGAAATCCAAAATGTCAGGAATGCCTGATAAACGATATCTGTAAACACAACAAATAAACATGACAATTAACACTTGAATTCAAAATATAACAAGGATAAATTTAGATTATGAACGAAACAATTAACAGTATTGGCGAAGCTGCATCACAGGCAGCAGACGACGTATTATGGAGTAAGACAACTTCCTTAATCAACTGGATAAAAAGCTTCATAACTTGGGAAAATCTTTTCAAACTATTAGGAACAGTCTTTATCATCTTTGTGATGTGGATTGTTTTCCGCCTTATTGCAAAAGCAATTCGTAGGGTTCCAGAAACAAAACTTCCAGCCCAAAGAACTGCCGTTATCATCCGCTTTCTTAAATACATTTTTTATATAATTGTTGTACTTTATGTACTTGGACTTTTTGGAATCAATCTTAAGGCTATTTGGGGAGCTGCAGGAATTGCCGGAGTTGCAATCGGTTTTGCAGCCCAGACTTCTGTCAGCAATCTTATAAGCGGACTTTTTGTTCTTACAGAAGGTTCAATCCACGTTGGAGATACAATCATTGTTGGAGATGTTACAGGTGTTGTTGATGAAGTAAAACTCCTTTCAATCCGAGTACACACCTTCGACAATCAGATGGTACGTATTCCAAACTCAACAATTATTAACAGCAATTTAACAAATAATTCTTACCACGACAAAAGACGTCTTACTTTGAATGTTGGTGTTGATTACTCTACCGATATGAAGCTTGCTCTGGAAACTTTGAAAAAAGCTCCAGAACTTTGTCCTACAGTGTTGAAAGATCCTGCCCCTGCAGTATGGTTTGACGGCTTTGCAGACAGCAGTATTAATCTTGTAGTTGCAGTATGGTTTAAGCCAGCAGATTTCCTCCAGACAAAGAATGACCTTTATATAGCAATTAAAAAGGTTTTGGACGAAGCAAATATTTCTATTCCATTCAACCAGCTGGATGTGATGATAAAGAAATAAAATGCTGAAAAATTATTACAGCCAGTATGACTGGAAAACCATGCTGGCACAACACCCTCTGAGTGAGTACGATTTATCTCAATATCACAAAATTCTCTGTCCGCCCAATGACTATCCAGATTTTTTAGATAAATACATAAAACTGGACAGCCTGCAAAGATTAAAGGGCATAGGACTTTTATGCGGAACAGACTGGACCAAGCTTTATAAAAACAGACTTTATTATTCCCGTTTGGATCACAGCATTGGAGTTGCACTTATTATCTGGCATTTTACACATGACAAAGCACAAACACTTGCGGGTCTTTTTCATGATATATCCACCTCGGTATTCAGTCATGTTTCTGACTTTAGAAAAGGTGATGCTCTGACTCAAACTCTGACAGAAGGCCCTACCGCCGCAATGATCCGCTCAGATAAAGAACTACAAAAACTTCTCCAATCGGACGGTATAACTTCCAGCGAAATAGAGGACTACCACATTTATCCTGTTGCAGATAATGAAATTCCGCAATTAAGTGCAGACCGTCTGGAATATATGTTTCCTTCTGGAATGGCTCTGGACGGTTCCTGGACTATGGAAGAAATACGTACCTGCTATAATGATATAGAAGTTTTAACAAACGAAGAGGGACAGCCTGAACTTGGATTCAAAACTCTTGAAATTGCAGAAGAATACTGCCGGCACTTTTGTATGATTGGCCATATCCTCCAGCTAAACGAAAATAAACTTTCCCTAAATATGCTGGGTACAATTATGAATCAGGCTGTAGATTCAGGAATTCTAACCGAAAGTGATTTTATGACTTTGAGCGAAAGCCAGGTTATTTCTAAACTGGAAGAGGCATTCAAAAGTAAACATTCAAAACTTGCAAGGCTTTATTTTACTTTCAGAAATATGACCTTTATTGAACACTGCGACCAGGGTCTTCCAGAGGATGAGTATTTTTGCGTCAATCTTAAGGTAAAACAACGCTATATCAATCCTCTTGTAAAAAGCCCAGACGGGAAAGCAAGACGACTTTATGAACTTTCAGAAAAGGGACAGACCTATATAGACGACTTTAAGACTTATGAAGATACTGCTTATGGTTGCGTTCGCCTGATTTAATCACTAAAATGGAGTGCATTATGGAATTAACTAGCAAACAAAGAAAAATCCTTGAAAAAGCAGCACACGACTTACAGCCAGTAGTAATTGTAGGCGGAGCCGGATTAACCGAAGGCGTTCAGCAGATGGTCAACTCTTCTTTAGCTGCACATGAACTGATTAAGGTAAAGTTCAACGAATACAAGGAAGACAAAATTGAACTAACAAATCAAATGTGCGAAAACTCAGGTGCTACCCTGGTTCGCATAATTGGAAATGTTTCTATCCTCTACAAAGAAGCAGAAAAGGAAGAAGACAGACAGTTTAATTTGTAACCTTTGAATATGCCCAGCGAATTACTGCCAGGGCGTACTTCATCTGATTTTCTGGCATAAAGATGTAATACTTTCTGTCTCCACAAGTCAAAAGCATAACTGAATTTGATACCGATGAAACTGCTGTTAAAGTATTCATCGGGAATTCATAATCACCTGATTTTCCAAAAACAACCACCCTCTGATTTGTAACAACAAAATCGCCCTGATTATCTTTTTGAACAGTTTCTGTAGCATAATAGATTTTTTCGCCTGCATTCATCTTCAACTTTAAAAAATGAACCATTGGCATTTTTGCATCTTCTGCAAGCGGCAATTTGTACTGAGTTGTATCAACATAAGGATTTTCGTAACCGCCCTTTTTATTTTTTGCCTTCATATTCTGCCAGATAATTAAAAAGAGCATAAAAAGGAAGAACATTACGGTAAAAAATGGACGACCAAGCGAACCAGACTTCTTTTTTATAGATTTAGGGAGTCGCTGTTCAACTTCATCCAAATCTTCAGTTTTGTCAGTTTTTTTATTAGAATCTCCCTCAATTCCTTCTACCTCTTTAGCCTTTCCACCGCCAGAAGTTTCGAATGCAGTCTGCCCTACAGACACATCAAATGGAAGAGAAACTCCGCTTGTATTGTAAGAAGGTTCAAGCAGCAAAATTAGGGCAACAATACCAACATACAAAAGAGTAAATGCAGCTGACAGAATAAATTTAAGCTTCTTTTTCCAGCTAGTTGAAAACCACATAGTTACCAAACCGATTGGAATAAAAAGAATTGAAACAAAGCAGGCTATTGTAATGATTGAAAACATTCTATCTTTTGACATTGAAATTCTACTCCAAATGTAATTTTTAAATTTTCTAAAGTCATTATATCAGAAGGTGCACCCACCAGCACATTTTTTTGAGGAGGAAGAAGCATTACTTTATCTGCATAAGCTTTAGCAAGGTTGATGTCGTGTACCGAAATTAAAATGCCAATATTTTTTTGATGGGCAAGTTTTTTCAAAAAATCCATAAGATGAGGTTCGTACACATAATCCAGATTTGCGGCAGGTTCATCTAAAAGCATAAAAACAGGCTCTTGAGCAAGTGCACGGGCAATTCTTACCTTTTGAAATTCACCGCCAGAAAGAGTATGCAAGGTACGCCACGCAAAATCCTGGAGTTTAAGCTGCTCCAAAACAGAAGAAACGACATCTTCATCAGCCTTGTTATAGTGACCACCCTGAGAATGTGCAAAACGTCCCTGAAGCACATAATCAAAAACCGAAAAATCCCAGGTAGAAGATTCGGACTGTTGCATATAAGAAATATTTTTTGCTCTTTCAAAGGCCTTTAAGCCCCGAACATCTTTATCATCTAAAAGGATAGAGCCAGAATATTGCAGATTGATAGAAGAAAGGCCCGCTAAAATTGAAAGCAGAGTCGATTTTCCGCTACCATTAGGACCACAAAGGCAGACAAATTCACCACTTTGCAGATTAAGATTCACATTGGACAAGACCTTTTTAATATCCTTAGAAGCCCTGGAAGTTTTGTAGCAGGCCTGAATATTTTGTGCAGTCAGAATACTCATTATTGCCTCCTTAAACAAAGGGTTAGGAAAAATGGCACCCCAAGAATAGCAGTTATAATTCCAGCAGGAAGTTCGGCAGGAGCAATCATAATTCTGGCAAGAGTATCGGCCAAGAGGATAAGGATTGCTCCAAAAATCATACTAAAAGGGATTAAGTAACGAGCTTTTGGCCCTACAATTTTTCTTACAATGTGAGGGGCAATTAAACCTACAAAACTGATTGTTCCACCCGAACAAACGGCAGAAGAAATAGCCAGACTTCCCGATAAAAGCACCAAAACTCTAAGCTTATTAACATTTACTCCAAGCGAGGCAGCAGAAGTTTCTCCACCCGAGAGCAGGTCCAAAGGTCTAGAAATGCATAACATAATAATGATGGAGGCCAAAGATGGCAGAAGGATAAAGACCAGCTCGTTCCAACCACGACCGCTAAAACTACCCAAAATCCAAGAGTATATTGAGTGAAGTTCCTTATTGGAAGTCAGAAGAATCAATGAAGAAACTGCGGAATAAAGGGTTCCCATTGCAGTTCCACAAAGCAATAACATGATAGAGGAATTTTTTCCGGCTTTTGAAAAGGCAAGTAATGTTACCAGAAGGCCTGACCCAAGAGCAAAAATAAAAGCTGTAAAGTTGATTGGAGAAATGATAGTAAAACGGAAAGAACCACCAGTTAATTTGGAAGCAGACCCTGTAATTACCAAACCGCCAATTCCAAGAGTTACTGCAATTACAGCACCTAAAGTTGCCCCGGCACTTATTCCCATAATTCCAGGTTCAGCTAAAGGGTTTCTAAAAAACATCTGGAAAACAGCACCAGAGCCGCCCAGAAGTATACCTGTAAGTAAAACTAGAAGAACTCTGGGCAAACGCAGCTGCCATAAAATTATATTTTCATATTTGTCGCCCCCACCAAAAAGCGTAGCAACTGTTATTTTTTCGGCACCAAATGAAATGGCAAATAAAAAAGCCAGAAAAAGAAGGAAAAGTGACAATATCAGTTGCAAAAACTTGTTTGACAAAAAATCTTTTTTCATGGCTTTTATTATATTTTTACTTGCTTACTTAATCAATTTTTATGTATTTAATTTTTCTTTATATGATTTTCCAAATCCAAAACGGCATCCACAATTCTAGGACCAGGTCTAGAATAAAGATTATCGTCGATTAAGAAAACCTTATTATTTTTTACAGCTTTAAGGTTAGCCCAGGCAGGACGATTAGCAACAGATTGAACTGTAAGAGCGGAAGAAGCTGTCAAAATAATTAGGTCTGGATTACGGGCAATAATAGTTTCTTCGCTTACAATTGGATAAGCCTCTTTCAAATCTGCAAAAATATTTGTTGCACCTGCACAAGTAATTACATCATTAATAAATGATGTAGAACCAACCGACATGTAAGGAGCATTCCAAACCTCATAGTAAACAGTAACTTTTTCTCCATCATCAGACTTTCTAAAAGAAGAAAGTTTCTGCTTCATTTCTGTAACAAGAATTTTGGCTTCTTTTTCGTGGCCTGTAATTTTTCCAAGGTCAATAATTTCACCTTCTACAGATGCAATTGAAGATCCCTTAGAAACATAATAGGCAATTTTGTTGGCTTCAAGTTCCTGAATCAAAAAGTTGTGCATTCCTTCTGCCAGGTAAACAAGGTCTGGCTTATAGGAAATAATTTTTTCCATACTCAAAGTTTTTCCGTCAAACCCACCAACTTTAGGAAGAGAAACAGCTTCTGGTGGATAATCGGTCAAATCAGAAACTGCAGCAACCTGATTTCCAGCCCCAATTGCAAAGAGGATTTCTACAGAAGCTGGTGAAAGAGCAACGATTCGCTGAGGAGCTTCCAGTTCTCCAGTCCCAGTTTTACCACCAGCGACATTTTTTTTAGAACATCCCGCGAGCAAAAATATAGCAAATAAAAAAATAAATAATGATTGTTTTTTCATAGAACACCTAAAAAAAAAAGCGACCTTACACCACGACGTTTATAAGCAACAAAGGTTGCTTATAAACTCGCCACTAACTAAAATCGTGTTTTACACGATTTTAGTTAGTACCCCACTGAGCGTAGTAAACATCCAGCTCTTTTTTAATTTCATCTGTGATAACTTTGCGGTCGCCGTTTGTGTATAGGGCATCTACAACATCGCTCATAGAAACAATGGCACGAGCAGGAAAACCGTACTTTTCTGTAATTACATCGAGGGCAGCCTTATTACTGTCTGGAGCACGTTCTTCGCGGTTCAGACTAACAATCTCGCCAACAATTTTTATACTGCCTGGAGTATTTTCCAAAGCCTTGATTTTTGGATAAACTTCTTCAATAGATTTTCCACTTGTTGTTACGTCTTCAATAATTACAACGCGGTCGCCGTCCTTAATCTTATAGCCAAGGATTGCGCCCTTATCTGCACCGTGATCTTTTTCTTCCTTGCGGTCACAACAGTATTTAATTTCCTTTCCGTAAAGCTCGCTGTAGGCAACCGCAGTCACAACCGCCAGAGGAATTCCCTTGTAAGCCGGACCAAAGAAAACATCAATATCATCCCCAAAGTTGTCGTGAATTGCCTGTGCATAATATTTTCCAAGTTGAGCAAGCTGTCCGCCGGTCACATAAGCCCCCGCATTCATAAAAAAAGGCGACTGTCTTCCACTCTTGAGTGTGAACGACCCGAACTTAAGCACCTCGCAGCGCACCATAAAATCAATAAATTCTTTCTTGTAATTTCCCATGATTTTCATTTTAGCGAATTTAGAGGGTTAGATAAAGAAGTTAGCAATAGAAGTGAATATCTCCAAAACGTTCATTCCATTTTGTTACTACTTCAAAAGCTCGGTTTTCTATAATTTCTAAAAGGTTGTTTAATACATGAGACGGAATTTGAGAATTATTATTGCATACAACACAATGAAGAGATTTTGTAATCCATATTTTAGTCGCATTCTTTTCTGGTTTTCCTTTGGCAATATGAACATGAATAGGTTCCAATGGTTCACCTTCATTTGACCAGAAATAAACAAGATATGAACCTATACTAAAAATTTGAGGCATTTTCAAATCCTTTACTTCTTGCAAATTTAAAGAACAGATGAGCGGCCTTTTCTACAAAGTCCTTAAAATATTTCATTTCTTCTTCAGTATAACCATGAACTGTCCATTCATAATCAGGCAAAATACATGTTGCATCCTTAAAACCTCCTTCAATAGGAGTCTCTATATAAACCTGCACCTGTTCTTTACCATTATTATTTATAATATCTGAATGAGTAATCTCTGTGTCATCAGGTAATGTCATGTATGGATACATCATATTAACCTCCAGCAATTATAAATTTAGCACAGTTTATTTCAAAAATCCATAGTAGTTTTTGTCCAGAGAACAATATTCCTCTTTGCATCTATTCAAATATGTGAGAAAATAATAACAAGGAACCCAATATGAAGAAATTTATTCTTAGTTTATTTTTTGTAATTTTCGCACTTTTTAATGTTTGTGGAGAAGACCTCCTTCATCCTGTAATTAGAGATGATATTGATGAGGATATTAAAAAGATTGAGCAGGCATTAGTTGATTATGTTTTATATCCAGAATTGGTAGAGAGAGGTTTTGATGTTCATCATTTGGATAATATGAAAATTGATGGTGAAATGTTTGAATATATTGAGTCATTTTTTAGACCTAATGATGAAAAAGGTTTGTTGCCACTTGATAATCATCATGTGTTTCGGATTATAGATGATAATGGAAAATGGCTTACTGGTAGTAGTTATCATAAGCGTGTTTTGTTTTCAAATGAATATGGCACAAAAGATGAGTTGTTAGAAAAAGGTTATGTTGAAAATGAGACTATGTTTTATTATCCAAGTAATGGTGAAAAAAATTGGAGAGTTGGTAAGTGGAGCTGGTTTGATCGACGTGGTGAATGGAATGTTAATCGCGCAGCAAAATGTGATTTTGAAGGAATGAAAGAAATAAAAGCCGATAATACATATATCTTAGAAACTAAAAAATCTTATGTGATTAAAGTCGATGGTGGTGTTTATGATACTACATTTGAAAATATAAATCTTCCAAAAAAAGAATATTTAATTATTGATGCTTTGCATTGCACAGGTGGTATGTCGAATGAATGCCGAAAATTTGTTGAACAGATTAAAAAATCAAAATATAAAAAAATTATAGTTCTCATTGATGATACGTCTTCGGCTGGAGAACGCCTTGTACTCTTATTAAAAGATGATAACAGAGTTACTTATATTGGTGAAAATACAAATGGTCAACTTGAAGGTCGTAATCCTGAAGGTATTCTTAAGCTATTTGATAAAAATGAAGAAATTTGTTTTACTATAACACTATCTACTGATGATAATATCTTAGATATTCCTTTCTTAGGAGAAGGCATTGGTTGCCTTCCAAATATTTGGGCTCGTAATGCATTAGATATTATGAAAAACCTTTGGAGAATTACTGAAGATTATGAACTAAAACTTAAATTTTATAATAAAATAATCGGTCATGATAATTATCAAAAATATAATAGATTATTCTAAATAAGAAGCAGCTTTAAAGCTGCTTCTTATTTAACACCCACCTCCTGTAGGAGCTGTATCAACTGTTTTTCCATCAGGTCCAATATACTTAGTACCATCTTTTGTCTGTATAGTTTTACTACCATCTTTATATTGCGTTTCAATTTCAGGGTCACCTGTGTCACCTGTTTCTTGATCTACTTCAACTTCACTAGTTTGAGATTCTGCTCCTTTAGGAGGATTAGAATTTTCTATCTTAAATTTATTACTACCTGGTGTTTGTGTTATTTTACCTAAATGCTCACCATTTTCTCCTATGATATCTCCTACATTTAAACCTGTTTCTGGATCAAACCTATAATCTATATGGTAATTAGTCGGTGGTTGACCTTCACCATTAAGTCCAAGAGCTTTATCAAGTGCGCCAAGTTCTACTCCAGAAAAAGGTTCTCCATCATCTACTGATTTAGGATCGGTTGGCGTAATTGGGATGTCATGCTCGTTAGCATAATCTTCTACTGCCTCATGGCTTAGGGCATCCAGTGCAAACCTGACAAACATATTAACTATTAATTCAACATTTTTAAACTTGACAACTTGACAAGTTAACTTTATCTTATAGGTATGAAACAAATGACAGTTGGTGATTTTAAAGCACATTTTTCCTCAGTTCTCGAAGAGGTTATGCAGGGCGAAGAAATTCAAATTTTGTATGGCCGCCTAAAGAAACCTGTAGCATGTCTTACAAAACCTGCAGAAAAACCGAAACGTAAGAAACGTCCTCTAGGATTATATAATCATTTGGGACCATTTTGGGAAGATGAATCGTTTGAAATAACTCCTGAATGGCTTTTTGATGATATGGACGATTTAATGTAGGAGCTGCTTTGAAATATTTGATTGATACACATGTTCTTTTATGGGCTATCATGGAATCATATAAATTACCCGAGAAGATTTTAAAATTATTAGAAGATGAATCTAACACCATATTTGTAAGTCCAATAAGTTATTGGGAAATAGCAATTAAACACCAAAATAAAAAACTAAATCTAGGCAAGCTAAACGTTCTTCATATTCCTCATATTGCAGAGCAGTTTAATTTTAACATTCTTAATCCTGAACCTTATGATTATATAAGTATTGGACAAATCCCTCAAAAAGAGAATCATCATGAACCATTTGATCGTATGCTGATTCAACAGGCTATTCGTAATGATTTAGTTTTAATCAGCAAAGATGAAAAGTTCCCGCAATACGAAGAAAACGGACTACAGTTATTGTGGGAGTAATATAAATGAGCAAAGACCTTTTAATCCATAATGAAGACGATTTACGCTCAAAAATATATACCATCCGCGGTGTTCAAGTTATGCTGGATTTTGATCTTGCAGAAATTTATGGATATGACACTAAAAGATTTAATGAACAAGTAAAAAACAACAAAGAACGCTTTGATGAAGATTTTAGATTTCAGCTAACGAAAGAAGAATTTGATAATTTGCGGTCGAAAAATTCGACCGCAAAAACAAAAATGACAAGTAAAAGCAGAAGTCTTCCTTATGCATTCACAGAACAGGGAATATACATGCTTATGACAGTTCTTCGCGGAGACTTAGCTACAGCCCAGAGCAAGGCACTTATCAGGATATTTAAGCAGATGAAGGATTTTATTCTTCAAAGTCAAAATGTTTTGTGTAGTCCCGAACTTGTGAAACTTTCTTTACAGACATCAGAAAATTCAATTGAGATAAAGAAAATTAATAAAACCATAACAGACAAAATGGTAACAAAAGATGAACTTTCCCGTGTAATAAAAGATTTTACAGATCCAAACATTAGAAAGGACTATCTGTTTTTAAACGGAGAAACAGTAGAAGCTGATATTGCATATTCATCGATATATTCTTCTGCAAAGAAAACAATTTTTATAGTTGATAATTATATCGGTCTGAAAACTCTTGTATTATTAAAGACTGTAAAGCCAAATGTCCAGGTTACTTTATTTAGTGATAATGTAGGAAAAGGTCTGCATAGGACTGAATTATTGGATTTTTGTAAAGAATATCCAAATGTACATATAAATCTCAAAAAAACAAATGGAATCTATCACGATCGTTATATCTTTATTGATTTTGGTTCTACAGACGAAAAAATATATCACTGTGGAGGTTCTTCAAAAGATGGCGGAATTCGAACCACAGCAATTTCCCAGGTTGAAGATACATCAATTTATAAAATAATAGCAAAAGATTTACAAAAAAATCCGATATTAATTTTATAATATGAGCGCAAGTTTTTTAATTCCCGACAGCAAAAATTTCTCTCCAGACTTTAATGAGGTAGCTCGATATTTGGGCTACAGACGGACTACACCACCCGAAGCTGATGTTTTGACTCTTATGAAAAAGGCAGCCAGTGAGATGCAGGGTGTTCTAAAGCCACAGGCAGTTTTTGAAGTTTTTGATTTGGAATGCCAGTTTGAAAAAAAAGATGACAGTAAATGGGAGATTTATAAAATCACATTTGCAGATGTAACCTTACATTCCAAAGACCTTGGAGCAAATCTTAAAAACTGTAAAAAAGTTGCTCTTATGGCTGCAACAATTGGTCCTCAGGTAGATGCTTTAATCCGAAAATACACCTCTCTTGATTCAGTTTATGCAAGCATTTTGCAGGCAACCGGTGCAATGTATATTGAACAAGTAGTTGATCTTGTAAATAAGGAAATAAAAAAAATAGCGGAGGCAGAAGGTTTTTCTACCCGCCCCCGCTATAGTCCAGGATATGGAGATGTACCTTTAGAAATGCAGAAAGAATTTTTCCGTCTTCTGCCTTGTACACGCATTGGCCTGACTCTTATGGACACCCTAATTATGGCTCCAGAAAAGTCAGTTACCGCCTTTGTTGGTGTAGAAGACCGCTAGAGGCCGGTGTTTAATAGTAGATCTTACTTCAAACAAGATCGATCTAATCTGTCAAAACCATCTGTAAGTTCTTTTGCAATTTCCATAAGTTTCGACAAATCACCTTTGCGTGCACCTTCAATATTCAAAGGCATAACTGGGTCGTGGAGAGATAATCTCAAAAGCATCCAGCCCTTAACATCACCTTCTTTAAAGGAAATACGAACACCCTCGTAAGTTTTTGGTAAAAGATAGCCCTTGTCCTGAGCTCGTTTTTTGAACTCTTCAAGAACTTTTTTTCCGTAATCCTTAAAATCGTCACCAGAAATCTTAAATCGGTATTCCCCTTCTTCTACCAGTGGAGGAAGTTTTTCAATCAGGCTATCAAGTTTTTTGCCATCTTTTGCAGCTTTTGCCAGTGCAATAACCAGTTTTACAGCAAGAAAAGCACCGTCATCAAGGAAGAAATTGTCTTTCAAAGCACCATGGCCAGAAGTTTCCATAGCCAAAGGAGCAGCAATTCCCTGAGCGTTCAATTCCTTTTGCTTGTTGATAACATTTTTATAGCCACGCATATAGCACAAATGTTTAAGACCAAGAACATCTTCCAGAAAATAAGTCAAACGGTCAGAAGTAACAGAGTCTGTAATGATAGTAGAACCAGGATAATCTGGAGCAAGAATGGCCGAAATCATAGCGATGATAGAGTCACGGTTTACCTCGCTGCCGTCAGAAAGAACTGCGGACATACGGTCAACATCTGTATCAAAAATGAGTCCTAAATCAGCCTTGTTTTTAAGAACAGCAGACTGAATTGCGGCCATTGCCTCTTTATTTTCAGGATTAGGAATATGATTAGGGAAATTTCCATCTGGTTCAAGGTACTGGCTTCCAGAAATATCAGCTCCAAGAGGTTTTAGGATTTTTTCTGCAAAGAAACCAGAAGCACCGTTTCCACTATCAACTACAATATGAAGTCCCTTTAAAGGTTCAGAGTCACTTCCTATTCCTTCGCAAATTTTCTGACGAAGATATGTTGCATAAATATCGATTAAATCAATCTTATCAACTGGGGCAAAAGCCTTGGCAGGATTCAGAAGGCCTGCAAGATTAAGGATTTCTGTAATATCATCATGCTCCAGTCCACCATCTGCATCAAAAAATTTAATTCCATTACGATTAAATGGAAGATGACTTGCTGTAATCATACAAGAGCCGTCAAAATCAGTTTCGGGAAAAACAATGGACATAAACATTGCAGGAGTTGTAGCCATACCACAATCAACAACTGTAGCCCCTGCACTTATAATTCCGTCAATAAGACCATCGGCAAGAGCAGGACCAGAAATACGTGAATCACGACCAACACCAATTTTTAGGGCAGAAGCAACTGTTCCACTCTTTTTTTCAAGCCAGCTTACAAAAGCACAGCCAATCTGTTTTGCAATTTGGGGAGTAAGATTTACAGCTTCGCCTTCAACGCCTTCAACTGCTACACCACGAATATCGCTACCATTTTGTAATTTCATTAAATCCATAAAATAACTCCTTTGAGATATAAAACTATTATATTCCCTGAATTATATGCAAACAAGGGGAGAAAGTTCTTATATTTCCTGTAGCCTCTAGGCTTTTTAAAGCCTAGAACTAAGGAGTTATTTTAACTGGGCAGCAATTTTTTCCCGCCAATAAACTATCTCATCTGGGCAGTTTCAATAGCATCAGAGCTTGAACTTACCTTAATTGTATAGCCCAAAACAGGATTGCTTGTTCCATTTCCCCATACATAACCATAAGAAGTAGAGTTATAACTGTTTGGCGTATTTGTATAGCTAGAAGTTCCGGTTTTACTGCTTGTAACTACACCGTTTTCTTTCCATACACCAACATTAATTTTGTTGTACTGGTTACTCTGCATATTTACATTACTTGCAGTTGGAACTACAGCACATTCCCATTTTCCTGTAAATACTTCGTCTTCAGAACCAGCAGGGGCAGTAGATGTAGTATCTACCAGATAAGCAATTTTTGGTCTAATACAACTTGTTGCGTAATAACCAATACGTGGAATTGCTTTTTCACTTGCATCCAGAGCAACATCGATTGTAAGGTTAGAACCTATTACACCAGAACCGTCTACAACACAAGTTGCTGGAGTTGCACTGTAGTTTGAAAGATATGCATAAACCAAATCGCAGTTTGTTCCATCGTAAGCTGCAATGTGGATTCCGCCTTTTTTATCAACTGCAAGTTGACAGTATTCACCGGCATTTTCTAAATCTCCTGAGAATACCTGAACAGGTTTGCTCCAGCCAGAACGATCTGTTGTTCCGTTGCGGTCTGTCAAAGGTGTAGTATTGTAACTATACCAGAGAACTCTGTTTGTCTCGTCATACCAGATTGCTACAACGACATCTGTTGTTTTAGAACTTCCCGGTATAACTCCAAGACTTACATAACTTCCAGCCCTGTAATCTGTACCATCACCGGCAATCATACTGACGGTGCCATGACGATAGATATATGGGTCTCCGATTATATCATAGTCTACAAACGAGCCAAAGTTTGTATCAGCCACAGTAACATTAAATTTTAGATATAAAGTTTCCGATGGATAGCGAAGATTGTCTTTCGTAGTATAAGTTCCATTCCAGAAAGCATAACCAGAATTATCAAGTCCGGTTCCGCCAGATGTTGTAGAAAGTGTAAACCAGTAATCTGTATGATCTCCAGATTCTCTTACTGACTTAGCATAATAAGTTGCACTTGTTCCAAGGCCGTACTTTGAATAATCAGTTACTGTATTTCCCTTGTTATCGCAGAATGTTACCTCTACACCATCTGTAAAGAAAGTCTGTTTTTTTGGCAACGTTATATGACCATAAGCATATCCATTATCACCATTATCATAATAGTCAACAGCTACAACATAACTATAAGTTGTAGAAGATGATTCTGTATTACCTGCCTTAAAGCGAATCTCATCGTTCATGGCATCGTAATATGCAAGATAGACATTAGTAGATTTATCATGCACTGCAGTTGCAAGAGAAGGTGATTTAATTCTCTGCTTATCAAAGTATCTTGTACCAGTATTATTTCCCGCACTGTCACCTTTCTGACCAATTGATTCAAGACGCAGAGAGTTTGTGTTGCTGTAAGAACCATTCTGAGTCCGGCTCGCCCTTCCCAATCTGCTGGTCATAAACTGGAACTTATCTGCAGAAGTTGAGTTAATATCTCCACCGGCTGCTACACCATAAGTATAACCAAGACTGTCGTAAGTAAATGCAACCGAAGTAAAGAAGTCGTAACTTCCCATCCAGTAGTCATAACTTGTTTTTTTATTTTCTTCTTTGCTTCCAGCCATACTAAAGTACAAAGGTCCGTTTACAAAGGCAAAGCCAATCTGACCAGTTCCCGGGTCAATTGCCATGTGAGGCTGTTCAATTTTTCCACTGATTGGCACAACCGCATCGCTGTCAAAAGACCATACATCAAGAATAAGATCATCTGTCAAATTATTGTTGTTATCATTATTTGGCTGACAGTTATATGTCAAAGAGTTTTTATTTTTATTATTCAAAGAAGTTACTTCATTTACAGTTACTTTTACTTCACCAGAAGTAAAGTTTGTAACACTAGCTTCATAAGCCTTTGAATATGTAAAATATGACGAACTATACCAGCTATAAGAAGCTGATGGTGTTACTTCTGTAAGATTTATAGAAGTTGAATTTTTGTCGCTCAAACTTCCGCCTTTAAGGTTATAACCATAGAGATAAATCTTATCTGCACTACTTGTTGGATAATGACCAAGTGCAGTTCTATCGTAAACAGAGCTGTTTTTCTTCTTAAGACTTGAAAGACTTGTCTTTACACCAGCAATATAAGGCACAACATCCATCTTATAATAAGAAGTCATATTTCCCAAATCATCAGCCTTATAAACTATAGCAGTAGCACTGGTTGAAGAATTTACAGGAGTTCTACAATAGAAGTCTGTATAGTAAGTAGTAAGTGCATTATCTTCATCCTTTACATTGTTCCAAACATAGCTTGTTAATCTTGTCTGAGTTGGTTCGCTATGAGCAGATATTGCATTACTACGGGCATCTTTTGCATAAACCACCACTGTCTGATCCAACTGAGCTGCCGTAGTTCGTTTTGCAGTATCAATTGTAAGGGTCCATTTTACAAGGTGTCCGTCCCCATTACAGTAAACATCCTCTGCTTCAAAGCCCCATCCTGTTTCTGCATCATAAGCTGTAGAAGCCCATGCTCCATTATAAGTTGAGAGCAGGGTTTCTGTAGAAAGATTTGTTTGATTGCTTACAATTCCATAAAGGCTATTAAGCTTAATATCATCAAAAGCATATCCTTCAATCTTTATCTTTCCTGAAACTTTAGGGTCATCTGAACCTAATTCTGTAGTTCCAGCTGTCAAAGCCGCAATTTCATCTGTTATATCTGCTTCAAGTTCAATATGACCTTCTGCTAAAGGAGTAGAATCTGAAGTCCAAGATACAGAGTTGTCGGTCTTAGAATTCCAGTAGAATGGACGAATCTTTACAACTGGAGGTTCTGTATCATTGTACTGAACATTCAAGGCAACACGGAACTTAGCAGACAAACGGTTATCTGAATCTAGGCTTGTAGTTGACCAGGTTCCAGAACCTTCTGTTGAGTCGTAAATTGTATATTCAAACCAGGTTGGATCTGTTGAAGATGTACTATTTCCTAAAGCTGATAATGTATAACCTGTACCTGCTCCAGGAATTTCCATATAAGCCGATGTACTGCCATTTATATAGCCCAGTCCATTCTGATCCTGAATATAGTAACCTTCATTATCAATTGTTTCATCAATTCCATTGTCTGTACCATTACCAATTGTAGCTGAACCTATATTTGTTGTAGCCGAAGCTAAGGTTGATGAAGTACCATACTTATAGCTGTAATACAAGGCTCCGTTACCACCAATAAGTTCTGGTGTAAAGCGGGTTGTAGCTTTTACTGTCATAAAGGCCGAACCAGATGCATTGTAATCATTATCATTTCCAGAAACTACAAGTTCATCTGTTACTTTAGAAGCTCTTGTTGTATATACTCCGCCAATCTTACGTTCCTTACCCTGGTAGTACTTTGTTTCGTACTCTCCAGAATCCTTACTTCCATTTTCATTAAAGTCTGACCATACTTCAAGGCTTGCAATTCTTGGCGCATTGTTTGCAACATTTCCTCTTACAGAACCTTCGACATAGTTTCCGGCATTATCAAAGGCAGCATAGTGTAAAATAACAGATCCGTCTGCCATATTCTGGGAATTGATGTTTGCTTCCCAATTCCAGCTTGTTCCAGACTTACTTACAGATTCAACCATGTGGTCACCATCATCATTTGAAATAGATGAATAATATCCGTATAAGCCATCTGTAGTAGACTTTGTTCCAGAACCAGATTCAACATTATTGTTTACTACATTTGCAATTGCAAAGAGGGCTGTTTCTGTAGCAGCAGTATATTCTGGCTGACCGTCAATTCCAATAGTAAGACCATCAGCACTTACACTTGAAATCAAATAGATAGAACCTGCAATTTTACAAAGTCCACCAACATGAATGTTTGGATCTAAAGCAGAAAGAGTTAGGGTTCCAAGTGATGAAGAAGAACGTCCAACACTTACACTCTTCCACATAAGGCCGCTGTCTGAAGTAAGAGCATCATAATTAATTTCACTGTTTGCCTTAGATCTCATTACATCGTAAACTACATGCTTACCTGTAATATCTCTTTCAAACCAGAAGGCAAGATATGCAAAGCCTGATTGAGAGTAAGAACCAACAACATTTTCTGTTACCTTAGAACCAAAACTATAGAATCCGTTTGAATTTTGTACTGTTGAAGAAATATTAAAGTCCGAACCAGAGGTTACAAGTTCTGGAGGAGTATTATCGTAGTTAATTACCAGGTCTTTGGTAATTGAATGTACAGGACTTGCTTTATCGGAAGCTTCTATTACTAAAGCAAGACTTCCTACCCCGTTTCCAGTCGAAAGTGGATAATTGAAAGTTTCTGGTTCGGCGGCAGCTCCTGTAATTGTCTGACTAACTTTAGAAGTTGCAGGTCCTACTTTAAGAGAAGAAAGTCCCTGTGTATCGGTTACTGTTCCGTAAAGCCACCAAGTTCCCTTTACCCACATATCATCCTGGTAAGCACGAGAAGCAGTTACAGCACCTTTACCATTTTCATTATCAGCATACTGTCGCAGATAAAGACCTGAAATAACTGGAGTATCTGAATCATAAACACTAAGCTGCTGCTGGTATCGGCTTAAGTTATTGTCTTTATCCTTAGCAAATATACGATAAGCTATTGGATTTAATTTTCCTGCATCAGGGTCAAATTCACCACGACCATTAATAGCCAAACTCCAGGCTGAACCAGAAAGAGTTGCCTTAATGTAGTAGTTAGCTCCAGATTCAGAACTTGCACTTGCAGATGTTACTTGCGTTGGAGTATCTGAAGTAATATTTGTATAAACCTTATATCCTTTTTCTATCCACTGATGTACATCTTTCATTGTTGGAGCAAATGAAGATAAAGTATAGGCATGTGAATATGTAGTACTGTCTCCACTTCCAGAAGATGTTACTGTATCGAGGAAGCTTAGGCCACCACAGGTTTGTGTTCCTGTACTTGTAACTGTTGAAGAATCGTATCCATTTTCAATTGCAGAAATAATCTGTATCCAAACAGAATCAACTCCAATTGTATTTCCATAATCGTCAGTTGCTATACCTCTTAAACTGATTTCACCACCAAGGGTTGTTCCACTGCTTTCTGGATAAGCCAATGTGACAGTTGGTGCATCACCCTGAGGATCAATCAATATTTCATGTTGTACATCTGTATAATTTCCAACTTCATCTACTGCCTTAATCCAGAGATAGGCCTTTACGACTGTTGTAAACTTTTCGTCAGAATTTGTTGATTCTATCAAGGCCTGTGTTGTAACACCCGAATTAATAAGGAACTGCTTAAAGGTCACATCATGACTTGCTGTAGTAGTCTGTCCACCATCAAAGTAAATATACCAGCTGAAGCTTCCTCCAATAATTTCTGAATAATATGGTTTATAGTTGATTGTAGTTGAGCCATTATTATTATGATCATCTTTCCAGCTTGTAATTGCTGTTACGTTAGCCAATGCACTTTCACTATTGTCTGTTGCAGGAGTTGTTGAATCATCGAAAGAAAGTGCATAGTACATGTGTTCTGTATAATCTGTTGAGGTTGATGTTTTTTTCCAGTCAGTTAAATCTGTTTCTCCATAAGCTGTTACATTACCCTTTGAGTTCTGGCTTGAATCTGGGGCACTTACAGAAATTACAGGACAAGTATTATCAATAACAATAATTGCTTCTGTTTCTGTTGAAGAAGTACCATCAAAAACTTCAAAAATTACATTTCTGTTACCGCTTTCCATTCCATCAGTATTGACTACAGAAGAACGCCACTCTGTGTATGTTTTTCCATTTTGTTCTCTCGTAGAACTTTCAGCTTTAAGTGCATAGTAATAGTAATTATCGTCAGCGGCGGTATAGCCTTTTACATCTTTTTCATTAGCTTTCCTTTCTACCTTTAATCTTGTTCCATAAGTATCTGTTGCAATAGGAGTTTCACCTTTGCTATTAGCTATTCCATAAGTATCTGTTGCAATAGGAATTTTACCTTCGCTATCAACTATTCCATTTGCATCATAAGCAAACTGACGAATATAGAAATTGTTTGCATTTTTTCCACCATAAGTAGAAGCCGTAGTTGACCATGAACTTTTATCTGTAGGAGTCTTTGTATATTCAAGACTTAAAACATCAGGTTTTTTAGTATCGACTTTAAGGTAGGTTACACTTATTTTCTTTTCACTTGTTGGGTCTCTATAAGCATATTTATTACCATTAGAATCTGTAAGTTTTGGTGTTGCCTGATTATAAGAATCGTTGCTTGAAGAAGTAAATGTTTTCTTAAGATAATAAGTTCCTGACTGGAATGTTGTTGATGCAGCTGTAGTACATTCTTTATTTGTATAATAAAGAGTACTTGCTTCTGTATTCCAATCATCAGGTTTTTCTGACAAAACAACACTTTCGCAATCTGTTACTTCAAAGGAAAGATTCTTAGAACCATCTGATAGACTTATATTAAAACTTCCATTTGAGCCAGAAACTGTAGTAAATTCACCATCTTCACCAATTTTATATTTAATACTAATAATTCCATCATCATCTGTTACAGAACCATACAATGAATTCGATGCAAATGGTAATGGAGTACTTGAGGCCATTCCTGTAGAAAGTTCAAGATTTGTAAACTTAATAATAGGGCGGTCTGAATCCTGGTCTACAATTGCTGTTACTCTATTTGAATAGCCTGTATTTCCTGCTTTATCTTTTGCAGATGCCATTAAATATAGGGTCGTTTTAGGGGTTTCATTCTCTTCATATTCTTTTTCAAGACTGGCTGTATTTATATTATTAAATGTCCAGTTGTTTATAGCCGAAATTGAAGAAATTTCTACCCATTTAGACTTAGCATCTGTTCCAAAGTCGCTAGGCACAAGGTTAGCATCTGTCTTATTTTTAATACTTTCGGACCATGTGTAATAGAGGGTCAAATTATCTGATGTAGAAAGACCGTTAGCATCGCTTGCACTTCCGCCCAAAGAAATTCTACCATTTATCTCAGTTGTATTTGTACTTGTATCTGCATCTGTTGGACTATTTAGTGTTAATGTTGGAGCTGTTGTATCAACCAGAATAGTTGCAACCGGTAATGTAGAAGTATTGCCTGTTCCGGCTTTATCTACTGCGGTTGCGGTAAGAGTATAATTACCTGAAAGACTAGCAAAAATTGAATTAGGCACGCTGGCAGTCCAGGTATTTGAATTTCCTAAAGTTGCTGTATAAGTATTAACCTGACTAGTAGTAACAGAAATACTAAGAGATTTAACTCCAGCATCAGCATCTGTAACAGTTCCTGAAAGTGAAATATCACCACTTCCACCGTTTGAGTACATAATATCTGTTGTGTTTGTTGTAATTACAGGACCAATCTGATCTATATTTATAGTAAAGTAATTATAAGACTGAGTACCATCTGAACAAGTATCAAGGCGTGAGTTTCCTACATTATCAGTAACTACAAATACAAGGTAGTTTTTGCCTGTTGCAAAGCCAGACAGACTTTCAGAGAAGTTTGAAGGAATTGTCTTGTAGTATTTGTCATAATCAGTACCCTCAGAGAATAAGGTTCCTCCGTAAGTGTCTGTAGCATCTGCTGTAACATTGTAGAATACACGTTTTTCCTGTTCTGTAGAAAGCTTAGTAATTGTTCCGGTTGGAGAAGCAAGTACCAGAGACTTTAAGTCATTGCCAGTTTGAGTAGGTTCATTTTGTGTTACATAGTAGTAAACCTTAGAAGCCCCGGAACCGCCAGTTTCATCTTCAAAATATCCGCGGATTTGCATTGTAAGGGCATTACCATAAGTAGCAGAAGAATACTTTCCGCCTACATCGGTATCCAAAGCTTTACTCCACTGTGGATTTGTTGATGAAGAATCAATGTCATCATTATCATTTGAGCCTACACGTAAATAAAGGTCCTTATTTTTAGCATCAAGACCGTGACTTACAGTTGGAGCACTTGTATCAAATTTAAGTGTCATTTCCTTAGAAGTTGAATTACCTGCGTTATCGGTAGCAGTAATTACAGCTCTGGTATCACTAGTATCACTGGTATCTGTCCAGTCTGCTATGTTTATTCCACTGTAAGACCATACATAAGCCGCTGTATCGCTGAAGGTATTGCTTAAGTCTGCTGTGGTACTTGTATTACTTGCCTTAAAGAGCTGAACTTTAACTGTATCAATTCCCGAAGAGTCGCTTGAGTTTCCTGAAATTGTAAATGTTCCGTCTGTGTTGTTTACATAGTAGCTGAATTCTGTTGAAGAAGGCTGGTAAACACTATAGCTTTTAGAACTTGTTGCCAAAGCCAGGTTAGAAAGCTCTGGTTCAGTTGAGTCGTAAACAATATTGAATGGACTTATGCTTGATGGAAGACTTGCATTATTGCTGCCGCTTACAGAAAGCTTGAGGCTTTTGTTTTCCCTGCTGCTTTCATCTCCAAATAGTTCAGCACTTGGAGTGAAAACTGCCTTCCAAGAACGGATTGTTTTATTATTTTCTGTTGTTATTCCGCTTTCATTAACATTAAATGAAATTGCAGTTACTGCATCTATTCCCTGAGCTGCATCTGCTGCTCTGCCTGTTATATCATAAACTGATGTTATTTCACTTATTGAGTAAGTTACTGTTGGACTTATTGTTGTCTCTCCAAGCTTAAAGGTCAGAGCCTGAATTCCACTTACTCCATCACTATAATTACCGTAAACTGTTATTGGAGAACTTCCGTTTGTATAAACTGAGCCGCTTACAGCTTTTACGTTTCCGCTTCCTACCTGGTAGTAGTTTGCACTTAAATCTGGTGTACTTGTATCAATATTAATTTGTACTGGCACATGTCTTGCATATTCATCAAGGCTTGCATCTGTACTGTCGTTATTAAAGTATTTAACATTGCCTGCAACGTCGATTGCACGAATATAAAGCTTCTGGTTTTCGCCATCTGAATCAAAAATTACAGAAGACTTATAGTCTGTACCTGTATCAAGAGACATTGCTGTCCATTCCGAATCAGCAAGACTTGTAGCATTAGCTTCTGAATCTGAATCTAAAACTACATATTCAACCGAAGCAATTCCAGAACCGTCTGTATTATCTGTAACTTTTACCACTACAGACAAAATCTTACTTCCGAACCATACAGAAGAATTATCTGAATCTGGTCTTATAGTAGTATTTTTTACAGTTATAGACGGAATAGAAGGAAAACCTGTATCGACTATTACAGTTTTTGTAAGACTGTAATTTCTTTCTGCATTATCTTTAGCAATTATTTCATATGTATAAGTACCGTCTGATGTAGGTTTATTTGTATAAATCCATAAACCGTCATTCTGAATTAAAGACTTGCAATCTTCACCATTAATTGTGAATGATTTAATGCCATGAGTTTCAGAAACACTTCCGCTAATTGTAACAGTTTTTTCACTGTTTGGATTAGTAGATGCATTTACAGGGTGTGAAGCACTTGCACTTACTACAGGTGCGGCCTGGTCAACGTAGAAAGTACGCGTAATTTTTTCTGATTCATTTCCTGCTTTATCAACAGAGAAAACGGAAATTGTATGCTGACCTTCGTAGAAGTCATATTCACTTCCAGAAGTTCCTGTTCCCAAAGTCTTAGTAAGCTTCCACTGTACTCCATCATCAATAGAGGCCTGTGTATATTCAGAATCTGAATCAAACTTATAATAAATATACTGGCTTCCAGTTCCACCACTAGCATCGGTAGAAGTTGCCTTAAAGGTGTAAGAGTTACCAGAAAGAGAATCTTCGCCAGAAAGATTTGTAGAAGGAGAATCTAAGGTCAAGGTTGGAGGAGTATTATCAACAGTAACTGTACATTCTACTGGCTTGCTCTCCTTTCCAGCTGCATCTTTTACAACTACATAGTACTTGTAAATTCCAGACTCTGCCTTTGTTTCTCCACTTGTTGATGGATCAGCGGCAAAATTTGTTCCATCAGAAGCTCTTGGTAAATTTTCAAAAGTCCATACATTATCCTTTCCCGACAAATCGGTCGTAATTGTTGTAACCTGATCGCTTCCATCAGCAGCTCCTCCAACCTTTGTCTGAACAAGTTTTACAGTTGCGAGAGCATTTGAATCGGATGCACTTCCAGAAAGACTGAACTTATATCCATAATCAAAAGATGTTGATGAAAGAATGTGGTCATTAGAATTTACATCTGTATATTTTGTGATTGAGGCTTCAGGATCTGAAACATCATACATAAAGGTTTTTGTAGACCATTCGCTTCTGTTACCAACATTATCAACAGCTCGGGCATAAAGAGTATTTGAACCTTCTGTAAGATTAAGCTCAGAGAAGCGGGCTATATAAGTCCATTCTGGATTTCCGCTTGCCTGATATACTCTTGAATGATCTGCATCAAAATCAACTTCTACCTTTGCAACTCCAGATAAAGTTACGTTGTTGTCAAGGTCATCATTTACTTTTCCTGTAAAAGTATGACTTGCATTGTTTGTTCCCAAAGAAGTCTCTGTTACCTTAGAAATAGTTATTTTTGGAGCATGATTATCGAGCTTGTAATCAAAATGCAAAGTCTTTGCCTTACCATATGTGTCTGTAATTGTATAAGTAACAGTACCGTCTTCCGAAGTAGGTGGTGTAAATGTATCTGTAATTAATACAGGAGGGGTACCGGAAGGTACTGTAAGAGTTTTCACTGACGAATCTGGATTAGTTCTTGTAGCAGTAAATGGTGCAGAACCTTCTGTAATTGTCAAAGTAGTGGTGTACTCGATTTTTGCATAAGTTTCATCCAGTCCAGAGACAGCATTTGTTGTTACGTAAGAAGGTGTAGTAGACATAGAAACTGTTGGTGCATTACCTGTCAACTGAACATAGAATGTATAAGTGTTTGTAGCAGTTTGTAAAGTTCCGTACTTATCTGTAAGAATAAGCTTTATCTCATATGAACCTTCCACATCTGGTAAGTCATAAGTGATAGTAGGACCGGTTGGGGTTCCTGCAATCGAAATATATTCAGTTCTTACTGTATTGCTATCTGGTGTAAAGTCAGCAGTTCCGTCCGTAGAATTCTTTGTACTCTTTATTACTATACCTGACGAATTGTCTGTAGAATCCTTAAATCCATCATCATCATTAAGCTTAAAGGTAACTGTTGAAGCCTTAGTTATTTTATTTACAGTTGTAGCAATATTTGCACGTAAATCTGCATAAGAAAGACTTGTATTTAAAGTTGTTCCATCATCTAAAACTGTAGGTCTGTCTGTACCCTGGTCTACAGTATAAAAATAAGGTATTTCGCTCTTGTTTCCTGCTTCATCATAAGCAGTAATTACGAGTCTCATATATTTTATAGAAGTATCACTAGATTCTACAGAAGTAGTATCCACAGTAAAACTAAATTCACTTGGGTCAGAAATAGCACCAGTCAAGCCTGCAACATCAACCCATTCAGCATCTGATAAAGAATCTTTTTTCTGAACCTTCCAGCTTGCATTTGATGAAGAAAGTCCTGAATAAGCGTCAGAAAGCAGACCACTGAAAGTTACTTTTCCGTTTAATAACCCTCTGGTATCACCTGTAGAATCACTAGTATATGGACTTGCCATAAAGTTTTTAATTGTTGGACCTTCTACATCATAGCGTACTGTTACGGTAGAACTTGAAGTTTTATTCTTTGTTGCTTCTAATCTGATTGCATACTGCTTTGTTACATTCTGATCGAAATTTGATTTATCAATTTTGTATTCAAAACTGCTCTGTCCGCCCTCTACCGCACTTGTATACATTGTGTGTGGATCGATTGTTGAACCATCTTGACAAATTGCAGTTGGATTACTTGTTTTGTCCTTAAATACAGCTAAGCTTGCAAGACCTGTTTCTACAGTTACAGTTCCCTTAATATATAAATCCTTGCCTTTTCCTATATAAACTACCGAATCAGATGACCAGGTACTTCCGTCTGTACATGTCTGAAGGGCACTTAAATCTGGTGCAGCTCCGTTTGATACAAACTTAATTGCATATCCGTTTCCGTTTGCAACTACTGCATTTCCCTTTACATCCTGTCCTTCTACTCCAAATAAATAATATGGTGTTATTGAATCTACATCCAGCTTTACATCTGTATTTGCCGCTGTCGCTGCGTTATCAAGTGTTACTACAAATTTATATGATGTACCCGATTTTGATCCGCTTCCTGCCTCTGCAAGGTAAATACGATTTTCTGCTGTATCTGCTACCGAAAGACTTGCATTTACACCACAAGGCAATACATATGGACGCAGACTGCTTCCGTTTAATGAAATTCCGTCCAGACCTGTTGATACTTCTATTACTACTTCAGATCCGTTTGTAAGTTCATATGATGATGCATCCAGATTTATTTCGCTGTCGCCAAGACTTTCTCGTCCGCTTACAGAGAATTTTGGATTATTTCGTGGATTCAAACTGAACTTACTGATATTAAGTTCGTTTTCGCTCAATGACTTTACTACCGATGATACAGAGGCTGCTGTACGAGATGCATCTGTTGCAAGGTATGTTCCGTTGAGCATCTGATAAATTGTTGTAGCGTTATAGCTTCCCAAAACCGACTCATAAATATCATCATACAGATAATAGGTCGATGTCGAATTTCCTAACTCACTTCCTTCCCCTTCAAGTGGATATGTTTTTGCTGAATCGTATGCTATTAATTTAAAATAGCGGACTATTGTTCCGTTTGAGGTTGTGGAACCATATATATCCGAATATTCGTTCTGGGTATTTTCTTCAAAAGTTGCAAGTTCCAGGTTTATGCTTGCCGGAACGTTTGATTTACTCACCGTTTTTACTAGATTTGTACACTCTGCATCTGTGTAAATATTCAAATCTATTTTATTTATGGAATTATCATCTGCTCCTATTCCTTCCAGAGTAAAGGTCTGTCCATAGGCATCTGCCGTTTCATTTACCTTTGTTGCTGGTCTCTGCAGAACAATGAGAGGGGCTGTATTGTCTACAGTTAAAAGATAAGAAGGAATTGTTGTTGTATGTCCGCCAAAATCCGAAATTACTACTGAAGCCTTATATTCTCCGTCTAGAATACCTTCTCTTTCTGGATTTATTTCACAATACCAGGTTCCGCTTACTAATGAACCTTCGTCTAAATTTACAGTAGCATCGTATACTATTGGTTCTATGAGATTACTTGTACTTTCCAGTGTGACTTTTATTGACGAGATTGCTCCATCATCACTCCAAGATCCTTTTACCGCAAAGCTATCCCTGATGACTGAACCCGCCTGAGGAGATGTAATTGCTACCGTAGGTGCTTCTGTGTCGACCGCGGCACCAAGTCCTATTTCACATGAAATTAATAAAAAGATACAAACAACATATAACAATATATTGATAAATCTTTTCATAGTATTGCCCCCAAAATCACAAAATTTAATAAATAACTCACTCTAATTTGTGTTATTATTTAAAATAATGCTTCTCCTAACTAAAATTATCGACATTTATATTAATTTTATTTAATTAAAACGTAAATAGACGTGTTTTCTCCATCATTTTTATATGATAGAGAAATAAAGATGAAAAAAAAATAGCTAATTTGATTAAATAAAAATGAAAAAGTTTAATTTTTACCCTTTATCTTATTCTTAATTTTGTTTTTCAAAAGGGTTAGCTTCAAATGAGCGAGTTCTTCTTTATACTGAATACTCTGCATAGAAGGGAATCTGTTTATAAAACTTTCACAAGCTTTATGCTTAAAACATTCCATATTATTAATTTTTTCAATAATACGGTCATTAAACTTATCCTTATTTTCGCGAGCATGTTCCCTTATAGAAGCAATCATTTCTGATATAGATTCTCCACGGAACCAAACCTCCTGACCATAATGATCAAGAAGACTTTCTTCAAAGCTCTTAATTTTTTCCATAGCAGCAGCGAAATCCACAAGTTTTCGAACAGTAAGGAAGATATCAACAATTAAAGCAAGACCAATAGCATCGGCTGCAATATTAATTACAAAATCCCCCATCCAATTTAAAAGCTTAAGCATATGAGGATAAACAAAACGAATAACCCCAAGTCCCATAAATCCAAAAAGGATTGAGTTCAAAAGGCATACTCTACCCTTTATATTAAACTTATACTTGGAATAATCCCACCATCGAGTATGGAAGAGTTTTTCCATAAACCAGCTTACAAAGTACTCAACAATAGTACAAAGCAGCATTGAAGCAAAATACAATGGTAGCCAGGTTTGATAAAGAGCAGGAGGCAGAGTCAAAATCACAACGCCTCCAAAACCATATACAGGACAAAGAGGACCATGTAAAAAACCACGGTTTATAAAACGATGATTATGGATAAAGCCGACATATACTACTTCAGAGCACCATCCAATAAAAGAAAACATAATAAAAATTAAAAAGGCCCACTGAAAAGGGAGACTATAAATTGGTAAAAGTTCCATATCTTTAAATATACAAAGATTTTCTGTATAATACAAATTTATGGAAGTTTTTCTTGGTATTCCCGCTGCTGACGGTATAGGAATTGGTACTGCGTTTGTTATTCCAGATCCAGTTAAACGAGCAATTCCTCAGCATCACATTAAAATTGATCAGGTTACAAATGAATGGACCCGCTACGAAGCTGCAGTTCAATCTGTTACACTTGAAATTTCTGAACATTTAGACAGTCTTTCTAAAACAGATCCAAAGGATAAGGTACAACGCGAAGTTTTTGAAACCTACATCCTTATGCTCAGTGACCCTGTTTTTACAAAAGAAGTAAAAGATTTTTTTGAAAAAGAACTCTTTAATATAGAATATACAATTCAATTCAAAGCAGAAGAATACGCAACAAAACTTAGACAGGCAGGTAACTACTATCTTTCAGAAAGAGCCCAGGATATTACAGATATTTTTGGCCGAGTTTTAGACGAAATGCTCGATATCCACCCTTTTGATATTAATCAGGTTCCAGACGGTTCTGTAATTCTTGCAAACTCACTCAGCTCTGCCGATACCATCATCCTTTCAAAACGAAAGATTGCGGGACTTGCCCTTACAGAAGGCGGTGTTTCTAGCCACGTAGTAATTCTTGCCCGCAACTATGGTATTCCAACAGTTGTAGGCCTTGAAAACATTAGCAAAAAAGTACGTAATGGCGAAACCGTCATCATTGATGGAAAAACAGCAGAAGTCCTTGTAAGCCCAGATAAATCAACAATTGACGAAAATAAGGCTAAAATCCGCGAAGAATACCTTAGAAAACAAAGTCTAAAGAGCTTTTTGGATAAACCTGCCGTTACAAAAGATGGTACAAAGTTCAAACTTTATGCAAATATTGGAACTCCAGAAGAAGCCGAAATTGCAGCTGCAGAAGGTGCAGATGGAATAGGCCTTTTCAGAACAGAATTTCTTTATATGTCGCAAAGTGGAGCATCTCTTAATGCTGCAGCACGTTCCTTTAGTGAACAAAACCAGTTCGAAGCCTACAAACAGGTTTTACAGATAATGGGCGATAAGCCTGTTACAATCCGTACCCTGGATGCAGGTGGAGATAAACTGATTAACTCGGTAGATATTCCAATTTTGGACGAAAAAAATCCTCTTATGGGTTTACGTGCTGTCAGACTTAGTCTTGCATATCCAAATGTTCTTAAAACTCAGTTACGAGCACTTTACCGTGCCAGTGTTTATGGAAATCTTCAAATTATGTTCCCTTTAATCACCAGCGTAAACCAGGTTAAAGAATGCCTTGAGCTTGTAGAAGAAGTCAAAAAAGAACTCACCTGCGAACAAATTGAATTCAAAAAAGATATCCCCATTGGAATAATGATTGAAACAGCTGCAGCCGCCCTTGTTACAGACTGTCTTACAAAGGTATCTGATTTTTTCAGTTTGGGAACAAACGACCTGACCCAGTACACCTTGGCAATCGACAGGGAAAATCCTCATGTTGCAGAACTCTACAACGAGTTTAATCTTGCTGTACTTAGACTTATACATATGACAGTAAAAGCCTCTAATGAAGCAAATATTCCTATTTCAGTATGTGGAGAAATGGCAGGCCGTCAGGACTCTATTATGGTACTTGCTGGAATGGGAATTCGTAATTTAAGTATGAGTCCTAAATTAATTTCGGCTACAAAGGAGCTCTTATCAAGATTTACAATCAAAGAGCTCCAGGCAATTTCTGACCAGCACTTGGATAACATGTGGGAAATGAATATCTAGTTCCCTCATCCTCATTATTTATAAGTTTATAAGGAAATCTTATGGCAAAGAAAAAGGCTAAACCAGACTTTAGCAAACCAAAAGAAGAAGTAATCTCTCAGAAACAGGAAGAAATGCCTGATTTTGTTTATGATAAACCTACAGACGGAATTACAGTTGCTCCAGACGGCACTGTAACAGCTACAGGCGAAGTAAACCCTCAGGATGCTGAATACGACGGGCTTCCAATGGTTGTAATTGCAGGCCGTCCTAATGTTGGAAAATCTACACTTTTTAACCGCCTTTTACAAAAAAGAATTGCAATTACCAACGACCAGCCTGGCGTAACCCGTGACCCGGTAGAAGCTACTGCCATTATTAATGATAAGCCAGTTCATCTGGTAGATACAGGTGGATACAAGCTTACTCGTGATATTGGAACAAAAGAAGCAGAACTCGACGATTACGTTGTAGAACGCTCCTTAGATATGATTGAAAAAGCTGATGTTGTAATTCTTCTTCTGGATGCAACAGAAATTACCGGTGAAGACGAAGAGTTCATTATCAAAATGCGTCCTTACTGGAATAAAATGATTGCAGCTGTAAATAAAACTGAAGGTGGAAAAAACGAAGCCGAAGCCTGGAACTATGCCAAATACGGTTTTAGTGAGCTGCTATTTATTTCTGCAGAACATGGTGACCGCATTGGAGAACTAAAAAATCTTATAACTCAGCGTTGTGATTTTAGCAAGGTGAAGGTTCTTTCTTCTGACCGACCTATAAAAATTGCAATTTTAGGAAAACCAAATACAGGAAAATCAACACTTTCAAACCGTCTTACACATTCAGAAAATTCTATTGTTTGTGATTATGCCGGAACTACCCGCGATGTTGTTGAAGGCGAATTTTTTTATGGTGGAAAGCATTTCAAAGTTCTGGACACTGCCGGAATCCGCCGTAAAGCTAAAGTGCATGATGATGTAGAATACTACTCTGTAAACCGTGCCATTAAAACTCTTGATGAATGCGACCTTGTTTTCCTTCTTATTGATGCGGTAGAAGGACTTGCCGAGCAGGATAAAAAGATTTGTTCGCTCGCTTTTGAAAAAGGAAGAGGAATTATCTTTGTTTTGAATAAATGGGATTTGAAGGAAGACCAGGGTAACAAGGCAATAAAAGGTGTTCGCGAATGGATGAACATTATGTTTGCCCACATGGATTTTGCTCCAATTCTTCCACTTTCTGCACTGGAAGGTAAGGGGATAAAGGATTTACTCAACACTGCAATCACCCTTTATGAACAGTTAAACAGAAAGATTGGAACTTCTTCTTTGAACAATGCCCTTCAGGACTGGCTGGAACGTTATCCTCCTCCAGCAAGTAAAACTGCCCACTTTAAGATTCGCTATATGACTCAGGCAAGTACAAATCCTGTAAGCTTTGTAATTTTTGCTACAAGACCAGAAGTTGTACCTGAACCTTACATCACCTATCTTAAGAACAGAATCCGCGAAGATTTAGGATATGATCAGATTCCAATTCAACTGGAATTTAAGGGCAGCCGCCAAAAGTGGGAGGAACGCAACAACTAAAAATGTTCACAATCGGGCAAGTAGAAGAACTGACAGGAATTAAGGCTCATATACTCCGTTACTGGGAAGAAGTCGTTCCAGGCTTTTCTCCCCAGAAAAATCTAACTGGCCGCCGTGAATACACCCAGCATGATTTGGAACTTATTTTCCGCTTGAAATATTTAATCACCGAAAAAAAGTTCACTGCAGAAGGAGCTGGCCGACAAATTCTTGAAGATGCCCAGGCTGTTCAACAAAATGCAGAATTAATCCAACAGATAAGGGAAACTCGTGCAATTCTGACTAACCTTTATGTTTCCCTTAAAAAAAATTACCAGCGGTAAATGCAGGAAGATTAAGAATACACTATGGCAGAAAACTTTTACGACAAATTTTACAAACATTCAGAAAAAAAATCTAAATCAAAAACAGAAAAGAATTCTGAGACTAAACAAAAAGCCTCAAAATCAAAAAAAGAAAATCATACAAACTCTGAAAAAAAAATTTCTCAAAAGCCAGCTTATACTGACCAGCATAAAACAAAATCTCCAGTTTATACTGACCAGCATAAATCCCATACTTCCAATCCTTTTACAATTGAAAACTCCCTTTTCCTGAACGAAGCTCTCGAAAATGACACAGTTTCTATTTTAAATAATTTTGACGAAATCATTCAGGGGGTCCGTCCCCTCAACAGCCGCCAGTTACAGCAGCTGCCAGACAACATAAAAGCCCTTTCCCATCAACTGACTGACCAGCGTTCAGAAAGACGACTTGGTTATATGAACGATAATATCCAGCTTTCTTCATATGTACGTTACTATACCTGGTGGAATCTGGTTCGTCTTACAAGACTTTTTTCCAATCTGCCGAAAGAACTTTTTCCCAAAAAAGAAAGCATCTGTCTTGATTTAGGAACAGGCCCTCTTACACTTATAATTGCCCTTTGGCTTGCCCGCCCAGAACTTAGAAAACTCAAACTCACCTGGTACTGTCTGGATGTTTCTGCAAATTCAATGGCCCTTGGTGAAGATATATATCTTTCTGTAGCGGCCCGTTCAAATGAAGAGCCTTGGAAAATTATCCGCGTAAAAGGACCTTTTGGAACGAGCATCCGCCAGAAAGCAGATTTTATAACCTGTGCAAACATGTTCAATGAACTGGACCAGGCAGGAGAAATGCCTCCCGAATATCAGACAAAAAAATATTTTGACCAGCTAAAAACTTATTCCTCAAAGGATGCCCACTTCCTCCTGATTGAACCAGGTGTTCCAAAGGCTTCAAGAACATTAAGTCTTTTAAGAGGCCGCTTTATTTCTGACGGAAAAGAAGTGCTTGCTCCATGTTCACACGCGGGAGACTGCCCGATGAACGGCTTCAAGGCCTATAAAGGCAGCCAGAATAAATGGTGCAACTTTGCATTTTCAACAGAAGACGCCCCAGAAAAACTCCAGAAACTTTCAGAAAAGGCAAAACTTCCAAAAGAAAGAGCAACTTTATCTTTCCTGGCAGTAAGTGATGGGGGACAGACCCCTAAAAAAGAAGACCTGCTTTGTCGTGTTGCCTCAGATTCCTTTACACTTCCAGGTCATACCTTCGGTCACTATGCCTGCTCCTCTTTAGGACTTCTTTTGCTCCGCACAAAAGGCAGCGAAATGCTTAAAAGTGGTGACTTAATCAGCGTTAAAATAAAAAGGCCGGACTCTCTTCCAAAGGACAAAAAATCCGGTGCTTTAATTATTAGTTTATAGTTTCTATACTCTCAAAAATTATTTCTTGAAAGCACCAATTGCGACAATTTAAAAGTTAGACAAACAGAACCTTACAATCACGACAAAGCTGCTGAACTGCCTGACGCCCTGTATAAACAGCAATTGGTAAACCGCCCGGCATCATAGTTCTTAGACCTGCAAAATAAAGTCCTTTAATAGTTTCACTAGTCTGAGGGTAGTTATCCTGACTTCCACCAGGCTTATAAACCGACATCCAGCTGCCTTCAAAAGCCCCTGTATATCTTTCGTAAGTCAAAGGAGTTGCAACATCAGTTACTACCAATTCAGATTTAACCTGTGGGATAAACTCTGCAACTGCATCTACAAACATTTTGCAAAGCTCTTCTTTTTTAGCCTTGTAAGTTCCATCTGCCTTTGCAGCCTTCCAGAAACCATAAGTATCGCCAATCAAAAGACAAGTGATGGAAGTTGTGCCTTCTGGTGAATGATCCTTATATTTTGCATAGTTATTCAAACGGATTTCTGTCCACTTGCAGCCACCATATTCCAAAGGCTTTTTAAGTGGAAGTACAATTGCATAAGGAAGTGATGATAAATCTGCCTTTACACCAAGCGAAATGAAAATATTCTGATCAGTTAAAAGTCGTTCACGCATTTTACCAGTCCAACTTTCCTGCAAAGGTTTTTCAAAAAGCTGGTCAATTGCCGCACGAGTATCCTGGCTTATAATTACAGCATCTGCAAAAAAATCACCCTTAGATGTATGAACACCTTTTACCTGTCCATTTTCAACAATAACTTTTTCAACTTTTGTACGGTACTCAATCTTTCCACCAAGACCTTCAAAAGTTTCTTCCATATTTTTTACAAGACGAATTGAACCACCATCCGGGTAACCACAATCTCCTGCCGCAAAAGCCCCCAAAGTATAGATGAAGGACAGGGCATTATAACGGTACCCAATCACACAGTTCAAAAGATGACGAAGATTCTTGTTTTTAAACTTACCTAAATAAGCTTCTAGGCTTTCCTTAGTCAGACGGGGAACTCTTACAACCGCAGGCAACATCTTAATAAATTCCATAAGATTAAAGCCCACTGGATTTTTGCACTTACATCCCTTTACATCAAAAACAGGCATGTGGAAATTTACAAAGGCCTTTGTGTCGCGGCACATCTTCTTTATCATTTTTGCATCTTCTGGAGCATAACGCAAAAGTTCCTTCTCCATTTCTGGAAGATAACGATAAAGGCTCACAACTTCTTTTCCATCATAAACTGTATAAAGTGGATCTCTGTTTTCAATAGGATTATTGTCTTTTAAAGCACCTACTTCCTTCCAAATTCGATGTAATGGAAGCTCTGGTGATGAACCAGTAAGCCAGTGCATTCCACCTTCAAAAAAATAACCCTTACGGCTCCATCCTGTAGAGAAGCCACCAAAAGTATTATGCTGTTCAAGAATTGTTACATCAAAACCAGAACGGGCTGCATAAATTGCGGCAGAAAGCCCCGAAACGCCCGCTCCTACAATAATAAGAGATTTCATTTTATATCCTAGAACTGAAAGCCTTTTATAGTTGTATAGAAAGTCAAACAAGATGTAATAAAGGACATAATTGTAATAAGTAATGGAACTAACCAACCATTACGTGGAGAGTTTCTTGAAGCATAAATTGTTGCTTCAGGAGGAATAGCTGATTTTTTATTAAGTCTCTTTCCATTTTTATCAGTAATTTTTACTATATTAAAAAGGTTCTGATCGTAGTCTAAACCACTGGCCAAACCAATATAATAATTCCAGTCACGACCTGGCTGATATGGATATTTTCCAGGAGAAGCAACCGCACCTGTAACATTTACATAGTACTGAGTGTATGGAATAACAATGGTATCTTCAGGTTCAAGAGCGACATCTTCAACAACATCATCATTTCCTGTTGGATAAAGAACAGAATGCATGTTTATAAAAATCTTTTGGTCTTTTTCTCCAGAATTTTTTGCCTTACGCCAAACATAAACTTCTGAAAGATTTGCAGAGTTTAAAAGCATTCTAGAATGTTCCAAAAAGAGTTTTTTACAAGTTTTTCCAGTTGAAAATGGAACCTTAAGTCTTGCAATTGATGATGGAGATGTTGTTACAGAACCAGGAAGTTCAGAGCTAACAGATTTTGTACTAACGTTATAATAACTGTTTACAGCACCTTCTACATAAATCACACCTTGAGTATTTGATTTAGATGGGATGTAAACCTTGTCATAACAAGCAAGAGGTCTGTCCGAATGTAAATCTGTTTCTTTAATATAAACTGACTGATAGAGTGGAGAAGCTCCTGTAAAACAGTCAATCAAAATATTGTCTTTATCTGCAAAAGGAGAAAAACCCTTTGCATAATCAAAAATTAAAGAATTAAGTTCTTCTCCAGGCAAAAGTTCGTATTCACCGCTTCTAATAACAGAACCTTCAATTGTTACCTTACGATCTAACTTTGGAATAACAATTGTATCACCAGGACGTAGATAAGGATCCTGAGCAAAATCTCCATCATATATTGCCTTATAAAGGTCATAATGTTTTTCTGTACCATCTGCAGAAATAACTGTTACAAAACGCTTTGATGAATAACCTGTGTAATAAGAACTTACAAGACTTGATACATGTTCAAGAGCCCAAGTACTTATGGTATCGGCCTTAGAAACTTCTCCTTTAATAAATACATGGAATGAAGCTGGGTTTGTAAGGAAGAACTGAATACCACCTGATGGATAGTTACTAATAACAAGAGCTTCTACCCTGTTCTTAAATTCCTGTAAAGGAAGCCCCTGAGCATTAATAAAACCAAGGTTAGCAATTCTAACTTTATAGGTAGAGTCTATCGAAATTGAAAAACTTCCAGATGCAAAAGCTAAAGTATAAATATCACCAGCAGTTACAATATATTCATTTGTTGACATAGCAACCTGAGCTTTTTTTACTTCATCTGAAGATGTGAATGAGTTCGAAGAACCAGAATTACTATCAGCATAAGCAGATAAAGAAATAAAGCTACATGCCAACAAAGCTATAGTTAATTTTTTTACAAATTTTTTCATTTATTTACGTCCTTTAGATTTCTTTCCTCTTAACTTAGACATTGCTTCGTCATCTTTTTTAATGTTTTCAATTGCATTAATAAGGAAGGCAAGGAAAACAGAAATAAAGAAAGCTGCAAAAGTAACAATGATACAGAGTTTTCCACGGCTTGGACCAGATTTAATATCTGGAACAGTAGGTCTTTCCAAAATCTGGAATTTTGGTGCTTCTGACTGCATTTGAACCTTTAATAATTCAAGTTGAGTTCTAAGCTGTGTATAAACTTGTTTCTGAGCCTGTAATTCAAGCGACAACTTCTGCTGCTCAATACCAGTCTGCTGACCAGAGGCAGTACTCCAAATCTGAGAGTTTGAAGTACTAGAAATTTCCTTTGTAATACGAATTACTTCATTCCAGGTAATATCAATATTTTTTTCCAGGTTTTCTTTTGTAATTTTGTTATTATCAACACCAAGTTCTGTAAGCTTATCTGAAATCCAGTCTACAGAATAATCTACAACCTTTACGGCATATTCAGGATCTATATCTGTAAAAGAAATTGTTAAAACACCACTGGCTGAATCAAATTCAGTTTCGAACTGTTTAGTTAAACTTTTTCTAACGTTCGCAATAGGTGATTTTGTATCAGGTTCAAGTTTTGAATATAAATCAAATTCTTGTGCTACAGAATCTAAGAAAGGATTTGAAGCTGCAAGGTAAATTACTAAATCACTTGTTGATGAAGAATCACTACTAAGACTAATTCCCAACATACTTGCAGCAGATGAAAGAGAACTAGAAGATGAAAGACCTGATGAAGAAGAATCATCATTAATAAGCATATTTGCCGAAACCTTATACTCATTTGGCATATAAGAATCTTCTGGTGGAAGCTTCAAGGAAATAATACAATAAATTACAACACCAATTGCAGCAAGAGTTGTTATTCCAATAATCATCCATTTGAATCTTAAAAGAACTGCAAACAAATCGATTAAAGAAATTTCATCATCTTCATCTTTTATTTTTTTGCCATTAACTTCCTGAGATTCAACATTATCTTTTTCCTGAGGTTTTACTTCCTGATCCTGGAGCATAAATACATCCTTTATATTGTAGTTAATACTTTATACTAGCATATAAATACTCTTAAATTCAATAAAAGCAATTTTTATAAATGCTAAATTACCTTGAAATATGAATAATTTACAATTATACTAATTCAGTATGACAACGTATATTTTTATTGGCCTTTCTTTAGTTCTTTCGCTCATCTTTATGCCAATCATCATTAAATTTTGTAAAAAGTTCAATCTTTATGACTATCAAAGTGTACGTAAAATTCACTCTGGAAATATACCTCGATTAGGTGGAATTGGTATTGTTTTTGCATTCTTTATTTCAACTGTTGGTTATCTTATAACAACAAAAGAAGTTCATATTACAAACTACATTCCTATCCTTTTAGCAGGATTAATCATTTTTGTTTTTGCAATTGTTGATGATTTACTAAATCTTCCTGCCATTGTAAAACTTATTGTTCAGTTGATTGCAGTTTCAATTGTTACTTTTAATGGTTATAGATTTACTCAGATTGGATTATGGCATTTACCAACAATTGTTAGTTATGTTTTTAGTTTTGGATGGATTCTTGGTGTAATAAATGCCTACAACCTTATAGACGGCCTGGACGGTTTATGTGGTTCCCTTTCAATTACAACAATTATCACAATGGGTATTTTGTACACACTCGCAGGTAACTATGAAGGTGTAATTTGTTTTATCCTTGCAGCTGCAATTTTAGGCTTTCTTGTATACAACTGGCCACCTGCTAAAATTTTTATGGGTGATAATGGAAGTCAGTTCTTAGGTTTTATGATTGCAACAATTCCTTTGTATACATCTGATGAAGTTTTGGAATACAACAAATTCATGATTATGATTATCCTTACAGCTTTCCCTGTATTCGATACAATTGCCGCAATTTGGAGACGTCTCCGTGACAAAAAGCCTATTATGTCGCCAGACCGCTCTCATCTTCATCACAAGCTTTTAAATTTGAATTACACAAAAAAGAATGCCCTTTATTTAATTGCATTTTTACAAGTACTTTTATGTGCATCTGTAGTAATTTCTTATTTCTTGGGAAAAGCAAAAGGATTTGCACTTTTACTGGAGTCTATGGCCTTTATGATTATGTTCTTCAGTATCATTCATTACACAAATCGTAAAGTACTTATGATTCAGAATGCAAAAACACCTGAAGAAGCTGCAAAGATTAAGATTCTTGATGATCCAGTTACCGAAGAAAATTCTGAAAAAGAAGAAATTAAAGACTAAATCTAAAAAATTTCGTTTTTATGAATTAAACCAAGCCTGTGGATATTTTCCAACAGGCTTTTATTTTTTTGGAGATTATCACTTAAATCTATAGAAAAACGATTCATAGAAAAATGCTGAAAAACAAAAACTTTATCCCAAGTTGCAGGTGAATTTTCCATATAGGTTTGCTTAAGTTGCTCTCTGTACTTTCCAAAAATTCCCTTTGTTTTTAATTCCGAATAACCTACCAGCCACAATTCAGCAGGATTTTTTAGGGGTCTGTCCCCTCCTGATTCTACTCCAGCACTTTCTGTTTCGCCTGCCTGACATAAATCGATATGAAGTTGAGCAGTTTTTTTTGCCATCCATATTTGACTTTCGTCTATTAAATTAGCAATTTGGCTGCCACCCAATTTAGCAATAATTTTAAGTTGAGCTGTTTTTGCACTGTGAATTGGAGTTTTATTCAAAATAATGACATTCCTTCTAAAATCGATACCAAGCTCTGGATTACGACGAAAATAACCTTCTGCAATTTTACCAGCCTGACCAACCAGGTATTTATTATTTATGGCAAGTTGTTCATCCTTTCCAGGATTATCGCCAATTACAATCAACTTTATATCATCATCTTTTGTAATTTCGTCCAGGGCTCTGTTATAAACTACAGGAGTTTCAAAAGGATAAAGAGGATTTTTTGAAGCAAGAGCCGCTTTCTTTTGCAGTTCGCCTAATTGAGGAGCTGCCTTAGTCCAATGCTCAACCTGAGTTTCTAAATCCTTTTTAAATGTACAAAAAATATCCCACTGTTTATCATTCATAAACAACTCCTAGTATTGGCTTAAAATACTTTCAACAGCTTCCTGAATTCTTCGGCTGGAAGTAGTACCACTGATTGTGGCCTTTCGAATAAATCCTACATCATAATAACCAAGAATATTACCGGCTGTATGAATAATAAATTCTCCCCTATAAGGTCCATTTTCCAAAACAATCTGAGGTACAAGACCAATTCCAAGACCCAACTGGGCAATAGCAAGAATAGCTTCGTTACCTTCAGTTTCGGCGGCAATAATTGGTTTTACATTGCGAGACTTAATCCACTTGTCAAAACGGGAACGGGCAAGGCCTGCTTTTGGAAGCACCAGAGGAACCGAAGAAAGAATATCCTGTGGAGAACCTTCAAGCTTTGTGTAAGGGCCATTTTTGGAGGCCGCGTAAACAAGAGGAGTTTTTACAACACTTACAGTTTCCATAGAAGCAAGACCTGTTTCGGGAATTGCACCAATAGCCAGTAAAGCTCTGTTTTCTTTTACAGCAGAAATTGCAGCAGCCGGGTCTCCTGTTTCTACAGAAAGCTGAATTCCTGGATATTTTTCTGTAAGACGCTTAATAAAATCGGGAAGAATGGTATAACAGGCAGTTACCGAAGCATACAAAGGCAGAACCCCTTCAATCCGTTCCCCATTACCGCTAAGACTTACCTTTAAATCTGCCCGCTTAGATAAACTTTCCTGTGCAAATTTTTCAAAAATTTTTCCCTGGTCAGTAAGATAAATCTGCCTGTTGTTACGGTCAAAGAGAGAAACACCCAATTCCTCTTCCAATCGAGAAATTAATCGAGTAAGAGCCGAAGGACTCATATTTAATTTTGATGCGGTTTTTCCAAAATGCAGAGTTTTAGCCAGTGCAAGAAATGCTTCTAATTCATAAAAATTCATTTACATGTACATCTTAATCTATTTTTTTTACCTATTTAATCCGATAATGGTTATAATAGTATAAATTATAAGGCCCTCTTAAGCAAACTTGTGGCCATTAATAAGTACGGAGGATATATGAAAAAACTACTCACCTTTGCATTTGCTGCAATCTTTGGTCTTTCACTCTTTGCGGCAGATATTTTTACTTATGCCCCTTTAAAAGGAGCTATTAAAAGTTATACAAAAACTGAATATTCAATCGCTTCTAAGTTCGGAAACTACTTTAGAACTCCTAGCGTAAAATATCTTCATACATTTAATGATAAAAATCAGGAAATTGAATCTGATGAAATGACTCCAAGAGATGCAGTTGTGAACAAAATGGTTTCTACTTACGACGATGCAGGTCAGTTTATTGGTCAGACATTTACAAATTCTGATGGTGAACTCATTTGGAAAAGTGTAATTACTTATAAAGATGGCTTAAAAGCAGATTTTTCTGAATACGATGCAAAAGGAAACCTTAAAGACCGCACAATCTACACTTACGAAAACGGTCTTTTAGTTGATGAAACTTGTTATGATGGCGAAGGTGCATTAATTTGGAAAACAATTTACAAATACAATGCCAACGGAAAAATTGATTCTATTAATGAATATACAGAAAGAGGTGCTTTGAGCGACAGCCAGATTTATGCTTACAACGAAACTGGAGCTTTGGACTCAATCACTTACTACAACGCTTTTTCTGGCCAGCAGACACAGGAAGTTTTCCGCTACGGAACAAACGGTGAAATTACAGAAATTACAACTTACGATGATGCAAAACGTATTATAAAGAGATTGTTGATTAAGTATGACACTGCAGGAAATGTAAACAGACTCTCTGAATACGAAGTTGCAGAAAAGTTTGGAACAACTGTAAACGAACTTGTTGCAATGAGTGAATACGTATACGAATACTAATTAACATTTTTGCTACGCAAAAAGTGGTCCATTAAATTAAAGAAGCAAATACTCTAAAGACCCTTCCTATTGCCCTTTGGTAGGAAGGGATTTTTTTATAGGAATCATTATCCATCATCTGGCAGTCTTTTAAAGTTTCTACAAAATCGTCACGGGCATCCAAAATAGCAGACATATCATACATCAAAATTCCACATTCAAAATGATAAAAGAGGCTGCGATAATCAAGATTTACTGAACCGACTGTAGAAATAATATCATCGCATATAAAAGTTTTACTATGAATAAAGCCTTTTTGATAAGTGTAAATTTTTATTCCGTTTTCCTGCAAAGTTTTTAAATAAGTTTTTCCAATACAGAAAGTCAAAAAATGGTCGGGTTGGGAAGGAACAATAATTCTTACATCAACACCTCTTCTTGCAGCAAAAATTAAGGAAGATTGTAACTGATTATCAATAACCATATAAGGACTGGTTATATAAAGATATTTTTTGGCATTCGCAATAATATGCAGATAAATGTTTTCGGCAATATCTTCCCGGTTAAAGGCATCGTCGCCATAAGGAATTACAAGGCCACCCGAATCCTTTTTTGGATAAGGAAAATTGATAAGGCGTACAAAATCATCTTTTTCCTTCTGGTCCACATTCCAAGTCTGCAGGAACAAAAGCATAAAGTTTTGAATTGCAGGTCCTTCAACCCTAACGGCATTATCTTTCCAATAAGCAAATTTGTTTGAACCCCTGTTCATGTACTGATTGGAAAGGTTAACCCCACCAGTGTAAGCAACTTCTCCATCTATAATTACAATTTTACGGTGGTCACGATTGTTTTGCTGAGTCGAAAAAAATGGTACCAAAGGTAAGAAGGTGTGTACCTTTATCCCCTTACTTCTTAAGTATTTCTGGTAAACTTTTTGCGATGCTACCGGAGAACCAAGTCCATCCATCATCACTCTAACTTCAAGACCTTCTTTTACTTTTTGCTCCAAAAGTTCTACTAAAAGTGCCCAGGTTTCATCAACTTCAATGATAAAGAATTCGATGAAGATAAACTTTTTTGCGGCCACAACAAACTGGAACATATCAGGATAAAATTCTTCTCCAGATTTAAAATAAGTAACATTGGTATTTGTATGAGGATAATAAGAGCCGGAATTAATAAGGTAAGTTCCAAGCCCCTGCATTTCTGGATATTTTTTTAATAATTCCAGGGAAGCTTCTTTAGAAGGAAGACAGGATTTCGTTTTTTCTTTAAGAACCGTAAGCTTTTTCCGAATTTTTCTTCCACCTAAGTTAGTATGATAAAGGATATAGGCAGAAACTCCAAATAAAGGAAAAATTATTGTAGGAAGCAGCCAGGCAATTTTATATTCATTTTTTCCACCACAATTTGAAAGATAAATGATAAAGCTGGTAGAAAGAATAAGAGATACTCCAAAGTAAAGTTCAAGTTTTGACTGAAACTCAAGTAAGAAAACTGTAAAAATGGCAATTTGTACCGCAATCAAAAAAAAGTTCAAAATAATGCGGCTGTAAATACTCTTTCGGAAGACGGCCTTACCATGCTTATCTTGAATAATAAGGTAATTCAGATCTTTTGAACGGGCCAACATTCTTTCTTGAGCTCTGGTTAGAGTTTGACTTTTAGTTTTTTTACTTTTCATACAACTATAAAATATAACATAATAGCGAAAAAAAGAATGAAAAAAACTTATATTTTTAAAAGTCTTTTGGTCTGGCAGCCTAAACAATTGTTCAATTTAAAGGATTATTTTATATTGAAGGAAGAAATTCTGCCGATAATTAAGGAGGAGAAAAATCATGAAAACAATTGGTATAAAACTTGCAGACGGTTCTTTTTATCCTGTTTTACAAGAAGGTTTAGCATCTGAAAAGAAGCTTGATTTAACTACTGCACATAACAACCAGACAAAAGTTATGGTTGATTTGTATCGTTCTGCTTCCTGCTCAATGGATGATGCCGAATATGTTGATTCCCTCCAAATCGAAAACTTAGTTGCTCATCCAAATGGTGAAGCAGATATTTCTTTTTCGGTTTCGCTTGATGAAGACAAGCAGCTTTCTGCAAGAATTGTTGATACAGAAACTGGAAAAGAAAGTAACACAACAATTACTTTAGTATCTAGAACACAGGAAGAACGATTGATTACCGACGAATACGATATTTCAGATTCAGAAGATGAAAACAAAAAAAATAAGGCAGCCTTAGGAGCCGTAGCAGGAGTTGGATTATTGGCCGCCGCTACAGCAATTAGAGAACAGGAAGAAAAAAATAAAGAAGACGAGTTTAACCTTGGCGATCCAGATGTAGTAACAGATCTTACACAAGTGGACTTTAAGCCAGCGGCAAATGACGAGATTCCTACTGACGAAGAGATTCCTTCTGACGAAGAACTTCCTTCTGACGAGTCTATTTCTTCTGACGTTAGCATGCCTTCTTACGACGAAGAGATTCCTACCAACGACACAATCGTTTCTGAAGAAGATATGCCAGAAATTGATTTTGAACTTCCAGACAATACTACTGACGAAGAACCAGCACTTAAAGGAAATCCTTTTGAAGAAGAAACTCCTGCTGACGAAACAATAATTTCAGACGACAGCATGCCATCTTTCGATGAAGAAATTCCTACTGACCAAACATTTACTACCGACGAAACAATTTCTGCTGACGACACAATAAACGACGATATCAACTTTGACTTCCCTGGCGATGATTCAGACCAGGTACTCTCAAATGCCAGCAAAGAAAGTAGCGATATTTACCAGGATGATACAGATAAAATAATAGAAGAAGCTGACACTTTTGACCTTCCTGATTTTGCAGATATTTCTACCGAAACAGAAGAACCAACCGAAAGCAATAAAGTTTCAGATGATCTCTTTAATATAGATGAAGACCTGGAAAGCAGTTTAAACACAAACGACGATGTTCCTGCAACTGGAGGAATAAGCTTTACAGGACTTTATGATAAAGATGACCTTTCTACAACAGCATCATCATTTAGTGATGAAGAAGATGATGTTAAAAAGAAAACAAAAGTACCAGTTATTATTTGTATAGTTTGTGCAATCATATGTATAATTGCTACACTTTTAGTACTCTTTATCATTCCTTCTAAATACAACTTAATTAGTAAAAAAGAAGCTAAAGATCTAGCTGTAGAACAGACAGTTGAAACCGTAAAAGCTCCAGAACCAGTAAAAGAAGTTGAGCCAGAACCAGTTATAGAACCTGAACCTGTTCCAGAAGCTAAAGAAGACGAAATTGTAATTATAGAAAAAGCCGAAGAAGTTGTTCCAGAACAGCCTCCAGTAGAAGAAAAGAAGCCTGAAAATATCAAATACAAGATTAAGTGGGGCGACACCCTTTGGGATATTTCAGATACATACTACAAGAATCCTTGGCGTTACAAATACATTGCAAGATGGAACGGCATTAAAGATCCTGATGTAATTATTTCTGGAACCTATATCACAATTCCAGCAGAGTAGGATAAAAGTTGGATCCCGCAGCTTTTGTAAAACGCACCGCAATAACTCTATTATTCTTATTTTTTCTCTCAACTTTAAGCTGTTCTACAAAAAAACCAGGCCAGGAAAAATTTGGTTCAGATGCTGACTATTTTATTGGCCTTCAAATGCTTAAAGATGGAAATGAAAAAGGTGCCCGAACAGCTTTTAAACGGTGTGTAAAAAAAGGTTCCTACTATGCCGCAAAAAAATCGGCCGAAAGTCTGTGTTCATTTGGAAACCTGCAAGAAAGAAATCTTGCAGCATTAGACTTAATCCAAAAATATCAGGATAAAGATTCCCTCTTAATTGCAGTAAAACAGTTAAAGGCCAGCGATGAAAGAGGAAAAATTGTAGAAATCACCCAAAATCTTAATTTTGAAGAAGATAAAGACGAACTCATAAAAATCAGACTGGAAAGCCTGAAGGAACTTAAATCTGAAAATTATGAAAAAGAAGTTTACAAGTGGTTTACCAGCTGTAAAATTTCTTCGCTCCATTATCAGTTTTACAGAGACACTTATAAACACCCTGATTTTGAAGACGAAGAAGCAAGCTATACTCCCCAGCAATTTGCAATAAACTATAGAATTGAACTTTATAAAAGAAATTATACATATACTTTTTCCCAAGCAGAAAAAATAATTGAATATTTTAGGGATGGAAGTCTGCCATCATGTTCATTTTTAGCTTCTGATATTGGAAAATCTTACCTTTACGGCAGCGTAGATTTTGCAAAAAATGCGGCATACTTTAATGACCTTGCACAAGAATTTAAGAATACTCCCATGGCCTACTATTTTTACTTTTATACAGGACGACTTTACGACAAGGCAGACTTCTATTTTAGTCAAACCCAAAAAGCCTTTGAAGCTGCAATAGAATCTTCTTCAAATGATGAACAAAGTGATAACGCCATCTGGTACCTTATAAATGCTTCGCAAAAGGTTTCTGTAAACTCAATCATAAATAATATAGAAAAATACTGCACAGAATGGACAAACCCCGACTATTTTGACGACATTTTTGAAATGCTCATTTCATCTTTGCTTACCTCGGGCAACTGGAATGCCTTTTACGATATTTATACAAAAGTTGACGGTTATGCCAGTAACGAAGTAGTTGCCCAGTTCGCCTATATTTATGCAAGACTTTTAGAAGAAGGACTGACCCAGGGAAATCAAGAAAGTATAAAATCTGCCTATAAGCGAGCACTAAAATCTGACTCTTCCCTCTATTATAAAGTAATGGCATGCTATCGCCTTGGCTTAAATAAAGATGAAGTTGAAAGCATTTTAACCAGCCCATACGAAAGAAATAATAAGAATTATGATAAAGATTACAGTGAAGAAAAAACTCAATCTGCCAAAAATCTTTTAGAAGGCTATGCCTATTTTGGTTTTCCAGAATTAATTTATCCGGCTTGGCAGGAACTTTACAAAAAAGGTCTTCCAGAAGAAACTTATTTTTACCTGGCAGATTTTTTGAAAAAAGTTTCAGACAATTCAAAAGATAGCGAATTTTACACCCAGGCCCTTAGAATTGCCTGCCGTGGACAAATTATTTCGGAAAGGCCCTTAAGTATAGACGAATTAAAACTTGTATACCCAAAAGACTTTTCTGAATTAATAGAAAAATATGCAAAAGAATATGAAATAAATCCAAATATCATTTATGCCTTAATCAGAAGTGAAAGCTTTTTTGACCCAAATGTTTCCAGTACAGCCGGAGCTGTTGGTTTAAGCCAGTTGATGGAATTTACAGCAGCTGACATGGCAAGAAAACTTAAACTTAAGGAATATTCACTTACAGACCCGGAAGATAGCATAAAAATTGGCGGCTATTATCTTTCAGAATTAATAAGACGCTGTGATAACAACGAACTATTGGCATTCTGTTCCTACAATGCAGGTATAACAAAAGTAAGACGATGGGTAAAAAGCAACCTTATTGGCTTTGGCAAAAAAATCACCATGCCTTTAGATCTTTTTTTAGAAACAGTTCCATATTCCGAAACCCGTGATTATGGTAAAAAACTAGTTTCGGCAGCTGCAATGTACGAATACCTTGAAAATCCAGATAACTTTACTTCTATTGTAAAAGATTTAATGAAAGACTAGAATCTTAATAAAAATTGATGGGGCCTACATGAACAATCCACTTGCAGAGATATTGCCTGACTTTTTACATTTTAACGGTATTCAGGCAAGCCAGTTAGTTATTTTACTTGGAATTATTATGTTTGCCGGCACACTAGGAGGCTGGCTTTTTAAAAAACTTAAAATACCACAAGTAGTTGGCTTTATTGTAATAGGAATTTTAATTGGGGCTTCGGGTTTTCATATTCTGGAACCAAAAGTAATTGCGGCCCTGGATCCAATAAGCACAATTGCTCTTTCATTTATAGGCTTTTTAATTGGTGGCGAACTTAAATTAGAAACAATAAAAAAATATGGGAAACAGTTTATAAGTATTTTGCTTTTTGAAGCAATTACACCTGCCTTTGTGGTAGGCGGAATTATTGGGCTGGTAAATTTTGCCGTTACAAAAAACCCTGTGCAGTCTCTGTCTCTAGGCCTGCTTTTGGGGGCAATCTGTTCGGCTACAGCGCCAGCAGCAACAACAGACGTACTGGTGGAATATAGGACACGGGGACCTTTGACCACAACGGTATATGGAATTGTAGCAATGGACGATGCAGTTGCCTTAATCCTTTATACAATTGCTTCATCCATTGCGGCACCTCTTTTAGGCGGACACACACTTTCCTTTGGAAAACAACTTTTAAGTATTGCCCGCGATATTTTTGGTTCAATTGCCATCGGCTGTTCGTTTGGTTTTATCTTAAAACTGCTTTCTAAAAGAGTTATTAATAATGATGGAAGACTTTTGGGTCTTACATTAGGCATGCTCTTTATCTGTACTGGCATTGCAACTATTTTTAATTTTGACAATATTTTATCAGCCATGAGCATAGGATTTTTTCTGGTAAACTTTATGCCTGGAAAATCAAAGCAAATATTCAAGCTGGTGTCGGATTATACACCACCAATTTACGTACTTTTCTTTGTACTGGTAGGTGCAAAACTCAATATCTGGATACTTACCCCATTTTTGGGACTACTGGCAATTCTTTATGTTTTGGGTAGAACTTTGGGTAAATCGCTGGGTGCAATTTTTGGAGCATGGCTTACAAAGGCACCAAAATCTGTACAGAAATACCTGCCATTTTGTTTACTCAGTCAGGCCGGAGTTGCCATTGGACTTTCAATTGCGGCAGGAAACGATTTTGCAGACAGCATAGGACCACAAATCCTCTTAATCATTACAGCAACAACTTTTATTGTTCAGCTTATTGGACCTGTTTTTGTAAAAATTGGAGTTACCAAAGCGGGCGAAGTTGGACTGAACGTGACGGTAGATGATATAAGAAAAAATTCCCGCGTTACAGATGTTACAATTGGGAATAATAAGATATGTGATTATGATTCACCAGCAATTGTGGACGAAACTGAAAGACTTTTTAATATTTTAAACATGTTCTCCCATCATCATAATCTTAATTATGTAGTTAGAGGCTCAAAGGATAAAGCTCTGGTAGGAATAATTTCTTTGGAACACCTTAAAGAAATTATGCAGATTGGAGAATTTGCTGAAACAATGCTTGCCATGGATGTAATGGAAGAAGCAAAAGTGACATGTAAACCTTCGACTACACTTCCAGAGGCATATCAGATGTTTGAAGATTATGATATAGATGCAATTCCTATTGTAGATACAGATGGAGAACCTTTAGGAATTTTGGAAAAGAACACGGTAGACCATTATCTTCATCAGCGAATCATTAATTTGAATAGAAAATTAAAAGAAATGGATGATTAATAAAGGGAATCTCTAGTTGTCGCTAGACCTTTTTTCCATTATCTTTAATACAGCATTTTTTGGAGGTACAGTTATGGCAGACTTAGCAATGGAAGACTTAGTAAAGGAAGCTTTAGAAATGTTTAGACCCCAGTTGCAAGCAGAAGGCGGCGACCTGGAATATGTATGCATTGATGAACAGAACAGAGTGCACCTAAATCTTGTAGGAGCATGTTTGGGCTGTCCTATGGCTTTTATGACATTGAAAATGGGAATTGAACAGTATTTGAAAGACGCTTGTCCACAAGTAACAGAAGTTATCCAGGATAATGCAAACCCTATGGATGAGGGAATGGAGTTTTAATGAAAATAGCAAAAGACAAATGGGTGGCTATCCACTATACATTAAAGGATGATGATGGAAAGGAACTTGATACTTCGGTTGGAGGTGCTCCTTTAGGTTATGTACATGGAAGAGGCTACCTTATCCCAGGACTTGAAAAAGAACTGGAAGAAAAGGAAGTTGGAAATAAGTTTACAGCAGTAATTCCTGCAAAAGATGCTTACGGAGAATATGATCAACAATTGGTTATGGAACTTGACCGTGACCGTTTTGAATATGATGGAGAAATTGAACTTGGAATGCAATTTCAGGCAATGACACCTCAGGGACCTTCAATTGTAAGAGTTTCAAAAATTGAAGGAAGCAAAATTACAATTGATGCAAACCATGCTTTGGCAGGAAAAACCTTGCACTTTGATGTTGAAGTTGTAGAAGTACGCGATGCAACAGAGGAAGAACTCAATCCACCATCAGCATGTGGCGGTGGCTGCGGAGGATGCGGCGGTTGTGGTGGCGGATGCGATGGAGACTGCGGTGGAGACTGCGGAAGCGACTGTTCCTGCGGCGGCGAAAACTAAAAATTGGGAGAGTAAAAGATGTTTGGAATTGCACTTTGTTTTGTACCACTAATTATTGCAGTTTTATTTTTTACCCTGGTTTTTAAACTCAAAATAAGCCATCAGCTAATTGCAGTATTATTGGGACTTGTGGCAGTGCTTCCAATATCTTTTATCCAGTATTTCTTACCTGAAATCCCATTTTTTACAAATGCACCACTTGTAAAAACTTTGTTAAAATCGCTGATTTTATACGGACTGGTAGAAGAATTATTAAAACTTTTATTAGCCTATCCCCTTCCCCACAAAAACTACACAAGCTTAAACTTTTTGCTTTTGGCATTTGTAATGGGCTTGGCTTTAGGCTGTTTTGAATCGGTAGTTTATTATTTTGAGCACCTGCAATCGGCTCATGCAAAAGGTGCTCAGATTTTATACGGAATGATAGCTACCAGAATCTTTTCTTCAGACTTAATCCACATGTGTTGTATGGGATTAAGCGGACTCTTTATTTTTTCAAGCAGAATGAAAAAAGGCAAAATTTCCTGTTTTATTTTTGCAGTCCTCTTACATGGAATATATGACTTTTTTGTGGGCTTCCCAAACAACCTGAAATGGTTCAGCATAGTTGTAGTACTTCTAACAATTGCAGAATGTCGCATTAAGTACGTTTCTTTACAAGATTCTGAAAAATAATACGGTTTTATGTAATATTTTTAATATTTTATCCCCTCAAGCCTTGACAATTCTTCCTTTTGCCATTAATATATACGAACACGACGCGGGGTAGAGCAGTTGGCAGCTC
>SAMEA3663057__coassemble_78_pt1 | contig 46212 bp, 34 predicted proteins | sample SAMEA3663057__metabat2_low_PE_007 | metagenome-assembled genome bin SAMEA3663057 (sample SAMEA3663057) | pig gut metagenome | biome: pig gut; feature: pig-associated habitat; material: faeces | place: France | collected 2012
AGATTTTCCATGTAATCCTGCGGATGCACGTTTTATTGGGAAGCCTGTAGATTTTGTTGCCTTTCCAGGCCTTTCTCAAAGTGACAGGGTGGATGAAGTTCTTTTAATTGAAGTTAAAAGCGGTCAGTCAACTTTATCGTGCCGTGAAAAAGAGATTAAGAAGGCTGTGAAGGAAGGCAGGGTCCGCTATGTTGAGTATAGAGCCCCTTAGAATCTAAAATTAGTCCTTGCCAGTTTTTAGAAGGGCGTCTTTATCGACAGCCAGTCAGTCAGGTTTATATCAAGCCTGACTGATTTTTTTTGATTTTATTCAGAGATTCTTACCTTTTCCCACTGTTCGTAGTACTTTTCTAGGTAGTCTCCAATATCATTTTTGAGTTCACAATTTTCCAAAGCAGATGCTGGATACATTGGAGTAGAAGTCATGTACTGTTCTGCTTCCAGGTTTACAAAGCAAGGGAAACGGAAGAAATCCAAGAATTTTGCATAATTTTCTGGACGGTGGATAAAGTTGATGAATTCTGTTGCAAGTTCAGGACATTTTGAATCTTTTAAGATACACATGCTGTCCAGGTAAGATGGTCCGCCAATTTCTGGAATAAAGAAGTCGATTGTTTTACTCCAGTCTTCTTCTGGAACTTCACCGTAAATTACTTCTGCATACCCCTGACAGAGCCAAAGATCTCCACGTGCAAAGTCTTTACCAAAACCTTCTGCATCAAATTTTACAAGGTTTGGAAGCCAATCATTTTTAAGAAGGCTTACTGCAGCTGCAAGTTCTGCATCGTTTGTGGTAGAAACACTGTGTCCCTGGTAAGCAAGAGCATCACCAATTACTTCGCGGTAGTCATCCATCATAGAAGCATGATTTTTAAACTGTGGATCAGCAAAAATGTTCCATGTTCTTTCGTAAGCGGCAGTAGCCTTTGTTTTGTTTACAGAAATACCAGCTGCACCAAAATAGTAAGGTACTGCATATGTCATATCTGGATCAAAAGTCATTTTTTCAATAATTTTAGGATTAATTTTACTTCTGTTGGTAAATTTTTCCTGGACGATTGGCTGGAGCATTCCCTTTGCTTTCATAATAGAAACATAGTCCTGACTTGGAACTACGATATCAAAACTTTTTGCACCACCATTTACAAGTTTGTTGAACATTGTTTCATTTGAATCATACTCTGTTACAACAACTTTGCAGTCAAACTCTTTTTCAAAAGCTTCTACAACATCTGTTGGGGTATAGTAAGTCCAGCTGTAAAGTTTTAAAACCTGCTTCTTTTCGCAAGAAACAAGACCCAAAGCTGCGGCAACCAAGCCTGCAGTCAAAACAATTTTAGTAACGATTTTCATAATCGCCTCCAAAATTAAAAAAGATATTTTTTTTAAGGAAAAACCTATTCCCGTTTTAACAATTAATGTGCGGCTGCGAAGGATTTTAGACCTTTTCGCAAAAGTATTGCTATCATACAAATTCCTAATATTAAGATGAATGATAGAGAATTGATTACAGGACTTACTCCGTGTCGAATCATGTTGTATACATAAATTGGCTGGGTTTCTACGTTTCCGTTTACTAAAGATGTAATTACAAAGTCTTCGATAGAGAGTGTTATACTCATCATAAATCCGCTTGAAATACCAGGCAGAATTGCAGGAATGATTACCTTAAAAAGTGTCTGAGTTTCTGTTGCACCCAGGTCATGGCTTGCTTCAATGATAGAGTAGTCAAATTCGTCTACTCTGGAAGAAACCATCAGATATGCAAAAGGAAGACAGAAGGTTGCATGTGCAATTATAATTGTGCCCAGTCCTAGGTTCATGTGGATTCCACTTAAGAAAATTAAAAGTGAAACTCCCATGATTACTTCTGGTAAAACCATTGGCAGGAAACTGATAGATTTTATGTAGCTGCGGCCAATAAATTTGTACCAGCTGATTCCTATTGCGGCCAGGGTTCCCAAAACTGTTGCAATAATTGCAGAAGCAATGGCTACTATTCCAGAGTATAAAAGAGACAGCCAAAGCTCTCCAGATGAAAGGAACAGTTCTTCATACCAGCGGAAGGAAACTCCAGACATGTGGGCTCCTTCTGATTTATTGAAAGAGAAAACAATAATTACAAATAAAGGAATGTACAAAAATGCCAAAGTAAGACAAAGAATAGCTTTTGAACTTGAAAGAGTCTTTTGTCCACGTTTTTTCCAGGAACGTTTAGCATGTCTGGCATTTTCAGATTTAGGATGACCGCCTCTAAGCTTGTCTATAATCCATGAAATTAAAAATTCCATCTCTAAGCCTCCTTTTTTGTATTAGAAACCAATGGCATGATTGGTGCATTTTTTTCTGGGACCCCGGAATCTTCTTTATGAGAAGATTTTTTGAGGTTTTGTTCCTTTTTGTCAGATGCGAGCATAAACAAAATTGCTGCCATTGTAACAATTGTAAGTACAACCGAGAAAGCGGAAGCAAGAGGAAGGTTACGGGCCTTCTGAATCTGGTCCATAATAATGTTTCCAAGCATATAACTTTTTGTTGAACCAACAAGTTGAGGAACTGTGTAGTTACCAAAAATTGGGATAAAGGTAAAAATCAAAGAGCTTACAATTCCACTTTTAATGCCAGGAATAAGTATCTTTATCATAGATTGTGATTTTGTTGCTCCCAAGTCGCGGGCTGCTTCGACTAAAGAAAAATCAAAGCGGTCTACTGCTGTAAAAATTGGAAGAATTGCATAAGGCAGGTACATGTATATACTTACAAGAACAACGGCCCCTTTTGTATACATAAATTTATGAGGTGCAAAAGTCCAGTCTTTGCTTCTTATGATTGTATGCCAAAGCCATTCAAAGAAATGGAAAATCTGATTAAGAAGTCCTTCTTCGCCCAAAATTGTCTGCCAGGCAAAAATACGAATTAATGAGTTTGTCATAAAAGGAATAATTACCAGAATCAAAAGAAGAGTCTGGTGCTTACTACGGGCAATTGCATAACCGCAAGGCAGGGCAATTACAATTGAAACCAGGGTAGAAAGCAGGGTCATCCAAAGTGTTCTAAGCAAAATTGGAAGATAGATGAACTTTCCTGTATCTGAATCTCTGGCAAAAATTGCTTTGTAGGCATTGAAAGTAAATTCAGCCTTAACACCACCGTGCATGTCCTTTTTCATAAATGAATAGCAAACAATAATGGCAATAGGTACAACAAAGAAAAGAGTAAACCACAAACCCATAGGCCAGGCATAAGCAGGACCAGGATTTGCTTTTTTATATTTTGCAGCATGTGCTTTAGCGGCAATGCGTAATTGTAATGATTTTTTTTCCATAGATTTTCTATTTCTCTATATCTTCTACGATGTATGCATCTTCTGCTGACCAGGAAACGTATACTTCGTCTTTCCACTGAATTACAGGACCATCATCCATGTAATCTGTGTGCTGTTTAAAAACCTTGATAACCTTGCCGGTTTCAAGACGAACGTAGAATTTAGACTGGAAACCAGAATAAATTGGTTCCTCTACAATACCCTTAAATACGTTTACATCTGTTCGGGCTCCAGTTGCAGGAGGTTCAAGGGTAATGCGGATTTTTTCAGGACGGATTGTAAATGCAACCTTTTGTCCCTTATCTGTATGTTCGTAATCAGTAACCTGCATAAAACGGTCCAAAGCGGCAGTTGCTTCAGTGTCTGTAGCAAGTGGAGCCTGGTGTCCAAGTTCTGGAACGGAGAGAGTTGTCATAAAATCATCATTGCCAGAAGGATCTTTGTGAGGAACACAGTCTTCAACTTCTGCACTAAAGAGATTTGTTTCTCCAATGAACTGGGCAACAAACTGAGTTGCAGGACTTTCGTAAATTTCGTAAGGAGTTCCAATCTGTAAAACATGTCCGTGGTTCATAACGGCAATTCTGTCCGAAACAGAAAGAGCTTCTGACTGGTCATGAGTTACGTAGATAAAGGTAATTCCAATCTGGTCATGCAAACGATCCAGGTCAACGAGGAGGTTTGCACGGAGTTTTGCATCAAGAGCAGATAAAGGTTCGTCCAAAAGTAAAACCTTTGGTTCGTTGATGAGGGCTCGGGCAATTGCAACACGCTGCTTTTGACCACCAGAAAGCTGATTAGGCTTTTTATAAATGTGTTCGTCTAACTGAACAAGATGAACGTATTCACGAACTTTCTTGTCAATTTCATCTTTTGGCATTTTTTTGAGACGTAAAGGGAATGCAACATTTTCGTAAATTGACATGTGAGGAAAAAGTGCATATGTCTGAAAAACTGTGTTTGAATGTCTCTTGTTTGGAGGTAGGGCTACAATGTTCTTATCATCAAAAAGAACAACTCCGTCATCTGGGAATTCAAAACCTGCGATAATGCGGAGAAGGGTTGTTTTTCCGCATCCAGAAGGACCGAGTAAAGAAAAGAATTCTCCCGGCTTAATAGTAAAGTTGATGTCATCCAAAGCAACAAAGTCGCCAAATTCCTTGGATACATGATCAATGGTAACCTGACTTCCTTTCATTCAAGTGACCTCGATTCAAAAATGATAACTTACACATACGTGCAGTAAAGTACATTTTTATAAAAACTTAGCTACTAAAGTTGGTTCGTTTTTTTTATACTAGTCTGTAAAAAATGCAATTTAAATTCGAAAGTGTCAATAAGTTTTTAAGATTATTTTCCTTGCAAGCCGGCTCTATTTAGATTATCTTTAAAAGTATTAAAACGAATTCGAGGTGAATTATGGTTGCTATTATTTTAGGCATTGTTTTTATTGTATTTACAGTTTTTTCAGTTCTTCCAATGTGTCCTCTTAACTGGGGCCCAGAAGTAATTGCATTCTTAAAAGGTTCAATTCCTGTTCTTGCAGCTCTTGTAGGTCTAATTTGTCTGTTTATTGGAGCAGCTGATATTAAGGACAAAAAAGAAGCTAAGAAAGAAGATTTAGCAAAAAATGATGAAGAAAAATAAGTTCTTCTTCATCGAAAAATGTATGCCATGATTTATTGTTTATAAATTGTATATATAGTATATTTTTACTATTGTGGAAAATAGAGACATGGATTATGGCTCTTTCATTTATCGGGAAGGGCTTAAAAAAAAAGATGAAGGGCTGCAGAGTCTTAGGCCAGAAAAGCCTGTGACTGTAGCCCAAAAAAAGACAGAAAGTAAAAAAACGGCTTTAGAACATTCGAAAGTGAATGTAAATCAAAAGACAAAGATTAATACTCAGCAGGCCGTCAAAACAAGTAAGACTCTTTCGGTAAAGACAAATAATAGTCAAAACCTTTCAAAATCAAAACACGAAAAAAAATCTCTAGGAAAAAATAGTCAGAAACCTTTTGTAGTAAAAACTTCAATTGGTGCAAAGTTGATTGGAATTATTTCTGCTATAGTCAGCATTTCTTTAATCCTTATCACAGTTCTTGTATCTTATTACATTTCTTCTGATACGAGAGTTAATGCCGATGAAAACAACCTTACAATCAACAGTCGAACAGCAGCCGATACCCAGAGCCGTTTTAATTCTGTTATAGCTTCTGCCGGAACTTTTTATGACAATATTTCGTCAGATGATGAAGCTGAAGAATTACAGAATAAGGCTGCACGTTTCTTTGAAAGAAATTCAGATCTTATTGCCATGAAGTTTATTTATGATGATAAGACTTTTTTTAATAATAAATATTTTGTTTCCAGAGAACTTGATAGTCAGCTGGTTCATGCTTATGCTGACCAGGAGTTTGAATCTATTGATAGTGCAAAAAATGGTATGGTTTCTGTTTTGAATGCCTGCCCATTTTTTGAAAATCAGATTCTGGCTATTTTTACTCCTATTCGCTCAGATGACAATGAAGATGTAGTAATGATTCTTTCATCCCTGGAATCTCTTTCTGAAAGTTATTCAACTGGTTCTGCAAACTTGTCTTTTCTTGTAAATGATGATGGAACCCTTATCATTCATCCTGATCTGGAACTTATGAATTCCGGGGTAGAAATTAAAGATCATTATCTGGTAAAAAATCTTCCATTTTCAAAAAGTAAGGCCGAGCAGGTAACTTACAAGAATGAAGATGGAATTGAATACATAGGTGCTTATACTAAACTTGATATAGGAAGTTGTGCCGTAATCACAGAAATTCAGACAAAGGTCGTTTTGGAAGCGGTATATGCAACTACCAGGCGAAATATTTACCTTACAATTGCAATCCTTTCTATAGCAATTATGATTGTATGGTTCTTCTCTAAATCTTTGAGTACTCCGCTTAAAGACCTTACTGCCGTTGCCAACGAAATTAATGCCGGTAACTTTGAAACACCTTTGCTTAGCCAGATGAAGGTTAAACGCAAGGATGAAATTGGTGTTTTGGTTCAGTCAACTAAGGCCGAACAGGAAATTTTGAATACCTTTACCAGATTGACCAATAAAGGTGTAACACGTGCTATTGTAACTAAAAAAATTGACTTCCAGCCTCATTTAAAGGATATCACAATCTTCTTCTCGGATATTCGAGGCTTTACTGCAATTTCTGACGGATTTAATAAACGTTTTGGCGAAAAATCTGCCGGTGAAATTATTGGCTTCTTAAACGATTACATGGGCCGTATGGTAAACTGTATTACTATTTCTGGTGGTAATGTTGATAAGTTTGAAGGTGATGCCATTATGGCCTGCTGGGGCGTTTTGCGTGATGACAGCCTGGATTATGAAAAGTGGCCTGATTCAGATCCTAGAAAGGCTAAGTTCAAGGCTATTCACGAAAAGCATGTAAAACAGGATGCAGTAAGTGCGATTATGGCAACAACTGCTATGCGCTATGCTCTGATGGAATACAATAAAAAGGCAGAGGCTTTTACAAAAGCTCACGAAGGGGAACCTAAAGCAAAATATAAGCCTCATATTAGAATTGGTTCTGGTTTGAATTCCGGTCGTGCTACGGTTGGTTTTATGGGTTCTTACGATAAGATGGAATTTACTTCTATTGGTGATGCCGTAAACCTTGCCAGTCGTACAGAATCTTCGAATAAGCCTTGTGGAACTGATATGCTTATTACACAGGATACATATGATTTGCTTAAAAAGGATTTTATTCGTTGTCCTGAAAATAATTACACAATTAAGCCTCAAAATCTTAAATATGAAGTAGTTGTTGAAGTTATTCCGGTAACTTTTGAAGTAAAGGGAAAAGGAAAACAGCACTTTTATGGTGTTGTAAATATGCCTCAATTTGATATAGAAGGCTTTTTTAGAAAAGGGGACCCTCATTTTAAGTTGGACCCTGATTGTGCAAAAGCAATTGGGCCTAAAGGTCCAAAAACTTTGGCAGAAGTTAGAAGCCTTTTAGGTATTCCAACTCCTGACTTTGGAGAAGTGAACTTAGATGCAGAAGAAAGCAAGATTAAGGCTACGTGATATTTTAATAGTTCTAATCTGTACAGGTGTTTGCGTTGCAAGTCTTTACTTTTTCTGGAAAGATTTGAACTCTTCTTCATCTCGCAAAGACAAAGATCAGATTGCTAAAATTGAATTCAAACGCAGGGTTGCTCAGAGAAAGTTTAGTGACCGTGTAGCCTGGGAACGATTACAGCAAAATTCTCCTCTTTATGATTCGGATACAATTCGTACAGCCGAAGGTGCCGCTGCTACAATCACATTTAAAGACGGTACTGTTCTTGAATTACACGAAAACACCATGCTTCAAGTTTCTTATGATGAAACAGAAGGTCTAAAACTTGCTGTAAATGACGGTAATATTGATGTAGATACTACTTCCTCGCTTGATAATAAAAAAGTTTCTCTTGCCATGGAAAACGGTTCTGTGTTTAAGCTTGATTCTGGAAGTAAACTTTCGGCAACAACAAATGCTTCTTCTGGGGATAATAGTTTTAAGCTTCAGTCTGGTAATGCAACTCTTACAAGCACAGATGCAAATGGAAAAGAATCTGCACAACAACTTGTTTCTGGTGAAAGTGTAAAGGTAGATTCAAGCGGCGACCTTAAAAAAGAAGCTCTTACAGTTACAACAATTTCCAGCGAAACAAAACTTTTGGCTTTTAATAACGAAAAATCTATGCCTGTAAAACTTGGCTGGTCTACATCATCTGGATATGAAAAAGAGAGTGTTACAGTTGAAACTTCGCTCTACAAGGATTTTTCAAAGATTAAGAACTCTTACGACATAAAAAATAAAAACGAAATAAATCTTCTTGCTCCTGTAGGAAAACTCTACTGGAGACTTTATCCTTCATCTGACCCTTCTCAGCTTGTTTATGGTCGTATAAGCCTTGAAAGTGTTGCTCCAATTGTTACTGTATCACCTGTTTCGGGTTCAGGTTTTAGCTATATAAGTGATGAAGAATTGCCAAAAGTTTCTTTGAAATGGAGCGGCAATGATTATGCTGACCGTTATAGAATCCTTGTTTCTAAGTCTCAGGATTTGTCTGATCCAATAATTGACAGTGAAGTTAGTCAGCAGGAACTTAGCCTGAAAAATTTAGCTCAGGGTAATTACTACTGGCAGGTAACTCCTTACTACAAGGTGGACTCAATCGGCTATGGAAAGGCCTCAAATTCTTCATCATTCTCGATTACAAAAATAGAAAAAATTCCTGCTCCTAAGCTTACAATTCCCGCTCATATGGGAAAATTAGCATTTAGCGAAATTAGAGAAAGTCCTTTGACCTTCCAGTGGAAGTCTGATTTGCCTAAGGCCGACTATAATTTGAAGGTTGCTAGCGATAAAAGCTTTAAGAATATCGTTTACCAGAGGAATACAAAGGGCACCAGAATTACAGATAATTTTACTTTGGAAAAATTCCCTGTTGGAACTTACTACTGGCAGGTTGTTCGTACATCTCAAATGGAAAGTTCTCCATCTGCATCTGAAGTAAGAGAGTTTAGTGTAGAACGTTTTGTTGCCGGCGAAAATAAATTAATTTACCCACCAGACCACTATACTGTTGAAAAAGAAAAGCTTCTTACTACTGCATTTATGTGGAAACTGGCACCTGAATATGTTCGTGCAAATATTATTTCTATAATACAGATTTCTTCAAATCAGACTTTTGACAAAAATCTAAAAGAATATAAAACAAATGATACTCAGTTAAAAAATATTAACCTTGATAAAGGAACTTACTACTGGCGTCTTGCAGTTCAAAATCCTTTAACTCAGGAATTTATTTATACAAGTCCAAGAGCTTTTGAAGTTTTGAGTCCTTTGCCAAAACCAATGTTTACAGCTCCTGTTCCTGCGTCAACTCTTACTGTATATGGAGAAGGAATTGTTAGATTTGCCTGGACCAAGGTCGAAAAGGCTGATTACTACAAGCTTAAAGTTTATGACAGCAAGAATAAGTTGATAAAGGAAGTCGCTTCTACAAAACAGTTGTCAGCAAATCTTGTTCTTGAACCAAATGCTTACAAGTGTTCTTTACAGGCCTTTAGCGAAGAAAATGAACTTTCTCCACGCCGCTCAAGTCAAACTTCAGAATTAAGCTTTAATGTGCGCGGTCCTGAACCTGTAAAACTTATTTCACCTGCAAATAATGCAAGAATTCCGGGGCTTACAGCTTTAAGAAGTGCAACCGTATTTACCTGGAAGCCTGGAGATAAGGTTTATAAATCTGAATTTGTACTTAGAAAACGCCAGAAAAATGGTTCAATGAAGATTGTTCAGACTCTTCCAAATCCTGGAAGACAAATTAGCCTTAATCGTCTTGATCCAGGAACTTACCAATGGACAATTCGGGCTAGTTCAGCAGATGGAATTCCTTTGGATGCCCTGCAAACTTATACTTTTGTAGTCGCTCAAATTCCTCAGCTGGGGGATGTTACATTAATAAGTCCGGTTCAAAATCAGCTTGTGGATTCAAATTATCTTAAGAATAACAGAAATATTGTTTTTGACTGGTCGGATGTTGCTGGTGCCAGTGACTACCAGTTTACACTTTATCAAAAAAGCCCAGATGGAAGCCTTAAGAAGATTCAGGAAAGAAAGAACTTAATGGTTTCGGAATATAAACTTAAAGATTTATCACTACTCGATATCGGTGATTTTGAGTGGAATGTTACAGCATATAGCCATGCAAGAGATGGTTTTGAAGAACAGAAAAGTAAGGTTGCTACTGGTAACTTCAAAATTGAATTTGATTTGCCTGGCAAAGTTCAAACTATAGATCCAGGAAAGCTTTACGGTGAGTAAAAGAATTGGCTTATTAAACATACTGATTATCCTCTTTTTTATCTTTGCTCCTGAAGCTCTTTTTGGCCAGTCTAAGAATGATTTCAGTCAGGAACTTAAATGGCATTCTGATAATAATGCCATGGAATTTAGGGTTGAAATTAAAAATATGGCAGATGGTAGTAATGAGTTTTTTACAACAAGTAAAAATTCTATTACAGTAAATCTTTCTGCTGGCGATTATGAATACCGTGTTTATGCTTATGACTTGTTGGGTCGTGAATCAAGTGTGAGTGAATGGCGTAAATTTAAGGTTTTAAAGGCCATGGTTCCAAGTGTTTCCGTTCCAAAAAATGTTGAAACTAACGTAAAAAAATCTCAGATAGAAGTTCCTGTCGAAATCTCAAATATTGAGCAGGAAAGTAAAGTTGAATTAATTAATGAAGAAACTAACGAAGTTGTAAAAGGTAGTTTTGAGACAATTGTTGAAGAAGGAAAAACTGTAGCCGCATCTGTAATATTCCCAAATATTGATGAAGGTGACTGGAAACTCCGTGTTACAAATCCAAGTGGTTTGAGTACAGAATCGGATGTTATTAATATTGAAGATAAAGCTAAGCTTCTAGCCCAGGAAAAAGCTAAGGAAGAAGCGGCAAAAGCAGAAGCTAAGGCTGAAGAAAAACGTTTGGCTTTGGAAGAAAAAGAAAGAATAAAGCAGGAAAAGGAAGCTGCCGCTAAAGCAAAAGAAGAAGAAAAAAAGAAGGCAGAAGAAGAAAAACGCAGAATTCAGGAAGAAAAAATAGAAGAACGCAAACGTCAGGCAGAAGAAGTTCGTAAGCGTCAGGAAGAAGCTCAGGAAAGAGCCCGCCAGGCTGCAGAAAAGCAGAAAGAGGAAAACAAGGCAATGACTCAACGTCGTGCAGAACAGAAAGCACTTGCAGAAGAAAGGGCCAAAGAGGTAAAAAAGCGCGAAATAAAAGCTAAAGAAGCCGAAAGAAAGTTCCAGGCGGCTCAGAAGGAATTGGAAAAGGCCCGGGAAGAAGAAGAAAAATTGCTTAGGGCGGAAGAAGAAAGGATTGCAAGGGAGAAGGAAGCTGAAGAAAAGCAAAAAGAAAGATCAGCTAAGTTAAAGGCTTACTTGGAAGCCCCTAAAAAGGATATTTGTATTCAAATTGGAGGGGGTGCGATTAGCCCTATAACTATTAATAACTACTTTAAATTAAGTAATACATCTACTTATAAAATAACACCTGTATTAAAATTGGATTTTACAGCATATCCAATTGCTCTTGGAAAAATACGTTTTGGATTAGGTGCAAGTGCTTATGGCTCTCATATAAAAACAATAGATGATTCTATAAACTTTATTTCATATTACGGAATGTTTAACTTTAACCTGGCTGCACGATTCCCAATTTCCAAAGAAAAACTTTTTATAGGGGCAAAAGCGGGTGGAGGCCTTTCTTCATTCTATATAAATGTTTATTACCCGGATTTCCCTGAAAGACAGAGGGTTTCTGCTCCTTTGTATGGTGCTTTTTGTGTTAATGGAGAACTTTCCTTTATCTTTATGCCTGTCAGCATTGTTGTATGTGAATTAGGTGCAAATTATCAGCATGTATTTATAGAAGGAATGGAGTTTAATACCATAGCAGCCTTCCTTAGTTTAGGAGTTAGATTTTGATGAAACAAAAAAACTTTTTTATGAACTTTATCATGTCAATTTTTATGCTCCTTACTTTATCTTTTACTGGCTGCCAGTGGTCTAATGGGTTTAATGAGGCCTTGATAATTGATACTTCAGCAGAATACAGATTCTTCTATAATAATGACGAAGATGCAGATTTTATTTGTGAATATTATCTGATTGGTTCAAGTATTTATTTTGGTGATATGCCAATGAAAAAAATGGATGGGTATAAAATTGGATATCATGTTTCGGCTTATAATTTTTTACGAGATGCCTATAATTTGAATACAGATTTACCATCTAATATAGAACTTAACGAAGCTGGAAATGTATATTCAATCGATGTAAATGCCCGCCCATATGATTTTTATGCAATCTGGAGCCCTAATGATGATACAAAGTATAGGGTACGTCATTTTAAGCAGACATTGGATTTACAGAACTATGAAGAGGACATATCTTTATCACAAATTTTAACAGGAACAACAGATACTCTAACTAATGCTAGTCCTTTAGAATTGGATGGTTTTACAGCTCAGGAAATAACTCAGGTAAATATTGAACCAGATGGTTCTGCGGTTGTAGATGTTTATTATGATCGAAATTATGTTACTCTTACTATTGATTATAATAATGGTTCTACTCCTTTTACCAGAAGCGGATATTACGGCCATGAGGTTGAAGCGCTTTCAATACCTGATAGAACTGCAAATGGCTTATCCTTTAGGGCATGGAGTTTTCATTATGCTGATGATACTTTCGATACTACTAACGCTGAAACTTTCACTTACCCAGCACAGGATGCAGAAGTATATATCTTGTGGGAAGAAATTCTTTATTCAATTAGTTGGGTTTTAAAATCAAGTAGCAGTATGGCCATAACACCAAGCTGGATTTCTGGTTATGAACCTGCATCTTGTTTTACTTGTAATACAGGTTGTACTTTGCCTACCCAAGATAAAATTGTTTATAGTGGTTATGATTTTGATGGCTGGTATGAGGATTCTTCTTTCACAATTCCTGCAACATCTTGGATATATGGAGAAGTTGGTGATAAAGTTTTATATGCAAAATGGAATCCTATTTCTTATTCAATTACTTACGAAACAAATGGAGGAAGCCTTTCTGGAAGCGAAACTACATCTTTCAATTTGGAAAGTAATGTAATTCTTCCTACTTCATCAGAAATAAGCAGAAGTGGTTATACTTTTGCAGGCTGGTATACAGATTCAAACTTCTCTGGTTCTTCGCTCTTGGGTTGGGCTGCTGGAGAAAAAACTGAGAATGTAAGATTGTATGCAAAATGGGTAACAAGTAGCAGTGTAAAGCCAAGCTATCCAAGTTCCTCAGAGCCTTCTTTTGAAATTACAACTGCAAATTATACAGCAGGAACAGGACTTTCTTATGCTGTAAATTATAGTGGAACAGGGGTAACTTATAGATGGTTCTTGGATGGAGAATTAATAACAGGAGCTAGTACTAATAGTGGCCGTTATACAATTTCTTTATCACCTGGTTTTTATAGTCTGGTAGTTGTAGTAACAGACGGTAGTAACCAGTATTCAAAAGAACGTGTATTCCAAGTTACAAATTAAAATTTATAAAAATCGAAAATTAAGTGTAAAAGAATGAGTGTTTTAATAAATATGGGAAGTTAACAATAATATGTGACGGAAAGTCATGAGCCTGTGAAAAAATCTCTGTAAATTAGACAATACAAAGGTCTTCTATGAAAATTTAAAATTTTTATAGTTATCTTTTTTATTGCATTGTCTATTTCGTGCTCTAATTTTATAAATTTAACTTCTAATATAGAAGATGAAGAAGTGGAATTGGCTGGAGAAACAGAGACTGGTGTTATTACCGCAAAAAATGATAAAGAATCTGTCTATGTCAAACTGAATATACTTGGTTATACAGATTCTATGGAAAATAATTCAAGAACTTTACTTCCTCCTGAAGAAGACGGTTCTTCTGTTTCAAAATATGCACTCTTTGGTTGTTTAAGATCTACCCAGATGAACGATTATGAAGTGTCGTCAGATAAACAGGAGTTGGGTTCTTGGACAGATTATTCTCAAATGACCGCGGATTCTGTAGAAATTATTCCTGGCACCTGGGACTTTTCTTTATTTGCTTATAAAAATGTAAATGGGGAAGATAAGATTTATGCAACTGCTCTTATTGAAAATCAGGAAGTAGGAGGCCAAACTGGTTCACTGGAGCTGGATTTTATTTTTACTTTTGATAATTCAGATTTTAATACTGGTAGTTTGAATGTTACAATAAACGTTCCATATAATCAGGTTACAAGTGCATTAGTAAGCCTGTATACCTATAATGCTTCCAATCAGAAAGTTTTTCAAAATTTAACAAACAGTATATATACTCCAAGTGGCGGTTCAGCAGGAGATAATTCAAGTTTTACAATTTCCGAAAGTGCTATTCCAGTTGGTTATTACTTTTTAAAAGTCGATTTTTATACAAGCTCTACTACTAGCCCAAGTGCAAGCAGGGTACAGTACGTAAAGATTTTAGGTGGTCAGAACACTGGTGGAAATCTTACTTATACCCAATTAAATAATTCTTATTCAATTTTGTATCACGATTCAATTTCTGGTGATACAGAGGAAGTTGTAAATAACAGTATAAATCCTTCATCATATAATAATTCAACTTCTGTAAGCTTGGAGGATGCGTCTTGCCAACACTATGAATTTGGTGGCTGGTATGAAAATGCTGATTTTTCTGGAAGTCCGGTAAGTTCCTGGACTGCAGGTGAAAAAAACGAAAACCTTGTTTTATATGCCAAGTGGACTCCAAAATCATATCCTGTTGTATTCCATGATTGGGCTGCAGGCCAGACTAGTGGAAAAACTTATTCAGGAACTTATGATGGATTTGAAACTTCTGCAACAGCGGCTTCAGGTTACTGTCTTACTTATAAAGCAAGACTTCCGAGCTCAAATTTTGATACTGTGGCAAATCCTCTTATTGATTCTAATACAGTAGAGTTTGTTGGCTGGTTTTCTAATAAGGACTGTACAAGTGCCTCTGCAATTTCTTCTAATGCCAAGGTAAACGATTCTATTCTTACTGATTCAGATGGAGATGGGGAATTAGATACTTTGGATTTGTATGCAAAATGGAATTATTCATATGTATATGTTGATCCTTCTTCTCGTAATACTGATTGGGTTGCAACTGATGAAAATCGAGGCTTTTCTCCTAATCAGGCCCTTTTAACTGTGGAGGAAGCAAAAAAATATTTACAGGGAAATGATAAGGCTAAGTATGTATATTTACTTTCTACCGCAATTTTAGATGGAAGCTCTTCTGTAAATAATCCTTCTGAAATTTCAGATAAGTCTATTTATGGTGATGGTACAAATCCTGTAATTGTTATGAGACATTCTACTTCATTGGATCAACCATTGTTCACTATTACTTCTGCAGGTTCTGCAATCACACTAAAGAATGTAATTATTGATGGTGGAGCAATTTGGGATGAAAACGGAGCTGCCGGTACAAATAGTGGACTAAGAGCTACATCTGTATTAATAAATGCCTTTAATGAAAGCTTTTATACAAAATTGATTTTGGAAGAAAATGTAGTTTTACAGAATAATGACAGAGAATATACTTCGGTCAGAAATTATACTGAAACCGGTAGTGGTATTTTTATTCAAGGTGAACTAACTTCTAATTCTAATACAAATCAAATAAGAACTTGTAGTGGAATTCGCGGTTGTGCTATTCAGCTTTTTAATAATTCAAAACTAAATCTTTATAAAGGAATAATCGGAGGTTTTTCAGCTAAAGATGCTAATTACTCAAAAATGGCTGGTGCAGCTATAAACTGTGATTATGTAACTACTCCATCAAATCCAGGAGCAGAAGTTATTTTAGGCTCTGCAACAAATGCATCAGATGGTTCCGATGTAAAAATTTCGTATAATAAGTGTGAAAGTGATGGTGTTGTTGTTATTTTTGGTTATTCAACACTAAAAGCATATAATATTACAATTTCAAATAATTCTGGTAATAGTTATTGCTCAGGGCTTTATATAATGCATCATTCAGAAGGCGAGGTTTCCGGAAGTTTTATTAAAAATAATGAATTAACTCAATCCATATCCGGCGGAAGTGTTTATGTGGGCTCAGATTCTACTTTAAAAATGAGTGATGTAGAAATATCTTCTAATGTCCATTCAAATGGGCCTGGTGCTGCTATTTATTTGGATCGTACTGACGTAAATGTATATCTTAACAATGTTACCCTTAAAGATAATTCCAGCCCAAGTAGTGGTAGTGATATATATAACTATGGAAATTTATATATTTCTGGAAAAAATAGTCTGGGCGATATATATATGGCAAGTAGTAACGGATATATATATCCTCGTAATTATTATGATTCTACAGGCACTGGCACAAGCTCCATTTCTTCACCTCTGCAAGTGGCAACAGGTTCTTATATGGGAACTATAACTCATGTAGAAGAATCTAATTTTCCAACAAATGACTATGACCCGGCAGATTCTTCTACTTATATCCAGGTTCTGAACGAAACAACTGCCGGTGATATGAGTGGTTTGACCTCTTTATTTAAATTGAATGTTTCTACCCATAAAATTAATTCTGAGGGACGAATTATTTCTAGAAGTTCAAATTATAACAATAATATTACAGATCCTAGTACAACTCAGCTTTATTTTGGTATAAGTTCTGCTACAGTATCTTCATCTGCCAATCAGCCAGAGCTTACAATTACTGCTTATAGTGATTCAACAAAAACACTTGAGGCTACATCAGCAAGTTCCTGGTGGTGTACTTTGCTTTACAATGGGCTTACCAATACAGGTGCTGAGTTAAATGATGTTGGTACAAATGGAGCTCAAAAGTCTATCCATTTTTATACAGACAATATTAATTTCCAGCCAGGATCTTATATACTAACTGTGGGTGCAAGCATAAATGGTACTGCATATAGTGACAGTTTTACAATAACGGTTAATTAGTTAGGAGGAAAAATAAAATGATAAAGAAACGAAACTTTTTTCAGGCTATACTTTTGACTTTTTTACTGATACTTCCTTTCTTTTCTTGTGCAAACTTTATCAATTCTTTTGATGGAAATTTGAGTAATCAGATTCCTGAAACACCTGAAAATGAGCAAATTGAAAACCAAAATGGTGAAGGTAAGAGCACTGGTTCTGGTAATTCTGGTTCGGGCATTACTTATTGTGTTTCTGGCTCCGTAGGGACAAGGGGAGCTCTTCCAAATGAAATGGATGCAGCAATTAATTCGAGTGATGAAAGTGACGATGGAGTTTCTAGATCTGCTATTACAGATTTTCCAAGTACATTTATGTATATTGTAAGCCTTTCCAAGGATGGCAGCTTAATTGAAAGTACTCAAGCATCTACGAGTAAGGCTTTTTCTTTTATTATTGAAGAAGGTGGAGTCTACACTTTTTCCGCTTCTATTTATAATGCAAGTACACAAAGTGAATGTGTTGATTCAAACAAGCTTTTTTACGGCGAAACCGATTTTAATATAAATCAGGATAATTCTGAATTACAAATTGAAACTACAGCATATAGTTCTTCAAGTGCGAGAGGTTCAATTTTACTTCCTATATCAATTGATAGTGGGACAGGCGATACAGCAATTACCCAGTACAGTTACACTCTTACAAAACAGGGCGATACTTCATCTGAAGTTCTTGTTGATAAAACTTCAATTGCTTCTAATAGCTTTACAATTAATCATGAAGATATTCCAGTAGGCGTTTATACACTTAATCTCTCTTTTTTCAATTCAAAGGATACACTCGTTTTGAAATATGTGGATAAAGTAAATGTATTTAATTCAATGACTACAAATAAATGGATTGCTTCATCTACATCACCATATATAAATGAGAGTGGAAGTTTTATTGTTCCTACTACGGCGGTTACCATTTTTAATCAAGATCAGTTTTACGTAGATCCTGATGCAGCAAGTAGTGGAACTTATGGTTCTATGTTTGATCCTTTTAAAACAATTGATGAAGCTTATGCCTTAATCACTGCTTACCAGCGTACAAGTGCCACAATTTTAATAAAAGCAGGAAGTACTTCAACAGTTTCAAATACAATTTCTCCAAATGAAACTCTTAAAACTCTTACTGTAATGACCTATGGAAATTCAAATGAAACTTCCATAGAAAATAATGCCTCATTAAGCAAATCAAGTTCTTCTAGTATAGATTCAATTTTTGCCCTGTATTCTGGATCCGCAATAGGGAAGGACCTGGAGCTTTATTTATATAATTTAAATATTTCGTGTGATGAAACATGTTCAGTCTTGTATTGTTCAGATACTGATAATACCTGTTGTGTATTTTTAAATTATTGTTCTATATCATCTACCGCTTCAGCTCCTACATCGGTCCGAAGTCCCTTAATGTTTTATTCAGGACAGGCCAATATTGAAAATTGTGAGATAAGTGGTCAAAACTATGGCAAAGGTCTTATTTATTTTTGTCAAACTTCTTACGCCGTAACTATTTGTATTTTAAATTCTAGTATTCATGGAAATACAGCTAATAATTGTTCAGCACTTTATGTTGATAATAAATTTAGTGCCAATTCGGTTAAAAAAGGTGTTTCTTTGGAAATTGATTCCAGTACAATCAGTGACTCCTATTATGGGTTGTACATAAGTACTCAGGAATTTTTAAGCGGATCTACTATGGAAGTTATTAGTATTAAAAATACTCATTTTACAGATTTAATTAGTAATTCCATTTACACTGATTATGATATTAAATTTGCGGACACAAACTATTTTACTAATACAGATTCGTCTTCTCTGGAAAATTCGGCTATTTATTTGAATTGGCATGAAAGTTTTAATCCTGTTTTAGATATTGAATCAGCTACTGCTTTTAATGGAGCTTCAGTTTATCTTACCCTTCCAGATGATGCTTACCAGGAAAATAATCAACTTATAACAGGAACGGCACTTTCTTCTGTATATTCTTCAATACAAATGGTTAATTCTGGATGGGTTTTGAATTCTCTTGGAAAACTCATTCCTAATTGAAATATATTATTGACTAAGGATTGGCAAATTTGATATTATTATTTACCCGTTAGAGGATTTTTGACTGCTCATCTAAAATCCTTGGTGATATCCGAATCAGATGCAAAGATTTAGAAATCACAGATAAACTTTTATTTTTAGTAAGGTATATCATGGAAACTATTTTCGTTAAAGAACACGAACAGGCTCGCAAATGGTACGTTATTGATGCAGCCGGAAAACCATTAGGACGTGTTGCTGCTAAAGCTGCTGCAATTGCTCGCGGAAAGAATAAGGCAACATATACAAAGAACCAGTTGATGGGTGATTTTGTTGTAATCATCAATGCAGATAAAGCTGCTGTTACTGGTGGAAAAGAAAAGAAGAAGATTTATTATCATCACACAGGATTCGTTGGTGGACTTCGTGCTCACACATATGAAAAATTGTTGGAAAAACATCCAACACAGCCAATGGAAATTGCTGTAGCTGGTATGCTTCCACACGGACGTCTTGGTCGCAAGATGATGGATTGTGTAAAGATTTACGCTGGTGCTGAACATCCACATGCTGCTCAGAACCCACAGCCAGTTGAACTTTAATTTACGGGAGTTAAGAAATGGTAAAGAATATTGCTATTGGAACAGGAAGAAGAAAGACTGCTGTAGCTCGCGTATTCGTTCGCGATGGCTCAGGTAAAATCGTTGTAAACGGTAAAGACGTAAAAGATTACTTTGTAACAGAAGAACAGATTCAGGTTGTTCAGCAGCCTTTATTAGTTACATCTATGGGTAACAAATATGATATCCTTATCAATGTAACTGGTGGTGGTATGAACGGTCAGGCAGCTGCTTGTTTGCATGGTATTTCACGTGCATTAGTTCAGATTGATCCAGATGCTCGCACATCTCTTAAATCTAACGGATACCTCACACGTGATCCACGTATGGTTGAACGTAAGAAGTACGGTCAGAAAGGTGCTCGTAGAAGATTCCAGTTCTCTAAACGTTAGTTTTCAGTTTTGGTTAGACAAAAGGCTGTCCAATTTGGGCAGTCTTTTTTTTGTTTTAAAAAAAATTAATTCATATTATATTTATAATTATGGTAATTCGTTCAATAGCTCCAACTTCCTATTCGGGTATGTATAAAATTGTTCCCCAGGAAGGTGCAGCTTTTTTTATTCGTCCTGAATATTTAGTTTCTCTAGATTTTGATTCAATTCAATCGGAAGTTGAAATGAATGAAGATGAAACAAACGAATTATTGGATGCAGGTTTTACTGCGGTGGTAGAACTTAAGGCTGTTGATTACCTTGCAAGGGCCGAGCAAAGCCGTTTTGGCCTAACAAGAAAACTTCTTCAAAAAAAATATGATAAAAAATACATTGATAAAGCTCTGACTTTTTTAGAAAGCAAGAATTATCTTAGTGACCAGAGATATGCTATTGCCTGGCTGCATACCCGAAGAATTAACCACTGTGAAGGCAGGGTAAAATTAATTGCTGAATTACAGAATCGTGGAATAGATAAAGAAACAGCCCAGAAGGCGGTGAATGAGTTTTTTGAAGAATACAATGAAGAGGAAATCTGTTTAAAAGCCTGTAATAAGTATATAAAAAATGGCAAAGATGGAGATAAACTTATTACATCACTTTTGAATGCAGGTTTTTCTTATAAAATGATAAAACAGGTTATGGAAAACAATTGCATATATAAGTGAAAAAACAGGAAGATAAGTAAATTTATTAAAATAGCAGGTAATGGACATAAGTACTCCAATCACTGTGATTAAAGTACTTATGAATTTTGCCATTATATAGAGTTGCTTTTCTCTTAATTAACTATAGATATGAATTAGTTTTGCCTGAAAGTCACCCCAGTCTCGTTTTATTCCAATACCTGCATTCATAATTGTGGAACCAGATAATGTAATTTCAGGGAAGTCTGCCTGATTTTCGTCAGGGAAACTTACTGTATATTTTTTGTCTGGATCCAGGCCATGCAGTTTAATAAAACGTGTTTTGAAATTTGGGTGATTAAGAACCTGAACAAAAGTTACAAGTGCTTCTTTTTTATCTTTTGAAACAGACATCCAGCAATCATACTCATGGTTCTGGCTAAAACTTGCAATTCTCCAGTAGTCTCCATTACGTACTAAATCACTGTATTTTTTGTAGAGTTCAACCTGATGAGGAATTAAACTACGGTCCTCTGGAGAAAGCTTTGTAATATCAAGTTCATAACCGAATGTTCCAGAAAGGGCAACGTAACCGCGAGTTTTGAAAGGAGTAACTCTTCCAACGGCATGGTTAGGACATACAGATACATGTGCTCCCATTGTAGAAAGAGGATATACAAGGGCAGTTCCTTCCTGAATGGAAAGTCTTTCAATGGCGTCTGTATCATCGGAACACCATATCTGTGGTGAGTAGTAGAACATACCAGGGTCAAAACGGGCTCCACCACCTGAACAGTTTTCCAAAAGCAGTTTAGGGAAGTCTGTAACAAGTCTTTCCTGCATGCGGTAAAGGGCAAGTACATAACGGTGATAGTATTCTCCCATCTGGTCAGAAGCAAGTTTAGAACTTCCAATATCAGAAAGCTGGCGGTTCATATCCCATTTTACATATTCAATATTTGCAGAACGAAGGATTTTTGCTACAGATTCGTAGGCATAATCTTCGGCTTCCTTACGGGTAATATCAAGTACATACTGCTGGCGGCTCATACCTGGTTCTCTGCCTGGAATCTGGATTGCCCAGTCTGTATGAGCTTTGTATAAATCTGAATCTGGAGAAATCATTTCTGGCTCAAACCAGATTCCAAATTTCATTCCAAGCTTGTTTACTTCATCTACCAGGTGTTTAAGTCCACCCTTAATTTTTTCTTCATTTACAACCCAGTCTCCCAAAGAACAGTTGTCTGAATTGCGTTTTCCAAACCATCCATCATCCATTACAAGCATTTCAATGCCGTCTTTAGAAGCTTCGCGGGCAATGTCCAAAAGTTTTTCTGTGTCAAAATTAAAGTAAGTTGCTTCCCAGTTATTAATGAGGATAGGACGCATGGCTTTTTTATATGGACTGCGGATTAAGTGTTCGCGGTAAAGGTCATGGTAAATGTGACTCATTCCGTTTAAACCTTTATCAGAATATACCAGAACAGCCTGAGGGGTATCAAAAGTTTCGCCAGGGTTGAGTTTCCAACAGAAGTTTTCTGGATTAATTCCCATTACAAGACGAATAGATTCAAACTGATTAAGCTGACAGTCGGCTACAAAGTTTCCGCTATAAATAAAGTTCATTGCATATACAGAGCCTTTGTTCTGGTCGGTATTATGGTCTATAAGTGCAATAAATGGGTGTTCCTGATGGCTTGTTTCGCCACGCATTGAAAGTACGCCCTGTTTTCCGTGGTGAACCGGATGGCGGTCAATGTGGCGTTCGCGAGCCCAGGAACCGTGCAGGGTGATTACATCAAAATCTTCGTTATCAATGTCAAAAGAGGCTGAAAGTGCTTTTTTAATGTAAACAGACTCTTTTGCCTTTGAAATAATTCTTGTTGAACGGATAATGGCATCGCTGTCGTCAAAAATGGTGTATATAAGATGAACTTCTATGCCAAGAACTGGGTCTTCGGTAGTAATTTCCAGGCTTTGTCCATTTTTTCCAAATACAGATGGGAGTCCTGGAAGAGTTTGTGTTCCATCGCAAATTTTGTAAGATTTATATTTAAGCTCAACACCATTGTTTCCGTTTGAGTTTGTAATTGCAAGTGCGGATTCGCGGAAATCACCCATGCCGTCGGTTGGGAGTTCCTGTGGCAAAAAATCCAGAAGTGTATGTTTTTCGCGAAAAACTTCTCCATCACTCATAAAATATTCTGACTGTCTCATAAGATATGAGATGTCGTCGTCGGCAATTTTTTTACCGTAGTAAGAATGTCCAAGATAGCCTTTTTTTGCAACTGTAATGCAGTATGTTGAATTCAGAGTATCCAGGCGAAATGTCTGGGTCTCTTCGTTAAATTTAATCATTTTTTAAAATCCTCCAGTTTATAAATTATAACATATTTGGATATAAAGAAATGAATGAAAATATTTGGGTATTGTATGTTTTAATTTCATCTATCACCCAATTAGAAAGCTGCTTCCGTGAATGTGTTCCGGTGAGATTGCGGACTGGACGTAAGAGGAATTGCACTGCACTTTTGCTTAAGGAACTTTACATCATTACCTTGAAAAAAGTGGTTTAATTCACCACAATACTGAATATGAAACCATACACACATAAAATAAATTATTATGAAACAGACAAAATGGGTATTACACATCACTCAAATTATATCCGTTTTATGGAAGAGGCTCGTATTTACTTTCTGGAGCAGATTGGTTGGGGCTTTGAAAAACTTGAGGCCGAAGGAATTGGCTCTCCTGTAATTAGTCTTACTGCAAATTACAAAAAGACTACAAAATTTCCTGATGTTATTTCGATTGAAATTTATATAGAAAAACTTTCTGCTTTTAAGCTTACTTTTGGTTATGTTTTTAAGCATGAGGATGACGTTGTATTCACCGGAACTAGCTCTCACTGCTTCCTTGATTCTGAAGGCCGTCCTGTTATGCTTGAAAAACGTTATCCTGAAATGTATGCAAGCTTTAAGGAATATCTGAAAGAAGAGAAATAAACTCATGGGAAGAGAAATAGAAGTTAAAGTTCCTTTGTCAGATAAAGAATACCAGAGGCTCTACAATCTTTTTTTTAATAAAAATGAAGAGATTTTCGGATTGACCATTTTAAAAGCCATGCCTTCCATCATCATAAAAAAAGATGAGTATTGGTCAAGGTATGACAGCAGGGAAGAGAGGAAGGCTAATAATGAAGCTCAAGTTATTCGTATAAGAAGTGAAGAGTTTGATGGTCAGTCTAAGGCTTTTTTTACAATTAAGCACAAGGTTTACCAAAACGGAATAGAGCTTAATAAGGAAGATGAAACTTTTGTTGAGGACCCAGAGGTTCTTCGGGAGTTTTTTGTCGAAGCAGGCTATCACAAATGGTTTGAAAAAGTCAAAAAATCTTGTGGAGCATTTTGCAATTCTTCTGTTTTACCTGGAGTTGAATTTCATGTGGAAGTAGAAGAGGTAAATGGTCTTCCTTACGTAGAAATTGAAGTAACCCAGGATGATGGAGATGCTGATAAAATTAAGCAGGGGCTGAATGACCTTGTAAAACAGTTAGGCCTGAATTCCGAAAAAAGAGATATCCGTTCCTGGGTAGAAATTATTCAAGAAAAAAAGGACTGATACTTGGAAAAGTAATCAGTCCTTAAAAAATATCATCTAAAATCCAGGTTTCATACTAAGCTCAAAAGTTTCATCACTAAACTCCTGCCACCTATAACCTATAACCTGGCACCTAAAACCTAGAATCTACCTTCGTCCTTGTCCCAGTAGCCTAATTCATTGTGGGCTAAGATGAATTTAACACATTCGTCTACTGTTGTGAAACAAAGTCCTACTACTGTATCTGCACAGCCGTAGTAGATTGCAATTTTTCCGTCTTTTTCGTCAGTCAAAGCTGCAACTGGGAAACAAACGTTATCTACGAAACCTGTTGTTTCATATGGCTGTTCTGGAGTGAGCATGTAGTCACCGCAGCGGTATTTTACGATAGAAGGTTTGTCGTGATCTAGGATTGCTGCTGAGAATGAATATACAAATCCATTACAAGTTGTTGCTACACCGTGGTAGAACATGAGCCATCCCTGTTCTTTCTTTCCTTCTGGATTTTCGAATTCAATTTCGATTGGAGCAGGACCACATCCGATCTTAACTCCCTGCCACCAGCCCTGTCCGCCTTTCTGCATAACTAGTCTATGTTCTCCCCAGTATTTCATATCTGGAGACTGTGAAAGAAGAATATCACCAAATGGTGTGTGGCCTGAATCTGATGGACGAGAAAGCATTACAAACTTTCCATCAATTTTTTTTGGGAAGAGTACAGCGTTGCGGTTGAATGGGAGGAAAGGATTTTCAAGACGTGTAAAATCTTTGAAATCTTTTGTAGTTGCAACACCAATAGAAGCACCGTCAAAATCTCCACACCAGAGGATATAGTATGTATCGTCAATTTTTACACAACGTGGGTCATAAGCATAGAATGGATCATGTGGAGTTCCATCTGGATCGTGCATATGAATCTTTTCACGCTGGAAATCCCAGTGGATACCATCATCTGAATCGCCAATATAAAGGAATGGACGAGCAGATGTGTCTTCTGAACGGAAAACACCCTTGAATTTTCCCTGCCATGGAATTACTGCAGAGTTATAAATACGGCCCATACCTGGGAATGGATTGCGTCCAATTACTGGATTTGCGTCATAGCGCCAGATTGGAAGCCAGCAATCTGCAGGTTTGTCCTGCCATGGAATATTTGGTAAATTACCACCACTGATGATCTTTGACATAGAATTAATCTCCTGATTATCTGAATTATACCTCTAGATTAATTTACATAAATGCAATTGTCAAGAAAATTTACTTAAAAAAATTAGGTAAAAATACTTAAAAAATATGCTAAAAATTTCATTTTTTTAATAAATCAATGCTTTTCCCGATGATTAGATGAAAGTTCTTGTGTTAGAATAAAATTATGAAAGCATACAAATTATCTGAAATATCTAATAAACGCATTCTTGGTCGTAATGTGCAGGATGCTGGTAAAAATGATAGGCCTTTAGCTCTTTTCTGGGCAGCATCTGCACTGGAAGTGAATGTAAAGGCTAAAGAAGTATGGGCTGAGTTTTCTTCCTTATATGATGATTTTGAACCTTGGGTTTCTGTTTATATAAACGGTTCTCCTGTATCACGTTTTATGGTTGAAAAAGATAAGCCTGTATGGGTTTGTCTGGCCCGTGGTCTTAATCCTCAGAAAGAAAACCTTATTACTATTTATAAAGATACCCAGCCAATGAGTGGGGAGGCGCATCATTCGCTCTTTATCCATAGTTTAGGTTTAGATGAGGAGGGGCTTTTCTGTCCTTTAAAGGAACGCAAACTTAAGCTGGAAGTTATTGGTGATTCTATAACCAGTGGAGAAGGTCTTTTTGGTGGTCCAGATGAAATGGAATGGATTACCCAGTGGTTTGCCGGAAGTCGTGCCTACGGAGCTCAACTTGCCAGAGAACTGGATGCAGATCTTTGTAATGTTTCTCAGTGTGGCTGGGGCCTTTGCTGGGGTTGGGATGGAAATCATAATAGTAGAATTCCACCTCATTATGAAAAGGTTTGCAGTGTAATGTGGGGCGACTACCAGGAAAAACTTGGTACACATCAGGATTACGATTTTGAAGGTGGTTCTGATATTGTCGTTGTAAATCTAGGAACTAATGATAATGGAGCTTTTTTTCAGCCTGCATGGAAAGATCCTGAATCTGGAAAGGAATACAAACTTACTATAGACGAAAAACAGCTTGCTTCTAAAGAAGATGGTCAGAAAATTGTTGATGGGGCAAAGGATTTTCTTAAGGTAATTAGAAAGAATAATCCTAAGGCTAAGATTATCTGGGTTTGGGGTATGATTAAGCTTGTTGCTGTGCCTCCATATATTGCACAGGGAATTGAAGAATACAAAAAGGAATCTGGAGACAGTCAGGTTTATTCTTTGGAACTAGATTCTATGGAAGATGTTGAAAAGACTGCTGAAGATAAGGGATCTAGAGGGCATCCAGGTCCAAAGGTTCATGCACTTGCGGCAAAAAAAATTGCTTCTTTTATAAAAAATCTATAGGGGTTTTGTATGTGTAAAAGTGGAGAAATAAGAATACAGAATGTTCTTGCTAAAATCAGACGTGGAGAATCTGTTACTATTGCAACTCTTGGTGGTTCAATTACTACTGGCTATTGTTCAAATCCTATTGGCGAAAAGAGTTGGGCTGCTCAGACTAAAAATTGGTTCGAAAATATTGCAAAAAAATCTGGTGCCAAAATAAATTTCTTAAATGAAGGTGTAAGTGGAACTGATTCGGCTTTTGCAGTAGCTCGTGTTCAGGATCATATTATCAAAAATAAGGCTGATTTAGTTGTACTTGAATTTTCGGTAAATGATCTTTGGCTTGAAGCAGCAATTCGTAATAAAACTTATGAAGGTGTAATTCGTCAGATTATGAATAATTCTGAAACTGCGATTTTAGCTCTCTTTATCAATATTAAGTGTGATGATAGTGGAGTGGAATTGCCAAGTCAGCAGAAGGAACAGCAGCCTATTTGTGATTACTACCAGATTCCTTTTGTAAGCTGGAAGGATGAAGTTTTGGCAGTAGGTTCGGCTGCCGATTTTGAAGCTTTTTATGATGCTCCAGAAACTGTTCACCCTAATAATACTGGTCATGCATCGATAGCAGGATTTATATGTAAAAAACTTCAGGGCTATTGGGATGAACTTCCAGCAGATAAAGAAATTCCTGCTCCTAATCATACTTTGCCTGCTCCAAAAGAAAGCGATAAGTTTGAATTTGTTGAGTATTACCACAAGGATAATATAAAGCCTGCTTCAAATGATGGTTGGGAAATTGGTGGTACTCCAGAACATGATGACTGGATTGTTCGTGGTAATGTTCGTCAGGGCTGGCAGACTAATAAGGCTGATGGAGAAATTACTTTTGAAGTTGAAGGGTCTGTAATTGGTGTAACTTATTGCGAAAGTGATCAGTACAAAAATGCCTCTGCTTGGGTAAGCAGTCCAGACGGTAAAAACTCTGATAAAATATGTTTGAATTGTTATTCTGAAATAAGAAAAGGTTATTATGGTTGGGCTTATAAAACTTTAGTTTCTGGAGATAAGGTTCAAAAGTATATACTTCATGTAAAAGCTAGTGACCTTTCAGATAAAGATAAAGAAGGAAAATTCTGTAATATAACAGGAATTATTGTCTCTAAAAAATAGTAAATAATTTACAAAGTTTTTACAGAGTTTCTAATAATAAGGTTGCCGCTTACAAGGTGGCGACCTTTTATATAGCTTTCACCCTTTATTTTATTTATGATTAAGTCAGCTGCAACTTTTGCAGAATCTTCTGGTTTAATCATAACTGTTGTTAATTCAACCGATGAACGTCCCTGTGGAAGATAGTTATCAAATCCTGTTACTGAAATGTCTTGAGGAACTTTAAAGCCCTTGCTTTCAAGCTGAGAAATAACAATGGCGGCGGTTTCATCACAGTTACAGATAAAAGCACTTGGCATATTATCATAAGGGAGTTTTATTTCTATACGTCTGCCTTTGGAATCTCGGTCATCTATAATTTCGTTAAAATCTGTAGAAATGCCATTTTCGTGCATTGCTTTTAAAAAGCCCATGTAACGGTCAGAAATAGATGTTGTGGAACCAAAATTTCCTACAAAGCGGAGTTTTTTGTGTCCCTGAGAAATTACATAGTTTGTAAGCTGATATGAGCAGTAATAGTCATCATCAGAAACTGAGTCTAGATGAAGTTTGTTTGTATAAAAATCCATGAGGATGAAGTTATCGTAGTGAGATTTTATGAGATCCAGATAAGTGTCGTTGGTTTGTCCTAAAATAATCATTCCATCTACTTTCTGATCTTGAATCATTCTAGGCATAGTAAGTTTTGTTTCGTCTTCATCAGAAAGTAATTCCATAATGGAATAATAGTTTCGGCTTAACAGTTCTTTGGAAAGGAAATTGAACAAATACCAGTAGAAAGAAAAGTCGTTGGAAAAGAAGCGGGCAGGGATAAGAATTCCAATATTTCCCGTAACTTGATCGGAGTTAGAATTTGCATTTGTCTTTTTAACTTTATAGCCCATTTCTTCGGCCATATCTTTAATTTGTTTTCTTAAATCATCTCCTACACCGTCTTTGTTGGCAAGTGCTTTTGAGACGGTGACAGTACTAATGTTTAGCTTTTCTGCAATATCTGATAATCTAACCTTTTTTTTCTTATCCATAGATTAAAAGTATACTTATATTTAGGTAAAAAAACAATTAATTTTTATACTAGATTATAGAAGGTTTTTCTCCTAAAACACTTGCAAAATAACCGCTGGAAGATATTGGTTCTCCACCGTTTGTCAGGTGATTTGTGTCTCCTAGTCTTTCTACTCTGAACCAGGCCTGGCCGCCAAGTCTTTCTTCTGAATTCAAAATGGTGATGGAGGTTGGGGCAACATAAAAGCCCTGCCAGAGCTGCATTGGAGAAAGGGAAGTAAGATGAGAAATGATTGCGAACATTACTCCCAGGTGGCAGAAAAATACTAGGGTTTTATCTTCGTTGTAGTCATTTTTTACAGAGGTCAGGTGATATTCTGGAATTGGATCTGCCCAGTTGCGGTTTGGAACAGGATTTTCTACATCGTAAAAACCTTTTTTGTTTCTGATGTAACCGTATTCTGCAAGAAGACCATCAATTCCGTTGCACATTTCTTTGTATTTTTCTTTTATTTCAGAATTTTTGAAGAGTTTTGAGTTGAGCCATTTATCTTTATCAAAAAAATCCGGGTGACTGAGGTAGTAATCTGGAAGAAGGTCCCAGGCTATTCTTTTTTTGCCAACCTGACTCTTATCTGGATAGTCTTTTGGAACTGTAATTTGATAATAAAATTCCTGGAGCCATGGAAATTCTTTTGCAGTGCGTCCCAGTTTTTCAAGGGCAGGAGCTCCTGTTGCTTTTGCACGTCCTAAAGGGGAGGTGAAAAAGTCTGTTACATTATCCCATTTGCAAATTCTTTCTGTAAGCAGGGCTACTTCTTTTTTGCCTTTTTCAGTAAGATTGTCGATTGAATAATCAGGATCTCCGTGTCGGATAAAAATAAGACGCATTTCTACGGCTCCAAAAAGCTTTATTTTACGAATTCTTTTTTAAGGAAGTCTAAATCAAGTTCTGGATAGAGAACGTGTGCACCCAAAAGTTTGTTTACACGAACTCTTGCTTCTTCCTGAACTTTTGGATCAAGGTCAATTTTACCTTTTGCAGGTTTTCCTTCTTTTGTAAGGCCAGGTTTTGTTCCCTTTAATACAAAGTCGATGATATCTGCAACTTCTTTCATGTCAGCTTCGTTCATGCCAAGTGTTGTAAGGCCTGGAGTACCAATACGAATTCCAGATGTCCACCATGCACCGTTTTTATCGTATGGAAGGGCATTTGCATTTGCAGTTACACCACACTGGAAGAGAGCTGCTTCTGCCTGTTTTCCTGTAAGACCGTAAACTGTAACATCAACCAGCATAAGGTGATTGTCTGTTCCGCCTGTCTGGAGTGGCATTCCGTGTGCTTTACAGCCTTCTGCAAGAGCCTGAGCATTTTTTACAACCTGATGTGCCCATGCCTGATATTCTGGAGTACGTGCCTCTTTGAATGCGATTGCCTTTGCAGCCATAATGTGACCAAGAGGACCACCCAAAACCATTGGACATCCCTTGTTTACGTAGTCAGCAAATTCTTTTTTACAAAGAATCATAGCACCACGTGGTCCGCGGAGAGTTTTGTGTGTTGTTGTAGTTACTACATCTGCCCATTTTACTGGATCGTAATCGCCTTCAAAAACTTTTCCTGCTACAAGACCTGCAAAGTGAGCCATATCTACCATTAATACTGCTCCACATTTGTCTGCAATTTCGCGGAAACGTTTGAAATTAATCTTTCTTGGGTATGCTGAGTATCCTGTTAAGAGGATAAGAGGTTTTACTTCCATTGCCTGTTTTTCGATTGCGTCATAATCAAGTAAACCTGTTTCTTTATCAACTCCGTATGGATGACTTTCGAACATGCGGGCAGAAACGTTCATTTTGTAACCGTGAGTAAGGTGTCCACCACAAGAGTAGTCCAGTCCCATAAGTTTCTGGTTTCCAAAACGTTTGCGTAACATATCGAACTGTTCTGCTGTAAGGTCGTTCAAAGATTTTACGCCAAGTTCTTCCAAAGTTGGAGTTTCAACTTTTGCAGAAAGAATTGCCCAGTAAGCAACTAAGTTTGTATCAGCACCTGAGTGTGGCTGAACATAAGCGTAATCTGCTCCAAAGAGAGCTTCTGCTTCGTGAGCGGCAATGTTTTCTACAGTATCAATGTTTACACATCCACCATAGTAACGGTGTTCTGGATATCCTTCTGCGTATTTGTCTGTAAGAAGGTTTCCCATAGCTGCCTGAACATTCAATGAACAATAGTTTTCTGATGCAACCAGTTTAAGATGACTGCGCTGGTTTTCAATTTCATTTACGATTGCTGCTGCAATATCAGGACCAACAGCGGCAACCTGCTGAAGATTTGCAACATAAGAACACATTGCAGCAGTTGGTTTTCCGCCGCAAGATGCAAGATAATTTTCCAATGGAGTAGCCATATATTTACCTCGAGAGATTAAATTATACTTCAATATTTTAGTGATTTTTCAGAGATTATGGAATAGGTTGTTTAGGTGTTAGGTTTTAGGTGCTAGGTGTTAGGTGATAGGTTTTAGGTGATAGGTTTTAGGTGATAGGTTTTAGGTGATAGGTTCTAGGTTTTAGGTGATAGTGGGGGGAGGAAGCAGGGTAAACGCATTATAAACGCTTTTCCGTAATGTTTGCGCGAAGGAGCGGGGCGTGGTTCAAAAACACTCTTTTTGTGGCTGCTGCGAAGCGGCAGTTCAATAGTTTCTATACCACAAAAAGCGTGTAGCGCATTATTGCGCGGTTTTGAATCACGCAACCGTGACTGGGAGCCAAAAAATCGGGATTTTTGTTTATAATGCGTTTGCGCTGGGGGAGGAAGTCTGCTTAGAGATGGTTTTTCTTTTTTTGAACGCTGGACAACTTTATCTTAATAATTTTGACGGACTTGTAAGTTATACTTATAATTAAATTATGTATCAGATTCCTCCATCATTTAAGGATTTTATAGCTCCAGATTGCAACAGGCTTGCTTTTATTCAAAAGATTTTGAATGATTTTAATCTTGATGCACCTGTTTTGCAGATGGAGGGGAAAAATCATATTTATGTAAAATTTCCTCAGAGCCAGTACAATCCTCAGTTTCGCATAAAAACTGTAATTGCCCATTATGACCGAATTGGAATTGGAGCAAATGATAACTCTGCTGCAGTTTTTTCTTTAATGCAGTGGGCGGGTTATCTTAATCAGACATTTGCAAAAGGTGGCCTCCATAATATTCGTTTAATTTTTACAGATGGAGAAGAACTAGGTTCTGGAGGTCTTGCAGAGCAGGGGGCCTTCCCTTTAGCTCAGGTTTTTCGAAAACTTGGACTTACAAATGATGATATTTACGTTTTTGACTGTATGGGGCGGGGGGATGTTCCAGTTTTGACGCAAACACGTTTACCAAAAGGCATTTCTTCAAAATTCGTAAAAGATTTTAATGCTTTAGAAAGTCGTGCTCAGAATTTGATTCGAACGGCAGGTGGTGGAAAATGGTTTTGCCTGCCTTGTAATTATTCAGATAATGCAAGTTTTATTGCAAATGGTATTCCTGCTGTTGCAATCACAATTCTTCCGTCAGAAGATGTTTCTCTTGCTCTTGCCGGCGGACAACCCGAAACTTGGAAAAAATTCCATACCCCTGATGATAATTTTGAAAGTCTGACTCCACAGGCGTTTGATTTAACTTTTAGAATTCTTAATCAACTTGCTATGCAAAAAACATTAGTTTAGAAGGTTTTAGTACACTTTTGTGAGATTAAATAAGTTTGTTTCTAAGGGTGGCAAGTCTTGACTTTATATTTATCCCATAATAAAATTTAATAATTTTAAAATTGGGTGGGAAAAATGGCAGAAAAATCTTCTAAAGCTACAGCAAAGCCTGCAGCTGCTAAATCATCATCAACAAATTCAAAAACTACAGCAAAAGCACCTGTAAAAACTGCTGCTAAAACTACTGCTGCAAAATCAACTGCAAAGACTTCCGCAAAAGCTACTGTTAAGACTACTGTTAAAGCTACAGGAAAAACTGCAAAAACTAATGCTGCAAAAACTAGTGTAGAAAAAGCTAGTGTTTCTGAAAAGACTGCTACAAAAACTGCTGTAAGTAAAACAAAGGCTACTGCCAAGCCTGCTGCTCAAACTGTAAAAACTCCAGCTGCACAAAATGTTGTTTATGACGAAAACTCTATTCAGCATCTGGAAGGTTTGGAACATATCCGTCTTCGCCCAGGTATGTATATTGGTTCTCTTGGAGATGGTTCAAACGAAAATGATGGTATTTATATCCTTTTTAAGGAAGGAATTGATAACTCTGTAGATGAATTTTCTCAGGGGTATGGTAAAAAAATTGATATTGAAATAAAAGAAGGTCGTGTAAAAATTCGTGACTATGGTCGTGGAATTCCTCTTGGAGCTCTGGAAGACTGTGTTGCAAATGTAAATACAGGTGCTAAATATAATAATTCTGTTTTTAAACAGGCAATTGGAATGAATGGTGTTGGTATTAAAGCAACCAATGCTCTTTCATCATACTTCCGTGCCGCATCAATTCGTGACGGTAAAATGGCCGTTGTTGAATATTCAAAAGGAAATAAAGTTTCTTCCAAAACTGGAAATGCAAAACCAGGTGTTCCAAACGGAACTTATTTGGAGTTTGAGCCTGATTCAGAATTATTCGGTAAATATTCTTTCAATATGGAGTATATTGAAAAACGTCTCTGGAATTATGCTTATCTCAATCCGGGTCTTACTTTAAAATGTAACGGAAAGGAATATTTTAGCGAAAACGGTATTCAAGATCTTTTGCTCAACGAAATGGGCGGGGTAGATAAGGCACTTTACAATATCTTTAATTATAAGGGAGAAAATAATCTTCAATTCGTCCTGACCCACGGAGCTTCTCTTGATAAATTTATTTATTCCTTTGTAAACGGACAGTCTACCGATGATGGTGGTACTCATGTTACAGCCTTCCTGGATGGATTTGCAAAAGGTGTAAATGAATATTTTAAGAAAGAGTATGATATAAAAGATATTACCAGCGGTTTATATGTTGCCCTTAAAATTGGACTTGATAATCCAATGTTTACTTCTCAGACAAAAAATAAACTTGGAAATGTTGAAATTCGTGTACCAATCATTAAAGAAACACAGCTGGCGGTGGATGACTGGCTGCGTCATAATCCTGATATTGCAGGCGTTCTGGAAGAAAAAATTATTAAGAACCAGAAGGCCCGTAACGAAATCAACTCTGTAACTGACAAACAGATTCGTGAAGCAGAAAAATCTGTAATGCTTAAGATAAAGAAACTTAAGGACTGTCGTTATCATTTGCAGGATGGAGAAAAGGGTGCTAATTCGATGATATTCATTACCGAGGGAGATTCGGCTACTGGTTCAATGGTAGGAAGCCGCGATGTTTCTTATCAGGCAATTTTCTCTTTGCGTGGTAAACCAGAAAATATGTATGGCCGTAAAAAGTCAGCTCTTTTTGATAATGAAGAATTGAAAAATCTTACTTTTAGTCTTGGAGTTCAAAAAAATATAGAAGATCTTCGTTATGACAAAATTGTAATTGCAACCGATGCCGATAACGATGGATATCATATCCGAAATCTGGTTTTAACATATCTTCTGCTCTATTTTGAAGAACTGGTTTTGACTGGGCATGTTTATATTCTGGAAACACCTTTGTTCCGTGTTCGTAATAAGACAAAAACTGTTTACTGTTATTCAGAAGAAAGTCGCGATAAAGAAATAGCCAAAATGGGTAAGTCTGCAGAGGTAACCCGCTTTAAGGGATTAGGAGAAATTAATCCTGCTGAATTTGGACAGTTTATTTTCCCAAGAAAAGAAGGGGAATCTGAAGATAAAGGTATGCATTTAACTCCAGTTTCGATACAATCTCTTAAAAATGTACCTGAAGTTTTGAAATTCTATATGGGAAAAAATACTCCAGAACGTAGAGACTTTATAGTTCATAATCTTGCCGCAGAAATTGATGCATAATAACTTGCGAATAATTTAATTAAAATTAGCTAGCTTTATTGACATTTTTGTTAGGTAAGTCTAATATTAAGTTAAACGAGTTAGTTTATTCTAACTTATTTTTATGGAGCAAGTGAAATGCCTTTGAGTATGGCTTCTATAGGTGAACATTTCTTAATTAAAAAAATCAACGGAAAAGAGGAAGTTCGTCGCTTTCTTGAAAACCTTGGTTTTGTTGCTGGAACAGAAATATCTCTTATTTCCGAAATTTCTGGAAATGTAATTGTCCAGGTAAAGGATAGCAGGGTTGCAATCAGCAAAGAAATGGCCCAGAAAATCATCATCTAAACTTTTATTCTTCTCACTTTGTTTCTATTTTTCTCAGCTTGGTAATAATGACTTATAAAGTCAGGTGCATTATATAGGAGTATAAAATATGACATTACGAGATGTTAAAACCGGTCAGACAGTTTCTGTTGAAAAACTGAATGGCGAAGGTGCTATAAAACGTCGCATTATGGACATGGGCATTACAAAGGGTGTGGAAATTTATGTTCGTAAAGTGGCTCCTCTTGGAGATCCTGTCGAAGTAACAGTTCGTGGTTACGAGCTTTCAATCAGAAAGGCTGATGCCGAATTAATTCAGGTTAAGTAGGAGGTAGTGATGATTAAGATAGCACTTGCAGGTAACCCTAATGCGGGTAAAACAACTTTATTCAATGCTCTTACAGGTTCAAATCAGTTCGTAGGAAACTGGCCTGGAGTAACTGTAGAAAAGAAGGAAGGTAAACTTAAAGGTCACAAAGATGACGTTGTGATTATGGACTTGCCAGGTATTTATTCCCTTTCTCCATATACTTTGGAAGAAGTTGTTTCTCGTGAATATCTTGTAAAAGAACGTCCAGATGCAATTTTGAACATTGTAGATGGTACAAACCTTGAAAGAAACCTTTATCTTACAACTCAGCTTGCAGAACTTGGTATTCCAATGGTTGTTGCTGTAAATATGATGGATATCGTTAAAAAGAATGGTGATAAAGTTCATATTGATGCAATGGCAGAAGAACTTGGATGCCCTGTAGTTGAAATTTCTGCTTTGAAAGGAAGTGGCTGTATTGAGGCTGCTGAACTTGCAGTTAATAAAGCAAATGAAAAGAAAACTATGATGTATAAGCATCGTTTCCAGGGATGTGTTGAACATGCCCTTGCTCATATTGAAGAGGCCGTAGTTCATGATCTTCCAGAAGAACAGCACCGCTGGTATTCAGTAAAATTGTTTGAGCGTGATGAAAAGGTAATCCAGGCTCTGCAAATTCCTGCTGAAAAGCTTGCTCACATCGAAGAAGATATTAAATCCTGCGAAAAGGAACTTGATGATGATTCAGAATCAATCATTACTGCAGAACGTTATGCTTACATTGAATCAATCATTAAAAAGTGTGTTACAAAAAAGAACAGATCTAAACTTTCTGTTTCAGATAAAATTGACCGCATAGTTACAAACCGCTGGCTTGCTCTTCCAATCTTTGCATTTGTAATGTGGTTTGTTTATTTTATTTCTGTTACAACAGTTGGTACCTGGGTTACAGACTGGACAAATGATGGTCTCTTTGGAGATGGTTATTATTTGTTTGGAAAAGGACGTTCTGCATATAATGATGCAGTTACTGAATTTGCAAAAGAAAATATGTGGACAGATGAAGTAATTACAGTTACTCAGGCTGCTGCAGATGCAGGTGTAATTGGTGCTGATGAAGTTCTTGCTGCTATTGAAGATGAAGATTATGGTGCTTTCGAAGAAGCTTATGGTTTCTACGCCGAAGATATGGCAGAAGCAGGATTTGATATTTCAGCTTTAGATAAAGCTTTTGAAAGTGAAGATTTCCCTGATCCTGCAAACGGTTATGGATGGTGGGTTCCAGGAGTTCCTGTTCTTGTAGAAAGCGGACTTGATGCTATTGCTTGTGCACAATGGCTTAAAGGTCTTATTCTTGACGGTATCGTTGGTGGTGTTGGAGCAGTTCTTGGTTTTGTTCCTCAGATGTTCGTTCTCTTTATCTTCCTTGCCTTCCTTGAAGCATGTGGATATATGGCACGTATTGCCTTTATTATGGACCGTATTTTCAGACGTTTTGGTCTTTCAGGAAAATCATTTATTCCAATGTTGATTGGAACAGGATGTGGTGTTCCTGGTATTATGGCCAGCCGTACAATCGAAAATGAACGCGACCGTCGTATGACAATCATGACAACAACCTTTATTCCATGTGGTGCAAAACTTCCAATCATTGCTTTGATTTCTGCCTCTTTGTTTAATGGTTCTGCATGGGTTGCAACATCAGCTTACTTCCTGGGAGTTGCTGCTATTGTTTGTTCTGGAATTATCTTAAAGAAAACAAAACCTTTTATGGGTGAAGTAGCTCCATTTGTAATGGAACTTCCTGCATATCACTGGCCAACATTTGGAAATATAATGCGTTCTATGTGGGAACGCGGATGGTCATTCATCAAGAAAGCTGGAACAATCATCCTTCTTTCTTCTATTATCATCTGGGCTGGTTCAGTATTTGGAAACACTGGTGATGGATTCGGCTTTAATCCTGATATGGAACTTGAAAATTCAATTCTCGGTTACATTGGAAATGCAATCAAATGGATTTTTGCTCCTCTTGGATTTGGTAATATTCGTGCTGTTATTGCTACACTTATGGGACTTGTTGCTAAGGAAGAGGTTGTGGGTGTATTTGGAGTTCTTGATTTCGTAGATCTTTCTCGCCTTGCAGGTTATTCATTCCTGGTATTCAATCTTCTTTGTGCTCCTTGTTTTGCTGCTATTGGTGCTATCAAACGAGAAATGAATAGTGTAAAATGGACCTGGGCTGCAATTGGATGGCAGTGTGGTCTTGCTTATGCAGTATCACTTATTATTTATCAGATTGGGGGTCTCTTCTCTGGTAATGTAAATATCATTGGTCTGATTTTTGCTTTTGCTGTTCTTGCCTGCTTTATCTGGGCATTGGTAAGAAAGCCTAAGGCTGCAAATTAATTTAATTGAATAATCTTTTTTAATCTGGAGGTAATAATATGGGAACTTTAATTGTAGGAATTGTTGTTGTAGCTATAGTTGCTGCTATTATTGCCTTTATGGTTAAGGAAAGGCGTGCAGGTCGCCATCCAACATGTGGTGGTAACTGTGGTTCCTGCGGTGGTGCCTGCCACTGCGGGGGAAACTGTTCTCATACATCTACATCTGTAGAAACTTCCTATCAATCTGAAGAAAAACCAATCAAAATTGGTAAATAATTATCTTAATTATTACTAAATCAATTAAATATTTTCAAAAACCTCCCTTCCGTATTTGAACAAATGTTTATTAGTATGCTATAATTTTATTTTCTTATTATACAATAAAATATTCGGGGTGCTTATGGATTTAACCGGACGCAATTTTTTAACATTAAAAGATTTTTCACCTGACGAAATCACTTATATGCTGGATTTAGCCGCTGATTTGAAGGAAAAGAAGAAGAAGGGAATTCCTGTTGATATTCATCGCGGAAAAAATATTGCTTTAATTTTTGAAAAGACATCTACCCGTACTCGTTGTGCCTTTGAAGTTGCAGCACATGATCTTGGAATTTGTACTACATATCTTGCCGAAGGTTCTCAAATTGGAAAAAAAGAGAGTATTAAAGATACTGCCAGAGTTCTTGGCCGCATGTTTGAAGGAATTGAATACCGCGGTTTTGAACAGACAATTGTAGAAGACCTTGCAAAATATTCTGGAGTTGTTGTTTGGAACGGACTTACTAACGAATATCATCCAACTCAAATGCTGGCAGATATGCTTACAATCCGTGAACATTTTGGAAAACTTAAGGGTCTTAATCTAGTATATTATGGTGATGCCCGCTATAACATTGGTAATTCACTTTGTATAGTTTGTTCAAAGCTTGGCCTTAATCTTACACTTTGTGCACCAGAAAAATATTTCCCTAATAAGGAATTGATTGCAGAGTGTCAGGACTGGATTAAAGCTAGCGGCGGTTCTATTACTTTGGAAAGTGATATTAAAAAGGCTACAAAGGATGCTGATATTCTTTACACCGATGTCTGGGTTAGTATGGGTGAACCTGATGAAGTTTGGGAAGAAAGAATTGCAGATTTGAAAGGCTACCAGGTAAATATGGATGTTCTTAAACTTGCTAAACCAAGTGCTATTTTTATGCATGATCTTCCATCTTTCCATGACTTAAATACAAAAATTGGAAAAGAAATCCACGATAAATTTGGTTTGGACGCAATGGAAGTTACAGATGAAGTTTTTGAATCAAAGCAGTCTGTGGTTTTTGACGAGGCAGAAAACCGAATGCATACAATTAAAGCTGTAATTGCAGCTACTTTGGGAAATAATTTTTAGGAGAAAAGATAAGAATGAATGCTATTATTACAGTTGTAGGTTCTGATAAAGTTGGAATTATTGCAAAGGTTTCACAGTTCCTTTCTGAACATAAAATTAATATTGCCGATATTACTCAGACAATTCTTTCTGGTAATTTCGTAATGATGATGATGGTAGACCTTGAAAAATCTGATATCACAATTGACGAATTACGCACAAAAATGAACAACACCGCCCAGGAAATGGGAGTAGAAATCAATATTATGAGCGAGAAAGTTTTTAGCGCAATGCATAGAGTATAACTTGAAGGGAGTTTTTCGAAGAAAAACTCCAGACGAGCACGGAAAGACTGCAAATTTGAGGGAAGTCCCTAAAGGTGCTCGTCAGCGATGCATAGAGTATAACTTGAAGGGAGTTTTTTCGAAGAAAAACTCTGTTCGCAATATAGTAGTTTTTTTCAAAATTCGTGATAAAAGAATTATATGCATTACGGATCACTTGAATATTACTGTTTAGGAGAAATTGTTACTTGCATTTTATCACTGATACTATGCTGCAATATCTTTATCTCTTTTACTTTTTACGATAGACGACACAGACTGTTTATGTACGGAGGCGTATCTTCTTTTATTGCAACCTTCGTCAATGTATTTGCTGTATACTGCATTTCCTATTATAGAATTTTACCACTTTGGTTAGGAACTACAGCTTCAACTGTATACTTTCTTTTTCTATGCATGATTCCTTATGTTTTAAGTAGTTATGCCAGCGATATTGCCCATGCCTATAAAGAAAAAACACCAGTTATAAATTCTATAAACGGAATTGTATATACAATTTATGTAATAATCGTTTTTTTAAACATAAAAACCGGTTGGATTTTCCGTTATACCAAAGATATGGGGTATGTAAGAGGTCCTCTAAAAAATATCACTTATGTAATGACCCTTTATTATTCCTTGACCACCGTAATTATGATTATACAGAATCGAAGGTCAATTGCCAGAAGGGTGTTCGCCGTATTTACCATATATCCTTTTATTTGTGTTGGTCTGGTATTTGTTCAGTTTATTGAGCCAAAAATTATTATGACAGGAACTGCTTCATTTGCGGCTCTCTTCTTTGCCTACATCACCATACAGTCAGATATGATAGATTATGATGTTGTTACAGGTTTGATGACAGAAAATAAACTTAGAAAACAGATTTCATTAAAAAGTTCCTATGGCTATATTTACATGCTTTCAATCGAAAATATGAATTTGCTACAGGCTTCTGTGTCTGTTTCCCAAATGAACGAACTTTTTCTTAATCTTGGAAGACAGCTTACAAAATGTTTTGAACGTTCTTCCTTCCGAATTGCCAGTAACCGTTTAGTCGGCATTTGTAAAGATGAAGAAAGCTTAAGACAAAACGCTAGAATAATGGCAGAATACATCTCATCTTTGAATGCTAATATGGAAGGAATTCTTCCAGCTTCTCTAGAAGTTTATACTGCCGCAATTCAGTTTTCTAAAGATGAAGTTGTTTATGACAATATTATTGAAATTTTAAGCAACATGATTTTTAAGTCCAAGGCAAAAGGTCTTCGTCAGTTACAGATTTGTGATGAAGCTATTCTTGTTGATATGGACCGTAAGCGTTACATCTACAAAATTCTTAAAAATGAATTAAGGTTAGATTCTGAGCAGTTCCAAGTTTGGTTTCAGCCAATTTATTCATTAAAAGAAAAGCGTTTTACATATATGGAAGCTTTATCTCGTTTGAAAAATACTGATATTGGAGATATTATGCCTGCCGAATTCGTACAGATTGCGGAGTCCAAAGGTCTTATAGAAAAACTTGGAAATGTTGCCTTTGAAAAAGTCTGTAAGTTTATTTCGGAAAATAGAAATTTAGTTCAGGCAGTTTCTATTAACTTTTCTGTTTATCAGATGATGAATCCAAATCTTGTTCAAAATGTTTTAGGAACAATTGGACGCTTTGGTTTACAGCCTTCCAATATCATTATGGAAATTACAGAAAGTATTTTTATTGATAATTTTGATCTTGTTAGAAAGAATATGATTCAGCTGGCAGTAGCAGGTATTAAGTTTTATCTTGATGATTTTGGAACTGGCTATTCAAACCTTGCAAATGTTATTGGTTTGGAATTTTCAACTATTAAAATTGACCGTTCCCTTGTTTTAAAGATGGAAGAAAGTTCAAAGGCTGAAAATCTGATTTCAAATCTTATTGGAACTTTTAAAGATGCAGATTTGTCTATTCTTGTAGAAGGAGTAGAAACTAATAATCAAAATGACCTTGTTATAAAAGCTGGTGCCGATTATATTCAGGGATTCCTTTATAGCCGACCTCTTCCTCCTGATGAATGTATAGAACTACTTAAACATCAGAAAGAGAAAGCAAATATCATCTTAGAAGAAGATTAATCAAAACTAAAAAGTAATTATTTCCTCGTATACCTGAATGGCAAACTGATCAGTCATTCCTGAAATGTATTCAATTATACATTTTGTGTAAGATTCTTCATCATGTAAGTCAAAAACTGGTATTGTGTTGTATTTCATGATAGCCTTTTTGTCTATAAAACTATGTTTTTCCCAAATGTAAGGCTGATACTTGGTATATTTTACTAACCAGTCTTCGAATGTTGAACAAAGTTTTGGATAGTATTTTAATACCTGGGCAACTCGACCTGTTTCTGCATACATTTTAGTACGCTTTAGTGTTCTGAAAATTGTTGAAATTACATTTTCAGCATAAATTGAAAATTCTTTTAATCTCCAGTGATTATATATGCAGGCAAAGTTAAACTTTTTAAGTTCAATTATAAATCTAAAATATTCATCAGAAAAACATAGACCTTTTTCTGGCGAAGATTGCTGACACAGGTCTACTATCATATCATTTATAAGGGTAGTGGTGTTTACTGCTTTACCACTTCTTAGAGCATGAGCACCTTTTTTTTCAAAGCCTAATGTTGAACCAACAATTTCTCTCAGTTGACGGTAAGAGGCCATGTCAAGAATGTGATAGGCCCTGGCGTCTTCCAAATCTCGTCCCAAATAGGCAATTTTATCTGCAACTTTTACTACGGCACCTTCCCATGTAAAAGGTTGAATAAGGCCTGGCCGTTTGATTGAATAAAGGTCTATAGCTTCATCTCTTGGTTTAATTGCCTGCTGGTCAATTTCTCCACAATGGCAAATTAAACCGTCTCTTACCGCATAAGTAAGATTAAGTGGTTGTTCAATTCCATTTGGGTCAGGAAGGGTTTCTATATAATCTGCAAAAAATACTGAATTTCGTTCATGCCAGAATTTTTTAGGAGCGTTTGTTCCTTCTTTTTGTTCCAGTAAACGATTAAGACAATCTTCTCCATGGTGTCCAAAAGGAGCGTGTCCTATATCATGTCCCATTCCAATAGCATTTGCCAGCTGCTCATTTAAGCCTAAATACTTAGAAATAGTAGTTGCAACTGAAGCAACGTGCATAACATGTTCCATTCTGGTACAAATATGGTCATTGTGAGGAGTGTAAAAAACTTGAGTTTTGTGTTTTAAGCGGCGGAAGGCCTGGGAGTGGAGGAGCCTGGTATAGTCTCTTTCAAAATCACTTCTAAAATCGTTGTTGCGTCCGTAAATTTGAACTTCTCTTTTGATTGCATCTTTCCATTTTGGATTATTTTCATCCATTCTAACTTTTGAAAAAGAATCTTTCATTTATGAGTCGCTCCATCATCATCATTTTTTTATTGTTTTTTTTCTAGTTCTATAAAGGCGGCCGTCTGACCACTAACGGTAATCATGTTTCCACCCTGACTAACTTTGCCACCATATTGGTAGATTGTCTGTCCTAATCTTAATTTGCTGGTAAAACTTACTTTTTCTTTTGAAGGATTAATTATTACCATTATAAGATCTTTATCACTGCCTCTAAGATATGCTAAAGGATATCTTTTTTTTCCAACAAATGCAAAATGGATTGGGGATGTGTTTTGCAGAGCTGGTGTAGATCTTCTAATTCCAATGATTTTCTTTATTTCGTTGTAGAGAGAGTCTGCATTTTCAATTTGCTGGGCTACATTTGGTCTGTCTGGGTCTGGATCAATTGGTATGTAAAGGTTTTCGCTTTCTGCTGTAGAAAATCCTGCATTTTTTGTTGCATTCCATTGCATAGGTGAACGAGATCCTGTACGGCCATAACCACCTTCAACTGAAGTAAGGCCTTCTACATAACGCATTCCAATTTCATCTCCATAGTAAATAAATGGAGCTCCAGGCATGGAAAGTAAAAAGGCAAATGCAATTTTCATTTCTTCCGGATTTAAGCTTCTGGCCAGGCGGTCCATGTCGTGGTTTCCAGAAGGAATACAGATTAAGCCTTTCCCATTTGTTCTTTTATAGTTATCCAAATAACGGTTTATAAAGGCAGAAACATCTCCTTTTCCTCTGGAAGAAAAATATGGTTCAGGGCAACGGAAGAGGTCGTTGTAGTGGGAAGTTCCAAAATGGAGCAGGAAGTCCATGTGAAAGCCTCCTGCTAAAGATTTGTCTGGTTCTCCCCATTCCGATACCATTTTTGCATCGGGATATTCTTTATCTAAAAAGGCTCGCACATTTTGCCAAAGGGCAATTGTTGCTTTTCCATCATCATCATGCTTTACGAGAGAACCTGCCATATCAACTCTAAAGCCGTCGCAACCCATATCTAACCAGAAACGCATAATGTTTTTAAGTTCTTCCAGTGTGGCCTGTGGACCTGGGTCAGTAGGTTTTTGCTGCCAGGGTCGGTCAATTTTTGCAAAACCGTAGTTTAGTGCCGGCTGGTGGGAAAAAAAGTTTACGGCACAAACTCCATCACGATTAGAAATTCCTTTTATAGAGCTCATTCCTTGTGGTTCTTCCCAAACGGAATTTGTCCATACATAACGATCTGTATATTCATTTTTTTCGGCCTGCATAGATTTTTGGAACCAAGAATGTTGGGTTGAAGTGTGGCCTGGTACTAAATCTAGCAGAACATGGATTCCTCTTGTGTGGGCCTGTTCAAATAGTCTTTTTAAATCGGAATTACTCCCGTAACGAGGGGCTGTTTTGTAGTAATCTGAAATGTCATAGCCGGCATCTCCAAATGGCGATTGAAAACATGGATTAATCCAGATGGCATTGCATCCAAGGTTTCGTATATAATCCAATTTGCTTATAATTCCATCGAAATCGCCTATTCCATCTCCGTTTGAGTCGCAAAAAGATTGAGGATAAATTTCGTAAAAAATTGCCTGATCTAGCCAAGACATAAGATTCTCCTGATTTTACCCGTGCCGAGTAATATTTTTATTTTTATAATAAATTATAGCATGTTATAATTAAAATGTATGAGTGGCTTAAAGAGATTCTTTAAAAAATTTTTCCAGGAAAGTTTTGATATTCAACACAGACTTTTAAACATCATCCTTCTTTCAGGAATGCTTGGAATTGTTTTGTCGTGTATAAGTTCTATTTTTCTTGGTTTTGATCCATTCTCCTATCTTTTAATAGGTATTTGTCTTGTCTTTTTTGTTTTCACTTTATGGGTTGCAAATGGATTAAAAAAGCCTCAATTAGCCGTAATTATTTTGTCTATTATTACTAACAATATAATTTTACCTTTACTTTATCTGTACTCAGGTGGTATGAAAAGTGGAATTCCAATCTGGTGTCTTATGGGCTTAATCTTTTCGGTTATGCTTTTGAAGGGTAAAAAGGCTTATATTATTTTGTCAATAAATCTTCTTGGTTTTTTAACGGCTGTATTTATTTCATATAAATTTCCTCAGTTCCTTATCACTATTGATTCTATTAAATTTATTTATATAGACATGGTTATAGCAGTTGTTATGGTTGCTTCTATTTTTACTTTGATTTTTAAGTATCAGGCCTATGTTTATGAAAAGCAAAAAAAAGAAATTTTGAATGCCTATAAGGAAGCTCAAAAAGCTACGAATGCTAAGTCAGAGTTTCTTTCAAAGATTTCCCATGATATTAGAACTCCCGTTAATGCTGTAGTAGGATATACCGAAATTGCTAAAAGAAATATAAATGATACAGAAAAACTTAAGGATGCATTTAATAAGATTTCAATTGCTTCAAATCATCTTTTAAATTTAATTGATGAAGTTCTTGATATGAGTAAAATTGAAAGTGGTAAGGCTTATAAAATAGAAGAAGAAGTTTGCCATCTTTCTGATTTAGTTGATGAAGTTACAAGGCTCATGCAAAAAGAGATTTCGGATAAAAATCTGAAAGTTCATACTAATTTTTCGCTTATGGATGATGGTGTCGTTTCTTGTGATAGGCTTCATTTAAGTCAGATTTTACTGAATCTTTTATGTAATGCAATAAAGTATTCTTATCCTGAAAAAAATATTTTTATTGATGTTGTTCAGTTTACTTCCGACGATGATTCTAATTCTATTTATGAATTTCACGTTAAGGATGAAGGATGTGGGATTAATCAGGATTATCTTGATAAAATCTTTATTCCTTTTGAAAGAGAAAAAAATGCCTTAAATAATGCTGTTGCAGGAACAGGGCTTGGGCTTGCAATCACAAAATCTTTAGTTGAAATGCTGCATGGTACAATTGAAGTTTCTTCTGAACTGGGAAAAGGTGCTGAATTTGTTGTTACTTTACCTTTGGCGGTTCCAGATTTAACAGAACTGGAAGAAGATGAAGATACTATGGTTTATGATTTCCATGGTAAAAGAATTTTGATTGTTGATGATGATGATATGAGTCGTGAAATAACCTGCGATGCTCTTAAAGAAGTTGGTGCAGAAGTAGAAGAGGCTAGGGATGGCAGTTTTGCAATCGAAAAAATAAATATTTCTACACCAGGCTTTTATGACCTTGTTATTATGGATGTTCACATGCCTGTAATAGATGGCTGCGAAGCTACAA
>SAMEA3663057__coassemble_84_pt1 | contig 38846 bp, 28 predicted proteins | sample SAMEA3663057__metabat2_low_PE_007 | metagenome-assembled genome bin SAMEA3663057 (sample SAMEA3663057) | pig gut metagenome | biome: pig gut; feature: pig-associated habitat; material: faeces | place: France | collected 2012
CTAACAGCCTTACCGTTAGCTTTTCTGCGTTCTCTAGCTTTATCAGTTTTAATTATTCAGTGTCTTACTTATATAAGTCTTTTGGGAACAAACGAAAGGGCGGCGTTAAAACTTTCATATATTTTGCTTAGAATAGTTGTTCCTACAGCTCTGGATTTTTTTCTTATATCTATTCAAATGTTTTAGTTATTTACAATCAAAAGGAAAATATGGGGGGAACTAGACAGGCCTTCCGTTATGGCGGCGAGGAATATGTTCTTTTATTTGAAGATTCAATGCAGGCTCCGGTCCTTCATCTTGTGGATGGTATTCGCTCTGCTTTTGAAAATGAACGTTTTGAATTTGCTCCTGATTTATCTTTTACTCTGAGTGCAGGAATAGCAGAATACAAGGATGAATACAACGAAAAAATGTGGTTGGATGTTGCAGATAAGGCCATGTATTACTCTAAGGAACATGGAAGAAATCAGATTCACGTTGCGGAATAGATATTGAAATAATTTAAAAAAATCCTGAAAACAAAGTTTTCAGGATTTAGTGGAGAATAGGGGGCTTGAACCCCTGACCCTCGGCTTGCAAAGCCGATGCTCTAGCCAACTGAGCTAATTCCCCATGGCATTGTCTTAATATAGCAAAAATTAAAGCTCTATGCAAGATTTATAAGATAATTTATTTATATTCCGATAATATTTTTATGACTAAAAAACATCTTTTACTTTCTATTATTCTGATTTTTGCACTTTCTTCTTTATCTGCAGAGGTTTATAGGGAAAAAGCTTTGGTTTCTTATTATGCTGGCGATTTTCACGGAAAAAAAACTTCTAACGGTGAATATTTCAACATGAATGATTATACCTGTGCGAACAAGTCTTTGCCTTTTAATACAATTCTTAAGGTTACAAATCTTTCTAACGGACTGTCGGTTCAGGTGAGGGTAAATGATAGAGGGCCTTTTGTTACTGGCCGGGAACTGGACCTTTCTAAAGCAGCCGCTCAAAAAATTGGGATGATAAAGAGCGGAACGACTTATGTAAGAATTGAAATTGTAAAAAAAGGGCCAGATACAAAGCTTAGCAGGCAGACCGCCGCAAAGGCCAGTCAGATTATGGCAAAACTTTCTGGCGGCAAAGTGGAAAAGTCTGGCGGAGTAAAAACTGGGGGGGCTTCATCACAAAGTGTGAAAAAAACTTACCAGGAAGGAACCTTTTGGGATGTACAGCTGGGGTCTTTTTCTACAAGGGAAAATGCCAATGAACTTGCGCAAAAACTGTTAAAAGATGGATTTACAGATGTAGTTTTTCAAAAGGGAAATGGAATTTACCGAGTTGTAATTAGAAAAGTTCCTGCCCAAAAAGTTTCGGCAACCGAAAAAAAACTTAAAGCATGTGGCTATTCAGATTATCTTATTAAGCAGCGTAAAGCCTGAGCAAATGATTGCGAATATGGTTTTTATAATTTATAATTTATTAAATTGATATTGGAGATATAAAAGATAATGGAAGACGAATTAGATCCTGAGATTGCAGCCCTTTTAGCTAATTCAGTAGCGAATTATGAAAATGCTCAAGATGATGCTTCTGACAATAGTTTTGCCTCAGATGTTCCATCTTTTAATAGTTCAAGTAGTAATGATTTTAGCGTTGATGCACCTGCAAAAAAAACAAACTCTATTCATGAAGTTAACTTGAGTCAGAAATGTTTTTCTCCTCTTCCAAAATTATTGAATGATACACCATCACAGGTATTCAATGATACAAAGTATTATAAAACAGCTTTAACTGGAGAAAATCAGTCTGCTCAGCGTGTTCACCAAGTTTTGTCTAAGTATTTAACTTGTCAGGACCCAAAAGACCGTGCCGTTTACCGTCAGCAGATTGTAACTGCCTACTGGGAATTACTTCGTGGAATGGTAGGAAAGATGGCTAATGATAACGTTCCAAAGCCAAAGAAAATGTTGGTTCGTTTTGGCGTCCTTCTTCCATCATTATTTAAGCAGGAAACAAAAGAATACTTTTCTAGAGTAGTAGAAGAAAATCAGACTGGCGAACCAATTTTATATGTTGATGAATGGTTCAAAGAAATTGCTGCTGGTCGTATGAATAACTCTGCCACAGATGAAAAGAAACAGGTAAAAACTGCAAATATGACTGCGGAACAGGCAGCTAATGCTGAACATTCCAGACTTATGCAGCTCCAGTCGAAAAACTCTGGTAAATTACAAAGTGCAGAAAACCTTTTGGGAATAAAAGAAAACGAACGTAATATGCTTGAAAATGATCTTCGTAATCATATTCAAGATTTGTGTGAACATTCACCAATTATGGGTTGTGAACCTCATACAAATGCATATACCGAAATGCAGCGTAAAATGCTCCCAGAAATTACAGATCTTGTTCATCGTCTTTCTAAAAATGATAAGGAATTGTCTAAGGCCCTTGAAGAATACAAAGAAGCTAAGTCTACTTATGACAATGTTCAGGATAAAATGGAAGCAAGCGGTGGTCAGTCTGTAGTAACAAATGATAGTGAAGCAGTAAAAATTGAATTTGAAACCGTTCGCCAGATGGCAAAAATGACTGTTGGTCGTCGTGGAAATCAGTTCCCAATCTTTACTCGTGAATTTTACCATTGTACCGAAAAGGGAACAGGAACTCGTGAAAATGTAATTGAAGTTTTGCGTTGGATTGAGTCTCTTGATCCAGGAGTTTTCCACCGTATTCATAAAAACATTCCAAATAGAATTGTACCTTATGTTTGTCTTGTTCCAACTTATGGTGATAGAGGATTCTGTTGGGAACCATTTGACCGTTATAACCGTGTAACTAGCCGAGGTCGTATTGTAGTTCCAATGTATCCAAAGGATTTGAGGATTGCCGTTCTTACAGCTGTAGCAGATCTTCGCTGGCAGGTTGCAAAGGAAAAAGCTTCTTACTATTGGATGGAGGAAGGCTTAACAGGTCAGTACTACCAGCATATTGAACAGATGAAGCTAAAGGGTGACCTTAAGGAATTCTTTATTGAAGATTATATTTTGTGGATGACAAAGGAAGCTACTGGTGTTCAGCGTCTTGATAAAGATGTTCGCGGTATTTTCTGGCGTAATATGCCATTCCCAAAAGAATTAAAAGAAGACCTCCGCAAACGCTCTTTAGTATACGATGATTTGTGTAAAAAAGATGCCAACCGCGAAATGAGCGATGGTTATTAATAGGGGAGCCGTTAAAAAGCAAGCTGCGACAGTTAAATTTTTAATTGTGTATGAATCTTGTAAAATGGTTACGTTATCGGAGTTCTTAATTCCACAAGTTATTGTGTATATTGACCCCATGGTTAAAGACATTTCAAATAAACCGGAATTTGAAGTGTTAAAGCTTCCCTGAAATGTGTTTCCATTTGAATCGGTTGCTGTGGAAAAACTACTTTTACTATTGAATATTACTAAGTAAAAAACTTATCATTCTCCGCTTAGTGCAATAACAGGATCCAGTTTAGCGGCTCTGCTTGCAGGGTTTAGACCAAAAAAGATTCCTACAAAAACACTGAATACAAAGGCAAAGGCACATGCTCCCCAGTTGATTATAAAATCGTTGGCCTGAACGTATTCTACAGCCAGACTAATTAATATTCCAAGAATAATGCCCATAATTCCACCAATTAAAGTGATGCTGGCCGATTCCACCAGAAACTGTTGCCTTATATCTGCGGGGTTGGCACCAAGGGCCTTTCTTATTCCAATTTCTTGTTTTCGTTCTGTAACAGTTACAATCATAATATTCATAATTCCAATTCCACCTACCAGCAAAGAAATTGCCGCAATAGCACTAAGCATAATGCTCATGGTACTAGTAATTTCGCTCATCTGATCCAGCATAGACTGCATGCTTGTTACATTTACTGAACCTTCCGTACCAGATTTTTCTGTACAGTAGTCTTCCAAAACATCTACAAGTTCACTGGCTCTTTGGTTTGAAACAGCCTGTACCATTACACTTGCAGCTGCAGGATTTGGCTGGATTTTTTTTGAATAAAATCCACGTGGAATATAGGCAGAGCCGTTTTCCATTCCTGTAGTTTGGTCTGCAAGTACTCCTACAATTTCAAAACCAAATGAAACATTACTGGCAACCAGAATTATTTTTTTTCCAACGGCATCTCCAGCTGGGAAAAAACTTTCTGCTGTATCATGGCTTAGAATGATTTTTTGCATGCCTTCTTCATCATCTGTAACCGAAAAGAAAGAACCCGATTCCAGTTCCATGCCATACATTTCCAGGTAACCATATTCAATTGCAGAGGTGTTTATTGTAGATGAAGTTTCTCCGTAGGTTAGGGTGGTGCTCAGGTTGTTTTTATACCAGACTTTTTCAATGCCTTCAATTTGAGCAAAAAGGTCTTCGCGGAAACTTTCGTCAAATGTAAGGGTAACAGAATCGCGGCGTCTTCGCATAAAACCAGAACTAATGCTTACAACATCAAGGCCTGCAGTTCCAAAGGTGTTTTCTACTTTTTTGGTGGAGGCAGACCCCATACTTGTAATTACGATTACGGAAGCAACTCCAATAATAATTCCTAAAAGAGAAAGAAAAGTTCTTGTTTTACTTCTTCTAAAATTGTTCAGTGCATATAAAAAATCTTCAAACATACAATCTCCTGTTGAACAGATGGGGCAAGTCCTGGTACTAGCTTTCAATTAAACCGTCAAATATTTTGATGCAGCGTTCTACCGAATTTCCAATTCTTGGGTCATGGGTTACAATGATGACGGTTGTGCCGTTTGTTTTATTTATTTCCCTAAAAAGGTCCATAACCTGAACTCCAGTTTCACTGTCAAGGGCACCAGTTGGTTCATCGGCTAGAAGAATTTTGGGTCTGGTGATCATGGCACGGGCTATTGCAACTCTTTGCTTTTGTCCTCCCGAAAGTTCGTGGGGCCGGTGATTAAGTCTTTCTCCTAATCCAACTGCTTTTAGGGCCTCTTTTGCTCTTTCAAGCCTTTCACCTTTATCAACCTTCTGGTACTTTAGGGGCAGCATAACATTTTCCAAAACTGTCATAGCAGGAATAAGATGGTACTGCTGGAAAACAAAACCAATTGTAATGTTTCTTAGCTGGGCAAGTTCTTTTTCGTTCATCAGAGCGGTTTCTCTGCCGTTTATTTCCACAAGACCGCTGGAAGGCCTGTCCAGACAACCAATCATATTCATACAAGTGGATTTGCCAGACCCGGAAGGTCCCATAATTGCAGTAAATTCGCCCTGTTCTATTTCAAAAGAAATGCCTCTTAAGGCTTGAACCTGGTTATCTCCCATAAAGTAGGTTTTTACAACTTTATCAAGTTTTACAACTGTTTCGCTCATAAACGCCTCTTGTTTCAAATTGCTGTATTTAAGCTTTTAGATGAAGGAGTTTACATTCCTGGAGGTGGTCCGCCGGCTCTGCCGAAGCCTCCTTGACCTCCCATTCTGCCTTCGCGGTTTTTGTTCCAGCCAGATGATTTAGGTTTTGTAAGCTGTTTTAATACTTCGCCGCCAGAAAGGCCTTCCAAAATTTTGACATATTCATTGCCATAACGTTGAATGCTAACATTTATAACCTTGCCTGAACGTGCAAGTTCGACATAGGCCTGGCCATCTTCATCATAAGCAATGGCGTACCTTGAAACTACAAGATTTTCTTCTGTAGGGCTAAGTTCAATTTTTCCGGTAAAAGAAAAGTTTGGCAAAATTGCAGCAGGGTAATTATCAATTCTAACTTTGGCAGTAACAACGGTTGCTCCTCGGGAAGTTATTTCGCCAATTGCAGGCCAGCCTGTTACATATCCTTCTACAGTTTCATTTTCCAGGGCGGAGAAAGTAAAGTTTACCTTTTGTCCAACAGCCAGTTTTTGTACATCTGTTTCGGCAATTTCAACTTCAGCGGTCAAATAATCAATGTTTACTAGAGTTCCAATTGTATCTTTTGCTTCAAGGGAATCTCCAACGGCAACGTCTAAATCAGCTACAATTCCGTCAAAGGTTGCTACAACCTGGCGATCGGCAATTTTTTGTACAAGAGAAAGTCTCTGGGTCTCCATCAATTTTAATTCTCTTTCTGATCCAGAAATTCTTGTGGTGGCCATATCGTAATCGTGCTTGGCAAGGTTGTATTGTTCTGTAGTGTCATCCAGCTGCAAAATAACATCTCCTTTTTTTACTTTGTCGCCGGCCTGAACATAAACTGCAAGAACGGTACCGTCGCTTAAGGCCTGTAAAGTCTGTTCCTGGGCGGCCGCAACTGTTCCAGAAATTTCTATTACATTTTCGTAAGTTTCATTGTTTACAGTGTAGAATACATTTTCTTTGTTTTTATTTACCAAAAGATTTCTGATTAAGAAAAGTAGTCCCCCAATCACTATAATTCCTATTCCCGTAAAAAGGGCAATTTTAATGATTTTCTTTTTCTGCATATTTTGCTCCCTGTTTTTTGTAGTATTCTTAATCTGCAACAAAAAGGCTTTGGAGCTCGTTGTTGTAGATGATGAAGTCAATTAAATTACTTATTAGCTTTACCTTGTAATTTTTTGCATTAGATAAAGCCGAAAGGTATTCGCTTTCTTTTATAAGGCCTGCCTTATAGTGGGTTTCAAGTTGATTTGCCAGGTCCAGGTACATGGTGTAGCTTTCGTTGTAGCTTTGTTTATTCCATTCCAAGTCTTGAAGTTCCTGTTCTTTATCAACCTTAACTGTTTCAAAATTTGTTCTTGCATTTTCAATTGCCAAAAGCTCCTGTTCTTCGGTAAGGTCGTTCGTTTTTTTTGTTATGGAGTTTTGAAAAAATGTTGATGGAGAAAGGCTGGCACTAAATGTGTAAGCAGGATTGCCTCCCTGTACAGGAATATTGACCCCTGCTGTTAGATTAAGGCCGCCAATTGTAGAAGTAAGTCCTGTATCTATAGTGTTTGATGATGTTGTTGAATTGTTGAAGGTGTAACCTCCGTTTGCCGAAAGTGTAAAACTTTTACTCTTAGATCTGGAAAGTGAATTAATTTCGTAGGTCCAGAGGGCTTCTTCAATTTCTGTATATTTATCTGCTTCAAAGTCTTCTATACTTAAGGCTTGTACCTGGGGCAGGTCAGAAGGAATTAAATCGTAAAAATCTGTATCTTGATCCAGGGTGATTTCGTAACCGCATTTTTTATAAAAGAGCAAATAATCGTGGATTAAGGAACGGATTTTACTGTCTATATCATGCTGGTCTGACATTACTTTCATTTGGGCTAATTTGTAGGTAGATGATGCTGTGGAATAGCCTTTTGCCTTTATGCTTTCAAATTCGATTGTATCGGTGTAAAGCTGGGTCTGGGCTGTAATAATTTCGCTGGTACTTGTAAGCAGGGCTTTTAGCTCGGTGTAAAAGTCTGTTTCGCTCTGGAGTGCTTGTTTTTGAAGGTTGCGTTTTGCCTGGGTAAGGTTTCTTTGGGCTGTTAAAAGGTTAATTTTTCTAGATAATGATGATGAAGAAACAAGGTCAACTGAAAGGTTTAGTTTTGTGTCGCTTAGGGAGTTGGAATTGGCAAAGTCCCAGTTTGTTATGCTGGCTCCACTAGTTGCCGAAAGAGTCAGGTTTGAAGCTTGTGGGAGGCTGGCACTTAGGCCTGCGGATTTTACGGTAAGAGTAGATTTGTCTCCAAGGGTTTGAATTGTTACGCTTCCTGTTGAAAGAGTTATGTCGAATCCTTCATCAATTTTGCTGGATTGCAGGGCTAACTGGGCTTTTTCTGCTTCAATTGTAAGGTCTTTTAATTTGGAATCGTTTTTTAGGTAGGAATAAAAAAGTTCCTGAGTTGAAATTTTTTCAAAGGAAAACAAATTGTGTGTTCCAAGGGAAATAATTGTAATTGCTAAAAAAGATAATGTTTTCTTCATGCAAGGCTCCCGTTTCTTTATCATTGTTAAATAAAATATACTTTCTTAAGAGCTCTATTTCTTTAAACGAATATTAGGAAAAGATTAGAAAACTCTAAGAAAGTATATCTAAACAGAAGTTTGCAAAGATTTATAAAATCTTTCTTTATAAAAGTAATTGTTTTGTTTATGTTTTATTTATGCCTGATTCATGTTTGAGAGCTGGCCAATAATATCTGCACCTGCAACAAATGTTCCAATAGAAGAACCCAGGGTAGACATTATAAAAATAAGCAAAATACGAAGAATTCTGTTTTTATAAAAGCCCTTTAAGCTTGAAACATCATCCTGGAGGGTTTCCATATCTGAAACTCTTGGTTTGCATACGATTGCCTGAATAAGGGCTGTACAAAAACCAATTCCTACAAATGGACAAAGGGATGTAAGTGGGGCTCCTAAAAAGGCAATTACAATTGTAAGAGGGTGGGCTGCAGCAATTGCCGAAAGTATGGCGGCTGGTATTGAATTCCATAAGAACCATGTTGTAAGCATTTGACTTCCGGCCTTTGCTCCACCATAAATAAATCCTGCTACAATTAATCCAATTATAAGGGCTGGAATAAGCCACATAAAGATTTTTCCAACAATTCCTTTTGGTGGCAGCTGGGAAATTTCTTCTACATCTGGGCTTTCCTGGCCGGCAGCAAGCTTATTCAGGTGGGCTTCAACACCAGGCAGGTGTCCGGCTCCAAGAACTGCTACAATGTTGTTTCCTGTAGAAGTCCAAATTTTACTGGCAAGGAACTTATCTCTTTCATCAATAAGAACAGCCTTAATTACAGGCATATCTTTAGAAAGTTCGTTCATCATGGAATCCATTTCGCTGTTGTTTTTAAGCTTTTCTACTTCTTCTGGTTCTATTTCTTCTTTTGAGAAGGCACTCGAAAGTAAGAGTGCAAAAAGTTTAATTTTGCCCCAGAAGGAGTTTTTTCCCCAGGCACGTTTTAAAGTTATTTGAATAGGACGGTCTACTAGCGAAGTAGGAATGTTTAGTTCCTTGGCCACTTTTATAGCGGCAAGCATTTCGTCTCCAGGTTTTACTCCAGCGTTTAAGCCCATTCTTCTTTGGAAAGAAGCAAGAATAAGGTTTGCCAGCATAAGGAAGCCTTCGTGGCGTTTTAAAACCTTTACAATATCAAGCTGGCTATATTTATTTGGATTTTGGATTGAAGCTGCACGTTTTTCGTCCAGTTCAATTGCAACACAGTCTGGTTTAATTTCTTTGATTGTGTTTTCTACTTCTTCTATACTCTCTTTAGAAACGTGTGCTGTTCCTACAAGAGTGATTGTTCTTCCATTAAGTTCTAATTTTTTCTGAGTCTGGCTCATTCTTTAAGTCCCCATTCTGCAATTCTATATTCAAAGAACATTGGAGCCTGCATGTTTGTTACTTTTCCATAGTATTCTTTTGCAAGTTCATTTGCTTTGATAATTTCGCAGTAAAGTCCCATGTAGAATAGCATTTTACCCTTGATGTTACTATCACTTTCTTTGTTGATTTTTTGAATAAGCTGACTTTCGGCATTTTTACTGTATGTGTCTCCAAAGAATCTTACCATTGCATATTCGTTTGAGTTATAGTCCATTTTCTTTAACTGAGCGGCTATAACTTTTTTTGCCCCCTGAGGATTGTCCATTTTGTAATAGCAGGCTGCAATCATAAGAGCATATGCCCAGTTTAAATGATTAAGTTTTGGGTCACTTGCACGGTAGTTGTAGGCTGTATTAAAAAGTTTAATTGCTTCTGCATAGTTTTTCTGGTGGTATTCCAAAATTGCGGCAGATTCGTAGGCGTAATAGTAGTTAGGATTTGTTTCAATTACCTTGTGGTAATTTTTTAGGGCTAAATCGAACTTTTCTAATTCATCATAAATGCCGGCAAGATATGTGTATGCCAAAAAGTAGTCTGGTTCTATTGTTGCAGCGTGTTCCCAGGCTTTTGCGGCATCATCAAACTTTCCGCGATAACGCAGATAGGTTCCGTAATCCATCCAGTAATCGTAATTTTCTGGGTCATATTTTAAGGCTTCTTCAACATAAGAAATTGCTTTGAGGTAGTTTTCGTCGTTGTAGGCCAGTTTTCCCATGTAAGCAAGGGCAGCTGAATTTTGAGGATCTTTATCTATAAGTTTCTGGAAATATACTTTCGAAGTTTTTAATTCATCTGTGTAGTAAGATGTCTGAGCATATCCAAACATTGCATCTTCGTTTTCTGGGTCGCCTTTTAAAGCTTTTGCGTATGACTGGCGGGCTAGTTTGTATTTTTTATTTAAAACATAATCCTGGGCCTTTTGAATATTTATGACTGGGTTGTAAGGATCCTGCTTTAAGATTTTATTGGCAATTTGGGAATAGGAAGTTTTGTCTCCCTTGGCATAGTTTGCCATGGAAATAAGTTCCAAAGCATCCATATTTTTACTGTCTATTTCCAGAACCTTATTTGCTACAGAAATTGCATTATCAAACTGAGAGTCTGAATAGTAGAGGGCCCCCAGTATCATTTTTAAGTCCAGGTCTCCTTCCAGGCTTTTTGGAATGCTTGCAAAATGATCAATTGCTCCTTTTGTGTCACCTTTTTCTAGAAGTGCCTGAAGTTCCTTTGCAAACTGAATGTTTGGAGGGTCTTTTTCTTTTTTAGGTTCACTCTTTTTTTCTTCTTTTGTGATAAGTGGAGCTTCTTTTTCAGCTGTGTCTGAGGCTGGTTTTGTAGCACAGGCAGTCAGAATAAGTGCAGAAAGAATTGCTACAACTGGAAATAACTTCATTTTAATCATTTTCTATTCCTTATTATATAGTTGAAATTAAACGAATCATTAGCTAAACTGATAAAACGATGAGCATCAGGATTATTAGAAAAGCCTTGTGTCTGCTTCTTGTCGATATTGTTATTATCATCGGCATTTTTGTTTTACAATTTAGAACAGATTCAAGCATTATTCAAAAAATTGGAAACCTTCAATTTTCATTTTCTCAATCAGAAAACAAGGATAATGAATTATTCCTTTTGAATAAAGTCCGTATTTCTTACAACGGAATTAATTTCTATTTCGATGATCAGACTCCTGCAATTGTAAGAGATAAGAACTCTGAAATTATTCCAGTAAGCTTCACCGGCTATGAAAAGAAAGATGACCTTTCCTATATTTTAAACTTTTCAAAAGGCGTAAAGGTTACATTTGAATTAGCTTCTCTTGATCCTAACGCTTCTCTTGCTATTATTGCAGATATTCCTTCCGACATTCAGGATTTTGCTATTCCTTACAATTTCTCTGCAAATATGAGAATTCAGAAGGAAGAAGATAATCGTGTAATTTTAAATACAAAGAAATCTTCTTGGGCAGCCTCGGCATTCTCTCTTGAGTCAGGTTATTTTGATATGAACAAAAGAGATTATGTTGCTACTTATTCCCTTTACGACGAAACTCAGAAATTTACCTTTGATACAATTGTTAATCTTGAAATTGCCGATTTGCTTGTTTATGAACAGAATATTCAGAACTTTAAGAATAATCTTGTTTCTTCTTTCAAGGCAAACAATTCCGAATCAAATATTTCTGAACAGGTTATTGTTTCTTATCTTGCAGCTCAGCTTGAAAATGGTAATTATATTCAGGCTCTGGACGATATTCCAACTAATCTTAAGAAGAGCCGCCAGAGAACTTACCTTTCTGCCCCTTACTTAAATACTCTGGAAGAAATGAACAAGCTTCTTGAAGCCGCTATTAATGATTACGAAAACAAGATAAGCGAAAGTGCAAATACCGGTAATATGGATATCTTTACTGTTCATAATATTGCTAACTTTATGTGTGTTCATTCTAAGCCTGCAACTGTAATAAAACTTTTACAATTTGCTGCTTCAAATGATATTTCTAATTCATCATTAGCTCAGGCTACAGGTATTCTTTCTGTTTATAATGATCTGGCATCATTGAATTCTGCATATGCGGCTTATCTGGAACCAGTTCTTAATGATTGTGTTGAACGAATTACAGAATCTTGTTCACTCGATAATAATGTACTTACAATTTCAGAAAATGATACCTTCCTTTCTGTTATTCAGGCTGTTGAAACTGGTATTGCCCTTATGCGTTACGGTTATATCAGTCAGAATGTTACATTGCAGAAGGCTGGATATGTACTTGTTAACTCTTATATGTCAGATTCTTCATCTTTCGATTTGAGAACTCTGGCAAATCTTTATCCAATTATTGCTTATGATAACAAGTTCTATCCTCACTTTGAAAAAATTGATACTAAAGATAATCTTAATGTATGGGCTTGGACATGTGCTAAGTCACTTAATTATGAAAAAGATGCAGATAATTCAATTATTCTTACAATTGACTTCCCAGAAACTTATACTCACTATTTAATTGTAAAAGGTATTCCTCAGTTCTCTAGCATTTACATTTATGATATGGCCTTCCGTACAGACCCAAGATTTGAAACATACAATTCTTCTGGATATGTTTATAAAACTGGAAGTCAGACACTTCTTCTTAAATCTAGACATAAGAGCCAGATTGAAACTGTTCGTCTTGAATACAGAGATAGAGTTCCTTCAAATAATACTGTTCCTGCTGCAACTACAAACAAGCCTGCTTCTGATGCTGTTCAAGATAAAGTTGAAAGCAGCAGTACAAGTGAAAGTGGAGCAACTACATCTACAACTACAACAAATACTCAGACTAAGACTGAAACTCCTGCAGAAACTACAATTACTAAACAGGAGACTTCTAAGCCAGCTGTAGAAGAAAAGGTAAATACCGAAAGTTCTACATCAGCAGCTACAAAGTCTGACACTAGTGTAGCTCCTGCTGCTGACGGCGAAGAAAAAGCATCTGATGAAGGTCAGAAAGAAGAACCTGCAGAAGAAGAGAATCAACAGACTAAGTCACGATGGCGTCGTGGTAAAAGTAACTAAAAATTAAACACAAGAAAACAATTCATAAAAGAATTAAGGAAGTTTTAGATTTCCTGAATATATTCTTTAGAATTATTTCTTTTTAAAACAATAACTGTAATATCGTCGCTTAGACTTTCGCCTTTTGTAAAATCCTGGAATTTTTTCATCAGATAATTAAGAATTTCAGGAGCAGTACCATCCTTACTTTCCTTCAAAATATCCATCAATATCTTTTTAGAGAATGTTTCTTTTTTATGATTTGTAGATTCTGTTAATCCATCTGTATAGCAAAGAATAATATCGTTGATGTTCATTCTAAAGCTTATAGGTGGGAATGATACATCTAGGCCTTCTACACCAATTATTCCATACTGTTTGTCTGGATTTTCAATATTAAGTTCTCGAACTTCATCATTTTGTGAATCAAAAAGCAGAGGATAAGGATGACCGGCATTTGCAAACTCTACGCTGCATACATCCTTAGAATTAAACTCACTGAAGCGGAAGAGAATACCTGTAATATAGTTATCAATATTAACTTTTTCTTTTATATAAGTTCGGTTAATTTCTTCAAGAATTGAAGACATAGATTCCTGCTGTTGAATTCCAGAAATAAATTGCTGGCTTATAATTCCTTTTGCAAGAATTGTCATAAGTCCTGCTGGAATACCATGGCCAGAAACATCAAAAATTCCAAGACCGTCCAGGCAAGTGTTTGAATTTGAAGTATAATAATCGTAAAGATCGCCAGAAACGTTGTTGTCTAAAGGTTTATAGTAAATTGCAAGGTCCCAACCACGGAAGGTATGTTCCTTTGGAGGTAAGAAGTTTTTCTGTACATGGGAAACTGTTTCCAAATCTTTTGACAAAACATAGTTGGCACCTGACAGTTCTTTTGTTCTTATTGCAACAACTTGTTCCAGGTTTTGGTTGAATTCCTGTAACTGGTCTTTAAGTTTTATATTATAAATATAAGTTTGGCTAAACTGTTTAATAAGCTGATAAAGGAACATGTATGAAGTTGTCTGCCATCCATAAAGAGAGAACATTGGCATATCGGGAAGTATATTGAAAACATGGAAGATAAGGTCTAAAAAGAGTCCAACATAAATAGGAATAAATCCTATTAGAAGCTTTATAGTTTTTGGTCTAGAAATAGGATTTTTAAAACTTCGTATAAGCCTTGGAATAACATAAGCAAATTGAATTAGAGAAATTGGAGCCAAATAATAGGAACAATTAATAAAAATTCTATAATTTGGCATCAGGAAGGCTATTAAAATACTACTAAGAAGAAGAACGAATCTCTGTATTATTTCTTTTTTAGATGTTTCGTAGCCTAAATATGCAAGACAGAAAGATGCGGCAAAATATATTGTTGAAAATCCGCCGTAACACCAGGTAATTTTTAAAATTGAAAGATAAGAGACGAATGGAAGTTTCAACCAAGGCATATCACCAAAGCTAAATGCCAGTAAGAAGTGGGCGGTGTAAAAGTTGAACAGGGCGTAGTAGAGATACATTCTGTGTTCTTTGTACTGTTTTAAAAAAAAGGAAAGAACAATGTAGAGGAAGGTTAAGATTAAAGAAACCATTGTAAATGTAATTGTAATTCTTGAATTGAAGAAGGTTTTTCTTTCGGCTCTTCTAATAACCTGTTCTTGGTCTGAAATATAGATATCTTCAGATATACTTCCCCATGCTCCAGGCCATACTTGAATATAAATTGTATTATTTCCCTGTTTGTGTACCAGAGAATTTGTAAAAATATAACTATGGGTAACATATCCAGCTGTATTTTCTACAGGAGGATGGTCTCCATATTTTTTTATAAAGTTTCCATTTAAGTAAACTGTTGATGAAGAACGTAAATGCCCAATATAAAGTCCAATATCATGACCTAATAATTGATTATCGATTGTAAAATCAATTTTGAGCCAAATTAGATTTTGTTTGTCATGTGAAAGTTTTGAAAGATTTCTCATTTTATTTTTATCTAACTTTTGGAAAGTTATATCATGAGAAATAATATCTGTGTAATTGTACGAAGCGGGAGTTTCTACGTATTCAATAGAATCTGTTAGATATTGTCTATACGACTTTGATTCATTTTTGCAGGAAGTTAATAAAACCACTAGCAATAAAGGTAATGTAATGAAATTGAAATGTTTTGTTTTGAGTCGCATATAATTAATTATACATCATTTTTAGAAAAAAAACGATATTAAAAACGTTCTGCTTTCGAGTTACTTTTTTTGTAAAGACTGGCAGATGATGCTTTTCGTGATGAAGAACGTTCTGTCTGGGTGTGAACATTAGGTCTGGCACCTTTAGAACGGCCTTTTTTCTCCTGATCAAAGCTTTTTTTACCATTTGAAGAGCGGCCTCGTTTTTCCTTTCGGTCAGGTGAGTCTTCAATTCCTTCAGGTCGGCGGCGACGGCTTCCAAAACTGTCTCCACTTTTTCCGCCTTTGCGGGAACCACGACCTTCTGATTTTTCATCCAGATGCATGTGTGGAAGTTTATGGTTAGATTTAGACAGTTCGATTGCCTTTTTTGCAGATGCTGTTGGGAGACTTAACAGAGAGAATTGCTGGGCTACATCAATATCATCAACCAGGCGGCCTGGAATATGAAGCAATTCGCTGAAGTAGGCTGCAATTTCTTTAGCTCTGTAGCCATCCTGTTTACCAAGTGAAACAAAAATACGAGTTTGATTGGGTTTTGGACCAAATTCTTTGCTGGAAATTCTTCCGTAATGTTTTGAAGAAAGTTTTTCTCCATAGAAAACAGAAAGAATACCTGCTAAAACATCTGTTGGATCGTTACCGGCTGCAAGTTCCTGGGCAAGAGTTTTGTATTTATCATCAAAAGGATTGAGTACAGGAGAACTTGTTGTTTGTGCTGTAGTCTGTTCTGGAGTTTGAACTTCTGCTTCTGGAGAAGGAGTTGTACTTTCTTCATCAGCCTGTGTCTGAACTTCTATTCTTGTTTCTGCTTCTGGAATTATTTCTTCTTTGGCAGCTGGCATTTCTTTAAAGAGTTTTTCTTTAAGTTCCCCAATCACTCTTTTTTCTTTTACATCAATTACTTCGTGAACAGTAGGAATTTTTCCTTCTTTAAGTTCACTCTTGGTTGCTTTAAGAACATTTTTTGTAAGGAAACCAAGCTTGCGTCTTTCTTCTGGTCTAACAAATGTAATGGCAATACCTGTAGTTCCTGCACGTCCTGTACGACCAATACGGTGAACATAAGTTGCTGTATCGAATGGAAGAGAATAGTTTACAACATGGGTTACGCCTGGAATATCAATACCACGGGCGGCTACATCAGTTGCAACCAAAATACGGGTTTTCTTTAAGCGGAAACGTTCCAGAACTTTTTCACGCTGGTTTTGCATAATATCACCGTGGAGAGCCGCTGCTTCATAACCTTTCATATCAAGTTCACGGGTAACACGATCTGCATCTGACTTAGTCATTGTAAAAACTAGACCATAAAAATCTGGAGAAATATCAATAAGGCGGACAAGGGCTTCGATTTTTTCATTTTCTTTTACACACCAGTACTGCTGGTCAATTAAAAGGGCCTCGTCAATTACTTTTTCTTCCTCAATAATATCGTATTCGCCCATAAAGTCGCCGGCAATTTTTAAAATTGGTGCAGGCATTGTTGCAGAGAAGAGTAAAATGCGGCAGTCAGGATTTGCATGGCGGAAGATTTCTTCAATATCGTCAATGAATCCCATATCAAGCATTTCGTCGCCTTCATCAAGAATAAAGTACTTGATTTTACTGATATCGAGAGTTTTGCGGTCAAGGTGGTCTTTAATACGGCCTGGTGTTCCTACTACAATTTCTGAACCACGTTTAAGGTCCTTTATTTGGGCTGTGTAGGATGCTCCTCCATATAAAACTGTTGTTCTAGGGAAATCGTTATTTGCAAAAGACTGCATTTCTGTGCAGGTTTGAACAGCCAGTTCGCGGGTTGGTTCCAGTATTAATGCTTCTACATGTGAACTTTTTTCGCGGACATTTTGAATAATTGGAAGTCCAAATGCGGCAGTTTTACCAGTACCTGTTCTGGCACGGGCAATAAGATTTGTGTCGCCAGTAAGAAGTCTTGGAATTGCTAATACCTGAATAGGTGATGGAGTTACAAAGCCCTTTTTGGCAACTGCTTTAAGGGTGTATTCATCCAGTCCTAAATCTTCAAATGTAACAGTTTCTGGATTTTCGTTTTGGACAGAATTGTCCTGTGATGTGGACTCTAAGTCCTCTGGTTTGATGTTTTCTTGGTTCATATAAATTCCTTATTTTTTTTCCAAACGAAAGCAAAGTCATTTATATTTTCCCAAAAGAAGTAACTCTAGCCTTCGTATTGCACCAAATTGCAATGTTGCCAATATAGTTGAATGTGAATAAAAATACAAGCAAATATTAGAAAATACATGAAATATTTACGATTATTTGTCAGATAAAGTCAGAAGATGATTTTTTTCTAAAATTGAATATTCCCTAAATTTGTGCTATAATAAAAACTAATTATGGATACACAATTCAAACTGGACCAGAAGGTCGTTTACCCTAGTCAGGGTGTTGGTGTTGTAACAGAAATTTTTGAGAAAACAATCAAAGATACTACAACTCTATATTATAAGATTTACATTGAAGCTTCCGACATGGTTGTTATGGTTCCTGTAGCAAATGCAGATATGTTGGGAATTCGCCAGATTGTTTCTAAAGAAGAAGCAGAAGCTGCCTTAAATCTTTTGTCAGATGATTTTGAACCTATTACTTCTGACTGGAAGCTCCGTTATCAGATGAACCTGGAACTTTTGAAAAAGGGAACTGTAAAGGATATTGCAACAATTGTTCGCTGCCTTTACAACCGTAGTAAAGTAAAAGAACTTCCAATCCAAGAAAGAAAACTTTATGATTCAGCAAAAAAATTGCTTGAAGATGAAATAGCTTTTGCTTTGGGAAAAACAGCAAAGGAAATTGAAGCAGAAATTCATACAAAGCTTGAACCACCTGGAGCTGCTCCAAAAATTAAGCACACAGTTTTGCTTGATGATGATGAAGATGATGATTTGATGGATGATATTTCTGATAAATCATCTGATTCAGACGACTCTGATGATTCTGACGGAAACGATTCTGATACTTCAGATTCTTCAAGTGATTTGGATGCTGAAGACGATTTCGATGACGACGAAGGTTTCTAGTATCGCAATTATAATTACTGCTGCCGGTTCTTCTACAAGAATGGGCAGTAGTATTAAAAAAGAATACTTACCCCTAAAAGATGGCACAGTTCTTTCGAATTGTGCTAAAACTTTTTTAAAGCTCCCTTCTAATATTTATAATATTGTAGATTTTATAATTACTTGTCCTAAGGGCGGAATTGACGATTGTAAAAAAGCTTTAGATTCTCTGAAATTTGAGTCCAAAATTAATGTTCAGATTGTGGAAGGGGCTGCTACAAGACAGTCATCTGTTTTTAATGCAATTAAAGCTGTAAAGCATAAACCTCAAATTATTGCAATTCATGATGGAGCCAGGCCTTTTGTAAGTCTTGAACTTATTGAAAAAACTTTGGATGCAGCCCTGGAGTATGGAGCTTCTGTTCCTGCTTGCCAGCCTGTTGATACCCAAAAAGAAATTGACGAAAAGGGCTTTATTGTAAGGCATTTACGAAGAAGTTCTTTGGCGGCTGTACAAACTCCCCAGTGTTTTGCTTATGAAAAAATGCTTGAAGCTCACCAGAAAGCAAGTTTGGATGGTAGGAAATACACCGATGATACAGAAATTTGGGGGGCTTATTGCGGGCAGGTAAAAGTAGTAAACGGTCAGGTAGAAAATATTAAAATTACATATCCAGGTGATTTAGAAAGAGGACAGAGGAAATAATTGTATGATTAGAGTTGGACTTGGTTACGATTTACACAGACTTGTAGAAGGTCGAAAACTGATAATTGGTGGCGTTGACTTTCCTTTTGAAAAAGGGGAAGACGGTCATTCAGATGGTGATGTTTTATTGCATGCCGTAACCGATGCTATTTTAGGTGCCTCTGGCCTTGGTGATATAGGTTCTTATTTTCCTCCAGAAGATCCTAAGTGGAAAAATGCTGATTCTGCAAAACTTTTGCAGGCAGCTTGGAAGGATGTTCTTGATGAGGGCTGGAAGCTTGAAAATCTTGATTGTGTTGTAAAACTTGAAAAACCAAAATTTCTTCCAAAGAGACAGGAAGTAATTTCTTCAATTGCAAAGATTCTTGGAGTAGAAAATGAAAGAGTCTTTGTTAAAGCAAAAACCGGAGAAAAACTTCCTCCGGTTGGTACAGGCGATGCTATCGAAGCCTATGTTGTTTGCCTTTTGAATAAAGCAGATTAATCTGCCTTTTAGGTTACTCTGGCAACTGCAAAATCAAATCTACTTCGTTTTCTGTAAGCTTTAATTTGTCTGCTATTTCTTGGATAGACCATCCCTGGCGTCTAAGTTGTCTTACGCTGTCATTAATCTGAGGATTAAGGGCAGAGCCTTTTACAGAAGGTTTACCCTGTAAATCCTTTTGTGTCATCTGCTGTAAGGTCTTAAACTTGTTGTCTACATCGCGGGAAAGTCCTTGTAAATCAAGTTCAGTCTTTTTAATACCGTTTTGTACAGAATTTACGGCTTCAATTCGATGCTCTGTTTCTTCGAGTAAGCTGTCTAGTGTTTCAAGTCGTCCGATTGCATCTGTAATCTTTGGTCCATTCTGTAAAATCTTATCAACATTTGACTGAACTTCTTTAATTTCCTGAGGAAGAGATACAGCCTGGCGGTTGCAGTTTACAAGTCTCTGTTCCAAATCTTTTAGCTTTTCGAATTGGCTGTCTACATCAAGCTTAATTCTGTTTACAACTTCATCTTTCTTTTCAAGGCGGTCATACTGGTCTGAAATGTACTGGAGACGATCGTTGTAATTACGAACTGTAACTTCCATAGCCTGCAAGTCATCCTTTGTTGTATTCAAAGAAAGAATTCTGTCGTCAATTGTGTTTGAAAGGGCAATCATACGGTTGAACTGCTGTTCCAGGTTGATTACCTTTGTCTTTTGGTTTTCAAAATTTGTGAGCTGGCGTGTAATTTCTTCATTAATCTTTAAGATAGAATTGTATTCTTCATTCATCTTATCTGCAGATTCAGAGAAGGTATCAAGTTTGCTGAATGAATCGTTGATTGACTGAATATCATCATCAAGCTGGCGTTTCATTTTATCTGCTTTTTCGTATATCTGGATGTTATTGCTGACTTCCTGTAATTCCTTCTGAATTTCCATAATCTGAGTCTGAATTGTGTTGGCATCATCCTGCATCTTAAGAACAAGTCTAGACTGTTCTGTTTGATTTGCATTTGTGATGTTTTGAATTTCTTTCTTGAAGGAGTCAATCTTTGTTTCTGTTTCCTGATTCTGAGCTGCAATTTTATCTTCAGTTGCAGAAAGCATATCTTCGTACATCTTTTTGAGCTGAGCCAAAATCTGTTTTGAAGAATTTTCATAATCATTAACAGAATTTTGTGTTTGATTCTGGAGTTCTACAATCTGTCTGTTAAGTTCTTCGTACTTTTCTTTGATAGCATTTTCGTAGGCATTCATGTTCTGGAAAAGCTTCTGTCCAACTTCATCAATCTTAGTCTGGCTATTGGTCTGGAAGGAATTAAGCTGGCCTTTGAAAAGTTCTGCAGAATCATTGAGCTGGGTCTGGAACTGGGCTTTCCATGTTTTAAATTCAGAGAGGGCAGCGTCGATTGTAGAAGTTCCTGTTTCCTGTTTACTCTGGATAGAGTCCTGGAAGGATTTTAAATCTTCCAGCATTTCGTTCTGAACCTTGTTCAAATTTTGCTGAACCATTTTCATATTTTTTTCGATTTCGCGTTTAAGTTCTGTTTCAGAGTTTTTGGAAATAACATCAATAGATGAATTTGCATCGTTTTTGAACTTATTGATTACTTCCTGAATATCCTGAATTGCTCCCTGCATTTCTTCTTTTGTCTGATTTATAGAAGAATTTACTGCTGCGAATTGATCTGAAGCACGGCTCTGTAAACTTTCGATGTTTTGTCGGAGTTCGTCTGTGTATTTAGATTCAACTTCTTTACGAGAATCTTCAAAATCATTTGTAAGATTTGTGAGTTTTGCATCAAGCTGGTGTTTCCATTCTGCAATGTCTGAATCGAATTCGTTGTTTTTTGTAGAAAGTGTCTGATTAAAGCTTGATTCAAATTCCTGTAGTTTCTGGCTCATGTTGCCGGTTGCTGTTTCTTTGAGGGAATCCAAAGAAGCGTTTATTTCTTTAATCTTATTTTCGATAGAGGCTGAATCTTCTTTGATTTCTTCTGCAAATTCTTCGTGCTTCTGGCGTTGGCTTGTTGTAAAGTTATCAAATGTAGAAAGAACTCTGTTTTGAACTTCGTTCATAGCGGCTTTTAAGCTCTTTTCAAGTGTGTCGATATCTGTGTCCGAAATTTGAATTTGAGAAAGTTTGTATTCGATATCTTTTTTGTAGGCATTGAGCTGGGCATCTACATTTTCAAGAATATTAAGATGTTTAACTTCGCTTTCTGAAACGGCCTTGTGAACTGAATCTGTAATGATTTTTGAAAGGCTGTCTAAGCGGCTGTTTGTTTCCATCTGGAAATTATCAATCTGACTGTTTGTTAAAGACTGGAATTTATCTAGCTGCAGGTCAGTTTCGTTCTGGAAGCGTTCAAGTTCCTTATTTGTATTAGACTGGAATTCTTCGAATTTTCTTGCAGTTTCAGATTCGAGGGTTGAAAGTTTTTCGTTTACGCTGCGAATCTGGTTTTCAAGTTCTGGTTTAAGACTTGCGGCTCTCTGTTCTGCTTCATCACACTGACTCTGAATTGAACGTACAGACTGTTCGGCTGCCTCAACTGATGAAGAAGCATCTTCTGAAATCTGTTTAAGTGTCTGAGCAAGGTTATCCTGCATTGTTGTAATATCTGTGCGGAGGTTGATTGAGCGTTCGTTTGCAAGGCGAAGATTGTTTTCTACCTCGTTCTTCATGTCTTCTATGCGTTTGTTGTAAGACTGTTCTAAATCGCCAAGTTCGTTTAAGCGGTTTCCAAAAACATTCTGGAGCGAATCAACACGGCTGGCATATTCAGCTTTTAGGCTGTCAAACTTGTTGATGTATTCTTCTTTAATACTGTTGTATTCTTTTGCATAATTTGTATTCAAATCTGCAATAAGCTGATCATTAGAAGCTTTTGTTTCGTTGAATTTATTTTCGTAATTCTGAGTAAATTCAGAAAGTTTCTGGCTTGCATCGTTAGATATAGTTGAAATTTTTTGTTCACAATCTGTAATAAAGTTTGTAAGTTTTTCTTCATTAGCACTTGTAATTGAATCTAGCTTAGTCTGATTTTCTTGCTGGAAGGCATCCAGTTTGTGGTTTACATCATCAATTATAAATTCAAGTTTATTCTGATTTTCGGCAGTGAACTCTGAAATTCGGCGGTCACTGTCTTCCTGGAAGCGTGCGATTGTATTATCTAAGTTTTCCTGAAGTGTTTTGTGTTCTTCTATAAACTTCTGATTAAACTCGTTGATTTTTTTGTTATTTGTGGCAGTGGCATTTTCAAAAGCTGTTTTGTAAGTTTCTGAGAACTTGGCAAAATCTGACTGGAATTTTTCTGTAAGGCTAGAGTAGTTATTATCATTTTTGCTGAGAACACTGTTAATCTGAGTTGAGTATTTTTCTTCCAGTTTTTTGTTATCTTCTTCAAAGCGCTCTGTAATTTTTGCAAGAATTCCATTATTTTTGCCGCTAATTGTTTCGAGCTGCTGGTTGTATTTCTGCTGGAGGGAATCAACTTTTTCTGCAAAGGCACCTGAAACATTTGTAATTTTTTCGTTGAATTTATCATTGATTGAGGCAAGTCTGGCCTTTGTGTCTGTAATAAGCTTTGACTCTGCATCCTTGTACCCTTGAGTTGTGTCGTTAATTTTCTGATTAAAGAGGTTTTCAAGTTCGGCAGATTTGCTTTCCATATCGTTGGAAATTTCGTCGAAACGTTCTGAAATCTTGTTTGAAGCAATATTAAATTGATTTTGTAATTCGTTTTGCAGGCTTTCAGTCTGATTTTTAAGTTCGCCAAGATACTGATCAGAACGAGCCTGGGCCTGCTGGCTAAGGTGTTCAAAGGCTGTATTTTCGAGTTTTTCAGCTCTTTCTGCGGCCTGGTCATAAACGGCCTGAATGTTCTGTTTAATTTTTACAAGAGTATCTTCTGCGGCTGTTTGTGAATTTTTAATATCCTGAGAAAGATTTTTTGCATATTCTTCATATTGATCTAAAAGTTTTGTACCAATTGCCTTAAGTTGTTCAGCATTGTGGGCAGAAAATTCCTTTGAAATTTGTGGGATTTTGTTTTCTATGCCCTCTACAATTGAATCCTGCTTATCAAGACGCTTGATGATGGAGTCTACAATAGCACTTTCCTTGTGTATACGCTGAAGATTTTCTTCAACCTGGTCAGTCATCTGGTTTAAATCTTCAAGAACCTTGGCATAAGAGTCTATTTGGGCACGGATATTCTGTACAGATGAAATATCCTTACTGAAAGACTTCATCTTTTCTGCAAAGGCTTCGTTCTGCTGGTTTAAAAGTTTTATAGCGGCATTTGCCTGTGTTTGTTTTGCATCAAATTCAGAAGCTAAATGGGTAAAGTCATTTTTAATTGACTTGTATAAATTCTGCAAATCTTCCTGACGTTTATCTGCATATTTTTTGACCTTATTCATAGGGTCGCTGTTTTTTTGAAGGCTATGAAAGTAAATTGAAATTCCCAGTGAAATTACAACAGAAAAGAGAATTGCTAATGCGATACTCATATTTTTAAATCCCCACCCAAATTTTTTATATATTAGCCCGAACTTTTATTCGGAATCGTGTTTTACATCTCCAAAAATAGCTTCTTCAAGCTGGTAGAAATGACTAAAAGTAATATCTGCTATTTTAGACTTTCTCCACCACCAGAAAGGAAGTGGAAGGGCAATCCAAGCTGCCCTCATTCCAACATTTTTTGAACCAACAATATCATACTTATGGTTGTTACCAACGTATAAGATTTCTTCTGGCTTCAATTGAAGTTGGTCAGCAAGTTTTAAAAATGGAGTTGCATCAGGTTTTAAAGCACCTGCTTCTTCTGAGCCCAAAACTACATCGCAAAAATCACGTATTCCCCAAATGTCGCCTTTTTGTTCTGGTGGAAAGTCAGAAAGAATTCCAATCTTGTATCCATTTTTTTTAAGTCTTTTTATAAAATCTAGAACTCCCTTGCAAGGTTTTATGTGCAGGAACTTTTTTTCTAAGTCCTTGTAAATTACCTTATCAAGGCGTTCTTTAGCTTCTTGTGTAGAACAATGAAGTTTTTTAGCCATGTGCTCTGCCTGAACTTCCATAAAATTTTCTGTCGCAGGTGTTTTATGCATAATATTGCGTACTAAACCGTATTTAAGGAAGAAAAAAGAGCGTGGAAGAAAGTAAAAAGGCATACGGATATTAAACTTCCATGTGCGGTAGAGTGTTCCATCGATGTCGAAAGCAACTGCTTTTATTTTAGTAAAATCCAAAGTATTCACCCTACTATTATACACTAATAAAATAAATGCGTCATTAGTAATTAGATAGGGCAAACGCATTATAAAATGATTAGTTGTAATATCTGGCTCCCGGTCGAGATTCGCAGGTCAAAAACGCACAATAATGCGCTAGACGTTTTTTGGGGTATAGAAACTATTATAATGCCGCTCTCGCGGCAGCCCCAAAAAAAAGTCTTTTTGCCCTGTGTCTCACTCCCTCACACCAACTTTTATGAAAATATTTTTTATAATGGGTTTGCCCTGAGTAATTAGAGTGCTTATTATAGATAAAAAAGATAAGAGGTTTGCTAAATCATGGATTCTTCGTGTAAGGAGTCTAGTCTTGCAAGCCTTTCTTTATCTGGCTGTATGCAAAGATTTTTTTCCTGGCTTGGAAGTACAAGACCTTTGGGACCATTTTTAGCCCTTCGCAGATATTTTACATGGGTGTAATACAGGTCTGTTTTACCGGTATTGCGGGCTTTGGAGTAATAAACGGCAAGGTTTGCGGCATCCAAAAGAATATCGAGGGGAACTGTTTTGCCTTTTTGAGCTTTTACAAAAACGTAACCGCCCGGAAAATCGCGAACATGTAGCCAAAGGTCTTCGCCCTTTACGTGATGGCGGAGGAGTTCGTCGTTTTCGTTGGCATCGCGGCCTACCAGAATGAGCCAGCCGTTTACGGTGTAATCGAGTCCAGGTCGATTTTTCTTTTGCTGCTGCTTAGGTTTTGAGTCGCGGCGAAGTAATTGTTCTATTTTTACAGGATTTGTTTCGTTTAAGATTTCCTGATAAAGATCGTCCAGTTTTTTTAGGCCTTTTTTTGCTATTTCAATGTCGTGTTCAAGTTCCTGAGAGCCTGTCTGGGCCTTTTTGTACTGTTTATAGTATTCGCTGGCATTTTCCTGGGCAGATTTTTTGGGATCTATTAAAAGTTTTACATTCTGACCAGTTTCGTAATCCTGACATTCAAGATATTTGGCTCCATCCTTTATCATATAAGCAAAAGAAAGAATTAAGTCACCCTGGTGTTTGAGCTGCTGGGCGTTTTGGAAGGAGGCAACTTTATCTTCAAGGTTTTTAAGTGCGACTTCCTTTTTGCTGCGGCTGGAGTTGTACCATTTTTCGGCTTTTTCTAATAGGGCCTGGCGAGAAAGTGTGGAAGAATGTTCTGAGTACCAGTAATCAATAAACTGATTAAAGGAAGGTTCTTCTGGCAGTTTATTGTCTTCTATTTCGGCTAAAATGGCCTTGTAATCTCTTATTGGGAATCTTGTTATAGCTTCCTCATATTTTTCTGGAATTGGGGCAGGGGCTATAAAAACTTCATCCTTTACTTCGTAACGTTCCGGGCGGCGGAACATTGTGTCTAAAACTAAATCATTTTGGTCGCATAAAATTACATTTGCGGCATTATTCCATAGGCGGATGTAGAGATTGAAGATTTCGTTTTCGCTGTGGGAAAGAACCATCTTAATCACACGTTCAAGGCCAATTTGTTCGCAGGAATTTATACGACAGCCCTTTATTCTGGAGCGCAAAAATTCCATAAATCGTAAGGGCTTGTCGTTTTTGGTGATTTTTCTCCGAGTTTCATTTATGCGTACAGAATTTTGGGCAGTACAGATTAATACAGTTTTTGCCTGGCCTTCTTTGTAGGTGTAAAGGGCAAGACTGTCAAAACCTGGCTGGATTATGTCTTGTATAAAGCTTCCTGTTAAATCTAATTCCTGGAGTATGAGGTTAATTTCGTTGCAATTTAGAGACAATTTTTATTCCTTTTCGAAATTACTTTTTTTAATTTCACTTGATGCTGTGTATTTCTAAAATATCTTCAATATCTTCATCCTGCAGACCAAGGGACTTCCATTTAGCAACTATTATTTTTCCGTCTTTCAGGCTGTCTAGCGAAATTGCCTGATCCTGGGATTTTATTTTTGCAGGTTTTTCTACAATTCCTGTAATTTCAATTTTGTATCCCTGGTTGTTTTGTAATTCTGAAAGCGTATTTTGATCTGCCTGGATTTTAAACTCTCTTCCATCATCAGTCTTAAGTCCTAGAAATGTAACTGGTTCGTTTCCATAAACTTTTACAAGACCTGTAAGTGTCATTTCAGTATTTTGGATTGGCTTTGAATAAGCAGAGAGAATTGCACTTGTTGTAATTAATAATAATGCTAACAGAATTTTTTTCATTTTTTCCTCATCAGTATGCTATATATAATCTGTATTTTACACCACTGTTTGCTGTTGCAAAACTTGAACTTAGTGTGTATTTAGAAGGAAGTATATTTGAACCTATTTGACCCCAGTAAGAAACTGACATTCCATGTGGATAAAGGTTTGAGTAGTAATACTGGGCATTTAAAATTACAGGTCCGTAATAATCTGTGTTTTCTACTCCGTTGAAATATTTTCTAGCTGTTGAACTGGTCATATTTTGGGCTGTGATAGCAGGATAATCGAATAAGTTTATAGGACTACATTCAAAGGTTACGGTTTTGTTTCCAATTTCATAGCTTTCTCTGGCTGTTCTGAAAAGAGTGTAAGAAGTTCCGATTGGGAATATAACTGTGTTGTAAAAATTTTCGTATGCCTGATCAAATGTTGTTAAACTACAATTTTTTGCCTGTAAGGCCTTTGTAATTGCTTCCTGGTTTATATAGTCGTTTTGTGCAAGTTCTTTTATAAAGTCTATTCCAAAGTTTCTTACAAGGTAGGCTCCAAAGGCATATGCATTGGCGTAAGAAATAAATACATAATCATCTTCTAACCATGCTGTAAATCCATACATGTAACTATTGTTAAAGGTTGATAATCTTGATTTTGGAGATGCATCATCATCAATTCCAAGCTGGCTCTGCATAATATCTTCGCAAACCATAGACATCATTTCGTCGAACCAGGTATCTGCATATCTGAAGCTGTCCGAACCTGTTGAAGATGCATGTTTAATTGTTTTGTTTACATAATGTAGAAGGTGCTGGAATTCATGGGCAACTGTTGAAACCATATAATCTTCTACTACTTGGGTAAAGTATGAGTCTAGGTGGAGACACTGGCATTCATTTGAATTGCTGGTTGTATTAGACCCGTATGTTCCGTTTTTATAAAAATCATAAGACCAGAAGTATCCAAAGGTTCCGCTGTTCTGATATTCTACATAATCGTTGTAAAGGTCGTAAACAAACAGGTGAACTTTTTGTTCAGTTTTAAGGTTGATAAGGTTTGAATAATTGCAGTTTGAGTCGTAATTGTTTCCAAAAAGATATGTTTCTTTTTCGTAGATTGAATCAAAAGTGTTTGCAAGTTTTTCTAATTGGGCGTCTGTTACTGTTATTCCAGATTTTTCCAGGTACCAGACATAGCAGTGTTCTCCAATTACTTTTAATGTTGCATTATTTCCATATAGAACTTGTGAATTATTGTTGTTTACACCATAAATGCTTCTTTGATCGCCAATTTCGTATGTTACTGTAGCTTCTGTTGCATTAAGGCTTCTTCCGTCTGATATGGAATTATCAATTACAGGTTGTATATCAATTTGTGGAGCTTCAAAAGGAATGTTTGTAATTTTGTTTTTACTGTCACTTGTAAAGTCCTTGCTAACTTTATCAAATTTTGTGTCTATTGTATTTATGTTAGATGAGTTACTGTTGAAAACTTTTGTAATTTCATCGTTGTTATTTGTTACAATAAGAAATGCATTTCTTCCAGCAAAAGCCGATAAATCTACTTCTTTACCAACTTCTAAATCTATTGTTGTAGGATAAAGAATAAGGGGTGTCTGGGGAGTACAAGAAAAGAACAAGAATGCAAGCATAATTGTAGCTGAAACTCTGCAAAAAAAATTTTTCATAAAATCACCTTTGTTATATTTTTTGTTATATTTAAGGTGATTATATTTCTACAAAGGTGACTTTGCAAGTTTTAATCCAATATTGACAAGAAGTGGCAAATATAGTAAAAAAATCCTAATGAAATTAACTTCTTTAGTCAAAGTTTTAACTGTCCTCGTCCCTGTGGTTGGAAAATAACCGAAGAGTGATTGTTATATATTTGAGATTAAGGAAACAGATATAGAAAAGAAAAGCTCTCCGGTGCTGGTTTATGGTACGAGGAGAGCTTTTTTATTTAGGGTTTATTACAAACCCTAAAAACGGCGAAGTCAAGGCTTTAAGCGTACGCGTGTCTTGACTCGACGTATTTTATACATATATTTTTAGAGTTTTTATAGAGGTTTTTTATGAAACAAACAGGCGCACAGATTATTGTTAAATTGTTGGAAATGTATGGGATTAAAACCGTAGCTGGAATTCCAGGTGGTTCTATTCTTCCTCTTTATGATGAATTAAATCGTTCTTCAATCCGCCACGTCCTTGTGCGCCAGGAACAGGCAGCCGGATTTATAGCTCAGGGAATGACTCGTTCTACAGGTAAGGTTGCAGTTTGTATGGCAACCTCTGGTCCTGGAGCTATGAACCTTCTTACAGCTATTGCAGATGCCCGTGCCGACTCAATCCCAATTATTGCAATTACAGGTCAGGTAAATACTTCTTTAATTGGAACAGATGCTTTTCAGGAAGCTGATACTTTTGGACTTTCTTTCCCAATCACAAAACATTCTATGATGGTAAAAAGTCCTGCTGAACTTTTGAATGCAATTCCAGAAGCCTTTGAAATTGCACAGAATGGTCGTCCGGGGCCAGTTTTAATTGATGTTCCCCGTGATGTTCAGCTAGCTGAATGCGAAGTTGATTCATGGCCAGATATTGAAGCCGTTCGCGTACACGATATCCGTTTTCACACTCCAATTGCCGAGTACGGCGAAAAAATGACCAAAATTATTGAAGCACTTAAGGCTTCTAAGCGTCCTGTACTTTACTGTGGAGGCGGTTGTAATACAGAAGAGGCTGCCAGTGGAATTAAGGCTTTTGTTCAAACTTACTCCCTGCCTCTTGTAACAAGTTTGATGGGGCTTGGTTGTTTGCCAGAAAGTATGCCAAACTTTATAGGAATGCTTGGAATGCATGGTAATCATGCGGCAAATGTTGCTATTCATGATTCAGATTTAGTTATTGCCGCTGGAGTTCGTTTTGATGACCGTGCAACTGGTCTTGTTCAGCAGTTCTGTCCTGATGCCAGAATTGTTCATATTGATATTGATGCAGCCGAAGTTAATAAGATTCTTCCTGCAAATATTTCGATTGTTGCTGATGTAGAATCTGTATTCCCAGTTCTGACCCAGTTGATTTCGGAACAGAAGGTAAGTGCTCCAGAAGCCTGGCTTAAAAAGATTTGTAAGATAAAGGAAGAAAATACTTCTGTAGAATGTGGTCGCCCAAAGGGAGAAAAACTTGCTAATCCTCGCGAAATTATTTCTAAGATTCCTGAATATGCAGCTCAAGCTGGTGTAAGTGGAGATAAACTGATTGCTACTACAGATGTAGGTCAGCATCAGATGTGGGCAGCTCAGTATTATCCAGTTGAAAGACCTCGTTCTTTCCTTACTTCTGGTTCTTTGGGAACAATGGGTTTTGGTTTGCCTGCTGCAATTGGTGCCGCACTTGCTAATCCAGAGTCAAGAGTTGTTTGTTTTTCTGGAGACGGCTCAATCATGATGAATATTCAGGAAATGGCTACTCTTGCTGAACTTAATCTTCCTGTAACTGTAATAGTTTTCCAGAACGGTACTTTGGGTATGGTTTATCAGCAGCAGAAGTTCCTTTTTGAAAAAAATTATTCGGCTTCGGTTTTCTCTAAAGAACCAGATTTACTTTCTATTGCCAGAGGTTTTGGTATAGAAGCTATAGATGCAGATGAAGAGCCTGAATGGTACAAGAAGGCCTTTGATCCTGCAAATCAGGCTAAGCCTCGCTTTGTAAGAATTTCTGTTGATTCTGAAGAAACTGTATTACCATTTGTTCCTGGTGGAAAAGCTAATATTGATTCTATAAGAGACTAGTTGTTTTAGTATTAGTTTTTACTTGGAAATTAAGAAGAAGGATATTTCCGTATTCCATTCAAAAATAGTTTTGTCGCAGGCGGCAAGGAGCAGATTTACAATTTTTTGTATTTCCAGGCTACCTACCGCCTGACACATTTTTGCTCCATAAGCCGAAGTTTGTGGATTGAACCATTTTTCAATTTCTGCAGGAGTAATTCGTCTTTTTTCTTTTAAGTTTTGGGTAGCAATCTTTACGGTAAGCCCCTTTTTTCTGAAGGTGTTGGCAATAAAAATTCCATCCCAATTAAACAAAATATTGTCGCGGTCCCCAAAGAATTCTTGTTCTGCCGCTTCCATTTTATCCAAAGTTTCTAAAAATGGCTTTAGACTTTCTGGTGAAAGAATTTGATTTCTAACCAATTGGCTTATTTTTTGTCCGTGGCAAGGTATACGCTGGGAAATAATCATATTCCAGCCTTCTGCAAGTGGACATTCGTATGTAAATTCTTCATCATCTTGGGAATCTGGACGTTCATTATCATATTTTGTAAAGGCTGCTTCTTCGCTAATAAAGAATTCTTTTTGTGGAGTAAGAATACCGGCTAAAGAATCTGCCAGGGCTATAATTGATGTTTCAGAGGCAAATGGGTCTGTAAAGAAAAGGCGGTCAAAAACTGCACCGTTATACTGGAACTGTACAAGCAGGTTGTAAAAATCTTTTGGAGTAAGAAAATCTGATGAAAGGGATTGTCCACGGCAGCGTAAAACCGGTCGATCTAAAGAACCTAAAGTTCTTCCGTATTGTTCCAAAATCTCTTTTCCTTTTTCAGTTTTACAAACACCGCAAGTTACACCTTCTGGAGTTCTGCGGGCAATTTCCCAAAGAAGTAGTCCGGAATCTGCATTCCAAATTAAAGAACGGTGATGGCGGAGAAGTTTTGCCATGTTGGTCATTGTATCGCGGATGCCCAGAAGAACTTCTGCACGGTTTGAATCGAGTCTCTGACGCCAGAAAAGGTCGGCACGGTTTAGAATTACTTCTTTTGCAGGATCCTTTGGACTGAATGTAAGGTTTTCTTCTTTTTTGACATCTCCAGACTTGAAATGCTCATTTACCCACCATTCAGAAATTGGATTTTCACCAAATTCAGATTTTTCTGTTTTTTGTTTTTTTGCAAGATTTGAGTAGCGGTTTATAGAACCTGTAGTTTCTGGCGAAGTTGCCAGTTCATCGGAAGTATATTGTTCGCTAGACTGATTTTTTTCAAGAATTGCAGCAATTTGCAGTTCACGGCGGGAAAGTACACCATCTCTGATTGTTGCTTCGTAGCCTTGGGTGCTTGGATTGTAAAATACTCGCCCCATAAGTGAGTCTGGCAGGTACTGTTGAGCAACCCAGTGATCGCGGTAGGCATGTGGATAAAGATAGCCTGCTCCATGACCAAATCCTTCTGCATCACGGCTGCTGTCTTTAAGATGGTTTGGAACTTCTGCATCTTCTTTTTCAATTGCGGCAAGGGCGTCAAAAAAGGCCAGGCTGGAATTAGATTTAGGAGCTGTAGAAAGATAAAGGGCTGCATGGGCCAAAAAGTAACGGCCTTCTGGCATTCCAACTCTATCAAAGGCCTGGGCACAAGACTCAACAATCGAAATGGCATTTGGATCTGCAAGACCTGTGTCTTCGCAGGCAGAAATAAGCATTCGTCTAAAAATAAAATGAGGGTCTTCGCCGGCTGTAACCATTTTTGCAAGCCAATAGCAGGCCGCATCTGGATCACGTCCACGTAAAGATTTTATGAAGGCAGAAATAATGTCGTAGTGGTAGTCGCCATCGCGGTCATAAAGTACAACTTTTTTTTGAATGGACTCTTCGGCACATTCCTTGCTTATATAAATTGTTGTTCCGTAGGCTGGTTTTGGAGGCTGCTGATAAGGGGCCCATTTTTCTGGAGTAGTTTCAATTGCAAGCTCCAGAGCGTTCAAAAGGGAACGGGCGTCTCCGTTGGCAGTTTCAATCAGGTGTTCTAAAGCACCGTCTTCGAATTCAATTTTCCAGTGGCCGTAGCCTCTTTCTTCATCTGTTATTGCCTGCATTGCGGCTTTGTGTAAATCCTGCTGGGTAAGAGCTTTTAACTGGAAAACTCTTGAACGACTTACCAGGGCCTTGTTTACTTCAAAAAAAGGATTTTCAGTTGTGGCACCAATTAAAATGATTGTTCCGTTTTCAACCCAAGGAAGCAGGGCATCCTGCTGGCTCTTGTTCCAGCGGTGTACTTCATCAACAAAAAGGATAGTTCTGCGGCTGTAAAGATTGTAGTAATCTTCTGCCTGTTTGATTGAGTCACGGATATTTTGAACACCTGTCAAAACGGCATTCAAGGTTATAAAGTTTGATTTTGTATGATTGGCGATTACACGTGCCAGAGTGGTCTTGCCGCTTCCTGGAGGGCCGTAAAAAATTACTGAGGTTAACTGGTCGGCGGCGATGGCACGGCGAAGAAGTCTTCCTTTTCCTACAATATGATCCTGCCCGATATATTCATCGAGATTCCTTGGCCGCATTCTTGCAGCCAGAGGTTCCTGCATCATTTTAATTTGCTCAAAAAGTGAATCTTCTGCCATGCTCTCTCTGATATTTGCGAATAAAATTATTCGCGGTTCCAGTTTCCTCTTGAAGGGTAGTAAGACCAGAGCCCTACATCAGTATATGAAACTGATGATGAACTTGAGCCTGTTCCATAGAAATTTATACTTGCATACAAACTACTTTCAGCTTCTGTTTTTTCTGGAGTTGCGTTAAGAGTTGCTAAAATATTATTTGAAGAAGTAAGTTTAAATGAAGCATTGCTTGTAAAGTCAATTAAAGAAGAGCCTGGAACACCGTCTGCTAATGTTGTTCTGACCAGTCCCCCTGTAGAAGTTGTTGAAGCACTTACTGTTGGAATGTATCCACGGCCAATTAAAAGTGTATCGGCAGTAGTTGTTAGAGTTGTAATTGGGTTTTCTGCGTTCAAGCATGATTTAAAGTTGCTGCCGTTTGTATCGCTGTAGTAGAGGAAATATCCTGAACCATAGTAAATACGTGTGGCAGGGCTTGTGTATGTTTCATTTGTTGTAGAAGCAATGCTGTTGAAGAATACAGGAGAACCATTGAACATTACAACGGAAGAAATTTGATTTGCGCCAGTTGAATCTACAGGAGTAAGGTTTCCTGCAGAAGTAATTTGTCCGTTAGACAGCTGGTAGTAAGTGATTGTAGGGTAAACGGTATTTAATGCCCCCGAACGAATGTAAATTCTTCTGTTTGCTCTTTGTGGGGCATTTGTAGAGAAGATGGAGAATGCTGTGTACTGTACTTCAGAATAGTAGAATGTTGGGAATGTGTTGTCTGGAATGCTTACAACTTTTACTTCGCAGTCTGTTGTTGACCAGCTTCCATCGCTGTTTACACTTGGTTTAAGTGCCCAAAGGTAGAAATTGCTTACAGTTGAAGTTCCATAATCAGAATTTGTATAAGATGCACAGAACAAGTAGAGGTAATCTGTGTCGGTAAGAACCTTTGCAATCTGGTAGCCATTGTGGGTTGAAGTTGTGTAATCGTAGGTATGATATGAAAAATCTGGAATTACAGTTCTTACATCAAATGTACACCAACTTCCATGAACCTGGTTTGAAGCGAGTTTATAGCGTACTCCATAATCTGCTGCAAGAACAAGATATTCATTATCACTATTGTTTCCTACTGTATAGCGGCAAATGGAATTTATATTTCCACTTACAGTTGCCTTTTCAGGATAAACATCATTCATAACTTCATAATAAATTGGGCTAAAACAAGAGGTAAAAGATATTGTTGCAAAAATAGCTAGAATTATAAGTCCAAGTGTCTTTTTCATTTTAATTCCTTTTTGTATTAGAAGTGATAGCGGGCACCAAGTCCTGCAGTTGCAAATAAACCATTATAGTTCTTTGTAGAGTCTGTGAACCACTGTGGAATCCAGTAAGCAGATGCATTTAGACCAATGGACCAGCTTTCTGCAAATCTATAGAACACTCCTGCATTGGCTTTTGCGGAAAATGAAGGGAAGTAAGTCATGTTTTGGCATGTTGTTGTTGCAATTCCAATTCCTAATGACATTGGAAATTCAAATTTTCCTACGTAAGGCTGATAAAGAAGGCCTATAGTAATTGGAACTGAAATTAAAGGTTTTTCACCAATTGTCATATTATATCCAATCAAGAGGTCTCCACCTACAGCAATGTTTCCTGTAATAAAACGGTAGTAAGAAACACTTGCTCCGGCACCAATATACAACTGATTCTTAAAACTTAATGGAAAATTGGCAAACAAATCTATTTCAAGGAACTGATCTCCAGCTCCGTTTTGTTCATAAATATACCCATCATCATATTCATCACCGGTTTCGTCTGCAAATATTGCTGCAGTACAAAGGCAGATAATCATTAAAATAGAAATAAAGCGTTTCATATTGCGACCTTTTTTTATATCCAGTATATTTTTCGTACTAGAAATATACATTTTTTGAGTTTATTTATCAATAAAACCATATATGGAGATTAAGGTTACATGAGTGCAGTTGTAATTGACGGAAAACAGGTTGCTGCAGATGTTCGTGCAGAGGTTGCAAAAAAAGTTGCAGATTTGAAGACAAAGGGAATTACTCCTTGTCTGGCAGTTATTCTTGTAGGAGAAAATCCTGCATCTGTATCTTATGTAACAGGAAAACAGAAGGCTTTGGCCGAAGTTGGCATGTCTGACCGTTCTGTAAAATTGCCTGAATCAACTACAGAAGAAGAACTTCTTAAATTGATTGATCAGTTGAACAAGGACGATAGTGTTCATGGAATTTTGGTCCAACTTCCACTTCCTAAGCATATTAATGAAGATAAAGTGATTATGGCTATTGATCCTTCAAAGGATGTAGATGGTTTCCACCCTGTTAGCGTAGGAAATTTGATGATTGGTCGTCCGGGATTTTTACCATGTACACCTCATGGAATTATTGTAATGCTGCAGAAGGCTGGAATTGAAACTAGTGGTAAGCATGCCGTTGTAATTGGTCGTTCAAACATTGTTGGAAAGCCTGTTTCAATTCTTCTTGCACGTAAAGATGTAAACTGTACTGTAACCATGTGTCATACCGGTACAAAAAATATGGCAGAAATAACACGTCAGGCTGATATTCTGGTAGTTGCTTCTGGTCATCCTCATACTCTTACTAAAGATATGGCAAAAGATGGAGCTGTAATTATTGATGTAGGTGTAAACCGTATTCCAGATTCAAGTAAAAAATCTGGATTCCGCCTTATTGGAGACTGTGATTTTGATGACCTTAAAGAAAAGGCATCCTTTATCACTCCTGTTCCAGGTGGGGTAGGGCCAATGACAATTGCTATGCTTATGCAGAATACTCTGGAATCGGCCCAAAACAGATTAAATAAATAAGGGGCATTTTATGCGAGATATACAAAACGAAGAAGATACAAGAGAAGTTCCACTTCAAAAAGTTGGAGTAAAAAATGTAAAGTATCCGGTTCAGGTTCTGGATAAGTCTAAGAAGATTCAGAATACCACTGCAACTGTAAATCTTTTTGTAAATCTCCCTCATAATTTCAAGGGCACTCACATGAGCCGCTTTATCGAGGTTTTTCACAAGTATCACGAGGATATTTCTATGAATAATTTCCTGGATATGCTGGAAGAAATACGTAATAAGCTTGATGCAGAACGTGCCTTTGGAAGAATTACCTTTCCATACTTCATAGAAAAAAATGCTCCGGTTACTAAGTCGCCTGGAATTATGCAGTATATCTGTACTTATGAAGGAGAAACTTCTGTAAACGAAGGTAAAAAATTCTTTGTTTCTATAAAGGTTCCAATTGCCACTCTTTGTCCTTGTTCAAAAGCTATTTCTGAATATGGTGCTCACAATCAGAGAGGTCTTGTAAAAATAAAGATTCAGTATAAGGACTTTTTCTGGATTGAAGATATTATAAAGATGATAGAGGATTGTGCTTCTACACCTTTGTACACCCTGCTCAAGCGTCAGGACGAAAAGTATGTTACTGAACATGCCTACAATAATCCACGTTTTGTCGAGGATGTTGTACGTGAAGTTTATTTGGGCTTAAAGGATATGGGATTTGACTGGTTTAGCGTAGAAGCCGAAACGGACGAAAGTATTCATAACCATAACGCTTACGCCTATACAGAATTTTCAAAATAAAAAAAACTCCCAAAATGCACTACACGCTTTTTGTGGTATAGAAACTATTGAACTGCCGCTTCGCAGTAGCCACAAAAAGAGTGTTTTTGACCCACGCCCCGCTCCCTCGCGCAAACATTACGGAAAAGCGTTTATAATGCAGAAGCCCTGAAATGATAATGCATACAAATTGATATATATATTTATAAATAATGTTTTTTTTTGTACAATAGAGGGCATGACTTACTTTTTTGAAACATACGGATGTGAAATGAATATTGCCGAATCCGCTTCGGTTGAGCAGCTTTTATTTGCACGAGGATGGACTAAGGCCGACTCCGCACAGGTAGCAGATCTTGCAATTATTAATACATGTTCCGTAAGAGAAACTGCCGAGAACAGAATTATAGGTCGTTTAGGCTGGTATAATGGTTTAAAGGCTGTTCGTGAATGTAAGCTTGGTGCAAAAACCCGTATGCTGGAAGAGGCCCTGGAATATGTAAAAGAAGGTCCTAAACCTTTAACTCTTGTTGTAATGGGCTGTATGGCAGAAAGACTTTTGACAGAGTTTCAGAAGGAGTATCCCTTTGTTGATTATGTAGTTGGGACTTATGCCAAACATTATTTTGGTCAAATTGTCGAGGCTATTGAAGAAGGTCGAAAGCCTTTTGAAGTAGATGATAAAGAAAAATACAAGTTTGCTACAGTTTCGGCAGAGCCTGGTGCATTTTCTACATTTGTTCCAATTATGCACGGTTGTAATAATTTCTGTACCTACTGTATTGTTCCTTATGTAAGAGGCCGGGAACTTAGTCGTCCGGTAGATGAAATTCTGAATGAACTGGATATTCTTGCAAAAATGCGAGTTAGGGAAGTAACCTTAATCGGGCAGAATGTAAACTCTTACCATGGGGCTTTGAGTCAAGGCCGTTTTGAAAAAGCTGTAGAGGGAATTACTGTTCCTAATCCTGATGATGTAAACTTTGCTCAGCTTTTGCAAATTGTTGCAGACCATCTTAGAGAGACAAAATCTCCTGTTAAATGGGTTCGTTTTATGTCTTCTCATCCAAAAGATTTGTCTGACGATGTAATTGATGTAATTGCCAGTGAAGATGTAATTTGCCGCCACATCCATCTGCCAGTTCAGCATGGATCTAGTGCTGTTTTGCAAAAAATGAACCGCCGCTATACCCGTGAACATTATCTGGACTTAGTAAAAAAGATAAAGGAAAGAATTCCAGATGTATCTCTTACTACTGATATTATGATGGGCTTCCCTGGTGAAACTGAAGAAGATGTTGAATTAACTCTGGATTTAATGCGTCAGGTTAAGTATGAATCGGCAATGATGTACTACTACAACCCAAGAAGTGGAACTCCAGCTGCCAAGATGGAACAGATTCCTGAAGAGGTTAGAAAGGAACGTTTACAGAGGGTAATTGATTTGCAGCTGGAACATACCCACGAACAAATGTCTAAGAGAGTTGGAACAACTGTTATGGTTTTGGTAGAAAAAATCAGCCGTGATAATAAAGAAGAACTTCTGGGTCAGACTGAACAGCATGAAAAAATTGCCTTCCAGGCCCCAAGTTCTTATATTGGCAGTTTTGTAAAGGTAAAAATTACAGAGCTTAGTGGTAATACTTTCCGTGGACAGATGATTGGTTAGTATAATAATGTAGAAGAATACTTTTAGCAGATATTTTTTTTATAAGAGGCAAAATATGATAATTACATTGATAGTGTTTTTAATTCTTGTTGTTTTTATGGCTTTCTTTATTGGATTAAATGTTGAGCACAGCTGTAGTCTCTGGCTGATAAAATCTTTTGAAAGCCTTCCTGTTTCTGTACTGGTTTTATTATCGTTTGCGGCTGGAATTGTTTTTTCTCTGCTTCTTTTAATTATTTATAAATTAAGAAAGTCTAGTACCGAAAATGAAGTAGAAAAGCTAGCGGTAGAAAAGTCTAAAAATGACAAGAAGAATATCAAGCTTCGTGAAAAAACTGAAAGAAAAATCAGTAAACTTCAGAAAAAGAATTTTAGAGGAAAAAAAGCCGGGCTTTCTGATCAGAATGGAAATCAGACTGTTATTGCAGGTCAGGTAAGTCCGCGCTCAAGTAGAGACTCTTCTTCTACCGATAAATAATATATGAAAAAAATAATTTC
>SAMEA3663057__coassemble_85_pt1 | contig 38156 bp, 28 predicted proteins | sample SAMEA3663057__metabat2_low_PE_007 | metagenome-assembled genome bin SAMEA3663057 (sample SAMEA3663057) | pig gut metagenome | biome: pig gut; feature: pig-associated habitat; material: faeces | place: France | collected 2012
TAAAAAAACAGCCCTAAGTTGTATTTTTTTTAGAATTAGTATTGACAACTTGGGGCCTTATATGTGTTATGTGCAATCTGCCAGAAAAGACCGTAGAAATTTTCAATCTTCTTTCCACTTCGCAAAATCAGCAGGGCATCAACAATGATTTCCTGTGCAAGATCCTGAGCCTCTTCCTTATCTGAAATTTTCTTCCAGCAAAAAAGAAAAGAAAATTTTATGGAATTTACGTCCTGTTGTTTTGGGAAATTATAAAATCGTGTTTTATATGTAAAAATTCTTTAAGGCGTTCCATGAGAATAAAAAGATTTGCACGGTCTTCGAACTCGCTGCGGGTCTGGGGTAAGGGGTGCGCTTTCATTTTATCGTGGATGAGGGCCAGTTCTTCCAGCAGGGCTTTTACATCATTATCTTTGTGATATTCATTTGAAACTTTTTCGAGAAAGTCTGAAAGCAGGGGAGCGGTGGGAGGAATTGCCTGCAGATTTCGGGCGGCCTTGTACATTTCGTAAAGAATCTTGGTTTGTTTTTCGCGCATCTCAAGGTAGAGGGTGTCGAAGGTATCTTTTTTTGAAAACTGATTATTGAAATTTTCTTCGGCCTGTTTTTTGGCGGTAAAGAGGCTTATGTTTAGAGAGGAAAAGCAGGAGCCGTCGTAATCTGCAAGAGCGGGATTTTGGATTCGAAGTGCCATTCGGTGAAGAGCGAGTTTAATCTGTTCGTCAGTTTTGTTTTTCAATTCTTCGATGTAGTCGGTTTTTTTGTGGAGTATTAGGTTTACAAGTATTCCAAATCCAACTCCAAGTAGAAAAAGCAGAACTTCATTGTTGATTTCGGGAAGGCCGGTTTTTCCAAAAGAAAGAAAGTGCGAAATCAGAACGGAATCCATTGCCATTGCAGAAATCCATTTGCGCCACTGACAGACAAGAATAAAAAGCAAAAGATAGAGAAAAAAGACCGGCACCGTAAAGCCTAGAAAATTTAATAGTGTGATGGAAATTACGAGTGCAACCGCAAAGGCAAGCAGGCGGGCAAGGGCTGTGCGGAGTGTTTCCTTTTTAGTCGGCTGTACAGAAAGAATTGCAACGATGCCGGCAGAAACTGCAAAGTCCAGCTTGAGTGCCTGGGCACAGAGTATTGCAAGAACTGCAGCAAGGGTTATTTTAATTGTATTGGTGATGATGGTTTTCATTTAGAAAGTATAACATGTAAAGGGTGCTTCTGTAATTGGTTTCTTGAAGTTGTTGAAGAAATAAAAATGACTTAAATTAAGGTTAAAATTTATTTAATGGGTATGAATCCATGTTAATTCATGTTTATTATAGTTAAGATGAACAATTTTACTTCCTGGTATATCTGCAAATTGTTGAATTAGGAGCCAGTTTATACTTCCCTGCATCTTTATTGTACAAATCATATTTAAGTTTGGATTATACTTGAGCCACATGTTTATCCATTCGAAAAGCCTTTCTGGATAGCAAATTACATCGGAAAAGAGCCAGTCTATAGGTCCAATTTCTTCAGGTTTTAAGGTAAAGGCATCGTGGGCTTGGAATTTTACCAGTGGATTTGACATTAATTCTGGGGCAAGTTCTGCTCGGTCAACGGCATAAACCTGGGCTCCCAAGTTTATTAAAACCCATGTCCAACCTCCTGGGCAGGCACCAGCTTCAAAGCAACGACTGTTTGAATCGGGAAGTGGGGTTCCATTCAGGAGGTTTGCCATTGTCAGACTTTCTTGAATTTTAAGATAAGCTCGGCTAGGTGGATTTTCGTGGTCTTCTATAAATGGTAAGCTTCCTGCTGGAAGGAAAGAAGTTGTTTTTGCACTTGCAATTAAGTTATTTTCATCAATTAAGGTGTAAAGTCCAATTGGACTCTGTGGAATCTTTACCGGAAACTTGCGGTCTTTAAGATTTATGTAAGGGAGTTTTTCCTGTATTAATTGAGCTCGTCTAAAGCAAGTATATTGATAAGGGGCCCAGTTTCTTTGAATTTCTTTAAGGTTATTTGCAGCCTCTCCAATTGTTTTAAAATTTAAGAAAAAAGGCTCCAGCATCACAGTTCTTGCCCAATATGGATAAACGCCTTTTAAATCTGGAAAATCTTCATAATATAAAAGCTGACCATAACGGGCACTTGGTTTTAGATTAATATTAAAACGTGTTTCTAATTCTGAGATTAATAATTCTGTTTGTTCTGGGAATGGTAAAAAAGCAATTTTCATAATTTAAATCTATTAGATAATATCTGGAAGTTGATCTTTAGAAAGGTTTGCCAGTTGCTGTATAAAATCTTTTAGACGGTTTGCATCTGGTGAGTAAAGAATTTTTAAACCAATATAGGTGTTTCCTTCTAACTCCTGTACCCATTGAGGGTGGCAAATCAGATTTAATGGAGATTGTTCTCCATGATGTAGAGGAGATAATTTAATGTCGTATTCATTCTCCAAATCTACAGTTATAGGAAATGAGTAATGAATTTTACATCCAGAAACAGAGATATCATCAAGGACACCTGGTAGAGCACATAATTCGGGAGCAAGAACACGTCCTATTTCTTCGTATCTTGTATGCTGGCGATTTTCTTCATCCATATTAAAAGTATAGGGGATTTTTTGAATTGTCACAATACTGAGCATTTTTACTTAAAATGTCAATTTGAGTCCAACCGTTAAAGATATTCCAGGCATTGGATATTCTTCTATGGATTCATATTGGGTGTTTAAAAGATTATCTAATCTTATATATGGCATAAAGTACTGGAATGTTTTAAGTTCGCAGATTGCATTCACCAGAGTGTAAGGCTTTAAGTAAGAAATATTCATGTTTGAACAGTAACGAGCACCTGTGTAATTAGCTTCTAGAGTAAAAAGAATAGGGCGGAAATTAAGGCTGATTGAGAGGGATGCTGTTAAATCTGGAGTCCACATAATCCTTTTTCCATAAGTATATATATTTGTTTTATCTAATAGGGCTGTATAAAGATATTCTCCATTTCCTTTTATTAAAAGAAGATTTTGGAAGAGCGATAGAGAAAAATTAAGATCTACTCCAAAGTAAAAGGCAGAAGCAACATTGCTGGTGGTCCATATGTTATTAATTTGAGCCCATTGAATCTTACTTTCATAATAATTTGTAAAAAATGATAAAGTTAGCGGCAAAATACTATTTGTAAAGTCAAAAACTAAGTCAGCTCCCCATCCTTTTTCTGGTTTTAGATTTGGGTTTCCCTGAAAGCCTGCTCCTTGCCAGTAAAGATCATCCATAATTGGAAAAAGAATTAATCTGTACCCGTTTAAGGTAATAGTAAGATATTTAAATGATGATGAAAGTCCGAATTTTGGTACAAATGCAAAGTTCTGGCCTGAAAATTTAGCAGCTAATGGGATACTGATATTCAAATATTTTCCGAGAGAAATTTTGGTTGTATTCTTTATCACTCCGGAAAAAAGAGAATGAATGCCGTCGTTTGTAGAGTTTAAATGTGTATATTCAAAGGTTAGACCGGCAGTTTCTTTTATGTTATGCCAGGCAAAAAAATCTGCAGTGGAATTATATTTAATTGTGTTTACGTAATGTTTACTGGTTTCTGCTTCATCATCATAATAGCGGTTATTGCATAGCCAGGAAATGGTATTTTTTAGAGTAAAAAGAGGACAGAGGTTGGGTGTAAAAAGGCTTATGGTGTGATTGTTGTTGTAGTCCTGTTGAACTCCCTTGAGGCTGGAATATTTTGGGCCTGGAGTATGTTTGTAGCCACCGTAGAAAATGTTATTCATACTCAGGGAATTGCCGTCGCCAAAATATCCTGTCAGCTGGAGATTTGCTTGTCCGTCGATTATACTGGCATCGTTTTCGCGGTAGGCGTTTTGTGCATAGCTTCCCTTAAGGCCTGTATCTATAAAAAGCCAGTCATTCAGTGGGTCGCAATAGTATAAGCTTTGGCTTATGGTATCGACTGGGCAGGTTTGGATAAAAAGAGTTTTTAATTTGGTATCGGAAACGAAAGTATTTTTTATATTTTGTTTTTTTGTTGTGATGTAGATAACACCACCGACCGCTCCTTCATCATCGGTACCTTCGGTAAAACCACCCTTTATAATTTCGATTCGTTCAACATTTTCTAAACTGATTGCCGAAAAGTCAAAACAACCTGTCATGGGATTGTTTACGCAGATGCCGTCTATAACAACGCGAACTGTTTCATCTGTAAAACCACGAATTGAAGGCTTTTGTTCAAGTCCATAAGGTCCGTAAGACAGCATTTGTATACCGCTGGATTCAAGTAGTTGAGGAAGGTCCTGAATGTGCATTTCTTCAAGGTCTTCCTGACTGTAGGAGATTTTTGTTTCAAGGGTAGAAGGAATGTAGGTGATTATCTGAGGAAGGCTGATTTGAGATTTTTCCGTGGTGGAAGATTCTTCTTCAGTTTGTGCAGGAGTTTCCTGATTTTGAGAAAAAACTTGATTTGTATAAAGTAAAAAGGCAAGACCTGTAAGAAGGAGTCTTGCCTGTAATTTTGAGTTCACAGTGTATTAATGTTTAACGCATTCGGAATAAGTGCCAAAGTAGCCGTTAGCAATTGTGAATTCTGCTACAGCTTCTTCAAATGTTGATGTTCCAGAAGAGCCGCTTGCTTTATATGCACCTGCAAGACTAACAGAAGAAGAAGTAAGGTTTTTATAACTTACAGCATACCATTTACCTACAACAGCTGTGTTATATGTATTTGATGTGTATTTAATAAAAATAGTACCTGCTGTATCTGAAATTTTTACTACACGAATATCGTTTCCTGCGTAAGCAGGAGAACCTGCATATGAATTTGTCAGGTCTACATTTGTTATTGCAAACAATTCATTATAAGTAGAAGTCCAGTTTCCGACTAATCCAACTTCTTGAGGAGTATTTGTTGTAATTGTTGTAGTAGTTGTTGTTACAGCACTTGTTGGCTGCACACATCCAAATGTTGTTAATGACAATGCTACTAATGCAATTGCCACGAGGTGAGAGAGAATGAATTTTTTCATTTTTTTTCTCCGAAGATTGAAACTGCGCAATCTTCAAAAATTAGATTTACGACTCCATACGGAGCGTATGTGTTTTTAAGACACATGTGTACCAAAGTTTCCGGACTTGAAAATCTGCTTATGCAAAAGAAATTTCGTCTTCCCAAGTTGCCTGTAGCTTCTCAGTGACATTAGTGAAATTGTCTTCAATTAAAATGATTAAGCATTTTAATTAATTTTCTTACCGTTGCGCATTCAGTCTGTGATTTGCACACAGTTCCATTGAAATACACGCCGAGAGTATAGCAAATTTTAATAGATTAGAGAATTATTTTACGACCATAACTTTACGAGTTTCGTCAATTCCGTTGCTAACAACACGTATAAAATACATTCCTCTTGCAACTTTGTTACCACTCTTGTTCTTACCGTCCCAAGAGTAGTAATAAGTTCCTGCTGCAGTGCTGGCTCTGTTAAGGTATGAAATAATATTTCCATCGATAGTCATTACTATAACATTCAGTTTTCCATTGCTAGGGTTATCAACTTTTACGACGACTTTTTCTCCGTTTGTGGCATTTATTACATTGTTTAAGATTGTAACCCCGCCTCTTTGGTCTGTAATTGATTTTGTTTTTACAGACCATAAATCTAGAGAAGTGATATCGCTATTATCTTTAAGTCTTATTGCAAAAAGTGGAATTGCTGTACTTAAAGAAAAATCATAACTATTGCTTGTAACATTAAAATATGGGGAATTGTAGATTCTGATTAATTGACCTTCGGAATCTAAAAGACTGAATAAGAAGGTAATCTGTTTATTGGCACCCCAAATAGAAGTTATTTCGCTACTAATTGAGAAATCAATTTTGCCAGAACTTCCGTCATTTAAGAATGTTGAGTCAACTTGACTTATATTTGAAAGGTCATTATTTACTGGTGCAAGAGCGGCTATTATAGAATTTGTTACATTTGGAAGCCAAATTCTAAGGTTCTGGTTTAAGTCTTGATTATACTGACTTGAAACCGAATTTTCTGTTTGAGTTTGGGCCATAAAAATTCTAGTGCCAGCAGGAATATTTTCCAGTTTTTGGTTTCCATCATCAATTTGGGCAACTATATCCCAGGCATGATTTGCAGGGAGACTGCCATAGTTTTGCTGATCGGCATTCCAGTCGGTAACAGCCCAGCTTCCTTGTGTGTATAGTCCGTTCATGATTACTTCATCATTATAGGTCATTTCTGCATCATAAGCATAAAGCGGATTTATAACATTAATTGCAAAATCAGAAATGGCATGGGCTTCGTACATTTGCATATAGTTTCCGAATTCATCCTGGATAAAGGTAACTCGGGAATCGTTTATAGATGTAATTGGGTCTTGTGAATACTCGTTATATCCTTCTGCGTAAATGAGTCTAAGATAAAGATTTTCTAAATCTTTTAGAGTTGTATTTTGTGTAAGAGTTAAGGTTAATGCTGTAAATACACTTTCGTTTGTTTGACTGGTAATATGTTCAAATTTTGCAGGTATTGTATAATCAATTTGAAGACCTTCACTCTTACTTGCAATTCCTGCATCAGAGATTGTTACAAGTTCAAAACACTTTGGTATAAGGTTTACAAAATCTTCATCTAATTCAATTTGGTTACCAGAATTATCTCTATATTTAATTTTTTCAGAATCGACAACAAGTTTTTTTACAAAAACAATTCTCAATTCCTTTTGGTTTATAGGGCTGATTGTAATATCGTATGATGGAGGAGTTCGGTCAATTGTTTTGATTGTGCTTGTACGGAGACGGTTTCCTGCCAGGTCAGTTATGTAGGCACCTGCGTCATTGTAAGAAACTGTGAATGACTGACTTACAGGGTAACTTGTATCTATGAGTCCTAATCCGAAATAAAGTCCATCTGGATCTGTTGCAGAACGTCTTGTTGTAGATGCACCAACGAATAATGAAGCTTTTGCACCAATGTTTAGACTTGAACTTCCACTTGCAAATGACTTATCTGTTACTGCAGATGAAGCCTGGCTGGTCGAATATTTGAATGCGGTTGAACAGTTCTCTTTTGTAGAAAAACGTAGTCCGCCTGTGGTTCTTTGGCTTGCGTTAGGGTCAAATTGTCTTGCACCACCAATTATATCTGCACAATAGGTATAATCCGCATCATAAAGAGTATTTGATCCGCTTTTGTTTGTAACCCAACCTTTTTCAGATAGCCATGCCGCTTCATCTTGATCTGAATAGTATGGAGTATTGTCAAAGAAATGGAATTCTATTTTATCAAGGGTTGAACCTGAACCGGAGTTTGTACCAACAGCTTCGTAGTAGTCTCCAAGTCCCCATGATGCGTTTGAATCAAGTCGTAATGGAGCAAAGACTGGTTCTGAAAGGTCCCAATCACTGTAAACTCCAGAATCTGTATAATCGCTTCCATTTGAATAATTTACATTCACGCTTGGAATAACAGGATTTTTATATTTTTCTTGGGCATTGTAAAGAGGTGTACTACCGTCTAAATCTAGGGCACAGTCTGTTACCATACTATTACTGTTTGAAATCATTGTTACAAGGCCAGCTGGTTGAATTGCATTTTCTATATAACCAATCCATTTTTTATAAGAATTATTGGCCTGGTCGCTTGCACTTCCTTCTGTATAACCGGCAATTGAAAGTCGGATAGAGTAGGCATCTGGTCGGTACAGAGCATTTACGTATTTTGAAGGGATTCCTTCGCTGGCAGTATAAAGTTTTCCTGTTGCAATTTTAGCAAGGCCTGCCAGGGTCAGGTTTCCAGATTGAGTAACATCGTGGGTAAGGGCTCCAAAAGAGTCATGTACACGAACATTGACAGTCTGGTCGGCTGTAGTAGAGGCCGCAGCTGGCAACCAAAGCTCTGCACTTGTATTAGAATTATCAAAAACATTTGTAGTTACATCTGGGGCGGCCGCAGATATTGAACCAAAGTTGACCTTTTCGGAATAACGGAATTCCAGGAAATTATGTGCATCATAAGAAGGCTGGCTGTTTTCCCCTGTTGAAGCAGAATAAGGAGTGTGGAGTTCCTGCCCTGTTCGTACGGAATAAAGTACAGGTCCGGTATGGTCAGAAATATCTGTAAATTTGTATTCATTATCATAATAAGAAAGGCGTTTTCCCCAGATATCGGTTATAGGTAAATTTCCGTTTTCGCTAATTTTGATAAATGGAATTACAGTTTGGTGGATTCCGTTTCTATTTGTGCTGGAATCTGAACCTGCATCTGTACCTGTAGCATCGGTATTCCAGGTGGTTGAGTTTGAGGCTTTTATGTAAATGTAAACATTTCCAGAAGAATCTGGGGTTAGGTTTGTATTATTTCCAAGTTCATTGTTACAGTCTGCATCGGTGTAGAAGCCGGCAAAAGAATCTGCGGAGTTTACAAAACGGGATACGGCGTTTTTAAGCTCTGCACTAGAGTTTCGAACAGAATGATTAAAGAAAAGGCAGATTACGTTGTCGCGTACTGTATAAGCTTTTGCAATTGAGAAGTCCTCGAAAATCCAGTTTACATCGTTTTCTGGTTCTCCACTAACTGCATTTGTCGGGTACTGACAATTGTAAGCTGGCATTTTGGCATATTCACCACTTTCATCATAAGAATTGTCAGCGTGACAGCGAATTGTTGAGTATGTTACGTATGAATTATAAGTTTCGGCAAATCCAGTTTGGTTTTGTGTATCAATTAAGTTTGGCAGGTCTATGTACCATTGTCCACTTGTGCTGGATGTAAGTCCTCTTGTAGGCGATGATGTAGAATCCATTAGTCCGTTTGCGTACCAGTTTTTTTCAACGTAGAAACTTGCTCCAGCTCCAGCATCATAAAGTCCAGTATAACCGTCTGATGGAGTAGGAAGGCTTGTTCCGTCTGGCATTGTTGCACTTTCTGTGTAATTGCAAGGGCAAGAAGTTCTTGTCTGCTGATAGCTGTAGGCCGTATTACTTGTATCAGAAAGTCTGGTTGGGTCAGTAGGGGAGTATTGAGGACCATAAAGTACTACATCCTTTCTTGTATGAATGATAGAGTTAGCGGCGGCTGAAATTTGTCCACGGTAGAGTACAAAGTTTCCTACTGTAATTGTGTCTCTTGTATTAATTGCTCTTTCTGCATTTATTATAAGGTCACCAGTAACGTTTAGACTGTTTATTGTTACAGATGATGCAGTGTTTGTTCCTTTAAAAATGTAGAGATTTTTTTTAAAAACAGGTACTCCATCTTCACTTGTAAAGCTTCCATCCAGCATAACATTTTGGCCTATGGAAATTGAGTTCTTTGTGTTTAAGTTTCCTGTTACCTTGAGATAGTAAGAGTCATTTTTGTAAGCCAGGCTATCTTGCAAGGTGATTTTGCTACAGTTTACGTTTACGGCATTATTTAATTCACTAGATGATAAAGTGATGTTGTTTGCATTTATAGTTCCTGCAAGATTTGTAGGACCTTCAGTGTGAGTAAGATTTGAGTAAGATGGAGAAGTTCCAAAGGTCATTGTGTCTGCAGGGTCATCTCCAAAGGAAACTCGGCCTCTTGTAAGGAAGGTCTGGTCGCCTGTAGAAGTAATAGTTCCGCCATTATTAAAATTTATGTTTCCGCTAGAAGCAGTATCTGTAAAACTAGTAATTATTGGAATTCCTGTAAATGTTGTTGTAGTTCCTTTTGTCAGTACAAAATTATTTATAGTACAGTTGCCATTTATACTTAATGTTCCGCTATCTTTATTTTCTATTATAGTTGGATATGTACTTGTGGAATTTGTAGTTATTGTTTGAGCATTAGTTCCAATAAAATTCAGCTTAAGTCCATTATCATAAGTCCAGTTATCGGAATTTGTAAAATTGCCTGTAAAAGAAAGAATATAACTTCCACTAATGCTATTTCCACTTCCTGCAAAAGTTGTTCCTAAAGCTTTAAACTCTGTATCTGCAGAAATAACTATATTGTTATTAATTTCAATTTTTGAAAGTGATGTTGTGGTTCCAAGTCCAGCTCCTAAAGAGCTTCCGTTTTGAATCTCAATTGATTTTCCACTTCCAGCTTTAAGGGTAAGAGCTCTTGCAGTTGAGTCAGAATTAATGCTTCCAACCCTGGCAGGATTTGCAGAATCCTTAATGATTATATTTCCTGCAATATCAAAACTAGTATCAGCAAAAAGAACTAATGGGTAATCAATTATAAGGTCCTGACTGCCATCTGTAAGCTTTATACTACCACCCATTTTGATAGAACTTGCAGATGAACTGAGAGATAAAGTCCCTGTTTTAATTCCCTTTATAGAAATATTTCCGTTTGTCTCTAAAATTAAATTTGCAATATTAGTACAAGAGCTTAGTTCAATATTAGAGGCTTCTATTTTTAAATAATCTGCTGAGTTTAAAGTGTATATTTTGTCGGATAATTTTATCTTTCCAGCTTTTAAGATTCTAGGGGTAGAAGATGTTCCGCCTGTAAAAGTAATTTTTCCAGAACTGCCAGAAAAATCTACATCCTGGAAAGAGCTTCCATCCGTAAGAGTAAGATTTCCTTCAAGCAAAATTTCTCCCGAAGTTACAGAAAGAGTTTTGGCCTGTAAGTTTCCGTTTACCAAAAGGCTACCCGAACTTTTGTTTACAGTAATACTTTGATAAACTTGGGGCTGTGGAGTGAGCGTCTGAGTGCCCGTTCCACTAAAGGTTACTCTACCTGTGTAATTATTTGTATCTAAAGAAGTCAGCGTAAGGGCATTTGTAAATTCAAGGTCGCCTGTAGACTTGTTTACCACAACATCATAAGGAGATGAATCTTCCTTTCCTGCAAAACTTTGATTTGAGCTTCCGTTTAAGGTTATAGTCCCAAAAAAACTTGTTCCTAAATCTGTAAAATCACCTGCTAGTGTAAGGCCATTAGCAAAGTTTGCACTTCCATTATTTGTATAATTTCCCGCAAAAGTAACATTGTCAGATGCAGATAAAGTTCCATAATCTAGAGAAATATCAGAACCAACGCTTGCACTTCCCTTAAATCTAATATCTTCACATGTAATACTTGGAATACTTGCGTTGCCACTTATTGAAGCTCCTGTTGCAAGTGTAATGTTTTTGAATTCAAGGTCAGCACCTGCAGAAATGTTTGTACACTCAAGATTAAGAGTTGATGAAGTAAAACTCTCTGTATTTGTAAGAGTTCCTGAAATTATAAGTTTTCCAGAGGATTCTTCGGTAATTTTTGAATCAATTGTAAAGTCGCCGGTAAGTTCCAGCGTGCCTTCTACAGTAATTGAAGAGCCATTATCAATAATCAGATTTGAGACATCATCAATTGTTACACTATCTGCGCTTGCGATTACAGGTTGGTTTGTTACAGGGGGAATAGTAATTATACTTGATGAAGATGGAATATTTCCGCCTAACCAGTTGCCTGCTGTATTCCAGTCTGTATCACTTGCTCCAGTCCAAATATAACTTCCTGCACTGGCTGTAGTAGTTATTCCTGTAGAAGCAGTGTTTAGAGCACTTGTAATAATGGGAGGCTGGGTAATAATAAGACCGTTGTTTGTGATTGTTCCGTTACTTGCAGAAATACTAGAAGCCAAAATCATTCCTGAACTACCAACCTTGATTGTTTGATTTGGAAAAGTTGCAATGGTAATAGATGTAGAAGAAATAAGAGTTCCTTCTACATTGAGTTCAGTCGGTGTTGAAGCGGAAATAGACATATTTGTAATTGTAGGAATGGTTACTGTTTTTCCACTGCTTATACTTACATTTTCGCCAGAATGAATAGCAAGATTTGAGGCAGAAACATTACAGTCTAAAATAAGGCTTGACGTTTTTGATGTATCAGATGTATTTGTTGGTCTATATGTAACAATTCCTTTATCCGCTGAATTTTCTGTAAAAGTGTGATTTCCTACAGTTAGGGTGCCATTTCCAGAAATAGTAACAGAAAATGATTCAGACTGATTATTTGAGCCAAGAGAAATACCATCAACAGAAATGTCATTTGTTCCAATTGAAATACTTGCACTTGATTGGATATATACTATATCTCCGCTGCCAGGAACCCCAGAAGTTCCACTTCCATCAGCCGTTGTGTTCCAGTTAGTTACTGTGTTCCAGTCTCCACTTGTTCCACCCACCCAATAGTAGGTCTCTGCCTGAGCCGCACTTATAAAAATGATAAAAAGAAAAGAGAATGTAAGAGTCTTTTTTAAGGTATGAAATAAGGCATGGAAAATCGAGCCACCAGTTTTTTGGTCGCTTTTAAAGAGGATTTTCTTATATTTCAGACAGTTACACATATCCATTATTAAACATCGGATATAAATAAAAAGTTTCTTAGACTTTTATTGAGAAATCCTTTTTATAGGTGAAATTCCGATTGAAAAATCTGGCTAAAGCAATACACTTAATATTATAGAAATAATATAATTTGAAGAGGTTCTTATGGCTACTCGAATCATAAATCCAGTATTGCCCGGCTTTTATCCGGACCCTTCGATTTGTGTTGCTAATGGAAATTATTATCTTGTAAATTCATCTTTTTCATATTTTCCTGGTATTCCAATTTTTAAAAGTAGGGACTTAATCCGCTGGACTCAGATAGGAAATATTATCGATCGCCCAGATCAACTTAATTTTGAAGGTGCTGGAGTTTCACGTGGTCTTTTTGCACCTACTATCCGCTATCATAATGGAAAGTTCTATTGTATTTGTACCCAGGTCGACAAGCTTGGAAATTTTATTGTTACTGCAGATAAAGCTGAAGGCCCTTGGTCTAATCCAATTCCTATTCCTGGTGCCCAGGGAATTGACCCATCACTCTTTTTTGATGATGACGATTCTTGCTGGTACGTTGGAACTCGGCCTGTTCCAGAAGGACCTGCCTATGAAGGTAACTGGGAAATTTGGATTCAAAGAATTAATCCTGATAAAGGGGAACTTTATGGGCAGGCAAAGGGAATCTGGAGGGGTGCTCTAAGAAATTGTGTTTGGCCAGAAGGTCCCCATATCTATAAGTTTTTTGGCAGGTACTATTTAATACATGCAGAAGGTGGAACCGGCTCTAATCATGCAGTTATGGTTGCCCGTTGTGATAAAGTTGATGGAGAATGGGAGGGCAATCCTGCTAATCCAATTCTAACTCATCGTCATTTAGGGCATTCTGCAGGCCTTGTAAATGTAGGACATGCTGATATTGTTTGTACAAACGAAGGTAAATGGTGGATGTGTTGCCTAGCTTCCAGACCATACGGAGAAGGGGCAAAACGCTTCTGTAATATGGGAAGAGAAACCTTTTTTGTCCCTGTAAAATGGGAAGATGACTGGCCAATTGTAAGCTGGGAAACTGGATTGATTGAAAATGCCTACAGTATAAGTGGACATGTAGTTCAAAGAGCAAACGAAGATGCCGATGCCGTAGCTTTTCCTGTAATTGACGATTTTAATAGTCCTGAAATTGCAGATTACTGGCTTAGTCTTCGTCAAAGAGATCCTTCTTTTGTAAATTGTACCGAGGAATTAGGAAATTTAAGGCTTTATGGTGGTGAACCAGTTACAGGATTGGGAAAAACTTCTATGCTGGTTAGAAGACAGATCGGTTTTTGTTACGAGGCATGTACAAAAATGACCTGTCATTTTGCTAATGATAATGATAGGGCTGGAATTATCTGTTTTCAGAATGAAAAGTTTAATTACCGCTTACAATTGATGAAGCGAAGCAAGATTATTATTTTACAGCTTATAAAAATTGCTGGAGAGGAAGAAGAAATTCTTGCCGAAGAAGTTATGACAGGCGGTATTAAGGAAGTTTCAATTATTGTTAGAATTGTTGCTGAACATCAAAAACTTTCTTTTGAATATGGACCTGACGAGAGAAACTTATATATGCTTTTTTCGGGTGCTGATGCTACAATCTTAAGTAGCGAAAAGGCTGGAGGCTTTGTTGGAACTACAGTGGGAATGTTTGCCGAAGCTGGTGGTGATATATCTGCAAAAGAGTTTTATGCTGATTTTGATTGGTTTAAGTTTCATGTGTTTGGGCATGAATGGGTAAATAAACAGAAATAAAAAAAGGGTAAGAATATGAAAGGAGAACTTTGTGTAAAAGGAATTGTTGCATCTGGAATGGTGCTTCAGAGAAACAAAATTAACTGTATTTATGGTACAGCCGATGTTTATGAAGATGTAATTATGACCTTCAGAGGTGTTACCTCTATCACACAGGCTGATGAACAAGGATATTGGAAACTCGAATTTAGTCCTGGTGAAGCAGGCGGTCCTTTTGAAATGCAGGTAAATACCGAAAAAGAAACTTTGACCTTCACAGAGGTTTATGTTGGTGAAGTTTGGCTTTTATCTGGACAGTCTAATGCCCAGCTTCCAATGGAACGTATGCGTTTCTCTTATGCTGAGGAATTTGAACTTCCTGAAAACCCAAATATTCGTATGATAACAATCCCAATTGCATGGACTTTTGATGGAGAACGTGACTATGTTGAAAATCCTCAGTGGATTTGTGCTTCTCCAGAAACTCTTGGACAAATGTCTGGAACTGGATATTTCTTTGCAAAAAGACTTGCTTTTGAACTTGGTGTGCCTGTTGGAATTATCAATGCCAGTCAGGGTGGTTCTCCTATTGCATCTTGGATGAGTAAAAAATCCTTGGAAGAAATGGGTGCCGAAGAATATCTTAGCAAGTTGGAATATTATGAGAAGGTAGAAAATATTGCAGAAAAACAGAAGGAAATGTCAGAAAGCAATATGGCTTGGAATAATGAACTGAACGCTGCTTCCAAAATGCCTGATTTTGAATCTGACCAGGGTTGGGAAACCATAAAGATTCCTGGAATTATTGAAAACTTTGACAGTGCCGGATATGTATGGCTTAAAAAAGAAATTGAACTTACACAGGAACAGGTTGATATTTTTGAAAGTCAAAAAACCTGGCTCTGGATGGGTACAATAATTGACTCTGATAGAACTTATATAAATGGAACAGAAGTTGGATTCACTGCTTATCTTTATCCTCCAAGACGTTATGTAGTTCCTAAGGGAGTTTTAAAGGTTGGTAAAAATATAATTTCTATGCATGTTCAGAAGAACTCTAAGAAAGGAAAAATCCGTTTTTACGAAGAAAAGCCTTATTGCCTCTTTACAGATAATGTTTACGTTAATCCTGTTGCATGCCGAAATCTTGAAAAACAGACACAGAGCCTTTTCCCCTTGGATGGAGAAGAAATTGATTTAACTGGTGAATGGAAGATGATGGTGGATGTAAAAGTTCGCGACTGTCCACCAGGAATGTTCTTTGAATGGCTTCCAACTGCCCTTTATAATGCAATGCTTGCACCTTGTTTTAAGACTGCAATTTCCGGGGCTGTTTGGTACCAGGGAGAATCTGACACTGGCCATCCAGTTGAATACAAAAATATGCTGATAAAGATGATTAATCTTTGGCGTCATAAGTTTGTTTATGGTTCAAAGGATTTGCCTTTTGTAATTGTACAGTTGCCTAACTGGAGTGATGGAGTTGGCGAAGATTCATGTTGTGCCCCAATGGGCTGGCCTTATCTTCGTCAGGCCCAGTCTGAAGCGGCAAGAGCAGCTGGAAATGCAGGGCTTGCAGTTACAATTGATGCTGGAGAATGGAATGACCTTCATCCAGAAAAGAAACAGACAGCAGGTAAACGTGCGGCACTTGAAGCACTTCGTGTTGCTTATGGTAAATCTTACATTTCTGCAGCACCTAGAGTTACAAAGGTTGTTGCAAATAAGGCTAAATGTCTGGTTCATTTTGATTGTGGAAACTCTTCTTTAGTAGCTCACCAGGTAAATGGAAAAGCCGCCGAACTTGATCACGAAGCAAAAGATAAAAAGGTTCAAGGTTTTTCATGCCTTTTTATAACAAAAGGAAAAATGAACACTGTTGCAGCCCAGGCTAAACTTATTTCTGATTATGATGTTGAAGTTTCTATTCCAAGAGGTCAGGGTGCACTTATAGAATTGCATTACCTCTGGGGCGATAATCCTGCACCGGTAAATCTCTATTCAAGAGACCTTTTACCAGCAGCTCCATTCAATATTAATCTTGAAGAATAAAGTGGAATAAATTCTGGCAAAAAAAAAGACATTCTCGAGCAAAAAAGTTCGAAAATGTCTTTTTTTGTATATTCAATTTACATAATTTTATTATTCTTTACCATTCCAGCAGTAAGTACAAAGCTTACAGTGATCAAGTCCTGTTGAATCGAGCATATCGTCCAAACGGTGGAAGCGTAAAGTTGTAAAGTGAAGTTCCTTTCTTATTTCTTCTACCATCTTTGCATACTCTGGAGAATCTGGGTCGCAATATTTCTGTAAAACTTCATCAGAAACATTATCACCTTCGAACTTTTTAATAATTCTTCGGGTAATCAAATCCATTTCAGATTTAGAACGGCTGAAGTTCAAATACTTACAACCATATACAAGTGGAGGACATGCTGGACGAATGTGAACTTCTTTTGCTCCGCTCTTATAAAGGAAGTCTGTTGTTTCTCTAAGCTGAGTTCCACGAACAATTGAGTCATCAATTAAAAGGATTTTTTTGCCCTTAATTAAAGGCTGAACTGGAATAAGCTTCATGTGGGCAATTAAGTTTCTCTGTTCCTGACTGGTAGGCATAAAAGAACGTGGCCAGGTTGGGGTGTACTTAATGAAAGGTCTGGTAAAAGGAATTCCAGATTCATTTGCGTAACCTACGGCATGTGCAATTCCCGAGTCTGGAACACCGGCAACAGAGTCTGGATGAACGCTTCCTTTATCACGCATTGCAAGGTATTTACCGCAGTTGTAACGCATAACTTCAACGTTTACACCTTCGTAAGTTGCTGTAGGATAACCGTAGTAAATCCAAAGGAAGGTACAAATCTTCATGTCTTTGCCAGGTTTTTGTAAGATTTCAATTCCATCTGCAGTCATAAAAACTACTTCTGCAGGTCCCAGTTCGTGGTAATCTTCGTAGCCAAGGTTAGCGTAAGCATAGTTTTCGAAGGCGGCACAATAGGCACCTTCTTTATGACCAATCTGAATTGGAGTTCGGCCCAAACGGTCACGAGCACAATAGATTCCGTCCTTTGTCATAATCAACATGGACATAGAACCCTTTATTTTTTCCTGAACAAACTGAATTCCTTCAAGAATTGTTTTTTTATGATTGATAAGGGAAACAATGAGCTCTGTCTGGTTAATTTCTCCACCACTCATTTCAAGAAAGTGGGTAAATCCGCCTTCAAGAACTTCTTCCACAAGTTCATCTTTATTTGTAACAATTCCTACTGTTGTGATTGCGTAATCTCCAAGGTGTGAATGCACCATAAGAGGCTGTGGTTCGTAATCAGAAATACAACCAATTCCTAAGGTTCCGTGCATTTCTTCAATATCTCTTTCGAATTTAGTTCGGAAAGGAGAATTCTGAATATTGTGGATTGAGCGGGAGAATTTTCCGTCGTAACCATAAACTGCAAGACCACCGCGGCGTGTACCCAAGTGGGAATGATAATCAACTCCGAAAAACAAGTCTAATGAACAATCTGATTTAGATGCTACTCCAAATATTCCGCCCATAATTTGCTCCCATAATTTTCTGGTAAATATGTAGGGTCAGTATAGTGATTTAGACTGTTAAATTCAATTAATAATGAAAAATTTAAGGGTAACTAAAAAAATAATTTTTCCATGCATTGATGCTCTGTGTAATTATGCATCAATCTGGAAGAGAGAACCTGCCATTGGCTGGGCTCCATTCAAAATGTAAGGATTTTGAGCTGCCTGCTGAATCTGTTTCTGATAAACTTCAATCAAGGCATCTGCTTTATCATCTGAAATATCTGAAACTGATTCTTTTGGCTGATTTTTTATGGCAGAAAGTCTGTCTATGAGGGTGTTCAAAATTCTGATTTTGCTGATTGAAACTCCCTGCTGTCCAGATTTTGCTACAACACCTGAAACATGATCAAAGTTAGAATAGAGGATTGCAGAACGATTTACAGGAACATAAAGCTTACCACTGGCTCCACTTGAAACCATGTTACTTGAGTAAGAGAAAGCATTAATGTAACCAATTGAACTAGTCATTTTACAACTCCTATTTAAAATGTCGGAAATCTGAAAAAAAAAATTAGTATTTTTTAAGACAGAAGTATCAATCTTATCTTTCTTGATTGTAAAATTATTAAGATTGGAGAATATTTTGTAAAAAGCTCTAACTACTACCTTTTTTGCAAAACTTGAAAGCATATAGAAAAATATATAATATACTGTTATAAAAAATATTCATGAAAAAGAGAGGTTTCTTTTATGAAAAAATTGTTTATTGTTTTGGGAATGCTTTTGTGTGCAGGAGCTTTATTTTGCAGCGAGAATTCAGCCATGTTTAATTCTGATGCAGGATCTTATTCTAGAGTAAGTTATTATCTTGATAATAATTTTAGTTCACTTTCATTGAAGTTTAAGAACATTAATCAAGTTGCAGCAGATATTGATAATTTGTCTTTTGATCAGAAGGCTGATTTGTACGAAGAATATTCAAAATCTGGAGCTCTCTATTTTGGTCTTAATATGCTTTTCCCAGGTTTAGGTTCTTTCATCCAGGGAGATACCTTTGGTGGTGTTTTGTGTTTAGGAGAATACATCCTTGGAAATGGTATGGTTATTGGTGGAATTATAGGTATCGCTGAAGGTACTGCTGCTGCCATTAATTATACGTATTCATCTTCTGCTAAATATGAGTCAGATGCTGCATCTAAAATAGGTGGTTCTGTATGTGTTTTATTAGTAGGTGGAGTTTTGTTGATTGTTGATTTTGTAACATGTATTGTTAGACCTTTCACATTCTCTAGAAATATTAATAATGGTTTACAGAATCTTCTTAATGCTGATTATGTTCGTTTATCTTTTGTTCCTGCAATTACACCAAATCCTGATGAATTAGGAATGACAATGGGATTAACAGTAAAATTCTAATAACTTATTAAATAAAAAAGGGGGAATGACTAGAATTGATTTAGTCATTCCCCCTTTTTTTGTAAAGGATATTTGTCCTAAAATTTTAACTCTTTAGGCCCAAACTAGCCAAAGAACAGCAGCTGCAGAGGCTGTTGTTAGAATGGTGAATGGTGCACTTATCTTTAAGAACCCCTTGAAAGTAATAGGGTGACCCTCTTTTTTGAGTATTCCCATTGCAACAATATTTGCAGAGGCTCCAAAAGGAGTAAGGTTTCCACCAAGGCAGGAACCAATCAAAAGTGCGAACATTAAAAGTTCTTTTTCAATTCCTAAGTTCACTGCAAGTGAGCCTGCTACAGGAAGCATAACGATGATGTAAGGAACATTGTCTACAAATCCAGAAATCAAAACAGAGAAGAAGAGAATCAAGATAAAGCCTGCAAATTTGCTTCCGCCTGTTACTTGGGCAAGCCAAGCTGCAAAGTCATCAAGAAGGCCTGTTTCGCTGATTCCACCTACCACAACAAATATTCCAATTAGGAAGAAAATTGTTTCCCAATCAAGTTCTTTTACTAAAGTCCAAACTTCGCCTGCAGACTTTTTCTGAATGAATTTGTACCAGAGAAGGCCTACAATTCCAAGACCAAGTACAAAACAACCAGAAGAATATCCAAGTTCTGGAGTAAGGAATGAAATTACTGCCAAGCCTGCAATCATAATTAAAAGAAGCCAAAGTGGAAGGTAAGAAATAACTTGTTCCCTTTCTACAGTGGCTTTTTCCTTTGCCTTGCTAAAGAAACAATAGAAGAAAATACAACCTACAAGCATACCAACTTGAATAAAGAAGAAGACTGAGATTTTCCCCATGTGAACAAAGAAGTCATTGAAAGTGTAGTGAGCATAACTAGCAAAAATCATGCTTGGGGGGTCACCTACCAAAGTTGCAGTTCCTTCCAGGTTTGACATAACTGCTAATCCAATCATAAATGGAACAGGATTAAGTTTTAGTTTTTTTGAAAGAGCCATGGCAATTGGTGCCATAACAAGAACTGTTGCAACGTTTTCTACAAAAATAGAAATAATTCCGGTCATTGCAAGAATTAAAACAACTGCAATTCCTGTACTTGGAGAAATTGTTACCAATGCATCTGCAATTCTGGTTGGAACTTTTGAATAGATAAAGAGGGCCGCAATAATCATACTGCCCACATAAATCATAAGAATATTCCAGTTTATAAGCTCAAACAATATATGGTGGAACAAGGCTCCTGGACCAGAAAGTGGTTCAAAAACGTTTCCGTTTAAGGCTCCAGATTGTGCAATAAAACCCAAGATAATTACAGCAAGGGCTGCAATGCTTGTCATCCATACCTTTTTGTTCTGGAAGATAATAACCAGCAGGTACATTACAATGGCAATGGCTAATATTATAAATTTGATATTCATTTTATATCCTATGATTTGTGCCGCAAACGAGTGAAGCAAGTTTGTCGGTACGAAATTGGTTTATCAGGCACGCAGTGTCCTGATATGTTCAAGATATGCTGCACGTCTTCGTGTCAGCATGATTACACGCGGATGAGCTAAAAAATGCTTGCGCATTTTTTTTAACGCTCTCCGATTGAGGGTTTATTACAAAACCCTCAAAACGGCGAAGTCAAGGCTTTAAGCGTGAGCGTGCCTTGATTCGACGTATTGAACACGAAGCCGCCAGCGGCTTCCTCACACGTTAAATTTAAAGAAGAGTACGTCTCCATCCTGTACAACGTATTCTTTACCTTCCTGACGGTATTTACCAGCAGCTTTAATTGCGGCTTCATCACCATATTTGCGAAGGTCATCGATTGTATATGCTTCTGCACGGATAAATCCTTTTTCAAAATCTGTATGAATTACACCAGCTGCCCGTGGAGCTTTATCGCCAGCGTGAATAGTCCATGCACGGCATTCATCTGAACCGCCTGTAAAGAAGGTTCTAAGTCCCATAAGGTGATATGCTTTGCGTGCAAGAACTGCAAGACCGCTTTCAGAAAGTCCAACGCTTTCCATAAAGTCTTTTTTATCAGCAGGATCTTCAATTTCTGCAAGGTCAGCTTCGAATTTTCCACAAATTACAACAACTTCAGATTTTTCTTCAGCAGCGTATTTCTGAACTACTTCTACATATTTATTTGTTCCGGCTGCGATAGAGTCTTCATCAACATTGGCAACGTAAAGAGTTGGTTTCATAGTAAGAAGGAACATATCGTAAATGGCTGCTTTTTCATCATCTGTAAGGTCAGCTACGCGAGCACATTTTCCGTCCTGGAGTAAAGGCTTGATTTTTGCAACAGCACTCATCCATGGTGCGTATTTTTTTTCTTCTTCCTTGCCAAGTGAACGTACGGCACGTGTTACCTTATCCTGGCGAACTTCAATTGTATTCAAGTCGGCCTGACAGAGCTCCCAGTTGATTGTAAGAATATCACTTTCAGGATCAATTGGAGCTGCTTCGTTGGCATTGTCGCGAACGTGCATAATATCTGGGTTATCAAAACAGCGAACTACATGGGCAATTACAGAACATTCACGGATGTTTGCAAGGAATTTATTTCCAAGTCCTTCTCCCTGTGATGCACCCTTTATCAAACCTGCAATATCAACGAATTTTACTGCAGCAGGTGTCTTCTTTTTAGGATTATGTTTGCTGGCTAAAAAGTCTAATCTTTCATCTGGTAAGTCAACAATTCCAATATTTGGATCGATTGTACAGAAAGGAAAGTTCTCTGCAGCTGCAGGGGCCGCTGTCAAAGCCGAAAAAATAGTAGATTTACCAACGTTTGGTAATCCAACTATACCACATTCAAGTGCCATTTTTATCTCCTGTGTTCTTATTTACTTACTGCAATTGCTAACTGATCGGCACAACTTGTACTCTTAGAGCCACATGTATTGCCCTTTAGTTTTGCTACAATTTCGTCTGCAGTCATTCCATCGCAGAGCTTAGAAATTGCTTTTAGGTTGCCATTACATCCACCTTCAAAGCTGATGTTTGTAATTGTTCCATCATCATTCTTTGTAAAGGTGATAGAGCGGGAGCATGTTCCCTTTGTTTTGTAAGTTATTGTCATATATATAGATAATATAATAAAAAGGGACTGATTTAACAATAAGAATTAAAGTTCTTCAAGCCCATCCATATCATCTAAGTCTTCAATGTTGTTTATGTCACTTTCTTTATCAGCCTGATCTAAAAGCGAATCTGCAATACGTTCCATATCATCAAAAATGTAATCTGAGTATTTTGCAAATATATTACTAAAGTCAACGCTCAGGTTTTTGTATAAGTACTGCTGCTCTGCAACAATTTTTTCAAATTCATCAAGGATAATTTTTGAAACCTCGGAATCCAGCTCTCCATCCTCAGTCATTTTTGTAATAATTGATTTTGTCTTCTCTGTAGAATATTCGGCCTTGTAGCTTCGGCTGTCGTTCAGGGCACTTGTAATATCTGCAACTGTAAGAATTCGTTGAATAATAGTCAGCTCTTCCCCTATAATTTGATTAGGATAGCCATTTCCGTTCAGTTTTTCGTGATGTCGGTAAACATTTTCTATAATCTGTTCTGGAGCATTTCCCAGGAGAATTCTTTTAGAATGTTTTACATGGTATCTCATAATTCCCATATCTTCAGGACTCAGTCTTCCTGGGAATTCCAAAATACGCTGTGGAGTTGTTATTTTTCCTATGTCATGAAGGATGGCACTGCAAAAAAGCTCCGAAAGCTGGTCTGGATTTAGTCCAATTCTGGAGCCCAAAGACAGTGCATAGCAAGAGGTGTTGATAATGTGCTTTACGGTGTATGTACTTTTAAAGTCCAGAAAATAAATTAGAATTTTTTCCAGCATTTCTGATTCTTCTTTTTCAAAGGAAATAGAGTTTATATAAGCTGAAAATTCTTTTGTGAATTTATTATCTTTAATTTCATTTATAAGCTCATTGTTTTTGTTTGCAATTTTAAAAGCTCTGACATATTCGGGATCAAAAAAGCCTGGTGCAATTTCGTTAATGTCATCTGGCAAATAATCGTCATTATTATGAAAGAGAAAATCACTTATTCTTGCACACAGGTAGATTATGGATTTATATCTTTCCTGATAAAGAAAGTGCTTCATGTCTTCTATAAAGGGATCCGTAAAATTTTCCAAAGCCAGGGCGTCTTTTCCAAGTGGTGTCATATACTTAAGGTAGTAGCAGGAGAAAACGTATTTACTTGAAACTGCTTTTTTCTGAGAGAAGAAATCTATATTAGAATCATGTGGATTGTAGTCAAAAATTGTATCTTGTCTAAAAAAGCCGATTGTGTGATAAAGAGCCAGAAGTACTATGTTACGTATGTTAAATCTTGAATCATTTATTGTTTCTGAAAGTTTCCAAGCAAGAAAAGCTGTTCTTAAATTATGTAAGGTTATATGCCGATTTATGCTATCCAGCATTTTTAGAGATATATGAATTATTTGTCCTGGCTTTAGAATCTGTGTAAGGGAATTTAAAGCTTCCTGAATATTCTTCATTTTATTCCATTTATCGGCAGAAAAAGACGAAATATTGTATTATGGTATAAGTCTGTTAAGAGTGTAGTCTCTTTGTCTCCAATTCTTATCTACTTTTACCTGTAAGTCAAGGTCTATTTTCTGTATATAAATTTGCGATAGCTTTTTGATTGCAGCCATTCGAATCTCCTTAATCTTGCTGGCCCCTTTACCAATTACAATTCCTTTCTGACTGTCTCTTTCAACACAAAGAAATGCCCTTATCCAAAGTTTTTTGCCTTCATTTCGGTGTTCAACATCTGCAACTTCTACATAAAGTGCATGAGGAATTTCGTCTTGCAGGCGGTTAATTGCTTCTCCACGGATTACTTCGCAAACTCTAAAGCTTAAATCCTGATCAGTGGCAAGTTCTTCATCATATATAGGCTGACCTTCTGGAGTTATGCTGTAAAGAGCCTTCAAAACTTCATTTATTCCAATATCTTTTTCTGCAGATATTTCAAAAATCCGTTCAGCAGGAATTTGAGGCAAGTTTTCAGCAATAAATTGTCTGATTGGTAGAGGTTTTGATGCTGGTAAGTCTGTTTTGTTAATAGCAATAACAGTTTTATCCTGAAGGTTTTTAATTAAGTTAGCTGTGTGGATTTCTTCTTCGCCAGTTGCACGGGTCGAATCAATAATGTAAAGAACGCCGTCAACTCCATCAATCTGATTTTCGGTAACGTTTCTAAGTTTCAGATTTAATTTTTTATCTGAGTCATGATAACCTGGAGTGTCAATAAAAATAAGCTGTCCAAAAGATGTGTTTACAATTCCTTTAATAGCATTTCTAGTTGTCTGAGGAATAGGTGAAACAATACTTACATCTTCCTGACATGCAGTATTTAAAAAAGTTGATTTTCCGGCACTTGGTCGCCCAATGATTGTTACAACTCCTGTACGAAGAACTGTGTTATTTTCATTAGATGTATTCATAGTCCCATTATAACAGTAGAAAAAATTCCCCGCAACGGTGTGTAAAAAGTGATAAAGATGATGCGGAAGCCCTGGGCAGGTCCGTTTTTTTTTCTAGAATTTCTGCATTGTATGTGATAAAATATTTGAACTATGGCTGATTATAAGGTTCATAATGGATCACCACTTGGTTTTGGTGCTGTAATCACTCCAATTGGTGTTAATTTTTCTATCTACAGCAGGGATGCATCTGCGGTAAGTCTTGTACTGTTTGAATCTGAAAATGATGAAAAACCGTCAAATATTATTCCTCTTGACCCTGTATTAAATAGAACAGGTGATGTATGGCATCTTCTTATAGAAGGAATTGGTGCTGGAACTCTTTATTTGTACAAAGTTGATGGGCCTTATGTTCCTCCAAAAGGTCTTCGTTTTAACAAATATAAATATCTTTTTGATCCTTATGCCAGGGCATTTACCAAAGGCTCCGTTTTCCGATGCTACAATAAACAGCACGAAGTTGGTTTTGCTGCAAATGAGGGTGGCGAACTTCAGGATCTTTCAGATTTTCCAAAATGTGTTGTTGTTGATGATTCTTTTGATTGGGAAGGTGACAGACCTCTTGGAATTCCAATTTCGGAATCTGTAATTTACGAAACCCATGTAAAAGGTTTTACTGCTTCTAAGACTTCAGAAATTGCTCCTGAAATTGCAGGTACTTATAAAGGCTTTATTCAAAAAATTGATTATTTAAAAGAACTTGGAATTACAGCGGTTGAACTTTTACCAATGTTTGAATTTGATGAAAATGAAAACGGTAATTTAAATCCAAAAACTGGTCAGCGTCTGGTAAATTATTGGGGTTATTCTACAATTGGTTTCTTTGCTCCAAAAACTTCTTATGCAGCTGACCGTTCTCCTGGAGGACCTGTTCGCGAGTTTAAGGAACTGGTAAAGGCTCTGCACAAGGCTGGAATAGAAGTTATTCTTGATGTTGTCTATAATCATACTGCCGAAGGAAATGAACACGGTTATACTTTTGAATTCCGAGGACTTCAGAATGATGTATATTATTCGCTTCCAGTAAATGATAAAAACTACTACATGAATTTTTCTGGCTGCGGAAACAGTATGAACTGTAATAATCCTGTTACTTACAGCTTTATCCTTGACAGTCTGCGTTATTGGGTTGTAAATATGCATGTTGATGGTTTCCGTTTTGACCTGGCTTCTATTTTGACCAGATCTCCAAACGGAACCCCTGTAACAGGCGATGTCCTTTCTATAACAACAGCCATTTCTTCCGACCCTATTTTGTCAAAAACTAAAATTATTGCTGAACCTTGGGATTGTGCGGGGCTTTATCAGCTTGGGGGCTTCCCTGGTGGGGTATGTAACCGTTGGAGTGAATGGAATGGCCGTTTTAGAGATGACATTCGTCGTTTTAATCGTGGTGATGAAGGTGCTGTAACTGCCGCTGCAACAAGATTGGCAGGTTCTTCTGACTGTTATAATCATAATAGCCGGCTTCCAACTTCATCAATCAATTTTATAACTGCCCATGATGGTTTTACTCTTAATGATTTAGTAAGTTATAATTACAAACATAACGAAGAAAACGGAGAAGAAAATCGTGATGGTTCTGATGACAATATCAGTTATAACCATGGTTTCGAAGGGGACTGTACAAATCCTAGAATCGAAAATGTCCGTTTAAAAACTATAAAAAACTTCTTTGTTCATTTGTTTACTGCACAAGGCGTTCCTATGATGTTGGGTGGCGATGAAATGCGTCGTACCCAGAGAGGAAATAACAATGCCTATTGTCAGGATAACGAAATTTCATGGTATGACTGGAACCTTGCAATAAAAAATAAAGATCTTGTTCGCTTTGTTTCAATTCTTATCAATTTGAGAAAAAAACATGAAGTTTTTAGAAGGATTTCCTTTTTCAGAGATGATTATGAAAGAGGTGGTATCCCAGAAATTTCCTGGTTCGATCCAGCTGCTAAGGTTCCTGTTTGGGATAAAGCAGGTCGTTTTCTTGCCTTCCGTTTAAGCGGACTTGCTGTAGATAATGATTTCTACATTGCAACAAATATGGATATTTACGATCTGACAATTACTTTGCCAGCATCAGCCGGAAATAAAAAATGGTACAGGGTGGCAGATACATCATTCGAAAGCCCTGAAGATATTTTGGAAAGTGGAAAGGAAGAATTGTTACAGGAACAAAGAAGATATGTTCTTGTTTCAGGAGCTTCCGTTATTTTAATGAGCAAAGCAGAATAATAAGTTGCTTGTGTTCTAAAAGAAAAATTAATATAATCTATAGATGTTGGAAACGTTTCCAGCGTTTTTGCACTAGTTTAGGAGGAACTTTTATGGAATTTAACAAGGAAGAGTTTAAGGCTAATTTGTCTGCTCGTTTACGTCGTCAGTATGGTAAGGACATTTCACAGGCTAATAAACATGATCTTTTTGATGCAGTTTCAGCTTCGGCAATGGAAATTATTATGCCAAACTGGATGGCTACTCGTGATGAATACGAAAAGAAGTCTACCAAGCAGTTGTATTATTTATCAGCTGAATTTTTAATGGGTCGTGCTTTAGGTAACAACCTGATTAATGCAGGAATTAAAGATGCCGTAGAAGATGTTCTTAAAGAAATGAACATCAATTTTGACATGATTGAAGATGAAGAACCAGATGCAGGTCTTGGAAATGGCGGTCTTGGTCGTCTTGCTGCCTGCTTCCTGGATTCTCTTGCAACTCTTGATTATCCTGGACATGGATATGGTATTCGCTATGAATACGGTATGTTTGAACAGAAAATTGAAGACGGATACCAGGTTGAATATCCTGATAACTGGCTTAAACACCGTGATCCTTGGGAAATTAAACGTTCTGACCTTGCTGTAACAGTTAAATTTGGTGGAACAATTGCTTATGGAAAAACTCCAGACGGACAGCCTTCTTTCCACATTGAAAATGCCGAAGAAGTAACTGCTACTCCATACGATATGCCAATCATTGGTTTTGATACAAAAACCGTAAATACTCTCCGCCTCTGGCAGGCATCTTCTCCAGACGGATTCGATCTTCAGCTTTTCAACAGTATGGACTATAACCGTGCGGTTGAACGCCAGAATTCTGCAGAAAATATCAGCCGTGTTCTTTATCCTAATGATAACGGACCTTCTGGAAAGGCCCTTCGTCTTAAACAGCAGTACTTCTTCTCTTCTGCTTCTTTGCAGGATTTAGTACGCCACTATGTTGCTGACCATGGAACAGATTTTTCTAAATTTGCAGAATTGCATGTAATTCAGTTGAACGATACTCACCCTGTAGTTGCAATTCCAGAACTTATGCGTATTTTGATGGATGAATACAATGTTGGTTGGGATGAAGCATGGGATGTTGTAACTCATACATTCGCTTATACAAACCATACAATCCTGGCAGAAGCTTTGGAAAAATGGCCAATTGAAATCTTCCAGGGACTTTTACCACGTGTTTATCAGATTGTTGAAGAAATCAACCGTCGTCTTGTAATTGAACTTCGTCAGAAATTCCCTAACGATTACTACAAACATGAACACATGGCAATCATCCATAACAATATGGTTTATATGGCATGGATGGCAATTCACTCTTGTTTCAGTGTAAACGGTGTTGCAGCCCTTCATACAGAATTGCTTAAGACTGTTGAACTTAAAGACTGGTATGCTCTTTATCCTCAGAAATTCAACAATAAAACCAACGGTATTACACAGCGCCGCTGGCTTTTGGATGCAAACCCTGCTTTGGCTAAGTTTATTACTGACCGTGTTGGACATGGCTGGGAAAAAGACCTTACACAGCTTAAAGGCCTTGAAAAATTCATTGATGATGACGCTTCTATTAAAGAACTCATTAAGATTAAGATGGATAATAAACAGGCTCTCGCTGATTATCTCAAACATACTCAGAATGAATTCCTTGATCCAGAATCAATTTTTGATGTTCAGGTAAAACGTTTGCATGAATATAAACGTCAGCTTTTGAACATTTTGAACATAATGTATCTTTACAATAGAATTGTTGAAGATCCAAATTACAATCCACCAGCACGCACATTCATTTTTGGTGCAAAGGCTGCTTCTGGTTACAGACGTGCTAAGTCAATCATCAAGCTTATAAATACTGTTGCAGAAAGAATTAACAATGACCGCCGCGTTCGTGGTAAGTTACGTGTTGTATTCGTAGAAAACTACCGTGTTTCTGTTGCCGAAAAGATTTTCCCAGCTGCAGATGTTTCTGAACAGATTTCTACAGCAGGTCTTGAAGCTTCTGGTACATCTAACATGAAATTCATGGCAAACGGTGCTTTGACACTTGGAACTATGGATGGTGCTAACATTGAAATCTTTGAAGAAGCTGGAAAAGAAAACGGCTTTGTATTCGGTCTTTTGACAGAAGAAATTAAGAAGATGGAAGCAGAACATTCTTATAATCCACAGGATTATCTTGACTGTAACCCAGGTCTTGCAAAAGTAGTTGAGCAGCTGGTGGATGGAACATACGATCCTTCTCGTCAGCTTTTCAAGGAATTGCATGATTCTCTGGTTTATGGTGTTGAAGGTCAGCGTCCTGATGTTTATTACGTTCTTGCTGATTTTGATTCTTACTGTAAGGCTCGCGAAAAGATTGCAGAAGTTTACCAGGATCAGATGAAGTGGGCAAAGATGGCTTTGAAGAATATTGCAAATTGTGGTAAGTTCTCTTCAGATCGTACTATTGAAGACTATGTTCGTGACATCTGGCACTTGAAGAAAGTAGTCGTAAAATAGTATTACTATAAGTCATTAGAAGAGGTTTTAAAATGAAAAAATGTACATTTGTAGCTGCAGTTCTTTTTTCTGCGTTAGCTTTTGTAGCTTGTTCTAAATCAGAAGTTGTTATTAATTCAATTGCCGATTTGGAAATGAAAAAGATTGGTGTTCAGGCTGGTACAACTGGTGAATCATGGGTTCAGGTTAATGTTCCTGGAGTAAAACTTTCATCTTTCAAAACAGGTATTGATGCTGCCTTGGACTTAAAGAATGGAACAATTGATGCAGTTGTTATTGATGAACTTCCTGCTAAGGAAATTGTTGCACGTAATCCTGACTTGAAGATTGTTCGTGATCAAGCTTTTGCAGATAATAAGGAAGAATATGCTATTGCTGTAAAGAAGGGGAATACATCTTTATTGAATAGCATTAATTCAACAATTGCAAATATGAAGTCTAATGGCGATTATGAAGCTTTAGTTGCTGCATTAATGCCAGCTGATGGTGCTATTGCAATTCCTGCAAATATTGCTCTTTCTGGTTCAAACACTGTAAAACTTGGAACAAATGCTGCTTTCCCTCCATTTGAATATGTTGAGGGAAAAGATATCGTTGGTTTTGATATTACAATGGGTCAGAAAATTGCAAAAGATTATGGAACTAAACTTGAAGTTGTAGATATGGCTTTTGACAGTCTTATTCCAGCTCTTCAGTCTGGTACAATCGACTTTATTGCTGCTGGTATGTCAGTAACAGAAGAACGCAAAAAGAATGTTGACTTCTCTGATCCATACTTTGCATCTGAACAGGTTATCATTGTAAGAGCTAACTAAGTTTTTTTACTTACCTGATAAAGACAGCCAAGGGAGGCTAAAGAAATGAGCTTTCCGGTGGCTGTCTTTTTTTGTTTAAAAGTGTATAATAAAAATTCATTTTTTTAATAAAGGAAAGAAAATTGTTTCAATCATTTTTTGACACTATGATTGCAGGTCAGCGTTATATGTTGATTTTGCAGGGACTTGGGAATACTCTTTTAATTTCAATTTGTGCCATTATTATAGGAACTGTATTGGGCTGTATTTTTGCCTTGATGAAGGTTTCTGGTAACAAGATTTTAAAGGTAATTGCTGAAGTTTACACAACTGTTTTGAGAGGAATTCCTCTTGCAACCCAACTTATGATTTTCTACTTTGTAGTTTTTGCTCCTTTGGGAATGAATCGTCTTTTTGTTGCTATTCTTGCTTATGGTTTTAACTCTGGTGCATATTGTACAGAAATTTTCCGAGCAGGTATTCAGGGCGTTTCAAAAGGACAGACAGAGGCAGGACGTTCTCTTGGTTTGAGTAGACATCAAACTTTATTTAAGATTATTCTTCCTCAGGCTGTAAAAGCAGTTCTTCCAACATATGCAAGTGAATTTATTGTTTTGATAAAGGAAACTTCAGTAGCAAGTTTTATTGCCGTTATGGATATGACAAAGGCCGGTGATATGATTCGTAGTGCAACTTATAACGCCTGGATTCCATTACTTTCTTGTGCTGTTATTTATTTAATTTTGACAGTAGGCCTTACTAAACTCTTTGGTATTTTTGAAAAAAGGATGGCAAAAAGTGACAGATAATAATTTGATTGAAGTTAGAAACTTACAGATAAAGTTTGATGATTTAGAAGTTTTAAAAGATGTTTCTCTGGATGTAAAACAGGGGGAAAAAATTGTAATCATTGGGCCTTCTGGTTCAGGAAAATCAACTTTTTTGCGTTGTTTGAATCGTTTGGAAGATCCTACTGGCGGAACAATTGTTTTTGAAGATATGGTGATGACAGATCCAAAAGTAGACCTTGATTTAGCCCGTCGAAAAATGGGTATGGTATTCCAGCACTTCAACCTTTTTCCTCATCTTACAGTTTTGGAAAATATTACACTGGCTCCTGTTACTCTTAAATTAAAAACAAAGGAAGAAGCAGAAAAGGAAGCAATGGTTCTGCTTGAAAGAATTGGGCTTCCTGAAAAAGCAAATGCATATCCTTCAACTTTGTCTGGTGGTCAGAAACAGAGAATTGCAATTGTGCGTTCACTTGCTATGCATCCAGATGTAATGCTCTTTGATGAACCTACATCAGCATTGGATCCAGAAATGGTTGGTGAAGTTCTTGAAGTAATGAAGAATCTTGCAAAAGATGGAATGACAATGCTTGTTGTAACTCACGAAATGGGATTCGCCAGAGAAGTTGCGGACAGAGTTCTCTTTATGAATGGTGGTTATATTGAGGAAGAAGGTAGTCCAGAACAACTTTTCAAGCATCCAAAGAATGAACGCTTACAACAATTTCTAAAATCTGTTTTATAGTAAAAAATATAACAAATCTATATAGTTTTTGTTCAAAATAACCATGGTTATATTTTTTTAACTTCGGTTAAAACGGTATAAAATTGATTGACGATTTAATTCTTTAAAATTATGATATAGTCATAAAGTTATAAAAAGTTAAATAAAAGTTAATCCTTTTTTTTTACATAGAAAAGCGTTGTTGAGAGAGAGTTCTTTTATGTAAGCATACCGTTTAATCGGTGGAAGAACCGTTAGTTTGACAGGAGAGAGGTCAAGCTAACGGTTTTTTTTATGGGGCTTGATTTATTCTTTTACCTGATATTGGAGTAAGAGAATGCGAAGTTCTTCAAGTTTTGTTACATTAAAAATTTTATAAACTTCTGCAAAAGTCTTTTTTACTGTTGAAATGCTTACAAAATATTTATCGCTGATTTCTTTATAAGAAAGGTTATTGTGAATATTTTCTAAAACAAAAGTAATCTGTCGTTCAGTAAGATTATAATCAGACAATTTTATAATTTCACCAGGCTTTTTATTGTAAATTGTCTGATTATTGGAAACATTTGAAGGAAGAAAGCACGAAAGCTTAGCCTTTAGAATTGAGTAAATCCAGCTGTAGAATACAAAACAAAATGCCGTGTTCCCAATTGAAAGAACTGTTGTTTTCCACCCATGTGTATATGAACCTAAAAGGGCTAGAATGTGAATAAAAAAAAGTATAGAAATAACTAGTTTATATTTATTTTTGAAAATGTCTTTTACAAAGATTAAAATAATCGAAGCCCAGAAGAAGAAAATCCCCAGCTGAGTATAATCAGTTAATAACAAAAGAATACTTTCTATATTGAGAATAACTATAAATAAAATGTTTTTGGGTTTGAAAATAAGGTAAAAGGTCATTGCGGCACAAATTACATGTGTCCAAGGAATCAAGATTGCAGTATCCATTATTCTATGGAGTATAGAATATTGGTCGCCATTCCACATAAATCCTGTTATAGCAGCTACAACAAGAAATATGAATCCAACTAACGATACAACTCTCTCCTTGTTGATGCTGTTCTTATCCATAGTAATAATTATAACATATAAATTATGGTCAATCCATTAGAAAGCGTATATTTTGCAGGGCTTCCGCATTATAAACGCTTTTCCGTAATTTTGCGCGAAGGAGCGGGGCGTGGTTCAAAAACACTCTTTTTGAGGCTGCTGCGAAGCGGCAGTTCAATAGTTTCTATACCACAAAAAGCGTGTAGCGCATTATTGTGCGGTTTTGAATCACGCAACCGTGACTGGGAGCCAAAAAATTCGGATTTTTGTTTATAATGCGGAAGCCCTGACTATTATAAGGATTCAATTATTTTTGCACAGGAGTTTTCACCATCCATAGCAGATGAAACAATTCCTCCTGAATAGCCGCTTCCTTCTCCAGCTGGGTAAAGTCCCTTTATGCCAATACATTCTAGACTTTCCTTATCTCTGGAAATTCTAACCGGTGTAGAAGTTCTGGTTTCTATTGCAATCATAAGTGCATCATTACAAACATAACCTTTCATATTTTTGTTAAAATCTTTAAAGGCCTGATGTAAACGGCTGCAAATGTGTTCTGGTAACCATTCATTTAAGTTAGAACTTACAAGTCCTGCAGTATAAGATGATGCAGGTAGATCGTTGGATTTTTTATTATCTAAAAAGTCTTTCAGTCTTTGTGCAGGAGCTGCCTGGCCCTTGCCATTATCTTTTGCAGATTTTTCTAAATCGCTTCTGAACAAAATTCCTGCAATTTGAGGACATCCCAATTCCTTTGCCTTTTTCTGGTATTTTTCTGGAATATCTTCAGGCCTAATTTCTACTACAATTGCGGCATTTGACCCCTTGGAATTTCGGCCAGAAGCCGACATGCCGTTTACAACAATTTCGTTTGGACCTGTACTCGAAGGTACAACAAAACCACCCGGACACATACAGAAAGAATAAACACCCCTGCCTTCAACCTGAGTTGTAAGTCTGTATTCGGCTGCTCCCAGTTGATTATCCAGTTTTCCGTGATATTGAATTGCATCAATCAGACTTCTTGGATGTTCAACTCTAACTCCAGCTGCAAAAGTTTTTGCTTCAAGTGCTTTTGGTGCAAGTTTCGCAATCATTTTGTATATATCAGTTGCAGAATGACCAGTAGCAAGGAGGACTGCCTGAGCCTTTATCTCTTTTTCCTGGCCTGTAAGGGTGTCTAGGGCCTTTACTCCAATCACTTTTTTTGCTTTTCCATCAACTTCTAAAAGCAGGTCTGTTACCTTGCAATTAAAAATTACCTGTCCGCCAAGTTCGATAATTTTTGCTCTCATGGCATTTACAACATCTGGTAGACAATCAGTTCCTATATGAGGGTGGGCATCAGTAAGGATTTTTTCACTAGCACCAAAGTAATTAAAGATTTTTAGGATTTTACTTATATCACCACGTTTGTTACTGCGGGTGTAAAGTTTTCCATCCGAGAAGGTTCCGGCACCGCCTTCACCAAAGCAGTAGTTAGAATCTTCGTTTACATCATCCTTAGTAGAAATTTTGGCAATATCAATTTTTCGTTGAGATGTTTCTGCCCCTCTTTCCAAAATGATTGGCTGGACTCCATCTTCCAGCAGCTTAAGAGCACCAAAAAGACCTGCAGGACCTGAGCCAACAATGATAACGGAACGCCTTTTATCAGTTTTTTTCCACTCAGGAAGTTTATTTTCATTTTGACCAGGTTTTTCGCCAATATATACCTTGTAACGCATGTGGAGTTTTAGCTGCCCGTGACGTGCATCAATAGATTTTTTGATAAAGACTAATGTCAGATCGTTAGAGGGAAGCTTGTTCTTCTTCAATTCTTTTATAATGAGAGATTTATGTAAGCCCTGATTTTTTTCTTCCTGAGGCTGAACAGTAATTGAAATTTCCTTAATCATTCTTATATTTTAACGAGTTTTAAGATGATGGGGTAGAGGACTTTTTATTTTGATTAGGAGCCCTTGTCCATTATCACTTTATTGTTTTCTTTTTGTATATTATTGAGATGAAGTGCTTTTTGTGATATAACTCCAATATGAAAGTTGCAATTTTCTTTGGTTCAAAATCAGACAAAGACACTATGAAAAAGGCTGCCGATGTTCTTACAGAATTCGGTGTAGACTACAAGGCTTATATCATTTCTGCCCACAGAGCCGGGGCTTTACTTAAAAAAACAGTAGAAGAAGTAGAAAAAGATGGATGTCAGGTGATTATTGCAGGTGCCGGTCTTGCTGCTGCTCTTCCAGGTGTAATTGCAGGAATCACAACTTTGCCTGTAATTGGAGTTCCTCTTGAATGCGTTAGCGAAAAATCTAACGGGCTGGGAGGAATGGATGCATTGCTCAGTATTGTTCAAATGCCTCCACAGATTCCTGTAGCAACTGTTGGAATTAATTCTGCAAAAAATGCAGCTTATCTTGCATTGCAGATTCTTGCCCTCAATGACAAAGAACTTGCAAAGAAATTAAAAGATTTTAGAAAGAAGCTTGCAGAGGATGCGGATGCATCTGGCATTGATATAAAATTCTAGGTTATAGGTGCTAGGTTATAGGAATGAATGGGAAAGTCGAAAGCCATAAGGATCTAACTGTATGGCAGAAATCAATGGATTTAGTAGTTCTTGTTTACAAGCTTATGGAACAGCTTCCAAAAGAAGAACGGTATTCATTGTGTGATCAAATCCGACGTTCTGCTGTTTCAATTCCTAGTAATATAGCAGAAGGAAAATCTAGAAATTCAATAAAACAATATAAACAGTTTGTTGGTATAGCAAAAGGTTCTGCTGCTGAATTAGAAACTCAATTATTAATTTGCGAAAGAATCGGCTATTTGGATAAAGAAGAATTAAGTGAAGTTATGGGACTTTTAGATGAAGTTTCAAAGATGCTTGCAAAGTTAAACATTGCCCTAGCACCTAGAACCTAAAACCTAAAACCTAAAGCGACTGAAAGGAGCGTAAAATGGCATCTTATAAAGAATCAGGTGTAGACGTAGAAGAAGGTTACCGTGCGGTAAATAAGTACAAGGAACATGCAAAACGTACTGCAATTCCAGGTCTTTTGACTGGTTTGGGTAGTTTTAACGGTATGTTCGAAGTTCCAAAGGGATATAAAAATCCTGTAATTGTAAGTGGAACTGATGGCGTTGGTACAAAACTGGATATTGCCTTCAAGATGAAGAAATACGATACAGTTGGAATTGACTGTGTTGCTATGAGTGTAAATGACATTTTGTGTTCAGGCGTGCAGACATCATTCTTCCTTGACTATGTTGCTTGTGGAAAACTTGATGCTGATGTTGCCGCTGACCTGGTAAAGGGTGTTGCTGATGGTTGTGTTGATACAGGTTGTGCCCTTCTTGGTGGTGAAACTGCTGAAATGCCAGACTTCTATGATGATGGAAAATATGACCTTGCTGGTTTTGGTGTAGGCGTTGGTGAAAAGAAAGAAATGATTACTGGTGAAAACATTAAGGACGGTGATGTTTTGATTGGTCTTTCTTCAACTGGTGTTCATTCAAACGGTTTTAGCCTGGTTCGTAAGCTTGTTCAGAATTTTGATGATCCATTTATTATTGATGGAAAAGATACTGGTAAAAAAATTGGTGAAGTTCTTCTTACACCAACTCGCATTTATGTAAAGCCTGTTATGGAAGTTCTTGGAAAATATCGCAAGGCAATTCACGGTATGGTTCACGTAACTGGCGGTGGATTCTACGAAAATATTCCTCGTATGTATCCTAAGGCTAAAGATGGTAAAAAGCAGTTGATTTCTATTATCAAACGTGATTCTTGGGACATACCTCCAGTATTTGGCGAATTGATTAAACGTGGTGCAGATTTGAACTCTATCTACAATACTTTCAATATGGGTATTGGTTTTGTTCTTGCTGTTTCTGCAAAAGAAGCTGATGCTGTTCTTGAAATGTTCAACGCTAACGCTTCAAAGTACCACAAAGACTACTGTCCAGATATGAAAGCTTATAAGATTGGTCGTGTTGAATACGCTAAGGGCGAAGTAAAGGGACAGAAAGACGCTGTTCTTTTTGAAGACTAATTTAGGTGATAGGGTTTAGGTGCTAGGTTCTAGGTTTTAGGTGATAGGTGCTAGGAGTAAGGAGTTATGATGAAGGTGAAGGCTGCGGTGCTTGTAAGTGGGGGGGGGACAAATCTTCAGGCTCTGATTGATTATCAGCAGAAAGAAGGTGATAAGTGTCCTTATGAAATTGTTTGTGTAATTTCTGATACCAAAAAAGCCTATGCTCTGGAACGTGCTTCTAAGGCTGGAATTCCTGGAATCATCTGTTCACCATTTGCCGTTATGGGGGCCGACGTAGCAAAGGCTGCATCTCGCGATGAAAAGCGACTTGCAGTTTCTGATGCAGTTCGTGAAAAATGCCGTGAATATGGTGTTCAGGCAATTGTTCAGGCTGGCTGGCTTACTGTTTTAAGCGGAAATATTCTTGAAGTTTATAAAGATAAAATCATAAATCTTCATCCGGCTCTCTTACCAAAATTTGGTGGAGTCGGAATGTGGGGCCATCATGTTCATGAAGCAGTGCTTGCTGCTGGCGAAAAAGAAAGTGGTTGTACAATCCATCTTGTAAGCAGTGAGTGTGATGGTGGAAAAATCCTTATTCAGAAAAAAGTACCTGTTATGCCAGATGATACTCCTGACACTTTGTATGAACGAATTGCACCTCAGGAGCACCAGGCAATTGTAGAAGGACTTTTACTTCTCTGTAAATAATCTAAAAATATGGCTACTTTAATCAACTCTACTCTTTGTTATATCCAGAAAGACTCTTCCTATCTTATGCTTCACCGTGTAAAAAAAGAGAAGGATTATAACAAAGATAAATGGATTGGAATTGGTGGCAAATTTGAAAATACAGAAAGTCCAGAAGACTGTGTAAAAAGGGAAGTACTGGAAGAAACAGGCCTTACTTTGCTTGACCAGGGACTTGAATACAGGGGAATAGTTACTTTTGTTTGTAATGATGAATCTTCCCCTGATGGTTTTTACACCGAGTTTATGCATCTATTCTGGTGCGATAAGTTTTCGGGAAAGCTTTTTACATCTGACCAGTGTGATGAAGGAGAACTTGAGTGGGTTCCAATTGCTCAGCTGAACGATTTACCACACTGGAAAGGCGATGAAATTTTTATTGATCTTGTTAATAAAAAAGAGCCATTCTTTTCACTGAAATTAGTTTACAAGGATGGCCTTCTTCTTAAATCAATTCTAAATGGTAAAGAAATAGACTGGAAATAAAAGTTATTACAATTTTTTTCAGTTGTTGGTTTTCCATCTTTATCTTTTCCTGCATCTTTATTCCTGTCTTTTTGGAAGGGCTTGCTGTTTTAAATATATAGGGGCTTTATAGTCTATGTACCACCCACCGTTATAAAAACCATTATCGTTTGCAGTTGGTACTAAAAAAATTACTTTTATTGGATTTTC
>SAMEA3663057__coassemble_91_pt1 | contig 36508 bp, 51 predicted proteins | sample SAMEA3663057__metabat2_low_PE_007 | metagenome-assembled genome bin SAMEA3663057 (sample SAMEA3663057) | pig gut metagenome | biome: pig gut; feature: pig-associated habitat; material: faeces | place: France | collected 2012
CAATATGCCTGCATACACATGACTTATTATTTTTTTTACAATCATTATTACACTCCCAACCAATTTTTGATTTTTGAAACATAACGACGACTAACAAAGGTGCTGGTTTTATTCTTAAAGTTTACACAAATCGTTCCAGCAAGACTCATATCAAAATTCTTTACATATTCAAAGTTGATAATATCAGTATTACTTATTCTTGCAAAACGAGCAAAAACTGGCTTCTGTAAAAGTTCTTCAATTTCGTAAAGCCTCATTTTTACTAAAAAGACTTCATTTTCTGTCTGTACATAAACCTTTTTATCAGAACTAAAAAATCTATAAATATCCTGGGCCTTTAACTTTATTAAAAAATCCCCATCCCAGGCAGAAATAAAAAAGGGTTCTTCAAAATTTTCAGAGAGAATCATCTTTTGGACTCTAATAATTTTTTCTGTAATCTCAGAAGTTTTTATAAAAGCCTCTGGAATTTGATAGTCAGAGTCAAGTTGAACTTGAACCTTCATAAAAGATGCCCTCTCTTAAAGCAAAACTAGAAATAATATCTGTATCCTAAACTCAGATTAGAAAATCCTAGCACAGATTGCATAAATTGAATACCTCCACCAAATTCTGTATAAACAGAATTATAAGAATTCATCAATAATTCAACGCCTCCACATATCTTTAATTCATATGTAAGTGGCAAATTAAAGAAGCTTTTATCTCTTGTTGAATAAAATCCAATTTCACCAGAAAGTGTTCCGTACAGATTAATTTTTAATCCATCTTTTTCAAATGCAGAAGAACCAATTTGAATCTTGTTTCCAATTGAAACTTCTCCAAATTTATTAGTTAACTGCGCGATTTTCCCGCCATATCCATTCAAAGTAATGTAATCTCGTATTAAAATGGACTTATCAAAAATCGTAAAACCTAATTCAGCTCCACCTCCTGTTTTAATACAGTCAGAATACCAGATTGCACCAATCGAAATACGATTTGTCTTTTCTTCATTCTTGTTGTTCTGCGCAAAAATACTAGAGGTTACCAGGATTGTTAAACAAATTAAACTAAAAATTCTTTTCATAAAAAACTCCTTGATTTATTTTTATTGATAAAATAACAGATATAAATCAAAAACAAAGAGTTTTTACGATAGACGGTTAGAAAAATGAGATAAGTGGCATATCAAAAACACTTAGGCCAAAAAAGGCACTTCACATTTTCAAACTCGCTTTTTTTGTTTAACAACCAAATTTTTTATATCTTAAATAAAAACAAAGGGCGGTGCTCATCAAGGCATGTGGAAATTGTTTAGTTCCCATTCCTTGTAAAACTTCATCCATAGAAAGTTCCATGCAGTTTATAAATTCATCATCATCTAGATTCTGTTTTCCAGTTGATTTAAGTTCCTGGGCTAAGTAAACATGAACGTGATTACAAAAAAGTGCAGGATTAGGGTTTACACATCCTAATTTAATCATTTTTCCAGCTTTGTAGCCAGTTTCTTCCTGCAGTTCACGACGAGCGGCAGTTTCGGGATCTTCTCCATCATCAATAACTCCGCCTGGGAATTCAACGCTCAGAGCTTGTTCTCCATGTCTCCACTGTTTTACCATTAGAAAATTATTATTTAGTTCTGCAACTACAATAACCCAATCAGAAGCCTTTGTTATTATATAATCGCCTTCTACACCAGTAGATGAAATGTTGTGTCTTGAAGTTACTTCGAATACAACAGTTTTTAAGAGAGATTTAGATTCTCCTGTTTTCCATTTTAATTTTTCATCATCTTTAGAAAAATAATTTTTCATAATAATACCTAACTTTTGACAGATTTAATAACTGGTTTTATTATTATGTATGATAAATCAATTTTGTGCGAGGTATTTTTATGGCTATTATTTCAATTTCAAGACAGGTCGCAGCTCATGGTGATGAAGTTGCTACAGAGTTGGCTAAGATTCTTGGTTATAAGTTTATTACAAGAAAGGAGATTGAACAGAGAATAGTGGAATTAGGATTCCCTGAGTCAAAAATGCCTAAGTATGATGAAAGAAAGCCTGGCTTTTTTGCATCATTAACAAAAGACCGTGATGAATACTTAAATTATACTCAGTATGCAATTCTTGAAGCTGCAAAAAAGCAAAATGTAATAATAATTGGTCGAGGAGCCTTTGCCCTTCTGCAGAATGTTCAAAATAATGTTTCAATTAGATTAATTGCTGATGAAGCAACCAGAGTAAAACGTTTGTGCGAAGAGTTTTCATGGGATGAAAAGAAAGCTTTACAGCGTATTCAGGAAAGTGATTCTAACCGAGCTGGTTTTAGTTCAAGTTTTTATAATATAGATGTAAATGATTTGTCTTTATATCATGCAATTTTTAATACCGGTTATGTTTCAATTGAGGATACAGCCAAAATTATTGCAAATCTGGTAAAGACAATTGTTACAGAAGAAAAGGAAGTTGCTGGACAGAAAACTATTGTAGATCTCTTAAAAGGACAGGAGGTTGTAAATAAGTTGTATTTTGAATATCACTTGAATATTGATTTTATGCATGTTTCAATTGATGGAAATACAGTTCTTCTACATGGTGTTTCAGATTCTCCTGCGATTGTTGAACAGGCTCTCCAGGTAATTCGTAAAGAAATGCCTGAATATGAAGCAAAATCTGCTGTTAGTATTGTTCATGATTTTAAAACTTTCCAATAGTTTCATAAACTTGACTTTTGTTTCTAGATTAGGGATACTTTATATATGAATCTATCAAATAAGTTTACTTTTACACGCATTATTTTTGCACCAATACTGTTTTTATTGTACAACATTCCAATTTGGACAGGAAAATTCGCTTTTATATCATTAATTATAGCTTTGCCTTTATTAGTTTTTGCAGAATTTACAGATTATCTTGATGGTCATTATGCTAGAAAACATAATGTTGTAAGTGATTTTGGAAAACTTTTTGATCCATTTGCAGATGTTATACTCCATCTTACATCTTTTGTTTGTTTGATGCAGTCGTATAAAGCAGGTATCTCTTATATCCCATCTTTTTTGTTTCTTTTGATTATGCTTAGAGAATTTGGACAGAACTTCTTAAGAATGGTAGCTGCAAAGCAGGGTACTGCAATTGCGGCAAGAAAGGGTGGAAAATTTAAAACTGTTATGTACATTGTTACAGAATTCTATGCACTATTCCTTGAATTACTTGTTAGAATTAATCAGGTTCCTGAATGCTTCGGCACGCTTAGAATTGCAGCTTTAGTAATGTTCATTATTTGTGTAATTTGTAGTTATGCATCATTTATAGATTATTTAGTTCATTTTGGAACAGTCTTAAAAAAGGCTTAATTTTATAAAAATTGTTACAAAAAAGGGACTTGAAAATCTTTCACATCAAGTCCCTTTTTGTACTTAACAAGCTTTTACTTCAATTTTTTTAGGAAGCATAATTTCCTTTTTGCCTAAATTAATTGTAAGTATTCCATTCGTAAACTTTGCATTGATGTCTTCTGTATTAACATCATCAGGAAGTTTAAAACTTCTTTCAAAACTTGCGTAATTTCTTTCACGAAGAATATACTTACTGTTTTTATTTTCCGATTTTTCATCCTTTTTGTCTTCTGTTTTAGAAGAGATTGTCAAGTTATCATGGTTAAGCTCAATATTAACATCATCTGCAGAACGACCTGGAAGTTCCATTTCGAGTGTATATGCTTCTTTTTCCTCTTTTATATCTACGCGAGGTGTGTAGCCATTTGTGTACATATTACATGAGTTGTTACCTAAAGCTTCATTAAAAAGTCTGTCTAAAATTGAAAGTTCGTTCATAGTTAATACCTCTTTTCTTTTAATTGTTATTAAAAATAACTTACATAATGTATATAGCAATATTCGTGCCAAGGTTTTATAAATTGTTTTTTTTATCAAAAAAATTATTTTTTTAATTATTTTGTTGCTTAGAGGATAAAACAAACATCAATAGACTATGGTTAAATGATTAAGATTGTGTCAAAATGATACATTATAATATGATAAAATGACGCATACTTAATCATTTTGAGCCATTTATTTATTAAAAACCGATTTTATAAGGCTTTTTATGTCCAATACTTGAATTGATGAAGTATCTTTTTCTGGACAAATAGAATTTGTAAAGCCTAATGTTTCAGCTGCTTTTATTCTTTGTTTTGCTTTTGTTACAGGACGAATTTCTCCTGCTAAACTTAATTCTCCAAACACACACATTTTTGAGTTTATAGGCAAGTCTGTTCGTGCAGAATATAGGGCGGCAGCAATTGCTGCATCAATGGAACTTTCTGAAAGTTTAATTCCTCCTGCAACGTTTACATATAGGTCTTGATCAGAAAAAACAAGTCCGCATCGTTTTTCAATTACTGCAGAAATTCTTGCAACTCTTCCTGAATCAATTTTTTCACTGTAAATTCTAGAAATAGAGGCCTTTGCTGGTACTGTGAGGGCTTGTATTTCTACTAGAAAGACCCTGCTTCCTTCAAAAACAGGAGTGCATACTACTCCGGCAGGTTGCAGGGCATTTCTTTTTGTAAGAAAGAGTGATGAAGGATCCTGCACTGGAATTAAACCTTTTTCAGTCATAGAGAAAATTCCAATTTCATCAACTGAACCAAAACGATTTTTTTGTGCATGTAAAAATCTAATATCATCTGCATTGCGTTCAAAAGAAATAACAGTATCAACCATGTGTTCAAGAGATTTTGGGCCTGCAATAGAACCTTCTTTTGTTACATGTGCAGTCATAATTAAAACAGAATCCCTTTCCTTTACCCAAGAAATAAATTCGTTTGCACAATATTTTAGTTGATTAACGGTTCCTGGAATAATTCCAGCTTCAGCCGAATAAATTGTTTGTATTGAATCTATAATGATAAAGGATGGTTTTAAGGTGTCCATAGCATCTAAAGAATCTTCCAAACGATTTGTACATAAAATTTGAATTCCGTCAGTTTTAAGGCCGAGTCTATCCGCTCTTTCTTTAATTTGAGCAGCGGATTCTTCCCCACTTATGTATAAAAGTGTTGATGGAGTTTGATTTGAAATGCTTGAAAGTGTTTGTAGTAAAAGAGTTGATTTTCCAATTCCTGGATCACCACCTAAAAGAATTGCGGAACGCTTTGTTGCACCTCCTCCTAAAACTCTATCAAACTCTTCTATACCTGTTGAAATTCTAGAATTACCTTGTGCCTTTATTGTGTTTAAGTTTACAGGTTTTTGCTTTATAGCTTGTTCGCTTCCTTTCCCAGCTGGGCTTACTGCATTTTTATCTATGATAATTTCTTCAAGAGAGTTCCATTCTCCGCAATCAGGACATCTTCCAAGCCATCTTGGCTGTGTATAACCGCAATTAGAGCACTTAAACATGATAGAACCACTTTTTTTTGCCATAAATTCTCCTTTTTTTGAAAAAAATATTGACAACTTAATTCACCGGTAGTATATTCATTATAGCTTGTAAATAAGCTGATAAACTCTCTCCGATGTCCAGCAACGCTGGACGACAAGATTCCCTTCTAGTGTTACTAATTGGGAATCTTGTTTTTTTTAACCCTAGTTATTTTTCTTTGCACCAAGGTTATTTCATTCCAAATTTTGAATTAAAAAATAACCTTGGTTATTTTTGTGACTTTTATTAGCGCTGGGTTACGATTGAGTTTTCTGGAACTGATTCTGTTATCCAAGTGTTACCACCAATTATAGAACCTCTTCCAATTACAGTTTCACCACCAAGAATAGTTGCATTGGCATAGATTGTTACGTCATCTTCAATTGTAGGATGGCGTTTTTTATTTTGTAATGTTTTCTTTACACTTAAGGCACCAAGTGTAACACCCTGGTAGATTTTTACATTATTTCCAATGATACATGTTTCTCCAATAACAATACCGGTTCCATGATCAATAAAAAATGATTCACCAATGGTTGCTCCTGGATGAATATCAATCCCTGTTTTTCCATGAACATGTTCTGACATAATTCTTGGGATGATAGGTACTCCATTTTTGAAAAGGAAGTTTGCAATTCTGTAAACAAGAATTGCTTCGAGTCCTGGGTAAGAAAGAATTACTTCTTCATTACTTTTTGCGGCTGGGTCACCTTTGCAGAGTGCTTGTGTATCTGAAAGGATTTTTCTACGAATTTCTGGAATTTCTTCTATTAAAGAAACAGATACTTTTTCAGCCAATTTAAAGCAACCTGAATTTTGAAAGTTTTCTCTAGGTTTTTCTGATTGTGAATTTGTATAAATCAAAGCCTTTTCAATTTCCCTAGTGAGTTTTGCAATTATATTGTTTACACGCTGACCTGTTGCATAACGAATGTTTGTAGAATCTAAATCTTCTGCAACTCTAAATCCAGGAAAAACTAAGGATTGTAAATCCTGCAAAACAAGTACAACATTCTGTCTGTTTGGAAAATTTTCTGCAGTTGATCTGTTGATTAATCCGTATCTTTCATAAGAGTCCAGAATACCATCTATAAGCATGTCTATATTCATTATTACCTCGGTTTTTGATATAGTAACATAGAAAAAAAATAATATCCATTAAATGAAAAATTCAACAGAAAAAATCTTAAATTCTTAAGTGAATTTATTGACTAAACTTCTGATTTGAATTAAAGTTCTTAAACGCACGTTTTCATAACTAAGTGAAGGAAAAACTGCATATGCCCATGTAGCTCAGTTGGTAGAGCACCACATCGGTAATGTGGAGGTCTGCGGTTCGATTCTGCACATGGGCTTTTGAAAACTTTTGAAGAGATATTTTAGGAGTTAAATATGGGAAGCAAGAAGAAGGGCGCCGTTGAAATTATTGCCTTGCAGTGCACAGAATGTAAAAGAAAGAATTACACAACTTACAAGAATCGTAAAAATATTACAGGAAAGTTGGAAAAGATGAAGTATTGTCCATTCTGTAAGAAATCAATCTTGCATAAAGAAACAAAAGCGAAATAATTAATTTTGCAAAAGTTAAATTGATATTTGACCATCTTGATTTTTAAGGTGGTTCTAAATATATAGGGCAGTAGTTCAGCTGGTAGAGCAGCGGTCTCCAAAACCGCCTGTCGTGGGTTCAAATCCTGCCTGCCCTGATTTTTAAGGAAAAAGGTATTATGGCTAAAGTAGTTCAATTTTTTAAAGAATCAAAAGCAGAATTGAAAAAGGTAGTATGGCCTACAAAGGAAGATGTTTTATCTTCAATTAAGGTAGTAATTATCTCTACTGTTGTTGTGGCTGTAATCCTTGGTTTGTTTGATTTAGGATTTACTCAGTTATTCCGCTTGTTAATGAAATAGGGACGGAAAAATGTCTAGAAGTTGGTATATTCTTAATGTTTACACTGGTTACGAAGGAAAGGTAGAGCGTACAATTAAGTCTTTACTTGAAAAGGGTGACATTGATTCAAATGTTATTTTAGACGTAAAAGTTCCATTGGAAGAAGTTGTAGAAATTAAAGACGGTAAGAAAAAGAGCCGTATGAATAAATTTTTGCCAGGTTATATTATGTTGGAACTTGATCTTCCAGAATTTGGTTGGAAAGATACTTGTGCTAAACTTTACCGTATTCAGGGTGTAACTGGCTTTGTAGGAAATATTAATCGAACAGATCGTCCAATGCCAATCACAAAAGATGAGGCTATGAATCTTCTTCAGAAGTCAGGTCTTATTAAGGGTGATAAGCAGGTTCATGTACGTCAGTCATTCAATATTGGAGATATTGTCAAAATTTCTGATGGCCCTTTTGCTTCATTCTCAGGTACAGTTAAAGAAATTAATCTTGAAAGAGAAAAATTAAGTGTTGAAGTTCAGATTTTTGGACGTCCTACACCTGTAGAAGTTAGTTTCCTTCAGGCTGAAAAAGCCTAAGTTCTATTGCAAATTCAGGGGTTTGTGTCCCAAACATAAACCATTAATCCTGTTTTTGGGAGAGGTACAAGTCCGTTGGACCAAGGTATCTCGTTAGTAAGATATCTGTATGATACTTACACACCAATATTGGGAGATAAAAAATGGCTACAAAAAAAGTTACTGCCGTTATTAAGTTACAGTGTCCAGCAGGAGCAGCAACACCAGCTCCTCCAATCGGACCAGCACTTGGACCTCACGGCGTTTCAGCTCCAAAATTTGTTCAGGAATTCAATGATAGAACAAAGTCAATGGAACGTGGTCTTGTAATTCCTGTAGTAATCACAGTTTACCAGGACAAATCTTACACATTCGTTCTTAAAACTCCTCCAGCAGCAGTTCTTATTAAGAAAGTATGTAAAATCGAAAAGGGAGCAAGTAATCCTCTTCTCGATAAAGTTGCTAAATTGTCTGCAAAGGATTTGGAAGAAATCGCAAAAACAAAGATGCCAGATATCAATGCAAACGATATCGAAGCAGCAAAGAAAATCATTGCCGGTACTGCTCGCAGTATGGGTGTAGAGGTGGAGCAGTAATATGAAACACGGAAAGAAATATAATGCAGCTGCTGCAAAATATGATCTTACAAAGAAATATGACGTTGCTTCAGCTTGTAAAATGGTTCAGGATATGAAGTTTGCTAAGTTCGATGAAACAATCGAAGCTCATGTTGTACTTCGTCTTGAAAAAAATGCTACTGTTCGTGATACATTGGTTTTCCCAAATCAGTTCCGTGGCGAAAAGAAAGTTCTCGTATTCTGTAAAGGTGACAAAGTAAAAGAAGCTTTGGATGCAGGTGCAGCTTACGCTGGTGAAGAATACATCGAAAAAGTAAAGGGTGGCTGGTTAGACTTTGATGTTGCTGTTGCTACTCCAGATATGATGAAAGATGTAGGTCGTCTTGGTATGGTTCTTGGTCGTAAAGGTCTTATGCCTAACCCAAAAACTGGTACTGTAACTCCAGATGTTGCTGGTGCTGTTGCAGAACTTAAAAAAGGTCGTACAGAATATCGTGCTGATAAGGCTGGTATTGTACATATCGCTGTTGGAAAGTGTTCAATGGATGCTGATAAAGTAGTTGCTAACGTAAATACACTTCTTTCTGAAGTAAACAAAAAGAAGCCTGTTGGAACTGCTACATTTGTTCAGTCAGTATCTGTAAGTTCATCTATGGGCCCAGGTGTTTGGGTTGATTACAAGGAAGGCGAGTAATGGCAGTTAGAGCAAAGAAAATTCAGCCTGCAAAAGCAGAAGCTATTGAAAACGCAAAAAAAGTTTTCGCTGATTACAGTGACTTTATTTTTGCTGACTACCGCGGATTGACTGTAGAACAGATTACAGCTCTTCGTGATAAACTTCGTGAAAAGAATGCTGTTCTTAAAGTTGTAAAGAACAACTTCGCACGTATCGCTTTCGAAGAAATGAAAGTAGAAAACGTTGCTGATTATCTTAAAGGCCCTACAGTTGTAGCAATGGCTAAAGAAGATTCAAACGAAGTTGCAAAAGTTCTTTTTGACTTCGCAAAAGATTCACCTGCACTTACAGTAAAAGGTGCTTCTATTGCAAATGAAATCTATGATACAGCTAAGATTGAAGCTTATTCAAAGGTTCCTGGAAAGAAACAGCTTTACGCTATGCTTATGTCTGCAATGAACGGTCCAGTTCAGAAGCTTGCAGCTACATTAAAAGCATACGCAGACAGCAAAGCAGAGTAGTTTATACTATTCAAATTAAACAAAAAGTTCGGTTAGGCTTCATAGCTGTCGACTATCCGGACTAAATGCGACATGGCTCAGTTGGGTAAAAGTCGCAGCCACTCACAGAGTGGAATACATAAATTATTTATAGTGGAGAAGACAATATGGCAGCTCTCACAAATGATCAGATTCTTGATGCAATCGCATCTATGTCAGTTCTTGAAGTTTCAGAACTCGTAAAAGCAATGGAAGAAAAATTCGGCGTTACAGCAGCAGTAGCAGTAGCAGCAGGTCCTGCAGCAGCTGGTGCAGCAGCTGCTGCTGAAGAACAGACAGAATTTACAGTTACACTCGAATCATTCGATGCAGCTAAAAAGATCCCTGTTATCAAAGCTGTACGTGAAATCACAGGTCTCGGACTTGGTGAAGCTAAGGCTTTGGTTGAAGGTGCACCAAAAGCTCTTAAAGAAGGCGTAAGCAAGGCTGACGCTGATGAAATGATCAAGAAGATCGAAGAAGCTGGTGGTAAAGCTAGCAAGAAATAATTAGTTTTGTGTTAAAACGAAACTAAATTTTTTTATAGGGGGTGTCAGATGGAGAAATCTTTCTGGCATCCCCTTTAGTCGTATAAAAACGAAATGTCCAAAAATCCCGCCCGGGGTTAAATCAGTTTTTTCTGTGCTGTACAGAGTTTCTAGTATGTAGCAGAAAAAGAACTGAACTTATAAACAGGGGGAAATGATGTTCGCTGAGACTCGAACTATCAACCGTCAGTACATTGGTAAGGATATCCATAGTTTCATGGATGTTCCTAATCTTATCGAAATCCAAACATCATCTTACGAAAGCTTTTTACAAGCTGACCGTTTAGAAAAGGGTGAACCTTTATTAGATCAAGGTTTACAAAGTGTATTTAATTCCGTATTTCCAATTGAAAGTCCAAATGGAGATATGTCGCTTGAGTTTGAATTTTACAAATTAGACAAAGAAAATATTAAATTTTCAGAATTAGAGTGTAAACAGAAAGGTATTACATATTCTGTACCTCTAAAAGCTCGTATTAATTTGATTTTCTCTCAAACAAACGCAATTCTCCAAAAAGATATATACATGGGAGACATTCCTCTTATGACAGACCGTGGTACATTTGTTATCAACGGAGCTGAACGAGTAGTTGTTTCTCAGATTCACCGTTCACCTGGTGTAATTTTCTGTCATGATAAAGGTGTTTATTCTAGCCGTATTATTCCTTATCGTGGATCATGGCTTGAATTCGAAATTGACCAGAAACGTGAGTTAATTTTTGCAAAAATCGACCGTAAAAAGAAAATTTTGGGAACAGTTTTTCTTCGTGCTCTTGGTTATTCAACTCGTGAAGAAATTATTCGTTGTTTCTATCAGGTTGAAGATGTAGAAGTAAAAACTGACACAGCTTCAAAAGAAGCATTGGTAGGAAAAGTACTTGCTGACGCCATCCTCATTAAAGATGAAAATGGTGAAGAAAAAAGACTTTTCAATGCAGGTGTAAGACTTAATCCACACGATGTTGATTGCCTTGTTGAAAATACAATTCAGAAGATTACTGTAATTAAATTCAATACTAGAAGTAATCCAAATAGCAAAGAAGAAAAGAATGAATCTCTTGATTCTCAGATGATTATCAACTGTTTTGAAAGAGAAGAACTTAAATATGTAAAAGAAGGTTCTGTTGATAATGAACCAACTAAAGAAGCATGTTTGGATGCAGTTTATTCAATTCTTCAGCCAGGAGAACCAATTTCTATTGATCAGGCTGAAAAAGATTTGAAATCATTGTTCTTCTCTGAAAGACGTTATGATCTTGGTCGTGTAGGTCGCTATAAGTTAAATAAGAAGTTTGGTTATTCAGACGATGTAAAAGATTTAACTTTAGTTAAAGACGATATCATCAATACTATGAAATTCCTTATCAAGGTTTATATTGGTGATGAAAAAGTAGATGATATTGACCACTTAGGAAATCGTCGTATTCGTTCTGTTGGTGAATTGATGACAAATCAGCTTAAATCTGCTTTTGCTCGTATGGAACGTATTGCAAAAGAAAGAATGAGCTTGAAAGAAACTGATACTTTGAAACCTCAGGATTTAATTTCAATTAAACCTATCGTTGCTGCAATTAAAGAATTCTTTGGTTCATCTCAGCTTTCTCAGTTCATGGATCAGATTAACCCATTGGCTGAACTTACTCATAAACGTCGTTTGAACGCTTTAGGACCTGGTGGTCTTTCTCGTGACCGTGCTGGTTTCGAAGTTCGTGATGTACATTATTCACATTATGGTCGTATGTGTCCAATTGAAACTCCTGAAGGTCCAAACATTGGTTTGATCGTTTCTTTGGCTATGTACACTCGTATTAATGAATACGGATATCTTGAAGCTCCATTCCGTAAGGTTGAAAATGGTAAGGTAACTGATAAAGTTGAATACCTTTCAGCTATGGATGAAGATAAATATTATATTGGACAGGTTGTAGAAGGTATTAAAGAAGATGGTACAATTCCTGGTGAAACAATTCCTTGTCGTCACCGTGGTGATTATACTCAGCGTTCTCCTAACGATGTTCAGTATATCGATGTTTCACCTCGTCAGATTATTTCTGTATCAGCATCTATGATTCCATTCCTTGAGCATGACGATGCTAACCGTGCTTTGATGGGTTGTAACATGCAGCGTCAGGCTGTTCCTCTTCTCTTCCCAGAGCCACCTTATGTTGGAACTGGTATGGAAAAGAAATGTGCTTACGATTCAGGTGTTCTTGTTAAAGCAAAACATGCTGGTGAAGTAATTTACGTTTCTTCTACGCTTATTAAGGTAAAGGTTGATGGTTCTAATGCAATCGATGAATATCCATTGTTGAAGTATCAGAGAACAAATAATGATACATGTAACCATCAAAGACCAACTGTAAATATTGGTCAGAAAGTTGAAGCTGGTGCAGTCCTTGCAGATGGTCCTGCAACATTTAATGGGGAAATGGCACTTGGTCGTAACCTTCTCGTAGGATTCGTTCCTTGGAATGGTTATAACTACGAAGACGCTGTTTTAATTTCACAGCGTGTTGTACGTGAAGATATGTATACATCAATTCACGTAAAAGAATTTCAGATTGAAATTCGCGAAACAAAGCTTGGACCAGAACGCATTACTCGTGATATTCCAAATACTGCAGAAAAAGCTCTTTCTAACCTTGATGCAGAAGGTATTATTAGAATTGGTTCTAAGGTTCGTTTTGGTGATATTTTGGTTGGTAAAGTTACTCCAAAATCAGAAACTGAAACAACTCCTGAATTCAAACTTTTGAACTCAATCTTTGGTGAAAAAGCTAAAGAAGTTCGTGATTCTTCTCTCCGAGTACCACATGGAATTGAAGGTGTTGTAATTGATATTCAGCGTATGAGTCGTGATCAGGGAGATGATCTCCTTCCAGGTGTTGATCAGGTTATTAAAGTTCTTATAGCTAACAAGCGTAAGCTTCGTGAAGGTGATAAGATGGCCGGTCGTCACGGAAATAAGGGTGTTGTTTCTCGTATTCTTCCAATTGAAGACATGCCATACCTTGAAGATGGTACTCCTCTTGATGTTTGTTTGAACCCACTTGGTGTACCTTCTCGTATGAATATTGGTCAGATTCTTGAATCAGAACTTGGTATTGCCGGTAAGTACTTGAATCAGTACTTCGAAGCTCCTGTATTCCAGTCTCCTTCACAGGAACAGATTGCAGCTAAGCTTAAGGAAGCTGGCTTGAACAAGTCTCGTGAAAAGTTTGATGAAAACGGAAATCTTATAGAAAAAGAAGAAATTGGTGCTTGTCGTCAGATTGTTCACAGTGGACAGACTGGTGAACCTTTTGTAAACCCAATTTTCGTTGGTGTTATCTATTATATGAAACTTCATCATCTTGTTGATGATAAGATGCACGCACGTTCAACAGGACCTTATTCGCTTGTTACTCAGCAGCCTCTTGGAGGTAAAGCTCAGTTCGGTGGTCAGCGTCTTGGAGAAATGGAAGTTTGGGCTCTTGAAGCTTATGGTGCTGCAAACTGTCTTCAGGAAATGATGACTATTAAATCTGATGATATGAACGGTCGTTCAAAGATTTACGAATCAATTGTAAAGGGTGACCCATCATCTCCAATCGGAATTCCAGAATCATTCAATGTATTGGTACAGGAACTTCGTGGATTGGCTCTTGATTTCACAATTTATGATGCTAAGGGTAAACAGATTGCTCTTACAGAACGTGATCAGGAATTGATTGATAAAAATGCTTCCGGATTTGATAAGGAGGACGAAAATGCGTGATGTACAGGATTTTGACCACTTAAAAATTAAGTTGGCATCCCCAGAAACTATTAGATCATGGTCTTATGGCGAAGTTAAAAAGCCTGAAACTATTAATTATAGAACTCTTCGTCCAGAGAAAGATGGTTTGTTCTGTGAAAGAATCTTTGGTACTACAAAGGAATGGGAATGTTATTGTGGTAAGTTCAAGTCTATCCGTTATAAGGGTGTAATTTGTGACCGTTGTGGTGTTGAAGTTACACATTTTAAGGTACGTCGTGAACGTACTGGACATATTGAACTTGCAGCTCCTGTAAGCCATATTTGGTATTATCGTTCAGTTCCAAGCCGCATGGGTCTTCTTCTTGATCTCCAGGTTGCAGCATTGCGTTCTGTATTGTATTACGAAAAATATATTGTAATTGATCCAGGTGACACTGATTTGAAGAAAGGTCAGCTCCTTTCTGAAGAAGAATACAAGGAAGCTTTGGAACATTATGCTGGTTCTGCATTTACTGCAGATATGGGTGCTGAAGCAATTAAAACAATGCTTGAAAGACTTGATCTTGATGCATTGGCTATCGAACTTCGTGCTAAGATGCGTGAGAAGGGAACTAAATCAGACCCAAGATTGCTTCGTCGTATTGAAATTGTAGAAAACTTCCGTGCTTCTGGAAATAAAGTTTCTTGGATGATTTTGGATGTAATTCCAGTAATTCCTCCAGAGCTTCGTCCAATGGTTCAGCTTGATGGTGGACGTTTTGCTACATCTGACTTAAACGATTTGTATCGTCGTGTTATCAACCGTAACAATCGTCTTAAGAGACTGCAGTCTTTATCAGCTCCTGATATCATCATCCGTAACGAAAAACGTATGTTGCAGGAAGCTGTAGATGCTTTATTTGATAATACAAAGAGAAAGCGTGCAGTTAAAGGTGCTTCTAACCGCCCATTAAAATCAATTTCTGATCTTCTTAAGGGTAAGCAGGGACGTTTCCGTTTGAACTTGCTGGGTAAACGTGTTGACTACTCAGGACGTTCTGTAATCGTTGTAGGTCCAGAATTGAAGCTTTGGCAGTGTGGTCTTCCTACAAAAATGGCTATGGAATTGTTTAAGCCATTCTTGATGAAGAAACTTGTTGATAAAGAAGTTGTATTTAATATCAAAAAGGCTAAGACTTTGGTAGAAACAGAATCTCCTGAAGTTTATGCTATTCTTGATGAAGTTGTAAAAGAGCATCCAGTTATGTTAAACCGTGCTCCTACACTTCACCGTCTTGGTATTCAGGCATTTGAACCTGTTTTGGTTGAAGGAAAAGCTCTTAAACTTCATCCTTTAGCTTGTAAAGCTTTCAACGCCGACTTCGATGGTGACCAGATGGCTATTCACGTTCCTTTGACACAGGCTGCTCAGATGGAATGTTGGACTTTGATGCTTTCTGCACGTAACTTGCTTGACCCAGCTAACGGTAAGACAATTGTTGCTCCATCTCAGGACATGGTACTTGGTATTTACTACATGACTGCTGTTAAGCCTAATGCTAAAGGCGGTCCAAAAGAAGTTGATGGAAAACTTCGTTATAGAAGATTTTCTACTCCTGATGAAGTTCGTATGGCTGCTGAATCTGGTGCAATTGACTGGCAGGCTTTAGTAGAAGTTCCAGCTCCAAAAGATTCATTTGCTACTAGCGGACTTAAAGCTAAGGGTGATGCTGAATTTATAAACGGAACTCAGACTTTCAAGAAGGGTGATATTATTCAGACTTCTGCCGGTCGTCTTGCTTTCAACGAAGCAATGCCTGAAGAGATTGATTATGTAAACCGTCAGATGTTCGATAAGTCTTTGAAGGCTATGATTGAACATGTTTATAAGACAAAAGGTCCTTGGGTTACAATTAAGATGCATGATGCAATTAAGGATGTTGGATATAAGAATGCGACATTCTACGGTGCAACAATTTGTATGGATGATATTAAGGTTCCAGAAATCAAGAACGAAATGGTTAGTGAATCTGAAAAAGAAGTTAATAATATCATCAAACAGTACTCTAAGGGTAACATTACAGCAGAAGAAAGATATAACCGTGTATGTGCTATTTGGGCTCGTACAAATGATAAGCTTACAAATATCATGATGGATGGTTTGAAGGCTGATCAGGATGGATTTAATACTATTTACATGATGGCTACATCTGGTGCCCGTGGTTCTCGTGGACAGATTTCTCAGCTTGCCGCAATGCGTGGTTTGATGACTAAGCCTAATGGAGATATTATTGAACTCCCAATTAAACATAACTTCCGCGAAGGTCTTTCGGTAATCGAATACTTCATTTCTACAAACGCTGCTCGTAAGGGTCTTTCGGATACAGCTCTTAAGACTGCCGATGCCGGTTATATGACACGTCGTCTTGTTGATGTTGCTCAGGATGTTGTAGTAAACGAAGAAGACTGTAAGACAATCAATGGTATTGAATATGCAGCAATTAAGGAAGGAGATGAAATTAAAGTTCATCTTGCTGACCGAATCGAAGGTCATTATACAATTGAACGTGTAGTTAACCCTTATACTGGAGAACTTATTTGTGATGTTAACCAGTATATTGATGAAGAGCTTGCAAAGAAGATTGAAGATGCCGGTGTTGAAAAGGTAAGAGTAAGAACTGTACTTACTTGTGAAGCTAAACATGGTATTTGTGTTAAGTGTTACGGTAAGAACCTTGCCCGTAATAAGGTTGTTGAAATTGGTGAAGCAGTTGGTATTGTTGCTGCTCAGTCAATTGGTCAGCCTGGTACACAGTTGACACTCCGTACATTCCACTCCGGTGGTGCTGCTGAAATGTCTACTGATGATAACCACATTGTTCTTAAGTTTGATGCTTTCATGAAGAATGTTGAAGGTACTCACGTTGAATTGAAAGATGGAAACTGGTTGTTTACTCGTAAAGGTTTCATGACCGTTATCCGTATTTTGGATAAGATTGAAATTGCAAAGGGTGACAAACTCCTTGTAGAAGATGGAACAAAATTAATTCGTGGTACTCCACTTGTTAATAAAGATGGTAAAGAAATTACTGCAAAAGTAAATGCAACTGTAAATATCATTGATGATGTTCTTTATCTTGTAAGTGATGACCAGAAGATTGAAATTATCAACGGTTCTTTGATTTATAAGGATTTTGTAACTTCTAATGTTCAGGTTAAGAAAGGAAGTCCAATTGGTGAATTCGATCCATTCTCTGAACCAATCATTGCTGAACAGGATGGTTATATCCACTTTGAAGATATTATTGTTGGTTCAACTTTGGAAGAAAAAATTGACTTCCAGACTGGTTCTAAGGAACGTTATATCACTGACTTGCACCTTGATGTAAAACAGCCTCGTGTTGTTATTACAGATGAAGCTGGTAATCCTCTTGGAAATTACTATCTTCCTGCTGGTGCTCTTCTTCTTGTTGAAGATAAAGCTCCTGTTTCAGCTGGTACAACACTTGCTAAGTTGCCTAAAGAAGCTGTTAAGACAAACGATATTACTGGTGGTCTTCCACGTGTATCAGAACTTTTCGAAGCTCGTAAACCAAAGAATCCTTGTGTTCTTGCTCAGATTTCAGGAACAGTTGAATTCAAGGATATTCGTAAGGGTAAACGTGTTGTAATTGTTAAGGATGAATTTGGTAAGTCATTCGAACATTTAGTTCCAATGACAAAGCGTATGATTGTACGTGATGGTGATAAGGTTGTTGCTGGTGAACAGCTTTGTGCCGGATCTCCAAATCCACAGGATATCCTTGCAATTCTTGGAGAAAATGCTTTACAGAATTACTTGATGGATGAAATTCAGGGTGTTTATCGTGCTCAGGGTGTAGATATCAATGATAAGCATATTGGAATTATCGTTCGTCAGATGTTGAGAAAGGTAGAAATTGTATCTGTTGGTGATACTAAATTTATCTTTGGACAGCATGTTGATAAGTATAAGTTCCATGAAGAAAATAACCGTGTAGTAGCTGAAGGTGGACAGCCAGCTATTGGACGTCCAATGTTCCAGGGTATTACAAAGGCTTCACTTGGAGTTGACTCATTCATTTCTGCTGCATCATTCCAGGAAACAACTCGTGTTCTTACAAATGCAGCTATTAAGGGTGATGTTGATAATCTCCATGGTATTAAGGAAAATGTTGCAATTGGTCATATGATTCCTGCAGGTACTGGTATTAAGAACTATAAGGGAATTAAACTTTATGACGATAGTGATAAAGATCTAGATCAGTTAATGCAAGATATTCTTGATAGAAAAGAAGCTGAAGAAGAACAGAAGTCACAGCTTGAAGAACCAAACTTCGAAGCTGAAGAAAATGACTAATCTGATTTTCTAAAAAATATGATGAGGGGGTGCATTTTTCTTTGAAAAATGCACCTTTTTATTTTGGTTAACGCAAAATTCAGTTGAATTCATTTTTTGAATTTTATATAATCGTTAAACCTATCCGAAATGGATCTTAATTGAAAATCTTCCGGGGTGCTGACCGGAATAAAATAGGAGAATAGGCGATGCCTACAATAAATCAATTAATCCGTCAGGGTCGTAAAGCGGCAGCTAACAGAACCAAGTCTCCCGCACTTGATTCATGCCCTCAGAAACGTGGTGTATGTACACGTGTTATGACTCAGACACCTAAGAAACCAAACTCAGCTCTCAGAAAGATTGCTCGTGTTCGTTTGTCAAATGGTATTGAAGTTACTGCTTATATTCCAGGTATTGGACATAACTTGCAGGAACACTCAGTTGTATTAGTACGCGGTGGTCGTGTTAAGGACCTTCCTGGTGTACGTTATCACATTATTCGTGGTACAAAAGATACTCTTGGCGTAGAAGATCGTAAACGCGGTCGTTCAAAGTACGGTGCTAAGAGACCTAAGGCTTAATGGAGGACTAAGATGGGAAGACATAAGAAATCAATCGAACGTCCATTATTGCCAGACGTAAAATATAATTCAAAAGTAGTTTCTAAGTTCGTATGTCGTATGATGTTGGACGGCAAGAAAGATACTTGTACAAAAATTGTTTATGAAGCTATGGATAAGCTCAAGGCAAAAACAGAAAAAGATCCTTTGGAAGTATTCCTTAAGGCTCTTGAAAATGTAAAACCACAGGTTGAAGTTAAATCTCGCCGTGTTGGTGGTGCTACATATCAGGTTCCAATGGAGATTCGCGAAACACGTCGTGAAGCTCTTGCAATGAGATGGATCATCGAAGCTGCTCGTAACAGAAGTGGACATGGTATGGCTGATACATTGTCATCTGAACTTCTTGATGCTTACAATAATACAGGTACAGCTTACAAGAAACGTGAAGATGTACATAAGATGGCTGAAGCAAACAAGGCTTTTGCTCACTATCGCTGGTAGATTTTCTAATCTATTCGAAAGGGCGTTTACAGAAATGTAGACGCCTTTTTTATTTTAAAATAAATTATTATTGTGTAGAAAAATGGAGATAGATATGGAAGGTGTTTATATTCGTTCGGTTAGAGTTGAAGATGCAGAAAGGCTTTTGTCAATTTATAAACCTTATGTAGAAAATACTGCAATAAGTTTTGAATATAAGGTTCCAGATCTTCAAGAATTTTCTGAAAGAATTAAAACAATTTCAGCTCGTTTTCCTTATCTTGTTTTGTGTAAAAATGATGAAGTATTTGGTTATGCGTATGCTTCAGTTTTTCATGCTCGTTCCGCCTATGATAAAAGTATTGAGATTTCTATATATATAGATAAAGATTTTCATGGTAAAGGGTATGGCCGCTTTCTTTATCAAGCTTTAGAAAAAGAGTTGCGTGAAAAAGGTTTTGCTGTAATGTATGCCTGTATTGCTGCTTCGTCAAGAAATCCTGATCAATATTTAACAGATGCAAGTATAAAGTTTCATGAAAAATTAGGCTTTACAAATGCAGGGTATTTTCAGAATTGTGCTCAGAAATTTGGTTGCTGGTACAATATTGTTTATATGCAGAAAAATCTTTTGCTAGAGTATAAAGATGAACATGTTTCTTCTATAAATAATGAAGTTGTTGATGTTTATGATAATCAAAAATGTATAACAGGAAAGACTATTTTAAGAAGTGATTTTTTTGAAAACAGTGGTATTTTAAGGCTTGTTATTCATGCCTGTATTTTTAATTCTAAGGGGGAACTTTTAATTCAGCAGAGAGCATCTTCAAAAAAGACAGGTGCTGGTTTGTGGGATTTTTCTGCGAGTGGTCAGGTTGTGTCAGGAGAAACTTCGCAAGAGGGAGTTTGCCGTGAGTTAAAGGAAGAACTTGGGCTTAATGTAAAGGTTTGTCAGCCACCTGTTTTCACTAAAATATTTTTTAATAGTTATAATGATTATTATTTTTTCTGGAAAGATTTAGATGTTTTTTCGTTGAAATTGCAGAAAGAAGAAGTTCAAAGTGTGCAATGGGCATCTAGAGAAGAGGTTTTGGAATTAAGGAATGAAGAATTGTTTTTGTCTTATCCTAAGTCCTTGATAGAGCTGGTATTTGATATAGGGCAAAGAAAGGATTGAAAATTATTGAAAATGCTGTTTTGACCTATTGCTTAAATTTTTAAAAAATTATATAAATACAATACTACTCTTTTAATAAGGGTATACTGTCTGCGTCTATGCAGAAATGGGTTCTTTGAGAAGACAGGCGGATTTATTCCGGTGCGACCGTAAAGTTAATCAGAAGTGATTTTCAGGGAGGCGACCCATGATTAGTGTAATTTGTTACCGTTGGTAATAATTATAGATGAACTTGATTTTGGGTTTCTGTCAGCCGATTAAAGGCAAAACTCGAAATACCAAACCAAGTTGTCAAAAAATGTTAGAGATAACGAAAGGTGGTTACGGGTTTGAATCATTCCGAATTGATGGAGTGATAAATAATTTCTAATCTGTTTTCCAATCTATCATCTCTAATAATTGTAAATAGTGTGTCTGCGAATGTAATGATTCTTAGTAAAGAGTTGTTACGTTCTGGCTTAAAGTGCAGCACATAAAAAATATTAATGCCGGACATAAGGAATAAATAATCCGGCAAGGAGAAAAAACATGGCTAAGGAGAAGTTCGTTAGAACTAAACCTCACATGAACGTTGGTACTATTGGTCACGTAGACCATGGTAAGACTACACTTTCAGCTGCTATCACTACATACTGTGGTAACAAGTATGGTGATAAGGTACTTAAGTACGATGAAATTGATAACGCTCCAGAAGAGAAGGAACGTGGTATTACAATCAATACTCGTCACTTGGAATATCAGTCAGATAAGAGACACTATGCTCATATCGACTGCCCAGGACATGCCGACTATATTAAGAACATGATTACTGGTGCTGCTCAGATGGATGGTGCTATCCTTGTAGTATCTGCTCCAGATTCAGTTATGCCACAGACACGTGAACACTTGTTGCTTGCTCGTCAGGTAGGTGTACCAAAGATTATCGTATTCTTGAACAAAGTTGATATGCTCGACGGCGATGAAGAAATGTTGATGCTCGTAGAAGAAGAAGTAAAAGATACTCTTAAAGAGTATGGCTTCTCTGAAGACACACCAATCATTAAGGGATCTGCATTCAAGGCTTTGAATGACCCAACTCCAGAAAACACAGCTTGTATTGAAGAACTTCTTACAGCTATGGATACATGGTTTGATGATCCAGTTCGTGATGATCAGAAACCATTCTTGATGCCAATTGAAGACATCTTCACAATCTCTGGTCGTGGTACTGTAGTAACAGGAAAGATCGAACGTGGTGTTGTAAATATGAACGATGCTGTACAGATTGTAGGTATCCGCCCAACAGCTGATACAACTGTAACAGGTATCGAAATGTTCCAGAAGACTCTTGATCAGGGTATGGCTGGTGATAACGTTGGTATCCTCCTTCGTGGTGTTGAAAAGAAAGACGTTGTTCGCGGACAAGTTCTTGCTGCTCCAAAAACAATCACTCCACATACAAAGTTCGAAGCTCAGATTTATGTTCTTTCAAAGGAAGAAGGTGGACGTCACTCTCCATTCTTTACAGGATATCGCCCACAGTTCTACTTCAGAACTACTGATATCACTGGTACAATCGAACTTGAAGCTGGTACAGACATGGTAAAACCAGGCGATAACGCAAAAGTTATTGGTGAACTTATTCACCCAATCGCTATGGACGAAGGTCTTAAGCTTGCTATCCGTGAAGGCGGTCACACAATCGCTTCTGGTCAGGTAACAAAAATTATTGAATAGTTTTTAGTTTTTCAAACGGTGAAGTTGGTGTTGTTTATCAACTTCACTGTGATTGAAAAGGAGTAAAATTAAATGGCTAATGGAAAGATTCGTGTCAGACTTCGTGCATTTGATGTAGAACTGATCGACCAGAGTGCTAAAGCCATCGTGCAGACTGTACAGAAAGCAGGAGCTAAGGTTTCAGGACCTATCCCTCTTCCTACAAGAATAAATAAGGTAACTGTATTGCGTTCACCACACGTAAATAAAAAATCACGTGAACAGTTTGAAATGCGTACACATAAACGCCTTATTGACATCATGAACCCATCACAAGATGTTATGGATTCTTTGATGAAACTTGAACTTCCTGCCGGTGTTGACGTAGTAATCACACAGTAGTGAATTGCCCCTTACAATGGGGTGCCCTAAGTGGGTATTAAGCAGAAATGCTATAAAATACAAGGTACGGTCCCTCTGGATTCGGGATGACGGCCTAAATTAAAACGGGAGTTTTGCGAAAAGTAATAACAAAATCCCAATAGGAGAATATCAGAATGAAAGGTCTGATTGCAAAAAAAGTTGGCATGACACAGATATTCGATGAAAGCGGTAATCTGACACCAGTAACCGTAATCCAGGTCGAGCCTAATGTTGTCGTTGCTAAGAAAACAAAGGAAGATTGCGGTTATGATGCAATTGTACTTGGTTTGGAAGATATGAAAGCTTCTAAGGCAAGTAAAGCATATGCCGGACAATTCCCAGAAAACATCAATCCAAAACGTCACTTGAAAGAGTTTCGTAACTTTGAAAAAGAAGTAAATATTGGAGATGTTGTTGGTCTTGAACTCTTTGATGGTACACGTTTCTTGGATGTAACTGCTACATCAAAAGGTAAAGGTTTCCAGGGTGTTATGAAGAGATGGGGTTTTCATGGTGGACGTGCTACTCATGGTTCTAAATTCCATCGTGAACCAGGTGGAACAGGTGAATGTACTACACCAGGTCACAGTTTTAAGAATATCAAATTACCTGGACGTATGGGTTTCAAAAAAATTACTGTACAGAATTTGAAGATCGTAAAAGTAGATCCAGAACTCAAAGTAATTATGGTTCGTGGTGCTGTTCCTGGAAATAAGGACTGTACTCTTATCGTTAAAGCCGCAGTTAAGAAATAGGAGATAGGATATGGAAAAGAAAGTATATTCAACTTCTGGAAAAGAACTGCGTACAATTAATCTTGATGATAAAGTATTCGGTCTTCCAGTAAATGATGATGTAATTTATTACGCAATTACTAACGAATTAGCAAATAGACGTGTTGGTACAGCTTGTACAAAGACTCGTTCTGAAGTACATGGCTCAAATGCAAAGCCTTATAAGCAGAAGGGTACTGGTAATGCACGTCGTGGTGATAAGAAGTCTCCTATTACAGTAGGTGGTGGTACAATTTTTGGACCAAAACCAAGAGATTTTTCTTATTCAATTCCAAAAAAAGCAAAGAAACTTGCAATGAAGTCAATTTTGAGTGCTCATGCTCAGGGTGACAGACTTACAGTTGTTGAAGATTTTACTATTGAAAGTGGTAAAACAAAGGATCTCGTTAAGATTCTTAACAACTTTGTTAAAGATGAAAGAACTGTATTGATCTTGAAGGATGATGATGCCAAAGTAAAACAGGCAGCTCGTAATATCCCAAATCTTACATTCTTGGCTTACAATCGTCTTGAAGCTCATGATTTGTATTACGGACGCAAGGTAATCATTCTTGAATCTGCTGCTAAGAATTTGTCAGACTTCTATGCTGAAGATAAGGAGGCTAAATAATGAATTACGAAGATATTCTTATTGAGCCTGTTGTTTCTGAAAAAGCAAGTATGTTGCGCGAACAGAATAAATATGTATTTATCGTTCGCCCAGATGCTACAAAAACACAGATTAAAGAAGCTGTAACACGCTTATTTAAGGTAAAAGTAGTTGACTGCACAACAATGAATGTGCTTGGTAAAATGAAACGACTTCGTGGAAAACCAGGTCGTACTGCATCTTACAAAAAAGCAATCGTACGTATCGCTGATGGCGAAACAATTGCTGCTTTTGAAGGTGTCTAAGACTGGTAGTTATTAAGGGGATATAAAAATGGCTCTTAAAGTATTTAAGCCAATGACAGCAGGTACACGTGGTCGTGTTGACTTGTGTCGTGACGAACTGACAACTGATAGACCCGAGAAAACATTAGTGTCAGGTCGTAAGTCTAAAGGTGGACGTGGTGCTGGTGGACGTATTTCTGTACGTCATCAGGGTGGCGGACATAAAAGACGTTATCGTGATATTGATTTCAAACGTGATAAGCACGGAATTCCTGGAACAGTCAAATCAATTGAATATGATCCAAACAGAAGTGCTAATATCGCTTTGATTTATTATGCAGACGGTGATAAACGTTATATCATCGCTCCTAAAGGTTTGCAGGTTGGACAGAAAATTATTTCTGGTGACAATGCAACTCCTACAGTTGGAAATGCACTTCCTCTAAATGCAATTCCAGTTGGTTTCACTATTCATAACATTGAATTAACACTTGGTCAGGGTGGACAGCTTGTACGTTCTGCAGGTGCTAGTGCAATGATCGCAGGTCGCGAAGGTGATTATGTAATCGTTCGCTTGCCTTCAAGTGAAATGAGAAAAATCAACGGTAAATGCTATGCTACAATCGGTGTTGTAGGAAACGAAGAACACATGAATGTTAAGCTTGGTAAAGCTGGTCATAAACGTTGGATGGGTATTCGCCCTACAGTTCGTGGTATGGCTATGAACCCTGTTGATCATCCACTTGGTGGTGGTGAAGGTGCTGGTAAAGGACGCAATCCTGTTACTCCTTGGGGACAGCCTTGTAAAGGTTACCAGACTCGTAACAAGAGAAAGACATCTAGCAAGTTTATTGTTAGCCGTCGTAAGAAATAGTTGCAGAGGAGATAATCGTGTCAAGATCTGTTAAGAAAGGACCTTTTGTAGAAAAGTCACTCTATAAAAAGGTGCAGGCAATGAATAAGGAAGCAGACAAGAAAATGATTCAAACATATTCTCGCTGCTCTACAATAATTCCAGAAATGGTTGGTAATACTATTTCTGTTTATAATGGTAAATCATGGATTCCTGTATATATTACAGAAAACCTTGTTGGTCACAAGCTTGGAGAATTTGCTCCTACTCGTACTTACAAAGGCCATGGTGGAACAGATAAAACAGCCGGTAAGGCTTAATGATAGGTGGATATTATGGCTGAGAAAAAAGGTTATGTAGCCACTTCAAAATTCCTGATTGCATCACCAACAAAGGTTCGTCCTGTTGCTCATGTAATTAATCAGAAATCCTATACTGAAGCAATGGCTATCTTGGCAAACATGCCACAGAAGGGTGCAACATTATTGAGCGCAACTTTGAAGTCTGCTGCTGCAAATGCACTTAACCAGAACAGCAAGTTGGATGAAGATATGCTCTACGTTAAAGAAATTAGAGTTGATGAAGGTCCAAGACTTAAGAGAGTTTGGTTCCGTGCACGTGGTCGTGCTGATCAGCTTATTAAACGTATGTGTCATATTACCGTCATCGTTGACGAGAAGGCGGGGGAATAAAGTGGGACAGAAAGTTAATCCTATTGGTTTACGCTTAGGTGTAAACAAGACATGGCAGTCACGCTGGTATGCAGATCCACGTGAATATGCAGATTTAGTTCTTGAAGATATTAAGATTCGTAAAATGGTTTCTGAACTTCCAGAATGTAAAAATGCAGATATAGCTGAAATTGAAATTGTACGCCATCCACAGCGCGTTACAATCGTAATTCACACAGCTCGTCCTGGTGTAATTATTGGTGTTAAAGGTGCATCAATCGAAAAGATTAGTGCAGATATTCAGAAGCAGCTTACAAAGAAAGTTCAGATCAAGATTAAAGAAATTAAACGTGCAGAATTAAATGCTAGTTTGATTGCTCAGAACATTGGTCGTCAGCTTGTAGGTCGTGGTTCATTCCGTAAGGCAATGAAACAGGCTGTAAGCAATGCAATGCGTGCTGGTGCACAGGGTGTTAAGGTTCGTCTTAGTGGTCGTCTTGGTGGAGCAGATATGTCTCGTACAGAAGAACATAAGGAAGGACGTGTACCTCTTCATACACTTCGTGCTGATATCGACTATGGTACATTCGCTGCTCTTACTACATACGGTAAAATCGGTATTAAAGTATGGGTTTACAATGGAATGAACTACGGTATCGATCATAATGAAGATGCTGGTCAGCTTGTTAAGAAGCCAAGACGTCCTGCACGTCAGGCTGCTGAAAAGACTGATGGTGCTGAACCTGCTAAAAAGGCAAGGAGTTAGTTATGCCACTTAGTCCTAAAAGAGTAATTCACCGTAAGGTGCAGCGTGGTCGTGAAAAAGGAAATGCGACACGTGATAACAATATTGACTTTGGAGACATTGCATTAGTTGCAATGGAACCAAATTGGTTGGATGCTAGAGTTATTGAAGCAGCCCGTGTTGCTATCAACCGTAAATTGGATCGTAAGGGAAATGTATGGATTCGTATCTTCCCTGATAAACCAATTACTAAGAAACCAGCTGAAGTTCGTATGGGTAAGGGTAAGGGTGCTCCAGATCATTGGGCAGCTGTACTCAAACCTGGTATGATCTTATTTGAAGTTGGTGGTGTAGATCTTGAATTAGCTCACAGAGCTCTTGAACTCGCTGCTGATAAACTTCCAGTAAGAACAAAAATTGCTTATAAGCCAACACGAGACTAGGAGGAATAAGATGGCTAATTCAAAGAAAAAGAATGATAAAGAACTGTCTTATAAAGAACTCGTAGCTAAACGTGACGAGCTTAAGAAGGAATACATGGATCTCCGTTTTAAGATGGTAATTTCTCATGTAGATAACCCAATGCAGAAACGTACTCTTCGTCGTGAAATCGCACGTTTGAATACGTTTATCCAGCAGAAAGAATCTGCTGGTGAGAATAAGTAGGAGCTGAACCGTGGAAGAAAATGCTGTTCAGACTGTAAAGACTGCAAAACGTTCATTTGTAGGCCTTGTTACATCAGATAAGATGGATAAGACAATTGTTGTTACTATTGCAACAAAGAAAATGGATCGTCTTTACAAGAAATATGTTACTAGAACTAAGAAATACATGGCACATGATGAAAACAATGATGCTCATGTAGGTGATACAGTACGTATCGTTGAATGCAGACCATTAAGCCGCAATAAGACTTGGCGTCTTGCAGAAATCGTTGAACGTGCTAAATAAGCGAAGGAGTTAGAATTATGATTCAAATGCAATCTTGTATGACAGTTGCTGATAACTCTGGAGCTAAAATTGCTCAGTGTATTAAAGTTATCGGCGGTTCACATCGCAGATATGCTGGTATTGGCGACATTGTAGTAGTAGCAATTAAAGATGCTATTCCTACATCAACAATCAAAAAGGGTACAATCGAAAAGGCTGTAATCGTACGTCAGGCAAAAGAATATCGTCGTCCAGATGGAACTTACATTCGTTTTGATGATAACGCTTGTGTTATCGTTGATGATAGTAAGAATCCAAAAGGAAAACGTATTTTTGGACCTGTAGCTCGTGAGCTTCGTGATATGGACTTTATGAAGATCATATCATTGGCTCCAGAGGTTCTTTAAGGAGAAATGACATGTTAAAGAAATCAAAAATCCGTAAGAACGATACAGTTGAAGTAATTGCAGGTAAAGATAAGGGTAAACGTGGAACAGTTGTTCGCGTTCTCCTTAAAAAAGATGCAGTTATTGTATCTGGTGTAAACATTGTTAAAAAAGCAATGAAGAAGAGAAGCCAGCAGGACCAGGGTGGTATTGCTGAAGTTGAAGCTCCTCTTAATATTTCAAATGTAGCTATCGTTTGTAAAAAATGTGGTGCTACAAAGATTGGTTATAAAATGGACGGCGACAAGAAAATTCGCGTTTGCCGTAAATGTGGAGATGTTCTGTAATGGCAAATTACGTACCTCGGCTTAAGAAAGTCTATAAAGACGAAATCGCCCCAGCTCTTAAAAAAGAGTTTAACTACACAACTCCAATGCAGATTCCTGCTTTGAAGAAGATTGTAGTAAGTATGGGTGTTGGTGAAGCTCTCACAAATAAGAAACTCCTTGATGCCGCAGTTGCTGACTTAACACAGATTACTGGTCAGAAGGCTGTTAAAACAAAGGCAAAGAAGAGTATCGCTAACTTTAAACTTCGTGAGGGTAATGAAGTGGGTGCAATGGTAACATTGCGTGGTGATATTATGTACGAATTCTTGGATCGTCTTATTAATGTTGCATTCCCACGTATTAAAGATTTCCGTGGAATTAAAGCAACTGGTTTTGACGGACACGGAAATTTCTCTGTTGGTATTACTGAACAGTTGATATTCCCAGAAATTGATTTTGATAAAGTTACAAAGATCGCTGGTATGAATATTACATTCGTAACAAGTGCTGCTACAGATGCTGAAGCTAAAGCACTTCTTACTAAGTTCAACATGCCTTTCCGTAAGTAGGTGAAGTATGGCTAAGAAATCTATGGTAATTAAAGCAGCCCGCAAACAGAAGTATGCTTCTAGAGAGTATAACCGCTGTCAGATTTGCGGACGTCCTCGTGGATATTTGCGTAAGTTTAAGATGTGTCGTATTTGCTTCCGTAAATTAGCAAGTGAAGGCCAGCTTCCTGGCGTTACAAAATCAAGTTGGTAGGAGATAGAAATGAGTGCATCAGATCCAGTAGCAGACATGCTCACAAAGGTTCGTAATGCGGCTATGGCCCGCCACGAAAAAGTAGATGTTCCAGCTTCAAAGCTTAAGCTTGAAATCGTTAAGATTATGAAGACAGAAGGATACATCAAAAACTTTAAGAAACTTCAGGAAGATGGAAAGAATACTATTCGTATTTTCTTGAAATATGATGATGATAATAATCCGGTAATTCATGGTGTTAAGAAAATTTCTACACCAGGTCGCCGTGTTTATTCTGGCTACAAAGATTTGCCACGTGTTTATAACGGTTATGGTACAATCATTGTTTCAACTTCTTCTGGTGTAACAACTGGAAAGAAAGCTTCTGAAAAAATGGTTGGTGGCGAATTAGTTTGCACAATCTGGTAATAGGGGGCAGAAGGTATGTCTAAAGTAGGTAAACTTCCTGTTGCTCTTCCAGCAGGTGTAACATTAAGCGTTGCTAATGATGTAATTACTGTAAAAGGACCTCAGGGTGAACTTAAGCAGTCATTCCATAGCGATGTTATTGAAGTAAAAGTAGAAGGAACAGAAGTTGTTCTTACTACTAAAGATGAATCAAAACAGACTAATGCTTATCACGGACTTTACAGAAGTTTGATCGCTAACATGGTAAAAGGTGTAAGTGAAGGTTTCACAAAAACACTTGTTGTTACTGGTGTAGGTTATCGTTCTGAAGTAAAAGGTAAAGAATTAGTTATGAACCTTGGTTATTCAAGTGATTACATTGTAATCATTCCTGATGGCCTTAAGGTTGTTGCAACTCCAGATGGTAAATTAACTGTTTCTGGTGTTGATAAACAGCTTGTTGGTGAGTTTTGTTCTCAGGTTCGCAAGTTACGAAAGCCTGAACCTTACAAAGGAAAGGGTATTCGTTATGACAATGAAGTTATCAGACGTAAAGTCGGTAAAACTGGTGTTAAATAAGGTGAAGCTATATGTTTAAGAAAATGAACGATAAAAACAGAAAACGCTTGCACAGAAAGGTTCACATTCGTAAGTCTATCTATGGTACTGCTGAAAGACCAAGAATGACTATTACACGTAGTAACAAGAATCTTGCAGTTCAGGTAATTGATGATGACGAAGGTAAAACTTTAGCTTCAATTTCAACTTTGGAAAAAGAATTTGCTGCAATTAAGCCAACAACTGAAGGTGCAGCAAAGCTTGGTGAAGCTTTTGGTGCCCGCCTTAAGGATAAGAAAATCTCTAAGGTTGTTTTCGACAGAAATGGTTATTTGTACCATGGTGTTGTAAAAGCTTTCGCTGATGGTGCCCGTAAAGCCGGTATCGAATTCTAGGAGTTATTATGGAACATCAGAAGAACTTTGATAAAGAACCAAAAGAGAAGGAATTCTCAGAAAAACTCGTTACTCTTAATAGAACTTGTAAAACTGTAAAAGGTGGACGTCGTATGTCTTTCTCTGCACTTACTGTTGTAGGTGATGGAAAAGGACGCGTTGGATACGGACTTGGTAAAGCTAACGATGTATCTGAAGCTATTAAGAAGAGTATTGATAAAGCAAAGAGAAATCTTATCGTAGTGCCAATGAAGAACGGAACTATTCCACATGATATCATTGGTAACTATAAGAGCTCTGAAGTATTGTTAAAGCCAGCTTGTTCCGGTACTGGAATTATTGCTGGTGGTACAGTACGTGCTATTATGGAAGCAGCTGGTGCAACTGACGTACAGTCTAAATCTTTAGGATCTAACTCAGCTGTAAACGTTGTTCGTGCAACATTCAACGCTATCTCTAAATTGATGGATGCTAAGAAAGTTGCTGCGAATAGAGGTAAAACTCTTGATGAGTTGTGGGGTTAATGTATGGCTAAAGCAAAACAGGTAAAAGTTACATTAATTAGAAGTGTAATTGGTCAGAAGCCAGAAAAGGTTGCATCTGTACGTAGCCTTGGATTGAAGAAGATTAATTCTTCTAACATCCTTCCTGATAATGACTCAGTTCGTGGTATGGTTGCATCTGTATCACACTTAGTAAAAATTGAGGAGATGTAAAATGGCAGAATATACACCAATCCTTAGCGCTCCTCAGGGTGCTAATAAAAAACCTAAGCGTGTTGGACGTGGTTCATCATCTGGACTTGGTACAACAGCTGGTAAAGGTAATAAAGGTCAGCAGTCACGTTCAGGTGGCAAGACATACGTTGGTTTTGAAGGTGGACAGATGCCACTTTACAGACGTATTGCTCACAAAGGTTTTTCAAACTATCCTTTCAAAAAAGAATATGTTTGTATCAATGTTGAACAGTTGGATGCTAAATATAATGATGGAGAAACTGTTAACAAGGAATCTTTAGTTGCTAAAGGTTTCATTTCTTCAAAGAAAACTGCTCTTGTTAAAGTTCTTGGTAACGGAGACGTTAAAAAGAAGTTAACAGTAGAAGTTGATAAGGTTTCTGAATCAGCAAAAGCTAAAATTGAAAAGGCCGGTGGTTCAGTAAAAGCAACTGAAGCAGCAGCTGAAGCAAAATAAGGTGAGTAGAACATGGCAAGCAATCCAATTGTAAATATGTTTAAAGTTAAAGAAATTAGAGATCGTTTGTTTTTTACACTCTTGATACTTGCAGTTTTCCGTTTAGGTTCTGTAATTACAGTTCCTGGAATTGATGCAAACGTTCTTATTGATTACTTTGACAACTTAGCTGCACAGGGCGGTAATGCATTCGCCAGTTATATGGACTTCTTTGTTGGAGGAGCTTTTTCTAACTTCTCAATCTTGATGCTCGGTGTAATGCCTTATATTTCTATGCAGATTATAATGCAGCTTGCTGTGATTATTTTCCCATCACTTAAACGCATATCTCAAGAAGATGGTGGACAGAGAAAGATTGCTCAGTATTCAAGAATCGGAACAATCATTGTTTGTCTTATCCAGGCTTGGGGTATGTCAGTTTATGCAAACAGTATCCCTGGTTGTATCATACTTGAAAATAAAGTTTTATTTAAAATTCTCTTTATGTTGACAGTAACAACTGGAACTATGGTTACTGTTTGGTTAGGTGATCAAATTACAGCTCGTGGTATTGGTAATGGCGTATCAATGATGATTTTTGCAGGTATCGTGGCTCGTTTGCCAAGTGCAATTATGGAGCTTGCTCATAAAGTAAGTAAGGGTGAAATCCAGCCTGTATTTGTTGTTCTTGTTGTCATTATGTTTATCGCAATTATTGCATTAGTAATTTATGAAGAAGCTGGTCAAAGAAAGATTCCTGTACACTATGCAAAACGTGTAGTTGGAAGAAAAATGTATGGCGGACAGAGCACATATATTCCATTTAAGGTTAATCCTTCAAATGTTATTCCTTTGATTTTTGCATCTTCTATTCTTACTTTACCTTTAACAATTGCATCTTCATTCGCAAAGGGTCAGAACTCTGCTAGATGGCTTTCATCTCTCTCAAGATTTTTGACTCCTAATGGTGTTTGGTACAATATATTGTTAGTTCTTCTTATTATCTTCTTCGCATACTTCTACACTCAGGTAACCCTGAACCCTACAGAAATTGCAAAGAACATTCGTGAAAACGGCGGCTCCATTCCGGGTGTTCGTACAGATAAGACAGAAGAATATCTGACAAAAATATTAAATAGACTTATATTACCAGGTTCATTGTTCCTTGCTTTCATTGCTGTAATTCCTACAATTGTTCAGCAGTTGTTTGGTTTCCCACAGACAATTTGTCAGCTTATGGGAGGAACTTCATTAATCATTTTGGTTGGTGTTGATCTTGATACAATGAGTCAGGTTGAGGCTCTCCTTAAAATGCATCATCATGAAGGACTTACAAAGAAGGGCAAAATTAGATCACGAAATTTGTAAAAAATCGTGAATTAATAGTAGAAAAGAAATGAGAATATGTGATATATTACTATCTACCGAATTGCTCTCATTGCGAGGTGCTAAAGTTCGGTAAATATTCTCAAGGGGGCTTTTTATGACAGTACGAACCAGTGTAAAACCTATCTGTGACAAGTGTAAGGTTATTAAAAGAAATGGTATTATCCGTATCATTTGTACAAACCCAAAACATAAACAGAGACAGGGCTAAGGCTTAAGGAGAAACAGATGGCTCGAATTGCGGGAGTTGATATCCCTAATAAACATGTTGGTACCGCATTAACTTATATTTATGGTATCGGCCGTTCAACAGCAGAAAAAATCTGCGAAGAAGCTAAGATTGATCCAATGAAAATGGCTAACGATCTTACACAGGATGAATTGGCAAAAATTCGTGAAATCATTGACGCTAAGTACAAGACAGAAGGACGTTTACGTTCAGAAATCGGTCTTAATTTGAAGCGTTTAATGGATATTGGTTGCTATCGTGGTCTTCGTCACAAGAGAGGTCTTCCTGTACGCGGTCAGAGAACACGTACAAACGCACGTACTCGTAAGGGTAAGAAGAAGACTGTTGCTAACAAGAAGAAAGCATAAGGCGGAGGATAAATAATGGCTACCGTTAAGAAACGAAAGGAAAAGAAGAGCGTATACGAAGGAAATATTTATATCCAGGCTACGTTCAATAACACTATCGTAACTGTAACAGATATGAAAGGAAATGCTTTATCATGGGCATCTTCTGGTGGACTTGGCTTCCGTGGAGCAAAAAAATCAACTCCATTTGCAGCTCAGTCAGTTGCAGAAACAGCTTTACAGAAGGCTGCTAGTTATGGTTTACGTGAAGTACATGTGTATGTAAAAGGACCAGGAATGGGTCGTGAAAACGCTATCCGTTCTATCGGTGCAATGGGGTTAAAAGTTAAATCAATTTCTGATGTAACACCAATTCCACATAATGGATGTCGTCCACGTAAGACACGTCGAATGTAATTACTATAGAGGAGATTTATTATGGGAAAAAGCACACAACCACTCTTAAAAAGATGTAAATCTTTAGGTATCAACCCTGTAGTAATGGGATATACAAAAGAGTCTAAAAGAAATCAGAAAGAAGTAAGACGTAAGAAGTCTGAATACGGTCTTCAGCTTGATGAAAAACAGAAGGTAAGATTCATTTATGGTGTTATGGAAAAACAGTTCCATAAATACTATGTAATGGCAACTAAGAAAGATGGCATTACAGGTGAAATGCTTCTTCAGATCCTTGAATCAAGACTTGATAACGTAGTATATCGTTTAGGATTTGCAAAAACACGTAAACAGGCAAGACAGATGGTTAACCATGGACACATCAATGTTAATGGAAAAAAGGTTAATATTCCATCTTACCTTGTAAAAGTGGGAGACGTTATCACTGTAAAGGAGAATTCAGGAATTAAGAAACTGATCGTTGCTAACAATGATGTAGTTGTTCCAGGATGGCTTGAAGCAGATAAAGATAATTTTACTGGAAAGGTTATCAACTTAGCTACAAAATCTGACATTGATTATGCAGTTAAAGAAAGCCTTATCGTTGAATATTACTCTAAATAGTAAAAAGGAGTTCGAATGGCTCGTAAAAATTTGCTCAAAGGTTTTAAAAGACCTAAAGGCATTACATTTGAACACGTTAGTACAAATCCTAACTACGGTAAGTTTTCTGCATCTCCATTTGAAACAGGATTTGGAACTACAGTTGGAAACACATTAAGAAGAATATTGTTGTCTTCAATACAAGGATATGCAATTACTTCTATAAGAATCACATCTTACGATGAAAGCGGACTTTCACATGTAATTTCAAGTGAATTCGAAGCAATTCCAAATGTAACTGAAGATACATTGGAAATTATAAATAGTCTTAAGATGATCAGATTGCGCCTTCCAAATGAAGTTGAAGAAGATACCCTTCAGTATGAATTCCAGGGACCTGGTGTAGTAAAAAGTGATGATTTTGCTAAAGAAGGTCAGTTGGAAGTTATGTCTAAGGATGTAGTTATCTTCAAAATGAATGAAGGTGCTCACGTGGATATTGAAATCCAGGTTGACTTAGGAAGAGGTTACGTACCTGCTGAGAACAACGAAAATTATCTTGAAGATGTTAGCGCAATTCCTATGGACGCCATTCACTCCTGTTCCTAAAGTAAAATACAATATTGAACCTTGTCGCGTAGGTCAGAGAAGTGATTACGAAAAGCTTAATATTGAAATTTGGACAGACGGAACCATCGCTCCAGAAGATGCTTTGGCAGAAGCTGCTAAAATTGCAAAAGAACATTTTGCAGTATTTATCAACTTTAATGACAAAGATGTTATTGGAATTGATGAAAATGATGAAGGTGATGAAAGTATCAAACAGATACTTGATATGACAGTAGAAGAATTGGAACTTTCAGTTCGTTCATCAAATTGTTTGAAGAATGCAAATATTCGTACTGTCGGCGAATTGACAAAGAAAACTGAAGATGACATTGCAAAGACTAGAAACTTTGGAAAGAAGAGTTTGCAGGAAATCAAGGAAAAGCTCCAGAGTTGGGGACTTACTCTTGGTATGACAGATTACAGTCATCTGAAGAATGCTGCCTTGAATAAGCAGAAGGAAAAAACAGATGAATCATAGAAATGGTTTTAATCCGCTTTCACGTACAACAGCACATCGTCGTGCTATGTCACGCAATATGGTAACATCGCTTTTTAGATATGAGCGTATTACTACAACTAAATCAAAGGCTCTTGAAGTAAGAAAATCAGCTGAAAAGTTGATTACAAGAGCAAAAGAAGATACTGTTCACAACAGACGTGAAGCAGCAAAGTTTATCGCAGATGAAAAAATCTTAAATAAACTTTTTACTGAAATTGCTCCACGTATGAAAGAGAGAAATGGTGGTTACACACGTGTTCTCAAATTAGGTTATCGTCAGGGCGATGCAGCTGATGTTGTAATTCTTGAATTAGTTGATTATAAGCTCGATACTGAAGCAAAAGAAGAAAAGAAGCCTGCTAAAAAATCAACAGATTCTGAAGCTCCAAAGGCAAAGAAGACTACATCAAAAGCTAAGGCTGAAGGAAGTTCAGAAGCTAAGACTACAGCAAAGAAATCTACAACAAAAAAAGCTGCTGAAAACAAAGAAGCTCCAGCTTCTAAATAACCGTATAAGGAGTTCAATATGTCAAAGAACCATCGTGGAACTGGTATTAGATCATTGGCTTCTCACGGAAGAGGAACTTGTGCTATCTGTGGAAAAACAGATATTAAGGTTCTCTGGGAAAAAGAAATCAATGGCGAAACTGTAATGATTTGTAAATTTTGTAATGCTAATTTGAAAAATAAGGCAAAGGTTGAAGCTCGTAAGGCAAAACCAGCTGCCGAAGAAACAGCTGAAGCTACTGAAGAAGCACCAGCCGCTGAGTAATTTTTTAATACTTAGTACTATGTAAACCGTCATCAAATTGAGATGACGGTTTTTTTATTGAGGGTTTATTACAAAACCCTCAAAACGGCGAAGTCCAGGCTTTAAGCGTGAGCGTGCCTTGAGTCGACGTATTTTACAGAAAGAATAGTTGCTTGAAATTGTAAATTGAGGTAAAATTTAAA
>SAMEA3663057__coassemble_92_pt1 | contig 35682 bp, 28 predicted proteins | sample SAMEA3663057__metabat2_low_PE_007 | metagenome-assembled genome bin SAMEA3663057 (sample SAMEA3663057) | pig gut metagenome | biome: pig gut; feature: pig-associated habitat; material: faeces | place: France | collected 2012
TTCTGCCCCGGAAGATTTAACCGCACGAGCTACAGCCGCACCATCACCGGCAGCAACTTTTACTTTTGCATCATCTGCCATTGTATCAATTGTAACAACTACTTCATGGCCATCACGAAGAGCACACTGCTCAATCATATGACCCATTTTTCCATATCCAACTAATGCGATTTTCATAACGGGTTTATCCTCCTCTCACATTTTTATAATAAAAAATTAACTAAAATATGCACTGTGTAAAATCTGAACAGTTCTTTCTGCCTCTTCATCATCTACAATCATACTAATATTTACTTTACTTGCACCCTGAGAAATCATCTGAACGTTTATTCCTTCATCAGCGAGTGAGTCAAAACCAGAAGCAAGAATTGCAGATGAGTGAGCAGCATCACAAATGATTGTAACAATTGCTTTATCCTTACGAACTGTAACCTGACTAGCCTGTTCCAAATCTGCAATAAGACCAGAAAGATCTGCCTTAGTATTTACTGTAAGAGAAACAGAAACTTCAGAAGTAGCAATAACATCAATACTGATATTCCATTTAAGGAAGTTATTAAAAATATGAGCAAGGAAACCAGCAGCACCAAGCATTCTTGAAGACACAATATCAATAACTGTGATGTGTTTTACAGTAGTAATTGCACAAACTGGAGGAACTTTTCCTGTATGTTTTTCAACGATAATAGAACCTGGACTAGTAATATTGTAAGAGTTCTTTACCCGAACTGGAGTACCTGTCTTTCTAACTGGAAGCATTGAACGAGGATGAAGAACCTGTGCCCCGAACATAGCAAGTTCCTGAGCTTCTTCGTAAGTTACTTCTGGAACTGGTTTAGCCTCTTTTACAACACGTGGATCGGTAGTAAGAATACCATCTACATCCTTCCAGGTCTGAACTTCTTCAGCGCGCATTGCAGCACCAATCATAGTTGCAGTAAGGTCTGAACCGCCGCGTCCTAAAGTTGTAATATTTCCTTTTTTATCTTTTGCAATAAAGCCTGTAACGATTAGAATTTCATCATTTTCAGCATTTTTATAGGCACTCAGATGCTGAGGAATATTGTCCCAAACTTCTTCAAGAAGTTCTGCTGACATATAATTTGAATCTGAAACAATTCCAATATCCCAGGCATCGTAAAATTTAGCAGGAATTCCCTGTGATTCAAGGAAGGCAGCCATCATTCTGACTGACATTCTTTCTCCAAAAGAAACAAGATAATCTCTTGAACGTTTACTAATTTCTTTAAGCATTGAAATACCGGTCAATAACTGTTTTAACTCAGTCAAAAGAGCCTGGATTGTTTCAATTTTAATTCCAAGTTCTGCCGCAGTTTCTTCATGAAGTTTTGCAACCCCAGCTACATCAACTTCGCCAAGCACAGCCTTATCAGCAGCCTCTAAAAGATGGTCAGTTGTGTCTCCCATTGCAGATAAAACAACAACAGGACGTTTATCCTGATAAGCCTTTATAATAGAAGCTACATGCCTAATTCTTTCTGCGTTTGCGACCGACGAGCCGCCGAATTTCATTACTATCATAGAACGTTCCTTTTAGAAATAATTAATTAAGAGAAATTATAGTGATTTTCAAACTTATGGGGAAGAACTATTTTTTTGCCCTATTCTTCTTAATTTCTTCTAAAAAGCCTAGTTATTGACAACTAAGAACTGAACATTTTGATTTGGAATATCTACTCTATCCATTTTCAGAGTAACTTCCTGATTTAATTCAGCAGAAGAAAAACCCTTCATGGTGGTCTGCATATCCAGTTCAGGAATTAAGAAGAGAGCATCATTTCCTCGGCGGTCAATACAAAAACCCTGATATGTTTTTTCTGGATTTTGTAAAAGATAAACAAGTTTCCAGTGAGTATCGCTCAAGCGAGATGCTTTTTTAGCGGCAATAGAAGCGGCATCTCCGGCAGCAACCCTTTCCAGCATTTCGTCTTTACCAAGCACATGTCCACCAGCAATAAAAGCTCTGAGCTGCTGGTGAGCAATTAAATCGCTGTAACGGCGAAGTGGTGATGTTACCTGACTGTAGAAAGAAACTCCAAGGCCCGCATGAGGAGCAGGAGTAATTCCGACAGAACGTTTTCGCATGCATTTTATTTTTGCAAAAGAACCTGCCCAGCCTTCTGGAATTGATTCTGGAAATTCAGGACTTTCCTGACTAACAAAAGGGAATGGTATCTGATTTTTAAAGGCAAAACGGGCAGCCCCTTCTCCAGCCAGAATCATACATTCCGCAATCATATCATTACTTTCGTATTTTACATCCGGTTCAACAGTAACTTTTTTACTTTCCTTATCAACCGAAATATCTACTTCCGGCATCTGAATAGTTACTGCACCATTTGCTTCACGGCGAGCCTTATTTTTTCTGGCAAGTTCAAAAAGAGCTTTAAGCTCGGCAGATTCTTTCTGTTCTTCTGCCTGCTTGTAAGTCAAACGCTTTACATTTACATGAGTTTTGAAAACCGAACAGTCTTCAATCTGACTGTTTTCATCAAGTTTAATTCTAAATGATAAAGCCGAAGATTTTTCTTTAAGTCCAAGGGCATAATCTTCCAGACAAGATTCTGCCAGCATTCGGGATGCTCCTTCTGGAATATAAAGGGTTGTCCCCCTTCCTCGGGCTGCAATATCAATAGAAGAATCAGGTAAAACTGAACTTGCAGGATCTGCAATATGAACCCAAAGGTATTCTCCATCAAACGCAACTGCATCATCAGGGTCGGTGGAATGTTCGCTATCAATTGCATAGGCAAAACCTGGAATATCCATTCTTTCTTCTTCCGGCATAGCACCTAACTGTTCTCTGGCAGATTCAAAACTAAAACCAAAGCGTGTAGGATAAGGATTCTTAGTTATATCCCAAATGCCGGTATCAATCAAAAGCTGATGAGCCTTTTCTGGAGTCTGACTAAAGCCTGCTTCTGCCATAGTTTTACATTTATCTGTTTTATTAAGGGCATAAGCTTCAACTTCTCCCATATATTTTGCATCCGCAGGTAAATCAAGTTTTTTATTTTTAAGACGGGAGATAAAGGCAGTTCTAATTTCAGCCTCATGTTCCTTCTCATAATTTTTCTGATTTATAGAGTCAATTTCTTCTTGGGTACGCAAAGTATAAAACAATTTTCCGTTTTTATAGTCTTCATCAGAAAGTTCAAAATGAACATCTTTACTAAGAGCTGAATAAAAAGCCCATGCATGATCCGCATTCCATTCACCTCTGGCATATTCCGCAAGATCTGAAATACTAATAGATTCAGAAGCAGTTCCTTCATCAGACAGCAAAAGTTCATAAGTTTCATTAAGTTGATCGGGTATTTTTTCATCGCAAAAAGAAAGAACGTTTTCCAAAGAAGAAACAGGTCCTTCATGCAAAAGAACTACATCCTTTTCGCGAACTTTCTGTTCACCATAAACAGCCTTTTTCCCGCCAGGGCTTGCCGGTTGTGAACAAAATTTTATCTGATATTTATCGCCATCCTGATTAAGGACAATAGCTACAGTACTTTTATATAAAACGAGAGAATTCTTTGTCATGATGATTAAATATACAAAAAAAGCCCACCTTCTTACAAGAAGCTTTTCTCTAAGAAAGTGAGCTTTTGCCAAATTACTTGAATAATTCAGTAAAAAATAATTATGTTAGAGTTTGTAAGTCCAGTATAAACCAGAAGCCCAAACATCGTAAATTGTATTGTTGTAAAGTTTTCTATTCTGATAATCAAAGAACACTGTAAAAGAATGATGTTTATCTAAAACAAATGTAATATCTGGACGAATATCAAAAATGCTACCACCATTCCAATTGCAAGTTACGTTATAAACTGGAGAATTAACATTATGCCAGTTTATGTTTTCTGCACCAAATGCAATTGATGACCAGGCACCAAATACAAACTGTTTTCCAACAGCCCAATCAAGTCTACCACCAAGATACCATGCATTTGAATAATCTGCATAATTATAGAATGTAAAACCAACTTCTGGACGTAAAGTAAGTCCAATTTGTGAAATAGACAAAGTAATTGCAGCACCTGTACCCCAACGGCCAGCATTTTGAGTATTTGGAAAAAGTGTGCTTCCATCACCACGCATATTCAAACCAAGCCATGCATCAAGAATGATTACATCAAAATCAAAATTAAGTCCTGTATAAAGGTTTACTGTATTCTGAACAATTCCATCACAAGCAATAGCAATTGTAAACATATCAAGAGGATGAAGTTTAAAACCTGCATTAAAAGCTGGAGCAGAAACTGTAACACCACTTGGAAGTGCAAGACCAATTTCAAGGATATCTTTATAGCAGTAACGGGCAGCTAAAGAAGCACGGGTATTACCTGCATACCATGAAGTATAATTATTTGCATAGTAAGTATAACCTACAACGTCTGCATCACCAGGAGCAGCATCTTTTAATCCACCTTGTACAATATGAGCATAAGGTTCCCAGTAATGACCGTATGATGATGGAGCAGGTCCAACTACCCAATCCAAACGTGTTCCCATACCTAAATCAACACCTTTAAATGGGTGCATCAAAAAATTAACATAATAGCTGGCAGTATTTCCACTAGTCCACCATCCTCCTTGTGACCAATGGTTTGTATACCAGTAAGGTGTTATTTCTGTGTTAGTAATCTTAAAAGTATTAAACTTTGCATCAACAGGGTTCCAGCATAAAGCTCCCCAGTTTAACATTCCTTCTACAGTAAAAACAGAAATGTCAAAACGAGCCTGCAATGTGTCTAAAAGGCCGTAAAAACGAACACCTTCACGATTTGCGTTATTTACATTATCCAGAGGAAGACCAAAAGAAGCAGAAACAGTATTTTGGATACCAGAAGCAGGAAGAACCTGAGCGAATATTGTAGCTGAACAAAGTAATAGTGCAGCAGCCATACCTAAAATTTTTTTCATAGAATATCCCCTATTTTTTTACTCTCTGCGATTTTTTTTAAACAAAAAAAAGGTGCACCTTTTTCAAGATGCACCTTTATTCTAATAAATTACCGTTATTAGGTCAAATTACCATTTCTTTTCGATTGTATCACAGATATTAACTTCGCCTTCATCAAGAGAGAAGAACTTAGCTTTTTCCATGTTAGGAACAACGTTTACTGAATCTCCTAAGCGGAAATCTGCAGCAGCTGTTGTCTTAGCGATGATTGACTGTCCCTTGTTAGAAACGAGGTACAAGTGTGTTTCAGCACCAAGTGGTTCCTTGTTAGTAATCTTCATCTGCATATCATCTTTTGCAGCTGGCTTGTCTACATATGTCAAGTCTTCTGGACGGATACCGAAAGAAACTTCTTTTCCTACGTATTCTTTCAAGCTCTTAGCCTGTTCGTCTGTTGGTGTGATTTCGAAAGAACCTTCATCACAAACAATTTTTCCGTTCTTTTCAAGAACTTTTACAGTCAAGAAGTTCATTGGAGGTGTTCCGATGAAGCCTGCTACGAACTTGTTGATTGGGTTATTGTAGAGATAAAGTGGAGCACCAATCTGCTGGATAATACCATCTTTCATAACAACGATTTTTGTACCCAATGTCATAGCTTCAATCTGGTCATGAGTTACATAAATCATTGTTGCCTGAAGTCTGTTGTGAAGAGCAGCCAATTCAGAACGCATTGTTACACGAAGTTTTGCATCCAGGTTTGACAAAGGTTCATCGAACAAGAATACTTTTGGATTACGAACGATAGCACGACCTACTGCAACACGCTGTCTCTGTCCACCAGAGAGGGCCTTTGGTTTACGGTCAAGATACTGTGTAAGGTCAAGCTGTTTAGCAGCATCACGAACACGACGGTCGATTTCAGCTTTGTCCATTTTACGAATCTTCAAACCAAATGCCATGTTATCATAAACAGTCATATGTGGATAAAGAGCGTAGTTCTGGAATACCATGGCGATATCACGATCCTTTGGAGGAACATCGTTCATTTCAACACCATCGATAAACAATTTACCTTCAGAAATGTCTTCCAATCCTGCAATCATACGGAGAGTTGTAGATTTACCACAACCAGATGGTCCTACGAATACACAGAATTCTTTGTCTTCAATTGTGATATTAGAATTTGTAACGGCACGAACACCACCGTCATAAATCTTACCAATACCTTTAAGTTCTACTTTTGCCATTTAATTTGGCCTCCTGAGTGTACCCGAATATTCGGGCTTTGTTTTATAGTAAACCTTTACATAAATCGCGAAAGCACGTGTCAGGTTTACCACCCCTCTGGGTTATATTATTAAATTAATTTTATCATAAGAAGAATAGAAGTCAACAGAGAATTTGCTTATAAGTATGTTTTTTTTAATACAGATGGAGGAAGTCTCCATACTTCTATGCGAAAACCTTCAAAACAAGAGGAACTAATGTAACAAACAAAATCTCAAACACAAGAGCAGGTAAAAAATTAGCAGTTTTTATTTTTTTCAATCCCAAAAGATTTATAGCAATCATAATAATTAAAGCCCCACCACAGGCAGAAAGTTCCTGAATCAGTAAATCTGAAACATAAGGTTGTAAAAACTCAGAAAGAAGTGTCAGTGCCCCTTGGTACAGAAAAATTGCAATTACAGAAAAAATTGTTCCAATCCCCATTGCAGCTGTAAAACTTATAGCCATAAAGCCGTCCAAAATGGATTTTGTAAAAATTGTAGTATAGTCATGATTTACGCCAGCTTCAAATGAACCAACAATAGACATGGCACCCACACAAAAAAGAACAGAAGAGTTTAAAAAGGCATAAGCAAAATTAGAAGATCCGGAATCTTCCCCTTTGCGGGTAAGTTTTTCGAGTTTACTTCCCAGCTTAAGAATTGCACCATCAATATTTAGGGCATAACCAACAATTGCCCCAAGAATAAGAGAAAGTGCCAGATAAACAATGCTATTGTACTTAAAGGCCATCTGTAATCCTAATACCAGGGTAATAACACCACAGGCAGTCTGAATCATATCAGAAAGCTCTTCTGTAAACTTTTTGGCAAACAAAAGACCGATTATTGAACCTAGAATTACAGCTCCACAATTTACAAACACTGCTAACATTTTTACCATACCTTCCCAAAAATCCGGGCAAAAAAAAAGAGACTGCCAATTTGACAGTCTCTAGTGCGGGGGAGCCGACTTGAACGGCCACGACTTGCGCCACAAGCACCTCAAGCTTGCGTGTCTACCAATTCCACCACCTCCGCAGAATGTGATATTTAATATATAGAAAACGTCGTTTTATGTCAATAGACAAAATGATGATTTCTCGATTTTTTTTAGGTTATAGGTGTTAGGTTCAAGGTTCTAGGTTTTAGGTTCTAGGCTAATAACACCTATAACCTACCCAAGTCCGCCAACTTTAAGCTGGAAGTGACTGAACTCCATTGAAAAACTTGCACGGCCCTGAGTTGCAGAACGGAGATTTGTTGTGAATCCAAACATGTTTGCCATTGGAGCCTGAGCGTGAATAATTTCTCCGGTTGTTTTTGAATCCTGGCCCATGATGTTTCCACCGCGCTGGCTGAGCTGGCTGGATGCTGGTCCAACAAATTCCTTAGGACATGAAATATCAACGTTCATAACTGGCTCAAGAATTACAGGGTTAGCTGCGGTACAGGCCTTGTCAAAAACCTGGGCAGCACATGCTTCAAATGCAAAAACCGATGCTGTAAGTTCGTTATATTCAATTCCTGTAACTTTTACAGCAACATCTGTACATGGATAACCGTATTTAATTCCAGAATCAAGGGATGACATAAAGCCGTGTTTAATTGCTTCCATAATTTCGTCTGGAATATCGTTATGTTTACAAGTAACTTCAAAAGAATTGCCAGAACCAGTTTCTCTTTGTTCCACAGAAATTGTAAGGCCGGCAGTGTTTTCTTTTCCTGCAAGAGTTTTTTCGAATTTTTCGCTTGCTTCGGCAGTACCAGAAACTGATTCGCGGTATGTAACCTGTGGAGCACCAACATTACACTTTACTCCAAAGTCATCACGCATACGTGTAACAAGAACATCAAGATGAAGTTCACCCATACCAGAAATAATCAGCTGACCTGTTTCTGCATCTTCGTGACTTGTGAATGTTGGATCCTCGCGGGAAAGAATTTCCAAAGTTTCATTCATCTTATCTTTTTCTGACATTGATTCAGGTTCAAGAGCAACTGAAATTACTGGCTGAGGGAATTTTGGCTGTTCAAGTAAAACATTGAATGCTTCTGTTCCAATTGTATCACCGGTCTGAGCCAGTTTAAGTCCAATAATAACGGCAATATCACCTGCCTGAAGACTGTCCATTGCTTCTGATTTATCGGCATGCATACGTAAAATTCTGTTTACACGCTCACGTTTCTTTTTATTAAGGTTGTAAATCTGCATTCCTGAAGAAATTTTTCCTGAATACATGCGGACATAACTTAAAGGTCCCATTTCGCGGTCATACTGAATTTTGAAAACGAGTCCTAATGGCATTTTTGAAGGATCGCAAGGAACTTCAACTTCCTGACTTTCATCTTTATGGAATTTAAGTCCTTTTGCTGGTGGAATATCAGTTGGACATGGAAGATAATCAACAATTGCATCGATTAATGGCTGTACCCCCTGATTGTGGCGGGCAGACCCCATTACAAATGGAACAAATGTACGGCTGATTGTTCCTGCTCGAATTGCTTTTTTAAGCTGATCCACAGTGATTTCTTTTCCATCGAGGTAAAGTTCCATCAGTGCATCATCAGAGCCTGCTACTGTATCAATCAGTTTTTCACGCCATTGTTGAGCCTGATCTAAACGGCTGGCATCTACATCTGTAATTGTAAAAGTTTCACCTTCATCTTCTTCATTCCAGCGAATTTCTTTCATTTCAAGAAGGTCAATTACTCCTTCGAATTCAGGTCCCTGTCCAATTGGAATCTGGAGGGCAAGACAATCTACACCAAATTTTTCGTGTACATCATCCATTGAACCAAAGAAGTCTGCACCAATACGGTCCATCTTGTTCATAAAACAGATTCTTGGAACAGCGAACTCATCTGCCTGTTTCCAGACTGTTTCTGTTTGAGGCTGAACTCCATCAACAGCACAAATAACTGCTACGGCACCGTCCAAAACGCGTAAAGAACGTTCAACTTCGGCTGTAAAATCTACGTGACCCGGAGTATCAATGATATTTATCTGATGATTTTTCCAGCTGGTTGTTGTTGCGGCAGAACAAATTGTAATTCCACGTTCCTGCTCCTGAGCCATCCAGTCCATTGTGGCCTGTCCATCATCTATTTCACCAATTTTATGAATTTTTCCTGTGTAATAAAGGATTCTTTCAGTTGTTGTAGTTTTTCCGGCATCAATATGAGCCATAATTCCAATGTTACGCATTTTGTCTAAAGACATAGTTCTACCTCAGAAAAAAAAAGTAAAACTATTATAATAAGAAATTAGAACTTGGTCGATAGAGAGGAAAAAATTGCCATCCCCAAGAGATTTCGGGACGGCATATTCGGACTGTAATTACAACTGATTTATAGTAACTAAATCAAAACCGCCCTGAATTAATGAACAGATTAAAAGATCCAGATAATTGTAAAGGTAATCTGAGTCGTGAACATTTGTATAACCAATTGTAACTGGAATTACCCCACCCTTATTCTTAACTGCACGGGTGTAATATTCCTGAATCAAAATTAATGGTTCAGATTCTGGTTTTTCTAAATTTTCAGTTTTTTGGTCAATATAGGTATAACCTGCCGCCTGTCCATAGGCCACAAGATTTTCGCTTGCCTTATAAAATGGTGCATGCCAGTAAGGTAAAAGTTCTTTTCCCGTAGTATTGTAGAATTCATCTTCATTACGGGCCAAACCACGGCGAATAAATGCTTCGTCAATAATAAAGGTATCAAGGGTCAAGTCTGATAAAGAAAAGAACATAGAATTACAGTTATAACCATTTGTAACAATCTGCTTTGTTTCTAAAGGATAACGGCGGATAAATTCTCCATTTATAAAAAAGTCTCCGGTTACCTTGTACTTTTTCATAACAGAAATGACTTTTGCAAGGCCATCTGCATTATCATAAGCATCAAAAACTAAGGCAACACGTTTAGAACTGGTCTTTTTCTTGGCAGTTTCTTTGTAAAGAGCTGATGTAAGAGGATTTTTCCCAAGGCTTCTGACAAAAATTGCATTTTCGTAGTTGTAATTTGTAGAAGTTCCAAGGAAAACTCTATATCGTCCATTCTGAGTAGAAGATTCTCGTTTTGCAGAAAGTCCAAGTTTACGCCAGGTGTTAAATTCGTTCAAAAACTCGTAGTTATTTCCTGAATTGTTATCTGCAATTATAGTTGAAGAATCCATTGTCCAATAGGCGGAAGAAACAGAAGAGAGTGCAATTACTTCGGAAACATCTGCAAGGATATTCCAACGACGAATACTCTTTTCTCCTCCTACATAAAGATTCCAGGAATCAGCCCAAACAACAGAAACAATTTTTTCTCCTGTAAGTTCACACAGGCGGTTCCAGTTATTTAAATTATACACATAAAGGGCAGAGCCTGCATAAAAGGCAATTTTTTCTCCATCTGGCGAAACAAAAGACTGTCCTGAATCTTCAATTTCCAAAACCTGGCTTGCCACATTAGAGATACGAAAGACTGAAGAACGAACTTTATCATTATCATATGGCAGCTTTTCTAACCATAAAATTGGATTATCGTTTTTGTCCCAAAAAATCTTAGAATCTATAAGTGATGCAGAAGAATCTGTATAAGGTCTTGAATAAAGGATGTCCATATAATCTGACGAATTTTTATGAGTTGCAAGATAGGAAAACATCTTGTCATTCTGAACTAACAAAATGGAAGAAACATCTTTATTTGTAGAAAATTTGTCGAGTTTTGGATTAAACTTAAATGGAAGTCGGCCAACTACCGTACCCTGTCCAAGAATGCCCGAATAAAGTCCAATTGTGTAAAGTTCTTTTGTATTAATTTTATATAGAAGAGAATCGTTGATATAGGCAATAAATTGTGATGAAGAAAACTCAACTGAGTTTATAGTTCCTTCTCCAATCTTTCGGTATTTTTCGTCTATTTCAACTCCACTTTTAAGAGCTTCTGGATTAACAAAATAAACAGCTCCCTTATTTTCGTAAAGAAGTAGATTTTTGTCTTTTGACCATTTAACTGGAATTTTATCAAAGGACATTTGCAGGCTATGGCTCAAAACATATTTGTAATCGGAATCAACTGATTTTAAAACTAAATCTGCAGTAATAAAAGATGTCTGTTCCAAACAACAGTACCAGCTGCCGTCAAAATTCATGGCATAAGGAACTAGAGGAAGTGGATGTTCTGGCAGATTCTGATCAATTGTCTGACTGGTAAAACGACTTGTTTTTGTATTATAAAGGGCTGTTCCATAAATATTTCTAACTTGAAGCTGACTTCCTTTTTTCAAAAGCTCCATTTGTTCTGGATAAAATGAAAGCAGTTGAGGAATAGTTTGAGGCTGTCCCTTTATCAATTTACATCTGAAAAGAGTTGAATATGTATCAATACCTGTAGCTTCGTTTTTTACAGTAAACAAAAGCTCATCATTTTTATTCAAATCCAATTTACCAAAGGTAATCTTAGAAAAAGCAGCATTAGAAATAAATAAAACTGTCAAAACAAAAATTAAACACTTCTTCATACTTCCTATATCGGCATAAAAGAAGCGTATATTTAGGGAAAAACAAACGTTTAAAAGAACATATAAAAAATTAATTTTATGTAATAAAATAAATCTAAAGTTTTGTTATATTCTGACCGATAATTAATGCGGAAAAGAATGTCTTAGACGAAACGTCAAGGAATATAATGGTTTGAAATGAGAGGCTTCGGCAAAAAGGCTATTTTAAACATTTCGATTTTCTTCATCATACTGCAGGCAGCTTTTACAGAAGAGCTTGTTATACCTGTGATAAAGGCTCCCTACTCCATTGAAAATGCCCAGTGGGATAATAGCGGGAATTATTTTGCCTACCAGGTAAACGGTCGTGTTTATGTCCGGGACGCTCTTACTCTGCTTTTAAAAGATTCCTTTGCGGCAGACTCGAAAAGCCAGCTTACGGCCTTTTACAAATCGCCAAATTTAATTGACTATCCAAAAACTTCGATTCAGGTAAAAGGAAATAATTTGTCTATTCGTACAAAACGCAATCAAAATTCTGCTGAATCAAGTTTTTCTATCACAAATTTGCCGGTTGAAGTAAAAGCCGCTGCAATAAATCCTGCTCAAAGTCATTTGGCCTTTATTGGTAGTGACGGAAAAGCTTATATTTACAATATAAATGATAAATCTGTAGTTTCCAGCATAAATTGTAACTCTCAATCAGACAAAATCTATTTTACTTCTGATAATAAAGTTCTTTTTAGTGATTCAAATAAAACTGCTGGACTTTACTATATCAACGGACAAAAAATAAAGAGCTACACTAATGCAAAAACCATTAAAGGAATTTCGCTTTCTCCAGATGAAGAAACTCTTATAGTTTTTGAAGATAGCGGTAATTTGAACTTTTTCAATGTAAACAATTCGACTCAACTTGGATATATTCCAAACTTAGGTTCAAGTGATATAAAAAATGTTGAACTTAGCAAGGATTCAAGGCGTTTCCTTATTACTGGCAAAAACAACTGTCTTTATATTGCAGCACTTGAAGATTTTCTTTTTTCTCCAAACACAAGAGCACCTGACACAAGGCAATTTGCATTTAACTACAATAAACTGGATCCAAATAGTAAAAATGATGATGTAGTTACGGAATTCGGTTTAAAAGAAATTACAAATGTTGAAAATATTGATGATGCCGAGTTCATTGAATCTACAAAGGAGAAAGGCCTTGAAAAACAGAACTTTGAACTTGCAGATAAAAAGATAGCGGCTCAACCTGTTCAAATTACAGCTCAAAAAGATATAAAAACCTATCCTTCATCAGAATTGTCTACTGACCGCGAAGTAACTTTTACCGAAGAAGGTCAAAATATTCAGGAGCTTTCCACAAAGGTTACAGAGTTCAAACAAAATAACCAGAATTATAGAAATTCTGAATCTACAGAAAGCTCTGAAAAAAGAACTATTATTGTAACAAATGGAGATTTATCTAAAACTTCCAGCACAAGTTCAAATAAATCATCCAGCCATAATTCTAAAAAGGGCTTAAACAAAGATGATGACTCAAGTGCTGATACAAATACAACCCTTATAAATGAAAAATCTAATATCACAAGAACTAATACAGGCACAGGCTCAGGCAAAAGTACAAGTACAAGCACAGGTTCTGGGGCTGGAACAATTTCAAATACAAACACCGGAACTGGAACAAATAGTGGGACTGGTACTGGGCTTTCTACAGGAAGTTCTGGAAGCCTTGCAGGAACATCTGGGGGTCTAGCAGACTCTAAAGGCGACCTTGCAAACGCAAGCTCAAGCAAAACCGAAGGAAGCAATGCGAACGACCAAAAAAACACTTCCGACAAAAACAATAAAGATAAAACTAAAAAAGAAGATACAAAAAAAGATGAAAAGAAGGATAAAGACAAGAAAGTAATAAATGAAAATATTAAGACCTATTTTAAAGATGGACACGGAATTTTAATAAATGCAGGAATAAACAGATTAAGATTCCCTTATATTTTCAATTTATCAGTTCCATTGGGATACAGAAATTACGAATTAATACAACCCTTATACTTTGGCGGCACAACAGAAATTTCTTTGGGAATACCATCTTCAAATTTCCCATACTATTACTACGATACACGGGGCAATTTGCAAACTCCAAAATTATTAAGTATTAAACTGTACTCCCCTATTGGTTTTTGTATTTACCCTTTTAAAAATAGTTTCGAATTTTATGTAGAAACAGGATTAGGTGTGTCATTCCATTCAATATGGAATACAAAATTTGCTTCTAACTGGATTTCAAGCAAATTCTATCCAGGTTTTTATGGAAATGTAAAATTAGGAGTCGCATGGGATTTTCTTAATGTTTCTATTTGCGGCTCTTATGATGCCGTTTTAGGATTCTCATATGGACTTGAACTAGGTTTGATTATAAACTTAAATGCATCAAGAACTATTGGAAGTTTGGTGGAAAAGAGAAATGAAAAGTAGAAATAAAAAAGCTCTTATAACATCATTACTTTGTCTCTTATTCCTTATTTCTTGTAGTACAGACGTTAACACAATGATTAACGACTATAACACCCACTATACAAAAGACACTAGTAAAGAAGATGAGGTACAAAAGTCCCCACAGCCTGGAGATGCAGACTTTACCGAAGACCAGCTTTTGCAAGATGAATATTTTGTCTGGGAAGACGCGACCTTAAATCTTGCTGCTCCAGAAACCAGTGCAGAAGTATACTGGCGAATTTATGATCCTGATGATCCAACAGAAACCCCACTGTTTTTCCATTTATATGGACATCCATTGGGAAGTGAATACAATGTTTGGAATGAAAAAACATTGGCTATAAAAATCCCAGATTCAAAGCTTGAAATTGATAAGGTCTATAAATTGACCCTTCAAATAGTAAGCAAGGAGGGAAAACGATATTCAGATTCGGCAGCATTAGTTATTTATCGTCACCTGATTCTTAACTAATAAAAAAGGTATTCGGCCTATGATAGCAGGCATATTACGCTATCAAATTAATTATGTATATTTTTTTCATAGGAGGAAAACATGAAAAAATTCAGATTTTATGCTTTGTTAAGCATATTTGTAGTTTTTGTTCTTTCTAGCTGTAATAATTACTTCAATGAAACTGCCTATTATGCTGATGTAAACACACCAGTAAGTTCAGAATCAACAAAAACAATTACAATTACAGCAACTTCAGAAGAAAACATTGTAAACTTTGCATCCCCTTCTGCTTCTGCCCGTACACTTTTGCCAGCTACAATTGGTGCCAGTGATTTACAATTTTACATTGGTGCAAAAAAAGCTGGAGATAGCGTCTACGGAACATTTGCTAAAGTAACCTTTGCACCAAAAGATGCATCAACTACAACTGGAACTATTACTGCAACATACGATCTTGCATCTTATGAATTTAAATTGTACGCACTTCCAAGCGCAACAATAGTAGTAGAAAGCCAGTTAAGTGATTCGACATTAAAAGGATTAGCTATTCTTGCTGCATATGCCGCTGCAGATCTTAGATACAATGACTCTGTAAATTTCTACCTTTCTTCTAACTCCCTTACTAACAATGGTACTTTTGATATTGAAATTACATCAAGTTGGCAAATTCCTGCAGGCTACAGTGTAAAAGTTGGTGTATACGGAGTAGACACAAATACTCTTGTATACCCATCTGATGCAACTGGAGAAAGAGAAATTTCAACCGGTGGAGCTAAAATAAACGCTACTGGAGCCAGCTCATTTAAAAATGAGACTGGTATGGCTCCTGGAAATTACAACCTTGTTATAAAAATAATTGCTTCTCCAACAAGAACTTATACATACTCAGAAAGCTTGATTATTTTACCTGGAAGAAAAACAGGAGGAACTATCGACCTTCCTAATATCATTGACTACCGACCAACACAGCCAGCAAGTTTTATTGCTGGATATGCAAAACCATTAACATCAGATCAGGATTATTACACTGTTGACTTTGCATGGACAGACACTTCTTATTGTGAACGTGGATTCCAGTTGGAAATCTTATTAGCAGACAAGGATCAAAATACATTCTTTACTACTCCAAAAACAGATGATGAATGGAATACCCTCATGGATACAACCCTTAGCCTTGACGCTGCTAAAAAGCAAGCAAGTACAACAGACTGGAGAAACGGATTTGATACAAACCTTCTTGTTCTTAACAAGTCAAATTTCCAAACTTACGTTAATACAATAACTGATGGAACTGGTTCTTTGTATATGAACGGAAAACATCTTTCTATGAAATTCCCATTAGAACACCGTTTCGTAGCTCGTATTTGTGCAGAAAATGATGTAGGAAAATCTGCATATACATATTTAGACTTACACCAGAATGCAACTACAGCTTGTACTGCTGGCACTAAAATAGAAAAAGGACTTGGATATACAGATTTAACTCCACAAACAACATCTTCTGAAGTACCTCTTGCTGGCGGATGTGCAAAATTTGATGATGATGTTACTTCCATTAATCTTTATAGAATTAAATACTATCTTTCAGGTGGAACTTTTGCCGATGCAGAAGGAACTCTTACAGCAGCTAAAATGCCTAATATCATTACTTACCACAGCCAGCATAATGCTATGGATGCAGCTGCACCAAAAGCAGAAGCTTCTACTTCAAAAACAGCTATTCTTACACCAAACAGTAAGGCAGCTACAGCAGCAGATGCAGGAGATGGAGTAACCGTAACAACAAACACTTACTTTGATACAACTGGAGCTGAACAGAAAGATAAATACCTTCAGCTTAAGAATGGTGATTTATATTGGTTAAAATGGACTATAGATTCAGCTGGAGGAAGTGACTATCCAACAACTGAAACAACTATTGATACAAAAAAATATAATACTCCTAGTGTTTATACAGGTTATGAAAACCTCCAGTTATTTGCTATTTATAATGAAACAACAGATGTAGTTGCTGGAGTTGAAATTGAAAATGCTACTTCATTTGAACTTGGAAAAAAAGATATTTTAATCAGATTAAACAAATCTGGTGGTGATGAGGTAACAGGTACTTACATGACAGGTTCAGGGGATCCTGCTACCTTCAAATTATCAGATATTACAAACGACGGTGTACTTAACATATCTTCTTCTGGTGAAAAAGCTGTAAGAGAAATTCTTCTTACAAAGAACACAACAACTTGTTACGCTTATGACAACATGCACTTAATTGTAACAAGAAATGTTGACAATGTTGTCCAGGTAGATCAAGATATCGATCCAACTTCTTCTGGCTGGAAAATTGACGTTTCTAAATATAAAACTGGCAAATATGTATTTGCTATTACAGCAAGTACAAGAAATATGCCTAATGTTACATACAGAATTAATTCTATAATTAACATTACACAGTAGTCTAATACTACTTAACACAAAAAAAGGGGATACCTAAGTTTTTATTTTTAGGTATCCCTTTTTTTATTAAAAAAAATTATCTTGCTAATTGTGCAGACAAAACCATTACAGAAAGTTCTTCTTCCAGCTGGTCTAAATCTTTTTTCATTTTTTCAATACGAAGAGCACGACTGGCCTCTTGCTTTTGTTTAAACTGATTGTAGCGAAGCTTTTCAGAATCTGCATTTTCTTCTTCCAGACGGGAATAACCACACCATGGGCAATAGTAAAATTTGCTGTCAATTAATTTTCCGCAGCCACTACAGATTTTCATTGTTCTCTATCCTTTATCTATATCTTTTATCTATATCTTTATTTTAAAACTGACATTGGATCTACTAATTTACCATTTTTATAAACCGTAAAATGTAAATGTGGACCTGTCGAATAGCCTGTTGAACCAACCAGACCAATTCTTGTTCCCTGACTAACCCACTGCCCTTTTGATGCAATTATTTTAGACATATGAGCATATAAAGTTTGATATCCGTTACCATGATCTATAATCACATAATTTCCATATACTCTGTTAATTCCAGTTGAAGTAACTCTACCACTCATTGCAGCAAGAATAGGAGTTCCTGTAGGACATGCAAGGTCAGTTCCTGTATGGAAAGATTTTACACCTGCAATAGGGTCAATTCTTGCACCATAAGGAGAAGTCCAGCGGAACTTGGCAGCAATAGGAATTCTAAACAATTCACCCATGGCATTTCTAAGGCTGGCAGCATCCATTGCGGCACCCGGAATAAAAAGAACCTGTCCCTTGCTAAGTGTTTCGCTTGTAAGTTCGTTTACATCTAAAAGTTCATTCAACTTACAACCATACTTTGTCACAATTGATGATAAAGAATCGCCGCTTTTTACTGTATATACAATTCCATCAATCGAAGGAATTCTTAATTTTTGACCTGCAGCAAGCTGTCTTACATTTCCAATATCATTTACAGAAATAAGTGTGGAAATATTTCTTAATCCAAATTTACTTGCTATTCCAGAAATTGTATCGCCAGAGCGAACCTTGTAATTCTGGTAAGTAACTGGCCGTGTAAAGGATTGTACAACGGCATTTTCAACTTCAAGAAGATTTCCTCTTTCGTCTACCATTTCTTGTGTTTGGAGGGCAAATTCCTCCATCAGCTTATCAAGATTTTCCAAATCAAGACAATGTCCTGTTTCCAGGGGCAGAGGGCCTGTAAAATTTACAAAATGAGTCTTAATCTTAAATCCCGCAAAAGCAAGGCTTATTAAAGCAAAGCTAATTAAAAGTGTTATGGAAATAGTTTTGATATTTGAAGAAATAAAATCAGCTGTAAGGGTCAAGGCATGACCAAGATTTCGAAGAAGACTTTTTACAGAAATATCATTTCTTACCTTTTGTGCAGTAAATTTTTTTAGTTCTGGTGTATACAGATTATAAGTAAGATTTTTTGTTCTAGTTTTTGGTAAAGTAATTCGTCCAAAAGCAGGACGACTTTTTGGCTTTTCTTGAATAAAACTGATTATTTCCATGCTTTGATTTTCGGAATATTTCAGTTTTTTTTGAGTATTTTTTATAAGAAAGATGAAGAGTGATATTTTAAATTTAAGCTAAAAGACTAGAGGTATTCTTTTAAAAATGGGTAGGCTTGTAAAAAATCCTTATTAGGGAATGTTTTTTTAAGTTGATTAAGATGATGGGCAAGGCGGTCTTTATTAGAAGATATTATTTCTCCATCACTTGCAATTCCTACACTCGTTCTTGCAATTTCATCTCCGGTCAGGCCCGCTTGTGCAAAAAAACTTTCCTTTTTATCAGTAATTACAGGCCCCTGCAAAAGCTCTTCTAACTCTGCAACTTTTATGCCAGGTGTATTTAAACCTTTTGCACTCAGGGTAAATGTCTGCACATCCGGACAATTTGCAAGACGAGCTTCAAACCACCAGGCAAACATTTTCATTCGGCTGTCAGTCAAAACCGGATTCCCCTGGTAGTCCTTAGACAATATGGCATTAGCAGAAAAAAGGGCTTGAGCGGTAAAACGGTCACTGGCAGAAAGTCTATTGGAAATTGTATGGTATGTTTCTTCCGCAGAAGAACCTTTTATGTGAGTTTGATTTCCTGGGAAGGCAAAGTCCAGCCCAATTGTGTAAATTTTTTTTGCTCCACACATATAGGCAAAATTCCAGGCAGAAGATGCAACAGACCCCCCACTACCTAAATCTGCAAGATTTTTTTCCAGTCCCAATTCCTTTTCAAAATAAGAACCAAGAGGAAACTGTGAATGACAGAGCAAAATCTGACGGCATTTAAAACGGAATACTGCAGGGTAAGTCGAAAGTTCCGTTATCAAAGAACTGTCGGGTGTCTTAAGACCTGCAATATGTTTATAGGCCCAAAACTGAGGATCAGTTAGAATGATAAAGTCGGGCTGAACTCCATAACGTAAAAGAGCTCTCAAAGAAGTTTCAACACAAACAATAATACAGCAATCTTTTAATTCCTGAATATGAGGAAGAACTTTTTCCAGACTTGGACCTGCCCCAACAAGCAAAAATGGGAAATTTCCCGATTTTTTTTCCAAACTTCCTATTCCTGGACATTTAAGTAATTGCTCCAGATTTCTAAGACTATTTCTGCACCAAAGCTTACCAAATTTTTTCAAAGTTGCGGCATTAATTTCATTTTTTCGCTGGTTTCTCTTTATCAGAGTTTTTACTGTATCAAAATATGACTGAGCATGGGCGGTAAAAGCCGGTATGTCAAAGTAGTAGGCATCCGACACTCCCCTATCAGCAAGATTTATGGAAAGAGAATGTTGCCCGCTGTAAAAACTTTCAAAGAGACTTAAAATTTGATCTGGAGGGCAAGAAATTGCAAAAATCAGGTTTTTAAGCTGGAACACTTGTGTCAAATCAAGAGTCATCATTGCGGCAAAAAAATGATTAAGATCTGGCTCTATTACAAGAAGATTTTTTTGAGGATAAAGTTTTGCCCATTCAATCAGGTGGTATCCAAGTCCAAATCCGTAAAAAACTGTAATTGATTTTTGAGCGACTTCAGGCAAAGCTACGGCTCCCTGGGCCTCTCTCTGTGGATTATAAGCAGAATGCAGACGGAGGGAATTTTCGCTGGCTGTAATCTGTCCATTTTTAGACTGACTTAGGAGCCACAAAGACTGGGGCTGGAAGCTTGGAGAAGGAAGTCCCATCATCTGGGCTAACTGGGGAAAACGTTTTTTAAAAGCTGAGTAGTTATTATTCCAGATTGAGTTCAATGACCATATTCTCCGTTACTGGACTTCCAGCTTCTGGGCTCTGACTCACAACCCAACCGCTACCGTTTATATTAAGTTTGATGTCAGTACGCTCCATCAATGGTAAAAGGTCTTTTTTTGATTTTCCCAAAAAGTTTGGAACAGTTTTTCCAATCACAATATTTGATGAAGAATTAAGCTTTATTACTCCATCATGCTCAAGCGAAGCAGCCCCTCCACGACTCATTCCAAGATGGTCAATAATTACATCGGCAGCTTCACCAATTACAGGAGCAACTATTCGTCCTCCATAAGTTTCACCCTTAGCTTTTTCTACAACTATATAAAGAACTATTTCAGGGTCTTCAACAGGGAAAATTGCCATACAAGAAGAAAGGAAATCTGTATCAGAATAACCGCCGTTTACTTTATCTGCCATCTGAGCTGTACCAGTTTTTACACCAATTGCTATATCACCAAGATTTGCACGATGTCCTGTACCCTCTTTGGCAACAGTTTCCATACAAGAAAGGATATAATCAGCAGTATTTTTTGAAAAAACCCGAGCCTTTTCTTCAGGCTTATGTTCATAGTAGATTGTACCGTCTTTATTTGTAATTTTATGGATAAAGGTCAGTTTGACTGGAACTCCATCATTAGCAATTGCAGTTGCGGCTTGTACCATTTGCAAGGCAGAAACACTTATTTCCTGACCAATAGCAATTGTTGGTTTAGATCGGGCAGACCAAAGCGGGCTTGTAGTATCTTTTACTGAACCTGGTGTTTCACCTGGAAGTTCAACACCTGTTTTTTGACCAAATCCTAAAAGACGGATTCTTTCAATGAAACGATCTTCACCAATTCTGTCACTAATCTGTCCAAGAACATCATTACAAGAATACATAAGACCTTCTTTAGGTGTACACCAACCGTGATGTTCCAGACAACGAATTCTTATAGTTTCTCCATTTGAAAGTCTACGCTCATACATTCCATCACAAAGGAATGAGTTGTTTGGAGAAATTCCATGTTCATCATAAACAATACCAACTGTAAAGATTTTAAAAACAGATCCCGGTTCGTACATGGTCATAGAAGGCAGGTCTATTCTTGCCCTTTCTGATGAAGAACCGTATTCATTCAGGTCAACAGAAGGTAAACTGATGTAGGACAATAATTCACCGGTGTTAGAGTCGGCGGCAAGAAGCATCATTCCTTCTGCCTGGGTTTCATTCATTACACGGTGACATATTTGTTCAAGTTTATACTGAAGATTTGCGTCTATACTCAAGAAGATGTTTTTACCCTGTTCTACTTCGTCAGAATCATCTCTTGGAGTTGGAGAAAGAATTTGCTGTTGAGAAAATTCAATACCAGCCAATCCCTTTCCATCATCACCCATATAACCAATTAATTGAGAAGCCAAAGCATGATTAGGATAATTACGACCAGGAATTTTTTCGTAGCTTACAAAATTGTAATTATGTTCGTCGGTAAACTCTTTAAGGCTTTCGTATTCTGTCTGAGAAATCTTCTTTTTAAGGTAGGTAAATCCTCGAGAATTGTTTATAGCGTTTAAAACATTCACCTCTTCAATTCCCAGACGAGGTGCAATATCTCTTGAAAACTTTTCTTTTAGTTTTTCGTTATCACGAATATTTTTTACAGAAACTCCAACGTGATAAAAATTGGTTTGTACGGCAAGAGGAAAGCCTGAACGGTCTACAATTGAACCTCTTTCTACAACCGGCTTATTTTGTGATATAGGAGTAACGGGCTGCATTGAAAGTTTTGCATACCTTACCAAAATAGCAAGTACACAAAGTCCGCAACAAATAAAGAAAAATACTAACTGTTTTATTTTAAAAAAGCCGTTCAAGAAATTTTTCCACCCAAATATAAATATATAGGCTTTTTTCAAAAATTTCTACTATAACAAAGGCCAGGCAGATTCTTTTCTACCTGGCCTTTTTGAAGGATTAGTCGGCAGAGCCGACTAAACACATGCGTCGCCTATGGCGCCGCTATCTTTATGGAAGTTTATATACGTGTGTGCTCACGCACACTGCGATTCCACTCTGCTCATGGATGTGTTTAGTCGGCAGAGCCGACTAAACACATCCATTCGGCTTCGGCACATAATGTGTCGCCTACGTATGCTTTGCCGGCTTGTTTTATCATTTTTGGACTGTTACGCAGGAATTCAATTTCCATGCGAACTTTATCGCCTGGGCGAACCTGGTTACGGAACTTTACTTTGTCCAAAGTAGCAAAGAAGAAAAGTGCATTTCCAGGAACAATGTTTAAGTAACGTAGAGCTGCCCCTCCTGCCTGAGCCATAGTTTCGCAGAGAATAACTCCTGGAACTACAGGATATTCAGGAAAGTGTCCCTTAAAGAAAAACTCGTTTTCTGTAAATGTATGTTCACAAACGCAACCTTTTTCATCTGCAGAAATAATAGCATCTACAAAAAGAAAAGGCTCACGATGTGGTAAAAGTGATTTAATATCGGTTGTTAATGCCATGCTAACTCTCCTAGCGAACTTTTCTGATGATGATTGCACCGTTATGTCCACCAAAACCGAATGTAGCAGACATAGCAGCATCGATGTTCATATTAATTCCCTTATTTGGAACATAATCAAGATCACATCCGCCTTCTACATCAACTTCATCAAGGTTCTTTGTACATGGAACATAGCTATCCTGAATTGCTTTTACACAAATCATTGCTTCAATTGCACCTGTTGCACCAAGACAGTGACCATGCATAGATTTTGTTGAAGAAATCTTAAGTTTTTTAGCATTTTCTTCACCAAATGCAATTTTAATCATATTTGTTTCTGATGGATCGTTAATTTTTGTAGAAGTTCCGTGTGCGTTGTAGTACTGAATTTCACTTGGATCCATTCCAGCATCTTTCAATGCACGAGTCATACACTTAGAACCACAAATTCCATCTGGATTAGGTGATGTAAGATGATAACCATCACAAGAAGCACCATAACCTGCAACTTCTGCATAAATTTTTGCGCCACGAGCCTTTGCATGTTCAAATTCTTCAAATACTAAAATTGCAGAACCTTCTCCCATTACAAATCCATTGCGTTTTTTATCAAAAGGACGGCTTGCTTTAGTTGGATCATCATCAAAACCTGTAGAAAGTGCGTGAAGAACTTCAAAACCTACTACACCAAACTGACAAATTGTAGATTCAGCACCACCAGTCAAACAGCAGTCAAGACGACCACTTCTTACCATATCAAATGCAATACCAAGAGCATCTGTACCAGAAGAACAAGCAGTAGCTACAGATTCAACAGGTCCATGAAGACCATACTGAATTGCAATATTTCCACCTACTTCATTTGGAATAAGCTTTGGAATAGCCATTGGGTTAGTTTTTACACCACCCATTTTAGCCATACTAATAACGTCAGCTTCTGTCTCTTCCAGACCGCCAATTCCAACTCCAAGAATAATTCCAGTTTCATCAAGAACAGCTTCATTTCCCATAAGACCAGAATCATCAAGAGCCATTTTTGCAGCTGCTACACCAAACTGTGTAAAACGAGCCATTTTGCGAGCATCTTTAGAATCCATATACAAAGCTGGGTCGAAGTTTTTTACTTCCGCAGCATAATGAACTTTATTTACAGAAGCATCGAACAGGGTGATTGGACCAATTCCACTCTTACAATCTTTAATTCCCTGCCATGTTTCTTCAACAGTATTTCCAAGAGGAGTTACAGCTCCCATTCCAGTAATTACTACACGTCTATTTGCCATTTTTTTTATTCTCCCTAAGCACCAAGCCCGCCATCAACTCCAATGACCTGAGCGGTGATGTATGTGCTCAAATCACTGGCTAAGAAGAGGGCTGCATTTGCTATATCTTGTGTTTGACCTGCTCTCTTAAGAGGAACAGAATCTATCATTGACTGTTTTAAATCTTCCTTAAGAACAGCAGTCATATCTGTTTCAATAAAGCCTGGGGCAATACAGTTTACACGAATTCCACGTCCGCCAACTTCTTTTGCCAGAGCCTTACTATAAGCAATTAATCCACCTTTACTTGCGGCATAATTTACCTGACCGCCCTGTCCATGAATACCAACAATAGAAGACATGTTGATGATGGAACCAGAGCGAGCTTTCAACATTGCGTTTGATACAATCTGAGTTACAATAAATGAACCTGTAAGATTTACATTCAAAACATCCTGCCAGTCTTCCATCTTCATTCTGAAAGAAAGTCCGTCACGTGTAATACCTGCATTATTTACAAGAACATCAAAATTTCCTGCTTCTGCCAAAGCTGCTTTTACAACTTCTGTAAGCTGAACTGCATCACCAACATTTGCACAAATTTCATGAAACTTAGTTCCTTTTGCTTCAGCAAGTGCTTCAAGTTCAGCCTTTGCAGCAGAAGGTTTTGAACAAAGTCCCCAAACTTCTGCTCCATTTTCAAGGAAAGTTTCAACAATTTTGCGACCAATTCCACGGCTTGAACCAGTAACTAATGCTTTTTTATTATCAAGTAAAGCCATCATTAATTCCTTATATATTTATTTGGATTAGTAATTTGCCAAAGTTTCAGCAGAATTTACATCTGCACAAGTTCTTTCTTCACCAAATCCAGATTTTGCCCAGAGACCAGACAAAACTTTACCAACGCCAGGTTCAATCAAGCACCATTCGTTATCTTTATCTGCAACCATAAGGTCGTTAAGAACTTTTTCTTCGTCTGTCCAGCGAACAGGATGTGTAAGATGGAGAACTGCATTTTTCTTTACATCAGCTCCAGAAGTAGCCTGTGCACCAGTTACGTTACTGAAAAGTGTGATTGATGGATCTTTAAATTCTACATCAGCAATTGCCTTTTCAAAATTATCAGCAGCTTCCTGCATAAGTGGTGAATGGAAAGGACCTGCTACAGCAAGACGAAGGGCACGACGAGCACCAGCTTCTTTTGCTTTTGCTTCAAGTTCTGTAAGAGCTTCTGCTGTTCCAGATACTACTGTCTGAACTGGAGAGTTTAAATTTGCAGCATAAGCATCTTTTATTCCGTCAGCCAGTTTACTAACCTGGTCTGGAGAAAGTCCGATTACAGCTGTCATTCCAGGTGCATGACCTTCATTTGCTTTTGCAATATTTTCGCATGTAGCCTGCATAATAAGTCCACGCTGGCGAACTACTTTGATTAAATCTTCAAAGCTTAAAACACCTGCGGCATATAAAGCTGGGAATTCACCCAAAGAAAAGCCCATTGCAGCAGAAGGTTTAATTCCTTTTGTTTCAAGAACTTTCATTACAGCCAAAGATGCTGTTGTAATAGCAAGCTGACTGTTATCACTGCGGCTTAATTCAGCCTGATCTGATTCCCAAAGAAGTTTTGGCATATCAACGCCAGTAATATTTGTTACTTCATCAACAACTTTGCGAGCTTCTGGATAAGCTTCACAAATATCTTTAATCATACCAGGAACCTGAGCACCCTGTCCTGGAAATAAAAATGCATATTTTTTCATTGCCAACCTCTTGCTTACAAAATGACATTTTTTACACTTTTTGTCAACTTGAAAGGGGTAAAAGTCATCATCATTTTAATTTTTGTAAAAACTCCAAAAACAGCTCTATTTTTTATAAGATATATAGGGGCAAAAGTGTTATAATGATAAAGATAAAAGGAGGACTTTATGGATATTGGAAAAGTACTTAAAGCCTTGAAACAAATGAAAGTTTCTTGCGCAGCAACTCAGTTGGAAGAACTTGGATATGCTATCGATGTTCTTGAAAAAATAAAAAAAGCTGGTGTCAAAGACCCATTAAATGCTGATTTTACAAAACTAAATAAATAAGGATGGATTATTAAAAATGGTTGGAACATTTTGGGCTTTGGTCCCAGCAATTGTAGCCATTGTATTGGCACTTTGTACTAAGGAAGTTTATTCTTCCCTTTTTATTGGAATTATTATTGGTGGTCTTTTTTATGCCATTGATGCAGGAAGTGGTTTTGCAGGTTTTCTGACTCACATTACAAGCGACGGACTTGTAAGTTCTCTTGCAGATTCTTACAACGTAGGTATTCTGATTTTCCTTGTTATTCTTGGAACTATGGTTGCCCTTATGAATAAAGCAGGCGGTTCTGCAGCTTTTGGTAACTGGGCAAAGAAACACATTAAATCTAAGGTTGGTGCTCAGGTTGCAACAATTCTTCTTGGTATGTTGATTTTTATTGATGACTACTTCAACTGTCTTACTGTTGGTTCAGTTATGAAACCAATTACAGACAAACACGGAGTTTCTAAAGAAAAGCTTGCATATCTTATTGATGCTACTGCCGCTCCAGTTTGTATCATCGCTCCAATTTCTTCATGGGCTGCAGCTGTTGCAGGCTTTGTTACAGAAGGAGAAAATGGTATTGAACTTTTCTGTAAGGCTATTCCTTTCAACTTCTATGCAATTCTTACTATTGTAATGATGTTTGCCATGGTATTTATGAAGTTTGAATATGGTCAGATGTCTAAATACGAAAAAGCCCTTTCTATGATGAATGATGCCGCTGATGAAGTTGCTGATGAAAATACAAAAGGAAAGGTTTGTGACTTAATCGTTCCTGTTGCAATTCTTATTGTTCTTTGTGTTCTTGGTATGATTTATTCAGGCGGTTTCTTTACTAAGATGGTAGAAGATGATGGTGGAAACCTTGTTGCAAATTCAAGTTACTTGAACTTTATCGAGGCTTTTTCTAATTCAGACGCTTCTGTAGGTTTAGTACTTGGTTCTCTTGGTGCCTTAATCATTACTATTATTTACTATATGGTTCGTAAGGTTCTTTCATTCAAGGCTTCAATACTTTGTTTACCTGATGGATTTAAGGCAATGGTTCCAGCCATTTTGATTTTGACTTTGGCATGGACATTAAAAGGTATGACTGACAGTCTTGGTGCTAAGGATTATGTTGCAGGTCTTGTAGAAGCAAGTGCCGGTGGATTAAAAGCCTTCCTCCCAGCTATTGTATTTATTATTGCCTGCTTCCTCGCTTTTGCTACAGGTACTTCATGGGGAACTTTTGGTATTTTAATTCCTATCTGTATTGCAGCTTTCCCTACAGGTTCACTTAGAATTATTTCTATTTCTGCTTGTATGGCTGGTGCTGTTTGTGGTGACCACTGTTCACCAATTTCTGATACAACTATCATGGCAAGTGCAGGTGCTCAGTGTACTCACGTTAATCACGTTTCTACACAGTTGCCATATGCCATTACTGTTGCAGCAGTTTCTTTTATTGCCTACATTGTTGCAGGTCTTACTCGGAACATGAACATTGTTGTAAGCTGTATTATTTCATGGATAGTATCATTAGCAGCTCTCTTTGGAGTTCTGATTTTCATGAAAAAGAAGGTTTCTTTTCTAAGAAATAAATAAACTTCCCGCAAAAAGAAAAAAAAGCTTCGTTCTATATAAAAGTATATCGAACGAAGCTTTTTTTTATCTTTATTGAGAATCATTGTCTCTAACAGTTTCATCCCATGTTTCGACAAATTCTTGATATGCATTTGCTGTTATATCAGCAGATGCTTTTCCGAATTCTTTTCCAATCTCCGATAAACTTCTATCATTTTTATTTACAATCTTATCAAATAATGAAATTGTAGCGGAACTTGAAAACCCGATACAAAGAATTGTTATATGAATTATTAATAACAATATTAGGTTGTGAAGGAATTGAAGATTTTAGTTCTTCAATCTGTCTTCCACATGATGTACACATTACTGCATCCATTGGAATTTTTGCTCCTCAAAATTTTACAAAATTTTGTCGCTTCGTCCATAAAAATCCTCCTACGATTTTTTACTGTCTTGTCATTTAACAAATAATATTTTTGAAAAAATTATTGATGGATATTTAGAGATATCCAAACAAAGGAACTTGCCGCACAAACAGGCATCAGTCTTAATACTTTGAATCATTATCTTGTCCAAAAATCTGCGAGTCCATCTGCTGAAAACGCTGTAAAGATTGCAATAGCACTAGGTGTAAGTGTCGAATATCTAGTTACAGGGAAAGAGTTAAATTTAAAAACTCAAAAAGATTTTTCAGATGAAACACAAACTCAGGCTCGTCTTTACAAAAAATATCATACATTAATTCAAAAAGCAGAAAAACTGTCTAAAGAACAGATTGTTGCACTGGAAAATTTTCTGGAGATGATTTAAGAAATATTTTTATACAAATACAGTAAAAATGTGTTATATTATTTGTAAGAGGAGGTGTCAATATGTCAGATTTTGCTTATGAATATTTTAACTCGGAATTAGATAAACTTGATATCCCTTCATTACAAAAAATTCTTGATAAGGTACAAAGACTTTTACTTTGTAAAAAAGAAGAACAGTTAGAGGCAGTTCAAATCGATAAAGAAGAAGTTGAACGTATAAATGCCGTATATTCAAAATTACCCGCAAATGAACAGCTTGCAGCCTGCCAGACATCAATGCAAATTATGTGGGAGGCTGTAAAAAATGACTCGTGGTGAAATATGGTGGATTGATTTTGGACTTGCTTTTCCAGGAATGCCACAGGGAAGACGACCTGGACTTGTTGTCCAAAATGATAATTTTAATGTAAGTAATATTCTCACAACAGTTATTATTCCAATAACAACCAATACTTTTCTTTCAGAATACAAAGATAATATATTTTTATCAGCAAAAACATCAGGATTATCAAAAGATTCCGTTGTTATAACACCTCAAATTGGAGCAGTTCCAAAAGTATCTTTAGTTGAGAAAGTTTCTAAACTTTCCCCAAGTGTGATGAAAGAAGTGGATAAAGCTCTGTTTGATTTTCTTAAATTGTAAATTCAAACTTCTAAAAATTTCAAAGGTTTTACATCCCGATTTTGTCCAAAATACATTTTTCAATGAAATGAAGTGCCCCCCTAAAGTTGGACAAATAAAGTTCAAGTTTAGGAGGTGCATTTTTTATGCCTGCGGTTGCTTACCTAGTTTTGCTTTGCAAAACTAGCATATCTTTACTCCAGAATTGCTCCTTTATCTGCCGACGAAACCAGTTTAGCGTATCTTGCAAGATATCCTGTTTTTACTTTTGGCTCTGGGCATACCCAATTTGCCTTACGCTTTGCAAGTTCTTCATCAGAAACCTGCAGGGTTATTTTATAGTTGTTAATATCAAGCTCAATCATATCCCCTTCTTCTACCAGGGCAATTGGCCCACCAACAGCAGCTTCAGGAGAACAGTGTCCTAAAGAAGCACCACGGGTTGCACCGGAGAATCGACCATCGGTGATAAGAGCAACATCCTTATCAAGTCCCTGACCTGCAAGGGCAGCAGTTACAGCAAGCATTTCTCGCATTCCAGGTCCACCTTTTGGACCTTCATAACGAATTACAACTACATCACCCTTATGAATCTGTTGTTTCTGAACTGCTTCCATTGCCTCAGACTCATCATTAAAAACTCTGGCGGGACCAACATGATGAAGCAATTCCTTTGCACAGGCAGAACGTTTTACTACAGTTCCATTTGGAGCAAGATTTCCGAACAAAATTGCAAGACCACCATTTTCACTAAATGGATTTTCAATTGGTCTCAAAATTTCTGGATTTCTGTTTTTCACATTTTTGATATTTTCGGCAATTGTTTTTCCAGTTGCAGTTATCAAAGATGTATTAATAAGATTTTTCTTTGCAAGTTCTGCAAGAACAGCCTGAACTCCACCTGCATCGTTTAATTCACACATAAAGGTATGGCCAGCTGGTGCAAGGTGACAAAGATTCGGAGTTCTATTTGAAATATCATTTACTTCATGCAAATCAATTTCAAGTCCAGCTTCATGTGCAATTGCAGGAAGATGAAGCATTGTATTTGAAGAACAGCCGAGTGCCATATCAGCGGCAAGTCCATTTCTAAAACTTTCGGCAGTCATCATCTGGCGGGCTGTAATTCCCTTTTTATAAAGATTCATAACTGCCATACCAGCGTGTTTTGCAAGAGCAATTCGATCTCCTGTTACTGCTGGAATAGTACCGTTTCCTGGTAGACCAAGCCCCAGAACTTCGGTAAGACAGTTCATTGAGTTTGCAGTAAACATTCCTGAACAAGCCCCGCAACCAGGGCAAGTGGCATGCTCCATCTCTTTCAACTGTTCTTCATTAATTTTACCAACTGCAAGACCACCCACTGCTTCAAACATATCTGTTAAAGAAAGATTTCTTCCCGAATAAGGATTAGAAGGATCATTTCCTGGCAGACGGCCTGGCATCATTGGTCCTCCAGAACAGAATACTGTTGGCAAATCAAGACGAGCTGCAGCCATCAACATTCCTGGAACAATTTTATCGCAGTTTGGAATCATTACTAAAGCATCAAACTGATGAGCCTTAGTTACACATTCAATTGAGTCAGCAATAAGTTCACGAGTAACAAGAGAATATTTCATTCCTTCATGGCCCATTGCAATTCCATCACAAACTCCGATTGCAGGGAATTCAATTGGTGTTCCCCCAGCCATTCTAACCCCTGCCTTAACCGCTTCAGAAATACGGTCAAGTTCAATATGGCCTGGAATCAATTCATTCTTTGCACAAATAATTCCTACTAAAGGCTGATCCAATTCTTCATCTGTATATCCAGATGCATAAAACAAAGAACGGTGTGGAGCACGAGCAACACCTTTTTTACAATTATCGCTTTTCATTTCAATCCTCTTATACTTTAAAAAAAAGGAGCTACAAAAAAGCAGCTCCCCTTTATAATTCTAAATTTATAAACCAAGCATCAAATTTTTCTAAGCATCATATTTATCGCGAATAACAAGTTTAATCAAGGTATCTGTCTTAACAGTTACACGCTTTCTCTGGTCATTAAGTTCATCCTTATCCAGGCTGATTCGTGATTCTTCACAAATCTTTTTACAGTAATCAGACAAGGTTGCAGGGCTTTCTGCTTCACATGCAAGAATAACATTTTTCTTGTTCATATAATGGAAATAGAACTGTTCAAATTCTTCATTATCTAAAGGAAGTCCATTAAGCATAACAACATGTCTAAAATCATGAATACGGGCAAATGTTTTACAACAAGAAATTAACTTTGGACTAAAATCTTTTCCATTAGCAGTTTCTACTGTTTTTTCTGCAATAACAAATAAAACAGGATCAGAAGGAACTTCTCCCGCAGGCTCAAAATCAAGCACCTTACTGAATTCAACAGAATCAACAAGGATTTTTGCCTTTTTATCGAGTTCTTTTTCATCAACAACTTCTTCATTCAAAGAAGCCTGAACTTCTTCTTCATGTTTAGAGAAAAGATTTTCAAGTTCGTCATTTGTAACTATAACACCAGGCTTTGGAGCGTCTTTTTCCATTACAGCCATTGTTTCTGCCAAAACTTCAGATTCCTTATCACTAACAGCAATATCTTCAGAAACCTCATTACGTTTCTTTTCTTCACCCATAATATCTGCAAGCATTGAATCAATATTACTATCTTCCATTTTCTCTTCCTTATTACCTTCGTTTTTATTATCTATAGTTTCATTATTAACATTATTTATTGTTGAACTTTCGTCCGAAGCCTTACTTTCAGCTTCATCACCTTTACAAAGTTCCAATTCTTCATCAGATGCTCCAATTTCTGCACTAAAGAAGGTATCATCATCTTCCATATCTTCTTCATCATTAGCTTCTATTGGTTCATCATCAACATTATCTTTATAAAAGTTTACTCCCTCATTTACGATTGAATAAGCCTTTATTAACAGCTTTTCTCCACTTACTGTATTCTGATAAAGAGAACCGTCCTTTATAAAGAAAAGTTCAGACTCCCCTTCTATTCTGATATTGTGGATGGAGTTACAGCCTTCAAAAGCGTCATCTGCAATTTCTTTTACAGACACAGGCAAAACCAGAGACTCCAAAGAAGTACAATTTGCAACCGCATGAGGACCAATTTTATCTACAGAATTAGGAATTACAAGAGATTTTACCGAGGTACAACCAGACATAAAATCTTCCGGCAATTCTTTTACACCTGCCCTAAAAGGAATATCAGGTAAGGAAGCACAATCTTTAAAAAGCCCCTCAGGAAATGATGATAGAGTTGATGGCATTGTTACTTTATACAAGGCCGAACATCCAGAAAATAAATAAGCAGGAAGTTCTGTAATATTCTCAGGAAGTTTTACAGTTTCCAATCGCTTTGAATTTTCAAAAAGAGCAGGTCCAATTTCTTTTACTGAATCAGGAATAGAAACAGATTGATAAGGACAATCAGAAAAAACTTCTGCGTCTACTGCTCTAGCTCCGTATGGGATTCTGCCTTTAAACTCTGTAGATGTATCATCAACACCAATTACAGTGTGTAAATCTGATGAATACAATAAACCATGTTTTTTTACAAATGCATCACTCATATAGTTAATATTTTATCATAAAAATGGGGATTTGTCGCATTAATTTAATTAGATTTTTGCAATAACAAACTTTCCCATTTCGACTGTTCCTACCAATTTTCCAGCCGCCTTTACAGCTTCTACATCACCTGCAATGTCGCTGGTTCTCCATCCTTCATTTAAAACGTCATTTACAGCCTTTTCAATTGCCTTTGCTTCTTCTTCCATCTTAAAGTCATAACGTAAAAGCATTGCCGCAGAAAGTATTGTAGCCAAAGGATTTGCAAGATTTTTACCTGCAATATCTGGAGCAGAACCGTGAATTGGCTCATAAAGGCCTGGCCCCGAACCATCGCCCAAAGATGCAGAAGCCAGCATTCCAATAGAACCTGTAATTTGACTTGCTTCATCGGAAAGAATATCACCGAACATATTTGAAGTTGCAATTACATCAAACTGACCAGGATTTCTAACCAACTGCATAGCGGCATTATCAACATAAAGAAAATTTAGTTCTACATCAGCATATTGAGGATGAAGATTTTCGGCTACTGAACGCCACAAACGAGAGGTATTTAAAATGTTGGCTTTATCAACTACCGTAACCTTTTTTCTTCTTCCCTGAGCGGCCTTAAATGCCAGATGCAAAATACGTTCAATTTCAGCAACTGAATAAGATTCTGTATCCCAGGCAGAAGTCTTATCTGGAGCAAAACCTCTATCACCAAAATAAATACCACCGGTAAGTTCCCTAACAATTAAAATATCAATTCCCTGGCCAATAATTTCGTCTTTAAGCGGACAGGCCGATTTGAGCTGAGGAAAAATTACAGCAGGACGAAGATTTGCAAAAACCTTAAGACCGCCCCGAAGCCCCAAGAGCCCCTTTTCTGGTCTGATAGAAGGCTCTACATTATCCCACTTTGGACCACCCAGGGCACCAAGTAGTACAGAATCTGAAGATTTACAAATGTCCAACTGTTCTTCTGGCAGAGGATTTCCAAACTTATCAATAGCAGAACCACCGGCAATCACTTCTTTATAAAAAAACTTGTGGCCATATTTTTCTGCAACTTTATCTAAAACTTTTACAGCCTGACCAAGGACATCAGGACCAATTCCATCTCCAGGAATTAAAGCAATAGTTTTTTCCATACAAATCCCCCGACAAAATATTTAGATTATTTTCTGATAGCGTTTTTCAATATCGTGAATTAATTTATATTCAAATGAATCTGACAGGGCAATCCAAGAAGCCTCAATTAAATCGGAAGAAACTCCAATTGTTGTCCAGCTGATTTCTCCATCAGTTGATTCTATAATTACACGAACTTTTGAAGCTGTTGCAGATTTTCCATCCAGTACACGAACCTTATAGTCCACAAGTCTGATTTTGGAAACAAGAGGATAGAAGCGTTCCAAAGCCTTTCGAAGGGCAATATCCAGAGCATTTACAGGACCGTCACCTTCGCCGGCTGTAATTTCTATCTGGCCATCAACTTCAACCTTTATTTGAGCACAAGAATTTACACCTTCTTCTGGTCTTGGATAAGAACCATTTGTCTGATAATAATGCAATTTAAAAAATGGCTGATATTTATCTACCAGTTTTCTTACCATAAGTTCAAATGAACCGTCTGCACCCTCAAACTGGAAGCCCTGACTTTCAAGTTCCTTAACTTTATCACAAATTTCTTCAACAACTGCATCTGTTTTTTTTACATTTGGGAAGAACTTACGGATTTTTTCTATAATCATTGAACGGCCGGCAACCTCACTCATCAGGAAAACGCGGGAATTTCCAACCAAATCAGGAGACATTTGTTCGTAGGCAGAAGGATTTTTTAACACGGCATCAATATGCATACCAGCTTTATGGGCAAAGGCATTTCCGCCTACAAAAGGCATTTGAGGATTAAGGCTGATATTGGTTATTTCTGAAATTTCCTTACAAACCGAAGTAAGGCTTTTAAGTTTTTCTGGAGGAATACATTCATAGCCCATTTTGTACTGTAGGTCTGGCAAAATTGTAGAAAGATTTGCATTTCCTGTACGTTCACCAAAGCCAAGCAAAACACCCTGAACATGGCAAACGCCCTCTTCTACTGCAACAAGAGAATTAGCAACTGCTAGTCCACAATCATTATGAGTATGAATACCAATTTTTACCTTTGAGCCATAAGTGTTTACAACATCGCGAACAGCCTTCTGAACCTCGTGAACCATTGAACCACCTCGAGTTTCGCAGAGACAAAGAAGTTCAGCCCCACCTTCAAGAGCAGCATTTAGGGTCTTCATGGCATATTCTTTATCTGCCTCATAACCGGTAAAAAAGTGTTCTGCATCATATATTACATGCTTGCCATTTTTTACCAGATAAGCACAAGATTCCTTAATCATATTGAGATTTTCTTCAAGACTAGTTTTTATGATGTTGGTTACCTGGAATACCCAAGATTTACCAAAAAGCACAACATATTCAGTTCCTGCAGCAAGCAAACTCTGAATATTTGAATCATGTTCACATATAATTTCCTTACGGCGAGTTGAACCAAATGCACAAATTTTTGCATTTTCAAAATGAACCTTCTGTATTTCCTGGAAAAACTCAAAATCCTTTGGGTTAGAACCTGGATTTCCAGCTTCTATATAGTGAACTCCAAGCTTGTCTAAGGCCTGACATATATGAATTTTATCCTGAACTGAATAAATAATTCCCTCTCCCTGAGCACCATCGCGGAGAGTAGAATCCAAAATCTCAATTTTTCTCATGAGCATAATTATAGTAATAAACTAAGTTATTTTAAAGCATCACTTATACTGTCTGCAGGGCTTCCGCATTATAAACAAAAATCCCGAATTTTTGGCTCCCAGTCACGGTT